>AR_comb_assmDRAFT_10154106_pt1 | contig 11793 bp, 12 predicted proteins | sample ArasoioldDNA_FD_10543 | JGI IMG/M metagenome (IMG submission 10543) | reverse complement strand
ACTTTTATCGACGCTAAATTCATAAGGAGGCGCAATGAGCAAAATTATAGGAATAGATTTGGGCACGACGAACTCCGTCGTGGCCGTGATGGAAGGCGATCAGCCGACGGTTATCCCAAATCCTGAAGGCGGTAGGACAACTCCGTCGGTAGTAGCATTTACAAAGAGTGGGGACAGGCTAGTAGGACAGGTTGCAAAACGCCAGGCAATCACAAATCCGGAAAATACCGTTTATTCGATTAAACGATTTATGGGACGGCGTTATCGTGAAGTTCCTGATGAAATTAAGATGGTTCCATATAAAGTACTGGAATCTTCGAACGGCGATGCACGGGTGGACATTAATGGAAAAGAAATCGCGCCTCCGGACATTTCCGCACAAATACTGCGTTATTTAAAAGAAGCAGCTGAAGCCTACTTAGGACAAAAAGTTACTAAAGCTGTCATTACAGTGCCAGCTTATTTCAATGATGCACAACGTCAGGCAACAAAGGATGCCGGAACGATCGCTGGCTTAGAAGTAATGCGCATTGTGAATGAACCGACAGCTGCAGCGCTCGCATATGGAATGGATAAAAAGAAAGATCAAACAATTGCCGTTTACGATTTTGGCGGCGGTACATTTGACATTTCGATCCTGGAAGTAGGCGAAGGTGTTGTAGAAGTGAAATCCACCAATGGTGATACCCATCTTGGTGGTGACAACATTGATCAACGCGTAATTGACTGGATCATTGATGAATACAGAAAGGATCAAGGAATTGATCTGAGCAAAGATCGGATGGCACTACAACGTCTGAAAGAAGCGGCAGAAAAAGCAAAGATGGAGCTTTCCACAGTTTTGGAAACCGACATCAATCTTCCTTTTATTACTGCTGATGCCTCCGGGCCAAAACATCTATTGATGAAATTAACCCGCGCGAAATTGGAAGGATTAATGGAAGACATTCTTCAGCGCTCGGTAGGTCCGTGTAAGCAAGCACTGGCGGATGCCGGAATGACTTCTGCTGATATAGATGAAGTTGTTTTAGTTGGAGGTTCAACTCGAATTCCGCGTGTTCAAGCGATTGTAAAAGAATTGTTTGGCCGTGAGCCTCATCGCGGCGTAAATCCGGATGAAGTTGTTGCGATTGGTGCTGCTGTTCAAGCGGGTGTATTGAGCGGCGAAGTAAAAGACATTTTGTTGCTGGACGTTACACCGTTGTCTCTTGGTATTGAGACTCTCGGTCATGTCACAACCAAATTGATTCCGCGCAACACAACGATTCCGACTCGCAAGAGCGAAATTTTTACCACTGCCGCTGATAGTCAGACTGAAGTTGAAATTCACGTGCTGCAAGGCGAACGTGAAATGGCATATGACAACCGCACTCTCGGCAGATTCAATCTTGTTGGAATTCCGGCCGCACCGCGTGGAGTTCCACAAGTTGAAGTTACTTTCGATATTGATGCGAATGGAATCGTGAATGTTTCCGCGAAGGATCTTGGAACCGGCAAAGAACAAAAGATTACGATCACATCTTCAAGCGGCTTAAACAAAGATGATGTTGACAAAATGGTAAGAGATGCTGATTCGCATTCCGAAGAAGATAAAAAGAAGAAAGAAGAGATTGAACTTCGTAATCGCGCCGATTCCATGATTTACAACACAGAAAAGTTGATGAAAGAAAATCGAGATAAGCTGCCTGAAGAAGATGTGAAAAACGTGGAAGCTGCAATTGAAGCATGTAAGAAAGCGGTTGAATCCGGAAATCGTAGTGAAATTGAAACGAAGCTGGAGGAACTAACACGTGCTTCGCATAAAATGGCAGAAGCAATGTATAAAGGCGCTGGAGCATCAGCTGGGAGTCAGCCTGGGCCAGAACAACCACCTCCACCGCCATCAGGGGATTCCTCAGAAGGTGTGATTGACGCTGAATATGAGGATGTAAACAAGGGCAAGTAATTCTGTAGGATTTGTAAGGGCGACCTGAAGGTCGCCCTGCGTTCCAAAGTAGGCGAGCTTCCGCTCGCCACTTCAGAACATTCGTACTGGAGATTCTAAATGGTCAAGGAAGATCTGTATCAAATTCTTGGCGTTAACAAAAAAGCGAGCCAGGAAGAAATTAAAAAAGCGTACAAGAAACTTGCGCGTAAGTATCATCCTGATCTGAATCCTGGTGATAAGAAAGCTGAAGATCAATTCAAAAAAGTCTCCAATGCGTATTCAATCCTTTCCGATTCAAAGAAAAGATCACAATACGATCAATACGGAACCTTGTTTGCCGAAGGACAGCCGCCGCCGGGTCCAGGTGGTTCTGTAAATTTTGATTTCAATGGCTTTGATTTTTCCAATCTCGGCAATAGTTCATTTGGCGATATCTTTTCAGATTTATTTGGAGGAATTCGCGGCGGTAAGAAAGAACGCACCACACGCGAAAATCGAAAAGTTCCGGAAAGAGGTCAGGATTTAATTTATCCGATCAATATTAGTTTCATGGATGCGGTCCGCGGTATTTCACCAGAGATCAGGATTACGCGGAACCTTACATGCACTGTATGTAACGGTGTTGGTTATGCGCCGAATTCAGGAACGACTGAATGTCCGGAATGCAAAGGGACCGGGCAGGTAAATCGCTCGCGCGGTTACATGAAATTTTCATCGCTTTGTAATGTTTGCAATGGTGAAGGTGTTTTGCATTCACCCTGCAACGGATGTGCAGGCCGCGGTGTGATTCCAAAAGAAGAGACGATACGGGTAAATATTCCAGCCGGTGTTGATAGTGGATCAAAAGTCCGAGTTGCAGGCAAAGGTCATGGCGGTTCGAACGGTGGACCTCCAGGCGATATTTATTTGACTGTTAATGTTGCGCCGCATCCAATTTTTACCAGAGAAGGTGACAACATCAAATTAAATGTGCCGATTACAGTAACAGAAGCGGCATTAGGATCGAAGATTGAAGTTCCGACAGTAGAAGGAAGTTCAAACATGAAAATTCCACCGGGAACTCAAAGCGGACAAATCTTTCGATTGCGCGAAAAAGGAGCGCCATCATTGCGCGGCGGTTCGCGTGGTGATCAATTGGTGGAAGTGAAAGTTGTTGTTCCACCGGTGAGGGATGAACGGAGTAAAGAGATTTTGAGGGAATTGGACAAGCTAAATCCATCCAATCCAAGAGAACAATTATTGAGGCATCGATCATGAAGAAAAAAGACGAACGATTTTATGCGATTGGTGTGGTAGCTAGAATGTATAACATCCATCAACAAACATTGCGATTGTATGAACGGGAAGGTTTGTTAAAACCGGCGCGTTCAGATGGCAATACGCGATTGTATTCCGAAAAAGATTTGGAACGTTTGGAATTAATTTTGAATTTAAGCCGCGATATGGGTGTAAATCTGGCGGGCGTGGATATCATTTTAAATTTGCGCGAGAAAATGAAAGAGATGCACGTCCAGATGAATGAGATGGTGAAATTTTTGAAGGAACAACTCGAAAAGAAAGCTGAACCGGAACAAACGACTGGAGAACGGGGGCTGGTCAAATCACCTGCTGCAAATCTGATCCGATTTTCGCAGTTTGTTGCGGATCAGAGACGTACGCGAGGCCGAATCAAATCGCCAAAAACTGGTCGTGGTTAATCCTCATCATCGTCGTCTTCGGGGATTAACTTGATCTTCACCTTAATTTTTTTATTGCTGACTGTTGAAAAGAAATTGTCAAAAACGAAGTAATAAGTCTGCCCGCTCTCCGCTTTAAACTTAAACTTCCCTTCCATTTTTCTATCGAATTTAACAGCTGGTGTGAAGTTATAATGGCTATACCACTTTACATAGTTTTCCTGATTCATTGCCAGGAAATTAATATCATCGTTCATGCCGCCCGATGTTTTGAATTCGCCTCTGAATTTCCATTTTCCATCGGGTACAAGAAAATGAAATTCCTTACTCTCACTGAACGGAACTTCAATTTCCTTATCCATCAAAACGCGTTTGTGCGGCCCATCGGCATACAATGAAAACGAAATTATCAGCAATGAAAATATGGAAACAAATATTTTTCGCATTTGTGTTTTTTGACCTAATTGGAAGGGCACGGAAATCCGTAACCCAGATCGCTAGCTAAGCGTTTCCCTCTCTTTTACTTCGCAGAAAATCGCCCCCGGCTTTCCGTACATCTTTACGATAATCAGGACCATCTAGTTCCACATTCGTACACATTTCGTAGAGTCTGGATACAACCCGATAGCCAAGTCGATCTTGTAACGTTTCCTGACTTGATGCCTTCGCACCTTCCATCGAAAGATTGGAGGTAACAATCAGCGGCTTTCGATGATTGTATCGAAGATTTATAATATGAAACACAGTGTCTTGCATCCAGTCTGTCATCCGGATGGATCCTAAATCGTCGAGCAGTAAAATTTCAACATTCAAAATTGGCCGCAAAATTTCATACTCTGAGGTTTGTGAAATTTCATCGTAACTGCTGCGGATTTCCGACAGAAGTTCATGAAAGTCTACAAACAAACAAGGCACGCTTTTTCGTAACAATGCTTTTAGAATTGCCACACCGAGGTGCGTTTTTCCGCGGCCGGCACCACCGGTAAATAACAAGCTCCGCTCGCGGAATGTTTCTTCATCCAGCAGCGGATAATCTTCCGCATAACTCATCACCAGACTTTTCGTTTTACCCTGGTTAAACGATTGCGGGATGTAGTTATCAAAGTCACAATTCGCATAACGAGGTGGAATTCTAGCGGAGACAAAAAGCTTGTCGGTGTCCGCACTGATCGAGCACTGGCAGCGCCGGGCTCGTGAAAAGTTCCCTTCAGTTATTACTTCCCAGCCAGTACCGGCACATTGCGGACATAATTCTTGTTCCATGTTTATAGGATAGCTTAAAAGAACGATAGAGTCACAGAGTGCGATCCAGAAAATTTTTGTCCGGAATCAAACAGAAGTAGCACGTCATGCGGCTATCAGCCAGCAGCTCAGTCTCCAGCACGCAGACCTGCGTCTGTTTTAAATTCCAATGCTGCAGGATCTGACGGATCGCGTTTGCAGCGGTATCCTGAAATACTTCAGGTGTAGAAGGCAATAATACTATATTTGTAATATTACAGACGGCGTTAAGGTAAGCTCCGGCCAGAATGTTGCCTGCCTCCTTGATTGCGGAGACATCCAGAGCTTCCACAAACGGAAATTGCGTCACAGTATGACCGTTGAGTTGCATCACTAGATTTTGCGCATCTTTTTGCGGGAATAAAATCAAAATATTGCCGCGCGCTTCGCCAAAAATATGAAATGATAATGCAGCGACACCTTCATCGGAATCATCAACCAGGCTATTCAGTGAACTAGCAGCTAACCATTGAATGCGGGTGTTTTTAAGTTGAACAGATCGATTCAATAGCTGCGAAAGGGCAATCGCAGCATGATTTGCCCCGGCATCAGTAATGTCTTTGAGTAACGGCAGTTTCTCTTCTGCCAAAGAATCCACTTCCCTTCCCCCTGTGAATTACGAGTTACGTTCCCTGTATAATTCTTCAATATCCAATATGGGAACGATCTCTCCTTTCCCCAAAACAGTCGCCCCACTATAACATGAAACTAGGTTTAAGGGCTCGCCAAGCGGTTTTAACAATATCTGTTTTTGCTCCAGAAGCTCGTCGACACACCAGGCAATTTTCCGGGATTGATGTTCGGTAATAAATGCAGGCATTTGCTCCGGAAACTCCGCAGAAGTTGTGCCTTCCAGAACATGATTCAATTGCTCGATGTACAAAGTTCCAGTTTCGGGGAAAGTCACAAATCGGCCCTGTGTTGAATGCAAATCTCGCTTGTAAATTCGAACGAATCGATCGATGCGCGAAAGTGGAACTGCAAATTGATGGCCGGCTGATGAAACCAGAACTGCAGGAACTACTGCCAGCGTAAATGGAACCATCAATTCAAAGCGTGTGAATTGTCCGAGTTCCGATGAGATTCGCAGCGAGCCGCCGAGCGATTCGATTCTGGCACGAACTGCATCCAATCCGATCCCGCGTCCGGAAACATCTGTAACGCTTGTCCGTGTACTGAACCCTGAGCGTGTAATCAACATCAAAATTTCGTGAACGTTCATTGCTGCGGATTGCCGTTCGGTGATCAATCCTTTTTTGATGGCAACTTTCCGGATGAATTCAGAATCCAGACCTCTTCCATCATCTTCAATCTGAATGATCACCCGATCGCCTTGCCGAATTACTTCTATCCGGATGGTGCCGGTTTCAGGTTTTTCTCGGTGCAATCTATCAGCCGGTGCTTCAATTCCATGATCAACCGCATTCCGAAGCAGATGAATCATCGAATCAGCGAGTTCATCCAAAACAGATTTATCCATCTGAATATCCGCGCCATGAATTACAACTTGCGCTTTCTTTTGCAGCTGATGACCGAGATCATAAACAATCCTTGCAAAATTTCCGGACAATGCTTCAAACGGAAGCATCCTTAAATGCAAAGCGTGTTCATAAATTTGCTGAACGAGAGTTCCGATCCGCGAAGTTTCAGGATGTTCAGGCAGAGTTTCTTGAAGCTGCGCGTTCAAGATCATCAGTTCGCTGATCCCTTCAACCACAACATCGATTGCACGTGTTTCAACTCTGACTGTTGTGCGGCGTATCGGGCTTTTGAAAGTCGGAGGTGCTCCCGCCGGCGCCTGGCGTGTGTAAGGATCAATTGGCGTAACCACAACTCGCACCACATCGGTTAAGGCCATCAATTCTTCATTGATTTCTGAGGCGCGATGATTGGTAACAACATAACAAGACAATTGCGATTGAAATTTGCCGGCAGCGATTTCTTCCATTGTTGGCGATAATCGACTCATGCGTCCGAGATCTTCAATGCTTTTCATTGCAACCAATGCACGCGCACCGGGCAACGGTGCTGATTGCGAAACTTCTAAATCAATGCGGAACAAAAAGCTTGGTTCTTGTAAGGCCAACGTATTGGATCGCTGCGGACGCTCTGGAATGATCAACTCAAGATTCGGACGTTTATCTTCCGTTTTTCTTTGATCGGATCGTAATCCTCCTTCAGGTGCAATTACACGGACTGTTTCCACGAAACCTGAATAAGGCGTAGCCGATTTTCCGGTAAGCTCGAATTCACCGATCAATGTTTCCATCAAATCCAATCCGCTTAAAAGCGTTTTTACGGTTTGATGATCGACTGCCAGCGTTCCGGAACGGATTTCTTCAAATAAATCCTCCATTGCATGTCCGATTTCTTTGAGCGGCTGAAATGACATCGACGCAGCCATTCCTTTGATGGAATGCGCAGCGCGAAAAAGATGATCGTATAAAGAAGAGGATGGTTCGCGAATTAATCGGAGGACAGCCTCCGACATTGTTTGAATATGTTCGCGCGTTTCTTGCACGAACAACGTGCGATACCGTGCCGGATCCACGGTTAGATTATAACCTAGCCTTGCCGCTTAACTGGTCCTCTCGCAACGTGATCCATAACCTGAATCACTTTCTCAGGGGTAAATGGTTTAACAATAAAGTCTTTAGCGCCGGCCGCAATCGACTCAATCACCAATGGTTCCTGACCCAAAGCGCTGCACATCACCACCCGTGCTTTTGGATTATGCTGCAAAATTTCTCGCGTCGCTTCAATGCCATCTTTGATCGGCATTACGATGTCCATCGTCACAATGTCCGGATTTAATTCCTTGAATCGATCGACAGCTTCTTGACCGTTGGTTGCTTCGCCCACAATATCGTACTTTCCGGAATTCTTCAGGATATCCTTAATCATCGAACGCATGAAAAGTGCGTCATCAACAACCAGAACTTTATAATTCAAAAGTCTATTCCTTTTCGAAATTGCCGCGCATTCTCTGCCTCAGTAATTAATTTCCCGGCATGCAAAAATAATTTCATGGCAGAGATTAGATGGTATCGCTGTTCACCTCTGTTCACAATTCCATCCAGGATTGCGGCCGAAAATTTTTCCGGAGCTACAATTGATATTTCATCACGTTCAACAGTAATCGTTTCCAGCGGCATCGGCACTCTGATAGCGAATTGATGATACGGTTCTGCAAAAATAATAATTTGAGAATCTTGAACTTCCGTGGAAATGATTCCATGAAATCGAGCCATGCATCGACCGAAACTCATCAGCGAAAAAACATTTCCGCGATGTTGAAATACGCCTTCAAATGGGTCTGGAATTCTTGGTAACAACACGGGCGCGACGGAATTGATAACTTCGTGAACATCAGTGACTTTTACGCAAAAAAAATCCCCTTGGTAACTGAAGCTTAATATTTCCACGATGATTAATATTGAAACGATGAAATCCGCGATTTCAAACGATCCGAAGTACGCGACAACTCCTGAGCAGAAGATGCTAGTTCCTGCATTGCTTCCGTTTGTTGCTTTGTGGCAGCAGTTGCTTCTTCCGTTCCAGCTGCATTTTCTTGCGCAATTCTGGCAATTTCTTCAATCGTTTGCACAACCTTGGCAGCAATCAAAGTTTGATCGCGCGTAAGCCCTGTGATTTCTTGAATCTGATTCAAACTTGCTTGAACTGTTTTCACAATGTCTTCCAAAGTGCGGCTGGCAAGCTGCACAACTGCTTTTCCGCGTGAAGCACTTTCATTGGAATCAGACATTGAAGTCAACACTTCCTGGCTTTCCATGTTGATCGTATCCGCTAATCGCGAAATTTGTTCCGCAAGTTTCTTGGTTTCATGCGATAACTTCCGAACTTCTTCCGCAACAACTCCAAAACCACGGCCGTGCTCGCCGGCTCGCGCTGCTTCAATCGTTGCATTCAACGCCAGCAAATGTGTCTGCTGTGCAATCGATGTAATATGCCGAACTGCATTATTAATTTCTAATGAACGTTCGCGAAATCCTTGAACCATCTTCGATCCATTATCGATTTTTGCGGCAGCTTCAGTTATGCGCTGCAAAGCCTGTTGAGTATGCTGATTCCCTTCAGTTGCACGATCGTACATTTCTAATGCCATATCACTGGCGACTTTTGCTTTTTGTGCGACATTCGCGATGGATGCTGCAAGCTCCCTTGTTACTTGATTCGTCCGCGTTCCCATTTGAGCTTGAGCTTCCGCGCCTTTCGCAATGTTAAGAACGGTGTGCGAAATTTCTTGCGTTGATGCGTTCACCTGATCGGAAGTTGCTGAAAGATTCTTTGCAGAATCATAAATCGTATCTGAAACATGTTTTACTTCGCGGATCGTTTCAACCAAACTATCAACCATGTGATTAAACGTCCGGCCTAACATTCCAAGTTCATCTTCACTTGTAACTGCAACTTTTTGCCTGAGATCTCCCTGGCTGATGACCGATGTCGCTTTTTCCAGATTTCTAATATTGCGGATTAAATAAAGACGATACACGTAACCAAATAAGAATCCGGAAACAAGTGCAACGGCAATTGACAAAGCAGTTTTGTAGTTCGCCGGCTTGATCTGCTGATACCACTGAAAGTAATCGAGAGAAGATGAGAGAACTGCGGATAATATACTGACCAGCACGAAACCTAGAAGCAGCTTAGTGCTGAATGTTGTTTTCAACAAAGCTCTCCAAACGGTTTCAAATTATAGCATGTCCATCCGTATCCCTCGAAAAGGATGAACATCGCAAGGTCTTTGCGGTCAGAAAATCACACCCACAACAAAAAGTCCGAACAAGAACAGAGTAAAATCACGCCAATCATTCTGTTATAATCCGCGAGATGACACAGATATCGCCGGAGCAAGTCCAGAAAGAAATTCAGGAAAAAGGTGCACTTCTCGCTTCACTGCAAAATGAATTTCGGAGTGTGATCGTTGGACAGCGTCACTTAATGCAACGGCTATTAATAAGCTTACTTTCTAACGGTCATATGCTGGTGGAGGGACTTCCTGGCTTAGCAAAAACGCTGGCCGTAAAATCACTCGCCCAATCAATTCAAGCAGACTTCAAGCGCATTCAATTTACGCCCGATCTATTGCCTTCAGATTTAACAGGAACCCTGGTGTTCAATCCAAAGGAAGGAAATTTCATCGTGAAGAAAGGTCCGATCTTCTGCAACATTTTGCTCGCAGATGAAATCAATCGTGCGCCGGCAAAAGTTCAAAGCGCATTACTGGAAGCGATGCAAGAACGGCAAATTACCATCGGTGAAGAAAGCTATATTTTGGAAGAACCATTCCTGGTTTTCGCAACACAAAATCCGATTGAACATGAAGGAACATATCCGTTGCCTGAAGCTCAAATTGATCGATTTATGATGAAAGTCAAAATCAGTTATCCAAGTAAAGATGAAGAAAAAATTATTTTGGATCGCATGACCGGAACATCTCAGTATGAAATTAAACCCGTCTTAAATAAAACTGATGTTCTGGATCTGCGGAATGCAGCCCAAAATGTTTTTATGGATGATTCATTGAAGACTTACATCATTCATTTGGTGAATGCTACGCGTAATCCTGAAGAATATCATTTGCAGCTCGCACGTTATTTGCAATTCGGAGTTTCACCGCGAGCCTCAATTTTTTGGGCGCAAGCAGCGAAGGCTCATGCATTCTTAAATGCAAGAAATTTTGTGGTACCGGATGATATCAAAATAGTTGCGCCGGATATTTTGCGACATCGTTTAATCCGCAGTTATGAAGCGGATGCCGAAAATATTTCCAGCGAAGACTTAATCCAGCAAATTCTTGCAAAGGTGCCGATACCTTGAAACCGGAAGAACTCAAACAAAAAATCCGGAAGTTACGAATTACCGCGCGACGCTTGATTCAAACGTTCGGTGAAGGTTCATTCCGTACCATGTTTCATGGAAGAGGAATCGAATTCGCTGCAATTCGCGAGTACGTGCCTGGCGATGACATCCGTCAGATTGAATGGAATACCACCGCGCGCCGCGGAACACCATTTGTAAAAACTTTCGTTGAAGAGCGTGATCTGGCGATCATGCTGGCAATAGATTTCAGCTCATCTATGAATCGCAAACGCGAAACTACTGCCAGGCTTGCTGCAATTCTTACTTACCTCGCAAGTGAAAACGATGACCGCATCGGCTGCCTGGGATTTTCCGATCGCGTTGAATTCTATATTCCACCGACACGCAGCCCATCGCAGGCCGATCGCATCCTTCATCTTTTACTCACTCAATATAAAGAAGCAAAAAAAACTTCATTATCAAACGCCATAAATTTTTTGCGCACAATTCTTAAGAAACATACAATCCTCTTTTTGATTTCCGATTTTCTTGATCAACGTTACGAACAAGCTCTCGGCGCACTTGCCATAAAACATGAAGTAGTAGGAATCGATATTCATGATCCGATTGAATCTGCGCTTCCAGCGATGGCCGTTTTTGATGCATACGATCCGGAAACTGGCAAACGCATTTTGATTGATGGTTATGATGCTGCAGCGCGAAGAGAATATGAAGCGTTTTACAAACAGCAGCGTCAAAATGTAACCCGCGCATTCGCTCGCGCAAAAGCAGACTTATTGTTGGTGCTTGCAAATCCCGGAGCCGATCTCCGGTTGGTTCAATTTCTCAGACAACGCCAAAGCTCCCGCATACCTCTGCAATTAATTAGCTAATGAAATTTCGGATTCTTCTTTTTTTCGTTTTTCTCATCATCAGGTTAAACGCAAACAGCGAACCATTCATTCGGCAAATTTTCCCAAGGCAAACAGTTTTCTTAGGCGAAGCTGTTGATTGGGTAATCGAAGTGCGGCATCCGTTGTGGGAAGCCTATCAAATTAGTTTGAAAGCGCCGGAAGGAATGGA
>AR_comb_assmDRAFT_10016777_pt1 | contig 11793 bp, 7 predicted proteins | sample ArasoioldDNA_FD_10543 | JGI IMG/M metagenome (IMG submission 10543) | reverse complement strand
CAACTCGCAAATTGCTTATGACCTTATCTGAAGTACCGTTTATAACAGAGAGGCTATCATTCTCCTGATTTGCGACATAAACCCTGCTCGTATAGGGATCGATAGCCACATCGCTAGGCCCGCGACCTACTGCGACATTTGTAAGGAGTTTATTTGTTGTACCATTAATAACAGAAAGTGCGTTAGATCCAAGATTGGTAACATAAACTAAACCAGTCGATCGATCAACAGCCACACCTCCGGGGGCCGAACCTACTGGCACTATACGTTGGTCAAAAACCAAAGTTTGTTCTGGCTTGACGGACTCTGGTACGGCTGTAGTTAAATACACAACTAGAATTCCAATAATTGCCGAGGCGAGTAAAGTTGTCGTTACGGTTAGCTTTTTTACTTTTTTCTTCTCCTTCCACTCCTTATTAGATTCTCGAATAGGACCAATCAATCTATCGTGAGTCAATTCGTACCATCTAGAGCCTGAACGCAATTCTTGTCTAATCAAATATCTTTCCTGTAGAAAATCTACTACTTTATTTGGTAAACCCCCAGTTGATTTTTCTTCTCTATGAACTATGCCACGCGTTCCACTTGACGTAATTAAATATTGATTAATCCAATTTCGGATTTTATCTCTGCTCACGTCCGTGTACTTTGCAGTATCATCTATAATATCCAAATAAAATTCTGTCAACGCTTGGTTAACATCTGCAGAACCCTTCAGATGCTCTTGTGTTATTTCAGTAATTCCCATCAGATGTGCTTTCATCCACAATCTTTGGCAAACCACTTGTAGATGTACGGGTTCTACATATTCCCCCTTCATATCAACTATTTTCCCAAATATGGTTTCAACTCTCATCGTGAGTAAATCATCGACTAATTTTTCAGCGACTCCGGGCGCAAAGACAAACTCCCCTTTCTGTTTTATCGGCTCTAATACAGCCTCTAGAGCAGCATCTTTACGCAATCGTTCTAAGCGAAAACGAGCCCTAAGTCTACTAGGGAGAAGTTGAGCAAAGGAGGATAAATATGCTAAATATTCTTCACGTATAATGAAAACAATGCGCAACATTTTGTCTTGACTCAATGCCTCCGCTATTTGTCGAAAAAAGTCCTGTTGTTGGTTATACCAGTTTTCGGGATAAAGACCAAATAGCTCCTCCATCTGATCAAAAACAATTATTCGCGGCATGGAAGAGGTCTCCTTCTTTTCATTTGACTCATCTTGTTTCAAAAAATCTGAAAGGCTTTGATTCTTTATTATATCTACATTAGCATCAGCTTTTAGACTCAGAAGTGCATTGAAGATGTACATATTAGTAACATCTTCGGGTATTTTATCTGGAGAGATTACACTTCTCACCCTCGCGGAAGGGAATGTCTTGAATTTATATTGTTTTTCTAACTCATTAATTATTTTAGTGTTAAAGAGGGAAGTTTTTCCGACTCCAGATTGGGAGTAGATTAGGGTTAAAGGATTTGATAAGATTAGTGATATGATTTCCAGTGTTTCATAATTCCTTCCGTAGAAAAGCTTGCTATCTTTTTGTTCGAATGGACGGGGACCGACGTAAGGACTATTCTCTGGTTTAGGTATTCGTTTTTCCAATGGTTATGATGCATCCTCCCATTGATCTCGTAATTCTTTCGCAAATTCGCTTGCTTCCCCCCAAAATACACGTACTTTGATACCCTCTCCAAGCACACTCCCAAAATATTTACTTAGATATTGGATTGCGTCTTTTTCATTAGTAACATCCGTAGGCCTGAGTTGAACCGCAACGATTAAGTTAGTCATACTTGAGATTGTATTAAAGATACCTCTAAAGAGAACACGAAAATCCCAATCAGCCAAACTGTACCCAACAAAAAGCAAAGCATTTGTAGCAAGCGCTATAGTAATTTCTGGGGGCAAAATAGGGGTTTCCTTTTCATGAAGTCTGATCATAAAGTCAAGGTAATCATTTTCTGTCATGACTATTGATTCTGGTATTTCTAATAGTCCATGAAGGTGATATACTAGCGGTATCTCGGGTGTAGGGGTATATCCTGCCTTCAATATGGGGGATATTGATTTAAAATTTAAAATCTGTTCGAGTTCGCTGCTCCAGCGGCAAAGTTCTCTTTTGGGAGATTTATGACGGGTTTTCAGGGCTTCAAGCATAAAATTATCATAATTTGTTGTAATGTAAATCGGTAAATTAAGATCTGCAAGAATTCCGTGAGGATCATCTTTTCGAGAAAAATCAGGAGAAGATTTAGTTTTGAAATCCTGTGATAATATGTGCTTTGGAAACATGGGAAAGCGATCTATGGCCATAAATTGACTCACCTTTGCGAGATCATTAGAATCTTTGATAAGCGGATAGTTATACCTGCTAGACCATTCATGTGCAACTTCTTTCCCCATTGGCAGATTTGGATAAGAAGCGCCGGAACCTACAAATGGAGTACATTTTTGCATTTTTATAAGCATTAACAAATCATCCCAGTCTTTTTGTTCGATGGAACCCTTGTCGATCTGCATGAATAGATACCTCTACACGATCACAAGTATGTAGGTTTTACTCATGGATCTATAGTTTCGTAACTTTTCTTTATTATAGTTTTTATCATAATTATTCTTACAACAGTGATTCTACATTTCTGAATTAGCTGGATTCATTCCTGGCAGTTGATAATAGGGAATCGTATGCGTGAACATGGCTATTATCAATAGCAGTGAACATTTTAGTAAAAGTCCCCGATTTAAAAAAGTGCATTGGCCATTGATTATATTCTGCACTGAATATAATGATCCTAGGTTCCTACTATTGTTAATATAGTAGGGAATGACATTAATTTAAAAATAAAAATGAGAGCAGAAAATTCATCTTGGATTTATTTAACTTTCTGGAAACCAAACCAATTGGGTTATTTTATGATGCTACGAGCAGATATCTTTGAAATTTGGAGCGAATACATTTATGTCTGACGAAATTTTTGTTGCGAATGTACTTCCTGCCTTGATTGGTGCAATAAGTGGCTCTATTGGAGGTAATTTTCTTTCCGATTGGTTAGCCCGAAGATCGGAAAGAGAGAAGATTCGTAGAGAATTAGTTGATGGATATCTAATTCAGCTGCAAGATAGTTTAGAATCACTGTGGTTTCGGATTGATAATATAGAAAATAGAGATGGTCTGCAAAAAATGACCGACATCTACTACGAAGAGAGCACTCTCTATATTCTCGGTTCTGTTCTCGCTCATAGTAGAATTTTATCTAATGAGGGAGTATACACAAAGATAGAGCAATCGATTCCTGGATTAGGAATCTTCCTAAGGGACAAGATGAATCAATTTGGGTCCTATTTGGACAACATAGACTCACGTATTCATTTCTATCAATATGATAGAATTGCCTTGGCAGAAGCAATAATTTCACTTAATGATGATCGTAAAACGATAGGATCTTATTTGGAATTTAGAAAACAATATGAAGATTCAAGTTCAAATTTTAAATCTGTTTTAACTCCAGCTAAGGAATTCATTACTAATATTAAGTCACATGAATTAAATCAAGTAATGGAAAGACTATACGAGATTGCTGATCGAATCGACACGCAAACGGGAATCACCACGGGTATTAAAAATCCTACGTACTAGAATTGAAATATTATACCTTTATTTGGATGAAATTTATTTCTATCAATGACTAGCAAAATGATTGTGAGTTAACTAGTTAACTTGGTAATATTCGATAAATGATTGCCAGATGCTTCTGGTTTGAGAGAACATACAGGTATCCATGCGGGTCAATTTCCATGTCTGTAATCTTTCCAAACCCCTTCGCAAAAATAACATGATTTATCTCGTTAATATTGTCCGCAATTTTGTCTGATAATTTACCTGTCAAGATTAAACTTGTTCTTTGTTTATCTAAATTGAAATCATAAATATTTCCATAATTGGCATCACCTACAAGCAAATCATTATTGTATTTAGTACCGTATTTTTCAGTATCAAGAAATTTTATTGCAGATGGTGCCACGGGGTTAAGCCACACAAACTCAGGAGGGCTGTACGTTCCGCGACCACCGAAACTTTCCAAATCATTTGGATTTAAATTAGTCGGCCCTTGATTTTCTAAATTAGGTTGCCAGAATCCCTGAACCCTAGCCCAACCACTATTGAACCCTGGAAGGACTAGATTCAGTTCATCCCCAAAAGTAGGACCATTCTCAGAATCCCACAAATTTCCCGTTAATGGATCCCAGTCAATTCCAAAGCAGTTTCGTATTCCATAGGCGTAGTAAAGATTTATCGGATATGAATTCCCTAATATCTGCTTAGCTGCTGGCTTGCCATCTAGTGTTATGGCCAAGATACCACTTCTACCATCGGGGGGAACTCCATCTTGAAAATTTTGGGACTTCGTCTCATATTGCTTGTACCTGAATGTACCATCCAAATCGCCTATCGTAAGGTATAGGTTTTTGTCAGGACCAATTTCCACCATACCCCCAGCATGTCGCGGACCTGGTAGGGCTGGAAGGTCTAACAATAATCTGGGATTAATTAACTTGTTATTTACAAGATTATAGCTATATAACATGTTACCAAGTGGAGCTAATGCGTTATTAGTACCGTCATCCCCATCTTTCTTATGTGCTTCAGTGAAATACAGGAATACAGTGCTAGTTCCGTTCGTATTATTTGTGGCAGCAATGCCAAGTAAACCTCTATATCCGTCTGTTGCTGCATTTACATCTAATAGCGGTCCTGATGCGATACCATTCGTAATCCTGTAGACCTTGCCGTTATCTCTGTCAAGTAAGAGTATATCATCTGGACCCAAGAATGTCATACTCGATGGTTCAAACTTTCCCGCAAAAACCCTTTGGATTGTGAAGTGAGAATCAAGCGTGGTTGGCTCAGCTTGGACAATGTTCAAGAGAACTAGGTGTAATGCCAGTATAATAAATGTGGATATTACAAGATATCTTATCGACTTCCTTGACAATGCTAAGTAAGGAAATGACTTGACGCTATAAAGTCATCGAAATAAATAATAGTCATTTATGGACGGCTGCTTATGTGAATGTCTTTCCTGACAATCGCTTGATTTGTATGATAACGTTTACAAAGATAGTACCCTTTATTGATGCGAGAAATATGTATCATAATAAGTCCTGGGATCCTGCGTTTCAAAGAATTTAACAATAATTGAGCCTAAGAACCCACATTTCAGAAGTCAACTCTGTATTGTTATAATGTTTAATACGCTGCCAAAATTGATAATATTTTTCGTATTATGTATGGATACCAGTACGTATTACATTTTATGGTGTGACTATGAAGCTAATATAGTAATACTGAACTCGCATAACGATGTTTCTCATTCAAATTATGAATCGTTTTTCATATTGTTCTTATTTAGGGTTAGAAGAGGATATCTTGGATTTCAGTTATCTCCGCTAATCATGAGTATAAAAAAGTTTTGATTAATCATAATGTTACGTTAGAATATCTTTTATAAATCATCAACGGTATCCATGTTACCAGTAATTGGCTCTAATCAACAACATATTGATACCGACTTGGACTAGAAGGAGAATCTTGATTGTAATTGGAGTAGCCATCTTGTATGGGGTGTGGTTCAACATTTTAGATACCGCAGGTTACTGCGTAAATCAAGAGGAGTTGCAAACAAAGAGTTGTAATGAGAAATGCGTAATCCTTCCGGTTGGAAATTTATTCGGCGGAGATCTATCGTATCAACCTTGGAACGTTATTGGACATTTGATTCCCGGATTATTCTTGGTTTGGTGGACCCCTAAAAAGGTAGAACTGTTTGTAGCGGGTGCTTTAATTTCTTCGGTGGTAATGGATTCACCATTATGGGGTGTGATAAGAGTAGGGGAACACGCCTTACCATTGTGGTATATTAATTCGGAAAATGCGGAGAACTTTACTAATACCTGTAATATTAATACATGGACATCTTTCTACTATAATCCAATAGGGTCGTATGGAGTATGGACAATTGTCGGCTTTCCTACTGCGGCAGTGATATTTTGGAGCCTAGTGGGAAGGTTACTTGCCGCAGGCCTACTAATTTGGTGGCAGGCCAAACAAGAACAAGAAGGCAAAGAATTTTCGCTACCAAGATTGGTTCTCAAGATAGGAAAAATATGGTGAACTGCGCACTGTACTGGGAATTCATTCATAGGGTTAGAAATCAATCCACCTTTTAGGTCTGGTATTTTTCATTTTTCAATACTCGATATTTTTTTAATCAAATCAGTGTTAGTCCTTTTGAATTTTGTCAAGATTAGTGCTTGATAATTTAAAATACTTTTAATTAAATACTGATACGATTTGGTCATTAATTCTATACTAACTGATAATAAACTATTTTATAGTAGAATTACCGCTTTTATGCGTGATTAGATACCTAATTAAAGGAAAGATATTTGATGCTGAAGATAAACCACTAGCTAATTTACATGCGCAGGCTATTGATAGTGACCAAGGTTTTCTTGAGGATCATAATGATGATCTACTAGGATCAACAAAGACTGCTTCAGATGGATCATTTGAAATTGCTTTTGATGATTCAACTTTTTCAGACAGTTGGTTGGAAAAGAATCCTGAAATCTATCTTATAATTAGGAACGAAGAAGGACAAGTAATTGATAGAACTGAAAAGCTTGTGGCAAGTCCTGACGAAAAAACAAAAGATATGGTGACTCTGACAGCAAATATCACTATTGAATCAAAAGAAAAGAAAACTGAATTGCCAAGTTCGACCCTTTATTGGACTAATCAGAGAATCTTGTCGGCATTTTCCTCTGTAGGCGACACCATCACTCTGAATAATAGTGAATTTGAAAGGAATTTCAGACTCTTAATTAGTTCTATTAATGCATGGCTAATCTACACAAATGAGGGCGTCTGGAAAAATATTGGATATGATGGGCCACAGGTTCCTAAATATCCCTGGCAAATACCCAACCATACTCATAAGCTATCCTGGGAGCATTCAAAATGACGAATAATATTTTTGGCGCCGAAATATTTGAAAAACGCAAAGAACGTTACAAGGTCATTAATTCTGATATCGTTCGGAATGTAGACGTATGCATAATAGGCTCAGGTGCAGCAGGGGCGATATTGGGTACTAAACTTGCGGAGGCTGGCAAATCCGTTGTTATTTTGGAAAGAGGTCCATATTATGATGGCGAATCGATGAATCAAAGAGAAGCAGATATGATTCCTCTCTTATGGAAGAACGCCGGCGCAAACTTTACTTCAAATTTAAGGATTGCCATAGCTCAGGGATCCTGTTTGGGTGGCTCAACTGTGATTAATGATGCCGTATGCTTCAGAATTCCTGATATCGTTGTTGAACAATGGCAGAAAATGGGTGTCTCAATTTCCAAGGATGAATGGGACAAGGCTAACTATGAAGTCTCAAAGAGAATCAATGTTCAAGAAGTTACAGAGGATGAGCTTAATACTAATGCAAAAAAATTGAGAGAGGGATGTCAAAAATACCTCAACGATGGAAAACCGATTGCTCATTGGAAGAATCATAGAAACTGTGGACCTTCGCTTTCAGACACTTCACTCAAATCCTGCGTAAAATGCGGTTTCTGTCATATGGGATGTCATTATGATACCAAACAAAGCATGTTAGTAACGTACATTCATGACGCGCTGAATAACGACAAAGCTGACTATACCGCTTATTGCAATTGTCGTGCTGATTTGATAACTTATGAAAAGGGAATTGCGACAGGTGTGAACGGAACGTTTATTGATTCCAGTGGCTCGGAGACATATAGAATCCGTATAAATGCGAAGGTCGTCATAGTATCATCAGGTTCAATCGCATCTTCTAATATTTTGCAAAAATCTCAAATAGGAGGTCAAAATGCTGGCAAGGGGCTTGCTCTACATCCTGCACCTTTTGTTATGGGTTTATTTGATGAGGAGATAATTGGTAACAGAGGAATTCCCATGTCATATACATGCCATGAATTTGGAGTAACTAATGGTATTGAACACGGAGGTTTTTTAATAGAAAGCATATTTTTGCCGATTTTCCAAATGGCACTTGCTATACCTACTTTGGGATCTGATCATAAAAGGATGATGGAAAACTATAATCGATATACTATGGCGGGAATATTGTCACGAGATGATTCTGTAGGAAAGATCGTGATGTCATATAGTGGTAACCCAAAGGTCATTTATAATTTATCCGACCAAACTATAGAAGATATGGCGCGGGGCATGGGAGTCCTGGCCAGAATGTGGTTTAGTATTGGTGCAAAATCTGTAATTACTTCGCACAGAGATGTACCTGAAATAGGGACCAAAGCTGACATTCCTAAATTAAAAGATGCAGTAAGAGAAAACCCAAATAACCTTATGCTAGGTTCAGCACATCCTCAAGGAGGTAACAGGATGGGAGAGGATGAAAATGAATGCGTAGTAGACTCTGATTGCAGGGTACATGGGTTTGATAATTTGTATGTTTGCGATGCAAGTGTCTTTCCTACTGCCCTTGGCGTTAATCCTCAATTGACTGTGATGGCACTAGCGACAATAACGGCAGACAAGCTAATTAAAAAGTGGACGGATAGAACTGTCCTGCAAGATTATGGAAGCACATGCCAGCTAACACAACCAAGATTTTGTAAGTCAGAACAGATATCAGAAAAGTTTGCAGTGGTGGAACATAAAGCCAGTCTTTTTCAATCACTTGCAAATTCTGATGAAGATGAGATAATTATAGGCAAGAATTGGAAATTTGACCCAAATACAGTCAAAATCTATAACAATTTGTATTGGAAGGGCTTCTATGGACGAGATAATGATTTAATGACAAATGCGCTGCGATATTTTGGAGGATTTTACAAGAGGTTTAGGCATGTTAATGACGGTGGGATGGAAGGAACCACACATCCATTTGAAACGCCAATGGTAAATGCAAAAAATATTGCTACTGAAAAAGATGTACCTGGATATGGTAAGGTAATACATTTAGAATATACAGAAATGCCCTACTCTAGCGCATATGATTTATTGAAGATGGTAGATGAGAATACCATTATTGGTAAAGCATTTTTGGGACCTTTTGCAAAGGGTAGAGAGTTATTTAGTTTTAGCATGTCAAGGATATATGATGTAAATTTCCTTACTGAGGCGGATTTACTAACTCTATTTCATAGCGAGCAGTTGAGTCACAAACCAAGTGAAAAGGAACTTGCTGGAACATGGGAAGGTATGCTCGTTTCTGATTCATCTGTTTCACCGCGATCTCAGTTATTTTATTTTAATTACGAAGATGGTGAAATTGATATGAGATACTCATTTGCAAATATGCTGAATGGGAGGTCAGACGCGCTCACTGATGGAAATGTATTGCGATTAGATGATCAAACTCCTTTTCATGACGAAATTAGGATGGTGAGCCCGAATTTTGCTGTAGGTACATGGATGAGTGAATGGTCATCTAAAGACGTCATACAACCATTCATAGATGACTTGCGCAGGTATTTTCCAATCAAACTTTCAGATAATGATATATTTAAAAACAAGATTTCATTTTTGGAGCGTCTCCATTTTCGAGGAGTTAAACTACCGAAAGAATTGGGAACGAGCTTTTTGCATGTTGAGGAAAATGAACAGCATGAAACTAGAATTGGCTTATTGTATGTTCTAAAAAGGATTGGCATAAGTACTTAATTAGTTTGTATGAATTCGCTTCGACCTGATTCTCCGTCACAACTTTTGATTTAACATCAAAATTCTATATTTTTATTGAACATTGTGTTGAGTGTATTTCTCGAACAAAGTGTGTGTGTAATTATAATGTCAAAGTAGCTCTCTAGCAGATATAGCAATAAACAGCATGAAATAACAGTCAAAGAACTAAAGTAGCAAGAAGTAGCAAGGGAAAATGATATCTATCAGATTGTTATAATAGTGTTTGCTTATGAGGAGGCAAATACCATTAACAAGACAAGAAAAAGAGAGAAAAGTAATAAACCTGTACCAAAAGGGGATGAATATCCGAGATATTTCCAAGAGAGTCCATATGTCATTTGGCGATATTGGTAATATAACAAGAAAATTTTCAGGCGAGGATAAATTGGAAAGACCAATGAAATATAGCAAACACAGTCAGTCGTTGGAGTTATTTCAAAGAGGATATACGCTATTAGAAGTTGCAAAGAAATTAGACATGAACGACTCTCAAACTAAGGAAGAATACAACCAATATATGCACTTGACTGGATTCTATAAATTCTGTGAATTTTATGAACAGAATAAAGGCGATTTAGATTCTTTCCTATTACTTTGGCAAGATCTAAAGTTGAACGGTGTTAGTGCTAGAGAGGCCATTCAGGGAATCAAATTTGCACTACAACTCGATCAGATAAAACGTGATATGGACAATCTAACAAGAGAGCGGGCACAATTGAAATCGGACATTGATCAATCTTTGAGGGAATTGGTGGAATTTAATCAGAAAAAAATTTCTATCCAAAAAGAAATTGACGTTTGAATGAAGCAAAGAAAATAGACTTGAATGAACTGGGATTCTCTGAACCTAACTAGGTAATTGCATCTGCTGGGAGAATGACAGGACGAATTAAACGTCAAAATCATGATAGTACATTTCAAGATTATAGGCGTCAAACTGTAGATATCGATAAAAATGGTCTCTAATCAAGGAATAATGATTAGAACGAAATAGATATGTTAACGCCAATCCAGCAAATGTGTCTTGCTGTGTGGATTCGAAGGAGAAATAAGCGCTAGGTTAAGTATAATGAATTTGAGGAAGATGGACTCCAAATCGTAGATGTTGGTAGAAATAATCGTAATATCGAAACCTCTTGAAATTTAATGTAAAGGAAAAGATAGAAATCATGTACATCGTTCGATCACTCCGAAATACTGAAAATATACGAGTCAATTAGGTAGCATCTTCAGACTTATGAGTAAGATTGCTGACATTTGGAAAGTTGTCATCATACTCACTACATACCGAAGTTATCTAATAAGAAATCTGTATATCGCTAGAATCTCTATCCAGTTGGTTTATTAAGCTCAATCAACTTCCAAATTTGAACATGAATTCGAAGATTAGAAGTATATCAACTTACTTTTTGATTTCAGCTTTATCGTTAGGATTACTCGCGTCATACGTAAGTTCGCACAGTGTTATGGTATCAAATGCACAGACCGATCCTTATCACTTATCAAATACTCAAGAAAAAAACGCCTATATAGTATATGTCAAGCAAAAAATCAAACAAGATTCAGAATGTCAGCCAGGATTAAAATTAGGACAGCTGAAAAAACAGAATATTGTTCCTAGTGAGAACTTCTTATGCAACCCTGGTCTCGAGAATATGAAAAAGAAGGTACAAGATGCTCAGGCTAACGGTGGCGGTAACGATAAACAAATTAATAAATTTAATAGTATTATTGAGAAAAAACAGAACAAACTAAATGCTAAATTTGACAAAATAAGAGAAAGGCTAGAAAAAGCCATATCAGAACCAGAGAACGAAAAACCAATCTCACAGGATGAAAAGAATAAGGTAAATGAGCAAGATAAAAAAGATACTGCAGAACACCAATCTCAAACAGGTGAAAATTGTAGAAGTGGAAATGTTCTAGACGGAGCATCTAATCAACCAGACCTTAAGGTCTTGGCAGACTGTCAGCAAGCTACCGGAGAAGTTATGCATACTAAAAAAATGAATGATGGAGATTACAAATTCTTCCTTGA
>AR_comb_assmDRAFT_10052147_pt1 | contig 11794 bp, 10 predicted proteins | sample ArasoioldDNA_FD_10543 | JGI IMG/M metagenome (IMG submission 10543) | reverse complement strand
AGTTCGAGTAAGATCACCGGAACGCGCTCCGAACTGGGTCGGATCCTTGCGCGGGGGCACACGCCGAGCGCAACCGACAACGTTCACATCAACGTTTCCGGGCAACACGCAAACAGTCTTTTGCACGACGGACACGCCTGGAAGGACTTCGCCCGCACGACGTTGGCTGGAACTCGCCGCGCGATGCGTTCGGCCCGTGCGGAGGGCGCACCGATGCTCGTCCACGCGAGCTTCGCCTTCGTACATGCCGTCGAGCGGGGTGCTCGCCTGAAGGCGCCGCTGCGCTCGGCGGTCGAGGCAATCCTCGAGTGCGAAGCGCTGGTCCTGTCGGGTCCGGTCCCCGGCTGCGTCGTGCGCCTCGGGTATTTGTACGGTCCGGAGAGCGCTGATCTACGCGCCTACCGCACGGCCTTTCGCCTCGGCCGGCCGTACTGGTCCGGTCCCGCCAAGGCCCTGCAGTATCACGTTCATCAGTTCGATGCCGCCGCGGCCTTGTTCGCCGTGGCCCGACTACGAAACGTGGGAACGATCTTCTACGCCACCGATGGTCGCGCGACTTCGTTCACGCAGCTGATGGATGCGTTTGCACATCGGGTTGGCCGGCGAACCCCATTGCACCTGCCGTTGTTCTCCAAACCTCTCGCCCACGTGATCATTCGCGAGGAACACATGCAGCAAGTGGCGCTCGCGATGCCGCCTCGGGCGCCGCTGCCGCGCGTACCGGGATGGAAAGCGAGGTTTCCGGACTACCGAAAGGGCCTCGATCAGATCATCGAAGCCTGGGGCGACTGACCGGAGCGCGGCTACCCGCGCTTGGGTTGCGAGCCTGCGGCCGTGGTGCCGTCGAGTGGCGCCAGGGTGATGGGAAACAGGTCTGGGGCCCCGCGGATCAGGCGCGCAACGCGGGCAGCCTCATCGGATCGATTGGCTCGGCGCCACAAGGAAGCCGCAAACATGGCGATGACCCCCAGGGTGACCTGCTTTTCGCTGGACACCTGGGCGAGCGCTTGCTCCGCTTCCTGCGCCGCCTGGGTGTACAAGCGGCGCGCCATCGCTTCGTCGCCTTGACGCAGCGATGACTTGGCGGCCGAAGCAAGCTTTTTGCTTCGGTGATGATGGTCAATCCAGGTCATGGGCTATTCCCGCAACTAAGCCCATGATACCGGAGTGCGCGGACTCTCGGGTGTCGCCGCGATGTTGCAGCGTCGCGACAACTCGCCGGCATGGGGTTGCGATAACGCAACGAATGATTGACGCTTTGGCGGAGCTCTTCTAGCATCGATTTGTGCATTGCAATAAACCAGCCGGGGATCCGAATCAGCCTCCGTCGTCCACGGCCGAGACCTCAGCCGGTGATCCGAGTCTCGCCGTCCCGGTTATCGCATCGGCGGAGGAGGTCTTCCGTGCTCGGGAACTACGGGAACAACTCAAGAAAAAGTACTTGAACCGCCCGAGCCAGCCTTGCTCCGTGTGGTGTGTCGGGGCCGAGTAGGGTTCCCCAAGCCTGACAGCGTGCTACGCTACCCTCGACGGCGCTTCGAGGTCTGTTGGATTTGTTATCCCTCACCGGCATTCGACTTGACGTGCCATGAAGGCGCGGATCTTTCTTATCGCAGTGCTTCTCGCGACCACGGCGCCGGAACCGTTCGCGCAGGACTCGGCGGCGTGGCTAAGCGCGGAGGCCCAGAAGCAATGCGACCTTGGCCGCGCAGCGCAGGGGCGCGCGTTGCGCCTTGCGCATTTTCGCGAGAGCCAGGCGCTCGCGGAGCGCGCGGTGAACTCGGACAATCAGCTGGCCGACGCCCATTTCGCCCTCTTCTGCAGCCTCGGCGAGCAGATGCGCATCGACGGGGAGAGCCTCGCCGCGATCTTCGGCTTCAGGCGAATGATGGCGGCGCTGGACCGGACGCTGGAGCTTAACCCGGAGCACCTGGATGCTCTCTCCTCCAAGGCATCCTTCCTGGTCAGGCTGCCAGCGTTTCTCGGCGGGGACGCCGCCAGGGGCGAACGCATGCTGCATCAGGTAATCGCACGGGATCCGAAGGCGGTGAGCGCCCGGGTGACCTTGGCCAAGGTCTACGCGGCGCACGGCGAGCGCGAGCAAGCGATCGCTCTTGCCGCAGAAGCCCTGCAACTCGCACAGTCCGAACGTCGCGCGGACCTTATCCCCGAAGCGCAGGCGACCATCGCTGAGCTGCGATCGCGCTCACGCTGAAGTCGGCTTCAGAGCTCGAGCTACCAGCTGGCCACCTGAGCTCCGGCTGTCACCCCGCTCACACCCGCTCTGGCGCGGCAAGAGCCCGCGATGGCAGAATCCGCGCATACGCCGCCGTCGCGGCATCTCGGGGAGCGCGTCATGCGAGCAGTCCGTATCGTCCTTGCAGCGTTGATCGTGTTGACTGCGGCGTCGGCCGGCGCGGCGCAGCGAACTTTCGTGTCGGTGCATGGCAGCGACGGGAACTCGTGCGCGGCCCTCGCGCCGTGCCGATCGTTCGCCGTCGCGTTGGCGAACACGGATCCGAACGGCGAACTGATCGTCCTCGATTCGGGTGCGTACGGTCGGGTGACGGTCACGCAGTCGGTCACGATCGAGGCGCCGGCGGGCGTCTTTGCGGGAATCACGGTGTTCGCGACTTTCAACGGCATCGACGTCAACGCGCCGGGAAAGACGGTCACCTTGCGCGGGCTGTCGATCAACGGACAGGGCGGGGACATCGGGATCAACGTCGCCGCGGTCGCCGCGCTTCGCATCGACCGCTGCCGCGTCAGCAACATGGGCCAACAGGCCGTGAGGATCGTCGCCGGCAACGTCGTCATCACCGACTCATACGTGAGCGACAACGGCCACGACGGCATCTGGGCATTTGGCGTCGTCGACGTCCTGGTCGAGCGCACGGTCAGCACGCGCAACCTCAGCGGCTCCGCGTTCTTCGCAGGCGCACGCGCGACGCTGCGCAACGCGTCGTTCACTTCGAACCAGTTCTACGGCGTATACGTGGAGGGAGGACCGACGGCGACGCCGACGTACGTTCGCGCCGACGAGGTGACCATTGGGTACAACCAGCAACAGGGCGTTCAGGTGGCGGGGCTCGTGTCGAACTTCGGTTCGGTGGTGATCTCGCGCTCGACGATACTCGCCAATGGTGCGAACGGCGTCAACGTACTGGGGGGCAGCGGGCCGGTGTATGCGACGGTGAGCGAGAGCACGTTGTCGAATCACCCCACGGCATGGCCGGCGATCGCGTCGAACGGCGCGGGCGCGAAGGTGGTCGTCACGCGATCGACCGTTGTCGACAACGGCTCGTATGCCTTCTACCAGCTCAACAGCGGTGTGTTCGAGAGCGCGGCCACCAACACGGTTCGCAACAACAACGGCGGAGCGGCGCAAACCTTGGGTACGATCGGGTCGTTCCTCCTCCTCTGACCGTCGGTGGCGACGCGACCACGGGGCGCCAGATGAATCCTTACCTGAGCGCGGTTGTTGGCCTCGCCGCCTTCGCCAGCGCTGCGGTTGCGCTCGCGGCGCCGACCCTGAATGTCGGTTCCAAGCGTTTCACCGAGTCGTACATCCTGGGCGAGATCCTGAAGCAGACGGCGCAAGCTGCCGGCGAGACGAGCTCGACGCACAGCCAGGGCCTGGGCAACACGGCCATCGTGCTGAACGCGCTCACGACCGGCAGCATCGACCTCTATCCCGAATACACCGGCACGATCGCCAAGGAAATCCTGAAGCTCGACAGCGTTCCATCGCTTGCCGAGCTCAACGCCAAGCTGGCGCCGATGGGGCTGGCGGTCGCCGTCCCGCTGGGCTTCAACAATACCTATGCACTGGCGATGCGCGCCGACGATGCGCGCGCGAAGAATATCGCGCGGTTGTCCGACTTGAAGGCGCACCCCGAGGTGCGGCTCGGACTTTCGCAGGAATTCATCGGTCGGGCCGATGGCTGGCCCGGATTGAAGCGCACGTACGAGCTGCCCTTCGACACGCCGCGCGGGCTCGATCATGGGCTCGCCTACGAAGCCATCGCCCAACGCCAGGTCGACGCGATCGACATCTACTCGACCGACGCCAAGCTCGACAAGTATGGCTTGACGGTGCTCGAGGACGACCGCAAGTACTTCCCGCGCTACGACGCGGTGCTGCTGTATCGCGCGGATCTCCCGCAGCGCCTGCCCAAGACCTGGGCTGCGTTCGCCAAACTCGAAGGTACGATCGACGATGCGTCGATGCGCCGGATGAACGCGGCCGCCGAACTCGAAAACAAGGAGTTTGCCGCCGTCGCCGCGGACTTTCTCAGCCGGCAGGCGGGGACATCCGCCGGCGCGAAGACGGTCGCCAAAGCGGGTGGGTTCGACGATTTCTGGCGCAAGCTCTTCGGTCCCGACTTTGGCCGCCTAACGCTCGAACAATTGGGACTCGTCTTCCTTTCGCTTGCAGCCAGCATCGTGATCGGGATCCCGCTCGGGATCCTCGCCGCGAAGCGCCCGGCGACGGAAGGCTGGATCATCGGCGCGACCGGCATCGTGCAGACGATTCCCTCGCTCGCGCTTCTCGCCGTTCTGATTCCGTTGACGGGGCGCATCGGCGCGGTGCCGGCGTACATTGCGCTCGCCTTGTACGCGCTCCTGCCCATCGTGCGTAACACACATACGGCGCTGACGCAGATTTCGCGCGCAATGATCGAGGCCGCGCAATCGCTCGGCATGCGCTCCGCGACGATCCTGAAGGAGATCGAGCTGCCGCTGGCCGCGCCGACGATCCTGGCCGGCATCAAGACTTCGGCCGTGATCAACGTCGGCACCGCGACGATCGCCGCGTTCATCGGCGCCGGCGGCTACGGCGAGCGCATCGTCACGGGCTTGGCGTTGAACGATCACGCGATGCTGCTCGCAGGCGCGATTCCGGCCGCCGTGATGGCGTTGCTGATCGAACGCGGCTTTCGTTTTGGTGAGCGGTGGCTGCTCCCGGCGGGTCTGCGGCACCCACCCAGCGTGGCAGCGACCTGATCGCAGGCCTCTTCCTCGTCTTGGGAGACCGGCGACGGCCCCCATCGCCAGCGCCTAGCACCCAGTGGACCGCGGCGTTCGCGGCCCGATTGCCTCAGGAGGGTCAGATGCCTTCTCTTCGTTTGTCACTTCGACTCGCACTCATCGTCGTGGCCTGGATCGCGTCCTCGGCCACGCAGGCCGCTCCGCGGACCTTTGTAGCAAGCACCGGCAGCGACGCAAATACCTGCAGCCTCGTACTGCCCTGCCGCGCGTTCGCCCGCGCGTTGACGCAGACGAATGCGGGTGGCGAGATAGTGATCCTTGATTCGGCGGGATACGGTCCGGTCACGATCGGAAAATCGGTGTCGATCACCGCGCCGCCGGGCATCTACGGGGGAATCAGCGTCGGCGCCGGTCAGAATGGCGTCGTCGTCAACGGCGCAGGCATCAGCGTGGCGCTACGCGGCCTGCGCATCGACGGCGCCACCGGCAGCAACGATGGCGTGCGATTCCAGGCGGGAGCCGAGCTGCGCATCGAACGGTGCACGATCCAGAACCTGGGCGGCATCGGAATCGAGGCGGCAGCTCCGGGCGCGCGCCTTTCGGTTGCCGACACCGTGGTCAGTGCCAATGGCACCGGCGTGCTGGTGAGCGGCGTCGACATCGCCTCATTCGAGCGGTTGACGAGCGAGCGCAACGCCGGCGACGGGCTGTTCCTCGTTCGCACCGTCGCTCCGGCCCCGGGGCTGCGCGCGCTGATCGTCGACAGCGTATTCGCGTCGAACGGCGCAAACGGCGTCCTTATGTACCAAGGCGCCGCGCAGGCGTTCATGGCGGCGACGATCGAGCGGACCTCGTTCCTTGACAACGGACAAGCGCTCGCAAGCGCCTCGAACTTGCGGGTTCACGGTACCGGTGGTATCGGTCTGGTGCACGCTGCGTTGAGCCGCAGCGCGATCGCCGGCTTCACGGGTGTCGAGGTGGTCAGCGAAAACTCGACCAAAGTCACCGTCCTCGTCAGCGACACCGTGATCCACGATCACCGGGGCACTGGAATCTCGGCAAGCGGCGCCGGGGCAAAAGTGGTGTCCTCACGCAACACGATCTCCGGTGGAAGCATCGGGCTCATAGCAACGTTCGGGGCCGGGATGTTCACGAGCGCCGACAACGTGCTCTTCGACCACACGGGCGCGGACGTGTCCAACACGCTGACACCACTGACGCTGCGCTAGACCTGTCACGGCCCATTTTGGAGGAGTCAGATTGCGATCGCGGCCGAGCCGCGCCGTTCATGGTGCGATTGCGGCCTTCTTGCGATCCTTCATCGTCTTGGGTACCGACGACGGCCCCCTCGCCAGGCGCCGGAGCTTGTCGCGGGCGCGAGAGATGCGCGACATGACGGTTCCAATCGGAATCGCGAGTACTTTGGAAATCTCCTCGTAACGGAGCTCCTCGACCGCGGTCAGCAGTAGCACCTCCCGCTGCTCCGGGGGCAGGCGGCCCATCAGGTCCACCACCTCCTGCAACTCGATCCGTTCGAGTTGATTGCCGTGTTGCGCCACTTGCCAGGCCGCTCCGCGTTCGCCTTCGGCGTCGAGCGAGACGTTGCGGACCTCGCGCCGGGCAAGCGCGCGCTGGTTTTGGTGGAGGTTGTGCATGATCGTGAATAGCCACGCGCGCAGATCGGTTCCCGCCTGCCACAGCCTTCGCTTGTCCCATGCGCGCAGCAGCGTGTCCTGAACGAGATCATCGGCGTGGGCTGGATTGCCCGTCAGAACGCGCGCGTAGCGGCGCAGCCGTGGAATGGCGGCGACCAACCCCGACTGCGGCAGGCCGGTAGCGGAAAAGGAGACAGGCGACAGCAATGTGGCCGTGCACGCACTCATTGCGAAGCTCTGACCACGGGCATTGGCAGCAGCCTCCTGGTCCGTGTTGCCTTTACTTGTCCGGATCGAAGTAGAAGAAGTAGTCGGCCGTGTAAGGCACGAACGCCTGATTGCCGACATCTGCCAGCGAGTCACAGCCCGTCGACGGTGCGACACCGCCCGTAGTGTTGAGCCGCTGGATGAAGGTGGTCTTGGTCAGCGTGTCGCCAATGGTGCCGTCTGCAGCTCCAACCACCTTGAGCAGGAGCCAGGCAATGGCACCCTGATTTACGACCACGGAGCCCTTGGGTTTCAACTTGGCCCAGACGGTGCTCGTGTCCCGCGAGTGCTGCCACGTCGCGCGAATCGTGCCAGGGGCTACGACCGCCGGATTGGTGTTGGCTTCGAACGGGTTGGGGCTGAAGAAGTGGGTGATGACTTGCCCCGCATCGTTGCTGAACAGGACGGCCTCCGGCGCGAAGAGGGCATAGGCGACGCCAGAGGGCGCGGCGGTCGAGGGTGCGCAGACGTAGTTTTGCGTCCCGATGGCATGACCCACGAGGAACGCCTTGTGCCCCGCGGGCACCTGGAGGTCGGGCGGCACGGGAGGCGGTGCGATTTGGCGAGCGTCGGCCGACTGCGGCAGCGAGACCGCGAAAGCCACGGCGCACGCGACGAGCAGGATGCGCCGGGTGACCTGATTCGGTAGGACATCGTAACGCTTCATTCCATTTCCTTTCGTGCTGCGCGCGGGCCGTCAAGTTGCCGCTTGAATCTCCCTGACGCGTCCAGACCAGTCTAGTGGGCAGCTGCACCGGCGAAATTTCATCGGCAAACCGCTCTTGTTTCGTTTGTTTCGTGCACGAATGAAGGGAGACTCGGGACCCGAACGACGCTGCGCACGATGATGGCGTGAATATTCAGCTTTCTCTGCTGACTCCGCCGAATATTCGCTTGTGTGCTACACGAATCCAATCCGATACTGCTGCCACAGACAAAGGGAGACCTTGATCCAGTAGGAGGGACCCATGTCAGACATACGCGAAATCCTTGGCCAGCCGGACATCGTCGAGTGGTTGAAGCAGCATCCCGATGCGAAGGGCAGGCTCGAGGGAGCCGCAACGCTGTTGAGTGACAAGCCCGATGCCCCGGCGGCAGTGAGGAAGCTTCTGCCCTCGCTCGTGGACAACGTGGTCAAGGTGTTCTTCAGCTACAAGAAGGTGGATGAGCGAGCGGCCACCGCCATCGTCGAAGTGCTCAAGGAGAATTCGGCTGACAAGCTCGAAATCACCTACATGGCGGGCTTCACGGAGCAGTTTGCGGGGCAACGTTGGCGCGATCAGATCAGCAAGGGCGTGCGAAGCGCCAATTGGTTCATCCTTCTGCTGCCCGATCCTTCCGACGAGCTGGATTGGTGCCTGTTCGAGACCGGCCTGTTCGAGGCGCAGCTCACTTCCGCCGACCGGTTGATTTGTCTGCACCATCCCGACACCGAAGTCCCGCATCCGATCCAGGGTTATCAGGCGATCGCGGCGACTCTGCCGGAGGCCGAGAAATTCCTGCGCATGGTGTTCGTAGGCGACGACCCGGTTCCGGGGCTGCGTCCCATCAATCGCGCCATCGAGAAACGCGTCCCGGAATTGGCCCGGCGTTTGGTCGATGCCATCAGGGTTCCGAAACGCCGGCTGAATCGCGAGGTCTTCGAACCCTGGATCGAGATGAGTCTCGTGGACGCAACGCAACTCAAGAACAAGGAAGACCTCGATTCAGCGAGCATCGATTCGGCGAATGCGGAGGCGCTCGAGCTGTTCGGCTTCAGGGTGTGCCCGAAGACCTTTGCAAAGCTGCGGGAAGAGATCGAAGAGAAGCACGGCGACGGCCGCTGGCGAGAGGAGCTATTTCACGTGCTCCGCAAGATCGCCAATGGCAACACGTTCTCGCCGATCCAGGCCGTGTTTCAGTCCCAAAACGGGAAGACGTACCGGCCCATCGCGATTGCGATAGACAGGGCCGGTCCCAATGGCCCCGTGCAGACCTACCACATCACCTTTGCCGAGGACGTGACGACCACCGACATGGCCGCGATGCCGCGGAAGCTTGCCCTGCTGGCGACTCTGCTGCGGTTCACATTCCGGTTCCGGTGGGAAGTGCTCGAACCTTTCGCACGAGGGCCGCTGAACGACGCGGACGTTGCGCATCTGGACATCAGCCTGAAGCGAATCAAGGTCGATTGGGAATCGCGTGGAACGATCGATCAGAGTCAGATCATGGACCTGTTTACCGTGGAGCAGAGAAAGAGCACGGAGGAAATGTTCAAGGCGTGGAGTCGACTGCGCAACCCCGAACAAACGGGCGAGCTGGACATCGCCATCAAGAACAAGGACGGGCAAAGCATCCCGGCGTTGCTCTCCGCGATGCTCCCGGCCAATCAGCAGTTTCTCGAGATGGCGGCGGAGCGTTTCGCGACCATGGTCGCAGAAACGCATGAGGTCCACGACTTCCCGAAGGCGCAGTTGCGGTCGGTAGCCGCATGACGCTTGGAGGCATTCAAGGTCACCTTCGGAGGGCTTAGGTGTCGATCGTCAACACGTTGTATCTGTATCCGCGACGAATGCGCCGGTGACATGCATTCTCCGTCGTCCCCGCGAAGGCGGGGACCCAGTGACGTTGTTAGACCATCGCCCGCGCCTTGTACGCGCCTTCAGCGTCGCGACAGTGTCTCGCGATCGCGTCGACGATCAGCGGCGTCAATGGCGGGGGCAGGTCGTGCCCCATGCCCTCGATCTCGAGCAGGCGGGCACCCGGAATGTGCCGGGCGGTGTCGCGGCCGGCGGCCACCGGCAGCAGCGGATCGCGGGTGCCGTGAATCACGAGCGTCGGCGCGCGGACGCTTGCGAGGTCCCGGCGGCGGTCTCCGGCGGCGAGTAGTGCGAGCAATTGCCGCGCAGTACCCGCCGGGTAGTAGCCGCGACGCGCCACGCGCTCGCACAGGCTGCGCAGCAAGGCCGGGTCCGTTGCATAGGCCGGGCTGCCGATCACGCCGAACACGTCGACGAGGTGGGCGATGACGGCCTCGACGTCCCGGGCGTCGGGCCGGCGCAGCAGCACGCGTATCGCGGCCGGCTTGCCGAGCGACACACGGGGGTTCCCGCTCGAGGCCATGATCGACGTGAGACTCGTCACGCGCTCGGGGAAGCGCACTGCCATCACCTGCGCGATCATTCCGCCCAGCGAGACGCCGACCAGATGCGCGCGGGCGATGCAGAGCGCGTCGAGGAGGCCCACGACGTCCTTCGCCATGTCGTCGAGCGTGTAGGGCGCGCGGACCTTGAGCCGCAACAACGCCCGGCCGATGGCGAGCGATAGGTTGGGACGCGGCCCGCGGGGGAGCTTCTCCGAATGGCCGCAGTCGCGGTTGTCGAAGGAGACGACGCGGAACCCGCGCTGCGCCAGGCCGTCGACGAGCGCGTCGGGCCAGAGCACCAGCGGCATGCCCAGGCCCATCACCAGCACGAGCGGCGACGCGTCCGGATCACCGCGCACCTCGTAGGCGAGCGCCAGACCGTTGGCAACGGCGGTCGGCATGACCAACAACGACTAGAACCAGCCGGACCGCTTCGGGTCGCGATACAGCCACGCGCGGCCGCCGCTGCGATCGAAGCGCTGCCATTGCCCTTCCGGTTGCGCTAGGCGGTCGGCGATCGCATACCACGCGAGCGGATTGAAGCCGAGGCCGAGATGGCTCGCCTCGACTTCGATGTTCTCGTGCAGCGGCCCTTCCTTCTCGACGCAGCATTGCCAGGCGACCACGCCATCGCTGCGGCTGAAGATCGAGGTCACGGGCACCGGGGGCGGGACGCGCAGCGGCGCATGGACCTCGGGCGCGCCGATCTTCTCCTTGGTGACGAGCTCGTAGAGGCGCCACGCGTTCGAGGCTTTCGGATGGCCGGTGAACGGCGTGCCGAGCGTGATCACGAACCGCACGTGCCGGGGAATTTGCTTCGCGAACTCGCGCGCGTAGATGCCGCCGAGGCTCCAACCGAGCAACGAGATCCGGCGCTTGTGGCGCTTCCTGATTTCCGCGAGCCGCGCGCGACACGCCTCGAGCACGCCGGCGCGCGGTCCCAGGTTCGTCTTCTGGCCCCAGCCGTACGCCACGTAGCCGCGGCTGTCGAGGAAGCTGCGGAGCGGCGCCGTCGTGATGTCGGACGCCATCAGGCCGGGGAACACGAGCACCGGGTGACCGTCGCCCTCCGGCGCGAGATTCAGCAGCGGGCGCAGCGCCACCGCGGCTCCGAGTTCCCAAGGTGCGCGCCACTCGAGCGCGAGCCGTACGAGGCCCGGTGCGCGCACGAGTCCGTATTCGTACCAGTGCTGCGCGTTGTGCATGTCCTGCAAGGCCATGGCCGCGCCTCAGGCCCGGGCTCGGGCGCGCCGCTTCGCGGGCGGGATTGAGACACGCGGCGCGCGCGCCGCGGAACGACGTCCGGATGCCTTCAGCTCATCGTGGGCCGCGTGCAGCGCGCGGACCAGCGGGGCGAGGTCGGGCACGGCCCGGCGTGCCGCGATCAAGCCGAAGTCGAGCGAGCCGCAGTAGCTTTGCACCGTGATGTTGAGCCCGAGACCGTGCATGACGATCGACACGGGCCAGTACGTTAGCATCCGGGCGCCGGCAAGGTAGAGCGGGGAGGGCGGGCCCCACACGTTCGAGATCACGACGTTCGCGAGCGGCGGGAACGGCGCGACGCCCTGCGCGCGGCCGTACACGCTCGCCGCTGCGCCGATGAGCCACGGCGCGCCGAGCGACGGGAAATCGGTCGGGATGATCGATCGCGCTCGCGAGGTAAGGGCCTTCCCTGCGCCGGCCGACGCGTGGATCGCCGCGAGGCGGGCGACCGGATCGGCGAGATCGGTCGCGAGGCTCGCGAGCACCATCGTCG
>AR_comb_assmDRAFT_10021721_pt1 | contig 11797 bp, 10 predicted proteins | sample ArasoioldDNA_FD_10543 | JGI IMG/M metagenome (IMG submission 10543) | reverse complement strand
ATGGTGAGCCACGCCGCATGAGCCGGCGCGATGTCAAATTCAGTGATGAGGAGCGGCGTGACCGCCGTGGCCGAAAACCACAGCGTCATGCCAAGAAACTGGGCCAGCGAGACGACAGCGAGCATCTTCCAGGCCGCACCCGCCGCACCCGCCATCACTTGACCTGAATCAGAGGAATCTTTCCTTTATTGGCGGCAACGGCCTTCTGCGCATTGACGGCCAACTGCGACATCACCGCCTCGGCGAGGCTCATGAAGGCCAGCGAGCCGGCGGATTCGGGCTCGGCGATCACAATCGGGATGCCGCGGTCGCTGCCGACGCGGATCGGCTGGTAAAGCGGCAGCCGCCCGAGGAAGGGGATATCGAGTTGGTGCGCCACCTGCTCGCCGCCGCCGTGCCCGAAGATGTCGGCCAGGTGATGGCAGTTCGTGCATTCGTAGAAACTCATGTTCTCCACGAGGCCAAGCGTCGGGATTTGCAGTTTCTGGTACATGCGCACCGCGCGGCGGCTGTCCGCCAGCGAGACCTGCTGCGGCGTCGTCACGACGATCGCGCCGGCCGCCGGCACCGTCTGGCTGAGCGACAGCGCGACGTCGCCGGTACCCGGCGGCATGTCGACGACCAGGTAGTCGAGATCCTTCCACGCCACTTCGCGACAGAACTGTTGAATGGCGCTATGCAGCATCGGGCCGCGCCAGATCACCGGGGCTTCTTCCTGCGTGAGGAACCCCATCGACACGACCTGGATGCCGTACTTCTCGGCCGGACGGATCCGCTTGCCCTCCGATTGGAGCTGCGCCTGCAGGCCGAACATGATCGGCACGTTCGGGCCGTAGATGTCTCCGTCGAGGACGCCGACCTTTGCGCCATTCTTCGAGAGCGCCACGGCAAGGTTGACCGAGACCGTCGTCTTGCCGACGCCGCCCTTGCCGGCGCCGACGGCGATCACGTTCTTGACGCCGGGAAGCGGCGGCTTGCCGTGCTCAGGAGCCGAAACGGACTTCACGACAAACGTCGTCGTCATGGCAACGTCGCTGACACCGGGCAGCGCGCCCACGACCTCGCGCACGCGCGAGACGAGCGCTTCCCTCTTCGCGGCCGACGGCGTCGCCATCTCCATGGCGATCGACACACGGCCGCCATCAACGGTAATGTCCTTCTCTTTGATGAACTTCAGCGTCACGACGTCGATGCCGAGGTCCGGGTCCGTGACTGCCTTCAGCGCATCCAGGACCGATTGCGGGGTCATAAGAAATTCAGCTTACCACGCGCCTGAAATTGGTAAACTCGGCGCGCAAATCCCCTTTGACGAAGGAGAAACCTGATGGCCGATGCAACGCCCGGTAGTGCTCCGTCGAGCAACCGCAACGTAATGATTCTGTTGTCCTACCTGTGGCTGCTGGCATTGATTCCGCTGCTCACGGAAAAGGACGACAAGGAAGTCCAGTGGCACGCCAAGCACGGTCTCGTCCTGATGGTGGCTGAGCTCTTCCTGTGGATCGTGATCAGCATCGTCATCGGCCCGCTCGGGATCTTCGGCTGCATCGCGGCGCTCTTCACGCCGCTGCTCGCGCTCGGCCAGTTGATCCTTCACATCATGTGCATCATGAAGGGCATCAACGGCAAGCGGCTGATCATTCCGGGCATTTCTGATTTTGCTGAGAAGTTCTAACAACGTGCCGGCCGCGACGGGCCCCCGCAACGCGGACTTTGCGTTGCGGGGCGGGACGATGTCGCGGCCGCACTAGCTCGATCGGCATGAAGAAGCGCGCCTTCGCCGTACTCGCCGTTGTCGTTGTCGCGATCGCTCTGGACCTGCGGCGTCCGCCATCGGCGCAATGGTCCACGGCGGCGGCAGTCGGCGGTATCCACGTCTATCAAGCGACTCTGTCGCCCCTCTACGCAAAGCTCGGCGTGCAGTGCCGCTTTACGCCGACGTGCAGCCATTATGGCGAGGAAGCCGTACGCAAGTACGGCGTTGTCCGTGGCGGTTATCTGGCCGCGAAACGGGTCTTGCGGTGTGGGCCGTGGACGGCTATGGGGACGATCGACAGGGTGCCCTAGTTCCAGGTTCCGGGTTCCAGGTTTGGTTCTGTTGGGTAACCTTGTTCTAGACAGAACCACTAATCGAACAGAACCGAATCTGGAACCTGGAATTTGGAACCCGGCACCTTGGCTCTATGGTTCAAACAGTCTCCGCCCATCGTCTTTAAGAAGTGCCCACAACGCATAACCGCCGAGCGCCGTCCCGAAGGGAAACAGGATCAGGTTGCCGAGGGCGAGGCCGAGCGTCATCAGCCGCGCCGATGGCCGCAGCTTCTTCAGTTGCCGCCCGACGACGATGTGAAGGATCGCCCAGACGAGGGCGATGAGCGCGACGATCGTGATGGTGACGCCGGTGAGGCGCGCGGCCATTTCCGATCCAAAGCGCACCGGCCCCGTCGATTCGGCGATGGCGAAGGCGCCGCCGGCCAGCGCGAGGCCCGCTACGGCAACGAGCGCGAAGATCGCGCCCCAGGCGACATACAGGGTTGAGAGGAAATCGACGTGACGCTTCACTCTTGCTTAACGAGGAGTGACGGCGACACGAACATCCACGCGCGTGCGCGGACCGCGAGGCAGCCACAGGGTGAAGCTGAAGCGATCGCCGTCGGCGACGCCGGCCGGCACCGCGACGGTGAGACGTTGCGGCAGCAGCTCCTGGCCCTTGCCGTGACACGGCTCGCACAGCTCGCTCCACACTTCGCCGCGGCCGCCGCAGCACGCGCACGTGCGCGGCACATGCACTTCGAGCGGGACCATTGCGCCGGCGCCGGCCTGCTTCGCAGAAATGGCGATCTCGGCGTGTGCCGTCAATCCCGAACCGTCCTGCTCGACGTGATCGCGGCGGAAAAACTCAATCGCGGCGCGTGACGAGGGAAAATCGATCGCGACTTCGTCGGAGAACGAGCGGCGATACGCGCGCTCGTGAGGCACGAGCGTCTCGAGCGCAAGTCTCTGGTCCGATCGGCGTGGACGCAACACCTTGCCGTCACGATAGAAGCGCGCCTGCGGGTTGTCAAGAAAATGCATCACGACTACGATGCGGGGCATGCCGAAGGAATGCCCGATGTGCGGCGAGTTCATGCGTCTCGTGACACGCGAGCTGGTGTCACGAGTGCCCGGCACCTCACAAGAAGTGAAGACGCCGGTGCGCGAGTGGGTTTGTCCGGAGTGCGATTACTTCGAAGAGGCTGAAGCCGGCGACGACGCCGACAGCTAGCGCGCGCCGAGCGTGAGGAGGACTTCCTTGCGGATTGACTCCTCCGCTTCTTCGAAGTTCAACGCCGTCTCGCACTCGTCGCACAAGACTTCGATTACACCGGGTTTGCTCTCTTCAGATACTTCGACCCGGCTGTCGTCGAGCTGGACGACATGCATCTGCAGCGTTTTCACCAGGAAGTTGCGGGCATTCCCGCAAGTCGGACACGTCAATGGCACTCAGCGAGGCTCCTTGAACCTGAGAAATTGTATGGGATGCTCAGAGGCCGGCGCAATGCAAATCGGTCTCCAGCAGCTCCGACGGGCGCTTTTTCAGCAGAACGTGGATTTCTCCGCGATCATTCACCGCCGATTGTGATCGGCGCGTGGTCGTTCGGCCGGTTTCGACGGTCAAAACGCGGCCGCCATGTTCGCGGCGTCGCACCCGCGGCCGGGACGCGGCGGATGGCGTGCGTTGACGAGGCGCCTGTCCAGGCGACGACCTTCGTATCCAGCTCGAGCGCCATCGCGGCCGTGAGCGCCGCCGGTAGGACGCGGCCAATCGATCCGCGCTGAAGAGTCAGCCTGCCGTTCGCGATGGTGCCGGCCAGGTAGAGGCGATCCCGCGCGCGCGTCAGCGCCACATACAAGAGGCGCTTGGTTTCCTCCTGATCTTTCTCTTCGTCGTCACGATCGGCGGCGCTCTCGTGATCGCTGATCGTCACCGACGGCTCTTCGTCGCCATCGTCATCACCGGCGAACGGCGCCGGAGAGATGCGGATGTCGCCGCGGTTGCCGCCGCTGCCCTTGCCGATGTTGACGAGGAAGACGACCGGGAACTCGAGGCCCTTCGCGGCGTGCACGGTCATCAGGTTCACGGCGTCGGCGGCGTCAATGATGGCGTTTGATTCGTCGCCGCCGGCGGCGAGCCCGTCGAAATAATCGGTCAGCCGCGCCAGCGTCGCGTAGCCGCGATTCTGGATGCGGCGGATCAAGCCGCGAATCTTCTTCAGGTTCTCGCGCGCCTGCGCAAAGCCGGCCCCGCCGATCTCGACGGCATACGAGGATTCCGCGAGCACGCGATCGACGATCTCAGCGGGAGGCACCTGATCGGCGGCGGCGATCCAGGCGCCGACAGATTCTCTCGCCAGCTGCAGGCGCTCGCGATCGTCGGGCTCGAGCGCATCGACCACAGGCGCATCGCCTGTCAGCGCATCCGCCAGTCCGGGCGCGAGCAGCTTCAGCGCCTCATCAGACAGCTGCACGACTCGCGATCGAAGAAACGCGGCGGCGCGCAGGTTCGAGCCAGGGTCGGCAAGATACGCGACCACGGCAAGCACGTCCTTGACTTCCTCGGCGTCGAAAAATCCAAGCCCCTTGTAGACGTAGTACGGAACGCCGCGCCTGGCCAGCGCCGCCTCGAACAGGCTGTGGCTCTCGCGCGTGCGGAACAGCACACCGATGTCGCCGGGACCGATCGCCCGCCGCACTCCGGTCTCGCGATCACGAACCGTCGCGCCTTCGACGAGGAGCCGGGCGATCTCCTCGGCAACGGCCTCGGCTTGCGTGGCATCTGAGTCTCCGGTGATGACGCCGATGGCTTCGGCGTCGGTCGGTGTGCCCTCGACGGAGGCGGGCTCGTCCACCGTCGCCCCGGCGAAGGTGGGAAACACATCCGTCTCGGTATATCGGAACGCGTCGGCGCGTTCGCTCTTCTCGATCGCTGACGACACGTCGTTGACGAACATCAGCAGCTCGCGGACCGAGCGGAAGCTGCGCGTAATCGCCGCGCGCGCCGGCGTCTCGGGCCTGAGCGCGTCGATGAACTCGGCGGCAGCGTCGAGGACCGTCACTTCGGCGTCGCGGAATCCGTAGATCGATTGCTTGCGGTCGCCGACGATGAAGATCGATGGCGGGATCGGCCCGTGGCTCAGTCCCTCGCCGGCGCTCCACGCGCGTACCAGCTCGCGGACCAGCCGCCACTGGGCGCGGCTCGTATCCTGGAATTCATCGACCAGCACGTGCTCGTAGCGCGATTCCAATCGATAGCGGCTGCGCGAGAACTCCTCCATCTGGCCGAGCAGCTTCAGCGTCCGCTCGAGCAGGTCGGCGAAGTCGAGCACACCGTGCTTGTCGAGCGTGCGTCCGTATTCGTCCTGGGCGATCGCAAACAGCCGCCGCACGCCGCGCGCGAGCACCAGGTTGAGGTCGCGCTTGAACGCGGCGACCGCGGCCTGCACGTGCGGGCCGAGGCCGGACACGATCACCTTGTGCCGCTCATAGTCCGCGGCCGACCGGAATTGCGCCCTGGTGTGGGCCGGCCGCTTGCGAGGCTCGCCCTGTTTCGTGAGGACGAGATCCGACAGCCGATCGAGCACGCCGCGCAGGCGCGCCGGCGGCAGTAGCGCATCGCGCATCAGCTCGCGCACCTCCCGCGCGAGCAGCTCGAAGCCCGGCACATCGGGACCCGAGGCGACGAACGCCTCGACGGAGATTGACGATATTGCGCCGCGCAGCGCGTGGGTCAGACGGGAACAGGCGGCGTCGATCGGCACGTCGCGGTCGCGCAAGAAACGATTCAGGGCGTCGCGCGCGACGAGCCGCCGATCCAGGAGCGCCGTCAGCGCCTTGCGCAGGCGCGGCTCGCCAAGCTCGGTGAAGAGCAGGCGCACGTCCGGATCGTCGATCGAGATGGCACGGCCGATGGCGAGCGCGCTGTCGAGCGACGATTCGACAAAACGGGGCGTCTCGGTTTCATCGGCCAGGTCGAACCCGGGATCGACCCCGGCCTCGAGCGGGAATTCGTGGAGGAGCGAGAGACAGAACGCATCGATGGTGCTGATGCTGATGTCGTTCAGCGCATCGCGGATCTCGCGCCACCTCGCCGCGGTGAGGCGGCCTTCGCGGTGGCGCTGCCGCAGCGTCGACATGACGCGCTGGCGCATCTCCGCCGCCGCCTTGCGCGTGAACGTGATCGCCAGGATGTTGCGCGGCGCGACGCCGGCTTCGAGCAAGCCGACGTACCGATCGACGAGGACCCGCGTCTTGCCGGTGCCCGCCGATGCCTCGAGGGCGACGTTCCTGAGCGGATCGATCGCCAGCCGGCGCGCTCGTGCATCAGCCGTCTCGTGCAGCGGCTCGCCCGGCGCCGCGTCGAAATCGAAGCGCGGCTGATCAGTCATCGGCGCCCTCGAGGCCGCCCGGATGCCGGCAGACCGCCACGAACGCGCACATCGTGCAGAGATTCCGGGTCTCCGGCCGTGCCGGATAGCGGCCGGCGGCAATGTCGTCGAGCGCAGCCACGAGCCGATGCCCGGCCGAGGCCATCAGCTCCTCGAACCGCTTGCCGCGTTCCTCGAGCGGCACGACTGCCTGCGGACCTTCGAACGACAGGTACATCGCTTCGCTGGCGCGGATCTCGCGGCCGTGCGCTTTCGACAGCGATGTCTGCACGCATGCGCTGTAAATCGGCAGCTGCAACGCCTGCCGCCGGTCGGGAACGTACTTGGTCTTGTAGTCGATCAGCCTGAATGTGCCGTCATCCAGGAGATCGACGCGATCGATCTTGGCGCGCAGGCGAACGCGACGGTCCGCGCCGTCCTCGCCGACGAACGCGAATTCGCCGTCGAGCTCGTACTCCATCAGGCGCTCGCGGATGCCGGCGCCCCGCTCCGCTTCCATCGCGAACACGCGATCGACGATGCCCGATCCGACCGCCGATCCGAACAGCCGCGCGCGCTCGAGCCCCGCCTCGGCGGGCGGCAACGACCGCAGTGCGGGACCGGCAATCTCTTCGAACAGCGCCCGGGCGTCGTCGATGTTGTCGCCGGTGATGCGTCCGCGTTTCCGCTCCTGCCACTCGTGGAAGAACGTTTCGAACAGCTCGTGCAGGAACCGGCCGCGTTCGAGCGGCGAGCGCGATATCTCGTCTTCGGGCTCCTCGGCCACTTGCAACACGTTCGAGACGTAAAACTGGAACGGGCACTTCATGTAGCGCTCGAGCCGGCTGACGCTGACGCGCGGCAGTACCCAGTCCCCGGCCTCGCCCTCGAATCGCGTGCGGTCCCGGTCGCCGCCGCTCGAGCGCGCCTTCGCCCATCGCGAGCCGGTCACGAGAGGATCGTCGGCAAGCACTTCGTACTCAAACACGCGCGCGTCATCGTCGGGCGCCTCACGCTCGGTTTGGAGTCCGAACGACGCCACCTCGTCGAGAAACGTCGACGGCTCGACGACGGCTTCGGATTCCAGCGCGAATGTCGACAGCCTCGTCCGCGCACTCGCGAGTCCGATCAGGTCGCGAAACGCCGCGCGAGCGGCCCGGATGTGATCGCGCTCGTCGTTGACGGCGACGCGCTCGGGCCGCGCCGGTTCGAGCTGGGCCATGAGCGACCGCGGATAGAACACGTTGCGGCTCTGCCGCTCGGGCCACTCGCCCTCGACGAGGCCGAGGATCTGAACGTCCTCCAAGTCTGCGAACCGCGCCGATTGCGCGTCGACGATCCGGACGCCGCCGCGAGTCGTCGCGATTTCGAACGTCTGCGACCCAATCCAGCGGCGAAGGGCCGCTGACAACTCCGTCACGGTGCCGGAGACCAAAGGATCGTGCCGGCTGTATGCGGCACCGAGTCCCTCGAGTGCCGTGGCCACCGCGCGGCGGGCGCGCCGCCGGCGCTCGTCGTGCTCCCGGTCGTGGGCCTCCAGAAACGACTGCAACAACGCGACCTGATCGACCATCGGCCTGGCCGTTGCGAGCTGGGAAAGCTGCGTGGCGATGTGCAGGGCGGCACGCGCGGCCGGACGCTCGGCGCCCGTCCACGTATCCGCCAGCCCACGCAGCCGCTCGAGGCCGCCGAGGTAACGTTGCTCCGCCATCGCCGTGTCGAGCGCGGCCACCGACGCGCGGCCGACATCGGCGCCGTCACCCTGAAAGCGGAAATGCGGCGAGCGAAGCAGGGCCATCATCGACCGGCGCGTGAAGTTCGCGGACACGGCTTCCAGAACAAGGTCGACCGCCGCCGGGTACGGCTCCGCGGCAAGCGGCAGGGTGTCGAGCGCTTCGTACGGAATGCCCGCGCCCGAAAACACCTCGCGAGCGAGATAGAGGTACGGCAGCGGCTTCGCCACGACGAGGGCGATGCGATCGAGCGGCGGCTTCACGCCGCGCCGGCGATCGGCCTTGATGCGCCTTGCCACGCCTTCGAGCTCGTCCTCGCGATCGCGATACGAAAAGGCCAGGGCGTCACCGGAGCTCGGGACAATCACAGAAGCCATGGCGGGGAGGCCCGCGGCACTTCCAGAGGCGGGATCTGCCTCTTCGATCTCCACAAACGCCAAGCGAAGCCGATCGAGGTACCCCGCATCGAGGGTGTTCCGGGTTGCGACGATCTCGATCGACTCGAGACCGGGGATGGTCGTGAGCATCGTGACGTCGGCGGGCCAGTAGCCGTCCGGATCGAATGGCCGATCGCCGATCGCCATGACGACATGCCGAATCGGCTCGGCGGCAGTTTGCGATGACAGCAGGGCGCGCGTCCCGTGCTCGTCGACGGAGCCGCCCTCATTGAGATGCCATTCGTAGGCGCGAAAGGCCGCGGACAGGAATCGCGTCTGTTCGAGCAGTTGCGCCGCGCCGCGATCCGATTCAGCCGCAGGTTCGAGCTCGCCGGCCAGCAGCCGATCGAAATCGTCGACGGTGCGGCCAAGCCTCCGCAGGTGATCGTAGAGTGCGAGCATCTCGGCGATGAGCGCCGGACGGACGTGGAACGGCGGCGGTGACCCGGACTCTTCCGCCTCGCGCGCGCCGGCCGCGAGCACCGCTTCGCGCTCGAAACCCGTCAGCAACCGCAACGGCGCCGGCAACCGCGAGACGAGCGCGTCGTAGAGCCCCGAGCGCGGGCCGATTTGGGGCCGATGCGGATGATCGGGAAGGCGTGCATCGAGCGTTCGCTTGAGCTGTTCGGCGGCCGCGGTGGTCGGCACGACTACGAACGTGTCGGCGGCCGTTGATGCATCGAGCGGCCGCGTGAGATCGACGAGCGCCGATCGATAGCCGGCCAGGTCGGGCGGCCCCAGCAGCCGGATTCGACGAGGGGTAATCACTTGCCGGGCGGCGGCTCCATCACACTGAGCTGATCGGTTCGGGCGTGCTGATACAACATCAGCGCCCCGGCGGCCGCGGAAGAGGCGCGCTGTGCGGCGTCGATGTTGTTGGCCGACACGGCTTCGACGCGGAGCCGGAACGCGTTCTGTGCCAGCTCCCAGGCGCTGCCGATGATCGCGTGCGCGGACGCAAGCTCCTCTGGCGCCCGCACTTTCTGAAAACCGCGGCTCGCCGACGCGAGGCGCTTGGTGAGCGGACCGATCACCGATACGGCGGGCCCGGTCATGGAGCGCACCTGCTCGAGTGCGATCGCCGCATCGGTGAACACCTTGAAGGCGCCATTCGTGGAGCGCCGGTACTTTCGATATGCCGGGGCGCGTTTTTCATAGACCTGGCGTGCCTCGCGCGCGGCAATCGCCGTCGTCGCTTCGAGATCGATCGTCTCGAGCAAGGCGGCGATGTCGCCGGGCCGCTGCCCGCCAAGGCGGCGGTCTTCCTCCTTGACCTTGTCGCGCAGCTTTTCGAGATCGGAGGCCCGTCCGCGCGCCGCGAGCGTGTTCGCTTCTTCGAGACTGCGCGTCCGCAAATCGTTATAGGCCTGCTCGGTGCGCTGCTCACGATCCAGGTCGCCGGTGACGGCGCGGCGCATGCGGGATGCCCATTCGCCGGGCATCATCGCCATCGCGCGATCGAGCAGCCGCATGACCGTTTTGAGCAAGCCGATGCGCTCGACCGGCGACTCGGCGATCGACGCCGCGGCGACGAATTGCTCGACGAGCTCGGCGTCGGTCGGCGGCGGTAAGGGCGGCGGCGGCGGCTCCGCCAGCGGCGCATTGGCGCTCAACGACAGGTCGAAGCTGGTCATACCGACGGTGACCCGCAACTGCGCGATCACCTCGTCCAGGACGCCAAGGGCGTCGCGGACTTCACGGATGCGATAGCTGTAGTGCGCGGCCGGCCAGTCGGCCAGCTTTTGACGCGCCCGCTCCGCGGTCTTGAGGCGCGACGGGGGATCCGCGATCCTGGCGACGTCGTTCAGCACCTTGGCCACTTCACTGCTGAAGACGGCAAAGTCGGCATCGCCGCGGGTGGCCGCGTAAGCGGCGGCGCGCACGGACGCGGCGTACTGCTCGGTGCGCGGCCAGTCGACGCGCGCGGCCGGGATGGTGACGAGGTGCAGCTCCACCGGATCGCGCGACAGCTGCGTCGGCATCGAGAAGATCACGCGATCGTCGAGCCTGGCCCATTCGCCGTAACTCGAGAGCACCCGCCCGTCCGACAGGAAGACGCGGAACAGTACGCGGCTCGGCGGCGCCTGCGCGGCAGCGATCGACGGAAAAATGGCGGCTAGAAGCAGCACGCCGACGAGGCGATGCATGTTCGGAGAGGCTAGTTTAGCGCCCCCTGTGGAAAACCTGTTGATGAAGTGTGAAAACACTGTGGATGTCATGACACGAAAAAAAAATACGCGGCTGATCTCGCTCTGATCGAGACGCCCAAACCGATCGGATGGCCGCTTTCGCGCCCCGCTTCGCTTGAATCGCCCGCTCGAACCCGTAGAATCAACATCCTCCTAACGTGACAGTTCACCACTACGAAGAACAGATTGCGGGCCGTACGTACCAGATCGAAGTGTCGGCCGTGTCGGCGACGCGGTGGCGCGCGCAAATCGCCCGTCGCCCTGGCATGCCGACCTCGCTGATGCCTTTCTACGGTCAAACGCCCGATGAAGCTGCACGGGAGCTGAGCAAATGGCTCTCCCTCGTTTCCGCTCCGGTCCCGGCCAATACATAATTAACGGCGTATGAATTCGACCCGCGTTCGCCCGACGCTGTGGGCGGCGGCGGCACTGATGTGCTTGCTCGCGAGCCTGTTGCAACCGCTTGCCGCCCAACGGTCGCAAGCCTCGCTACCCCGGGTCCATTTCGTGGCGACCGGCGGAACGATTTCAAACAAGGACGGCGGACGACTGACGGCTGAGGAACTGGCGAAGTCGATGCCCGGCGTCGAGCGCTACGCCCGCCTGTCGTACGAGCAGTTTGCCAATGTGGCCAGCAGCGAGCTGACGCTCTCGCAGTGGCTGGGCCTGTCGAAACATGTCAACGAGCTGTTCGCCTCCGACAAGGAGCTGGCCGGCATTGTCGTCACCAGTGGAACGGACACGCTCGAAGAAACCGCGTTCTTCCTTCACCTGACGGTGCGGGATCCCCGGCCAGTCGTCGTGGTGGGATCGATGCGCAACCCGAGTACGGTGGGCTACGAGGGCGCCGCCAACCTCCTCGAGGGGGTGCGCGTCGCCGCCGATCCGGCGTCGCGCAACAAGGGCGCGCTGGTGGTGTTGAACGACGAGATCAATTCGGCGCGCAACGTCACCAAGTCCGATGCGCTGCGACTGCAAACGTTCCGGAGCCGCGATTACGGCCAGCTCGGCGTGGTCGATCGCGATCGCGTGGTGTT
>AR_comb_assmDRAFT_10542503_pt1 | contig 11803 bp, 8 predicted proteins | sample ArasoioldDNA_FD_10543 | JGI IMG/M metagenome (IMG submission 10543) | reverse complement strand
TATGAAAAACCTGTCAGCACAATAATACAGGAGAAGTATAAAAAAAGTCGCAAAAGAATCTATGCGTAATTTTACTCCAATGTTTATGTAACCAACTGCATTACTACTAAGAAACTTATTGTGTCACTCACTTCAACGCATTATTACTTTACCATCAAATATATCTGAGTTGTTGGGTATACCTAACAAGCAAAGGATAATCTTATAAGAAAAAAGATATTAGCTTAAGAATTAATTCACCAATTTTCCTCATGTCGACTTCATAGCTTTATTTTAGTCAAGTCAAAAAAGATTTCTAAACATAAAAGTTCATAATTTCAAAGCATTAATAACCCTCACAATACTAAGTAATGGTTGCATTTTTAATATTCAAGCTTCTTATATTTCTCGGATTACTGATCTTTCTAAGTTATTTCTTCGTATATAATATCATCATGAAATTGGTCGAAAGGAGAAGAATAAGAATTAATGGGCAAGCAATTCAGGCCACTGTTGCGGACTATAAAATTTTAAAGGACTCAACAGGAGCACAACGTTACTTTCCCATTTTACGATATACAACTAAAGACAATCAGGTGATAACTGTACAATCTAAAAAAGAAAGATTCAAAAAATATGAAGTGGGCAAGCAGCTAACCGTTTACTATTTACCTGAAGAGCCTTCCAAATTTTTAATCGCAGGTTTATTCCCTTATATTAAAGTAACTGGTTTCATATTTGGTTTGTTGGGGGCAGGATTATTACTAGTAGAAATTATAAAAACACTAAGAAGGCTTTTAGTTTAACCTGTGTCGGTTACAGTCTGTGAAGATACCAATTGAGCCTAAATCAAGAATGCCTATAATTAAAAATTAAATTGCCATTTCCTCTTGCTCTGTATTCATTTTTTGAATTGCATGCATTTTTGAAAATCCTCCCCGAACTGCAGCAACTACATACATTGTTTCCATAATTTGCTCTTCGCTCCAGCCTTTTTCAAAAGCATCTATGGAGTAAGTATTAATACAATACGGACAATGAACAGAAGAGGCTACGGCCAATGCTATTAATGATTTGATTCGCGCCGATAAGTAGTTACTTTCAAAAACTTCTTTATAATGTTCATTGTATGAAAAATAAAAATCATTTGCCAATTTCTGTTGAATTACTCCATTCTCAAAAATATCATTGTAACAACTTGAAACCTTGTCTTCCAGTTCCTGCTGCAATTCTTCAATGTTGCCAAATTTTTGAAGGACGCTTTTATAGTGAGTATTCATAATAGTTGGTATTTAACGTGAAAGACCGAAAGTCCAAAGTTCTGTCACAATAATTCTCTAAGCTATTTAGTCAAGCCATTATTTTGTGAAAATTTCCGCTATCTCTAAATTTTCGAGAAAAGGGTTTTTAAGTATTAACAGGATGTTTAAGTTTGAATTTTTTATTGTGTAAACATCCAAGAAAAAAGAAGTAGCGCCACTACTTCTTATAAGTCTTAAAAGGTAAGAATTTGAAAAAGGGCTAAAGTATATACGTAAAAAAAATTGGTATAGTTCTATCTTTTTTTCGGAGTATTTACAAATCGCTTTTATTTTCAGAAGACGGAAGTTGGTTTTCTTTTTTATTATTGAATTTATTGAGACTGAAATTAAGGCTGAGAAGTAAAAATCTTGACAATGTATTCATCTTTGTATCCTGTATAAAATTGTCACCATATATACGCCATATATTTGAATTTTGATTGAAGAGATCGTAAGCCTTTAGTGTGAGCCACATATCTTTCTTATTGCTGAAATATTGAATAATATTTGCATTAAGCATATTCGCAGAAGTATTGAAACCAAGAGCCTGCCCGGTTGTTTGGCGGTAATCATATTCAACATTTATCTCTGTATTGTTAACTGGCTTTACAGTAAGATTGGGGCTGATGTTGAGATAATATGCTTTGTTATTCAGATCAGGCTGCAAAGAATATTTACTGATTTGTCGGCTCATGCTTATATCCGTATGAAGATCTATCCACTCAGGCGTATCATAAGTTAATCCAAGGAAGAGCCGTACAAAATTGTTTTTGCTTATATTTTCCTTACCGTTTAACTGGTTAACAATTTTTGATCCGCTGCTAGCCAAATTCAAATTCCATTTTATTTTATCATTTCCAAGGTGAACTGGCTCAAAGTAAGAAAACCATGCGTTCCAGTTGTATGCTCCATTTGTGTTTAATGGTTGGGAAATTTGTCTGCCTGTGGTGTTGTCAAAAATAATGCCGTTACCGATATTATTCGATAAGGCTGAGAAGTTAGCATTTGAATTAAATCCTTTTTCTCTTTTGGTATTATAGTAATTGAAATTATACTGTACCGTTTGAATAAGTGCATATTTGAGATCGGGATTACCCAACCTTATATATAAAGGATTTGTATTATCAATTATAGGTTGCAGTTGATAAGCCTGTGGAGCTTTTACATTAAGAGCATAATAAATATTCAACCGCCTTCCCTTTCCCACAGAAAAAAAACTAAGGCTTGGCAAAAAACCTGTAAAGTTTTGTTCATATGTACTGCCTTTGATACGCGAATGACTTTGGGTGAGCAATTGTTTCCATCGCATACCAATGCCAAAACCATTTTTTTTTGAACTGTAGTTATAATTCAAAGAGGCGGTGCTGCTGTTTGTATTATTATCAAAATGGCTACCCAAAGAATCATTAAGCATATCATATAAACTGGTTTGAGGGTTGAAGTCATATACTTCTCTTGGCATATTATTGTTGCCATAACTAAAAGTATAACTAAAGTTAAGTGTATTGTTTGGCGCTATTGGTTCACTGTAACTTATAGTTGTACCGAAATTTTTATTCGTGCTATTATTATATTGTAGCCGGTTTAGCAGCAAAGCATAGGATGTGCTGTCCAATGGATAAAAATAATTATTGAAGTAACTATAAGCCTTGTTTTGGCTGCTATTGATTGCATTGGAAAAATTTAGATAAATATTTCTTCCCGAATTGCCTAAACGGCGATTAAAGCCTACCTGTCCATTTAAAACTGGTGATTGAGATGAGCCGCTGCCCTCACTAAGACCTGTATTGAGCTTATATCCACCGAATGCTGTTGAATTAAATGAAGAAGCAGAATGATAACTGTTATTGCTATATCCGATTGATTCGTTAAAACGTATAACAGTTAATGTGTCAGGTTTGTATTCAAAATAAAGTCCGCCGTACATATTTTTGTTAAAATAACCACTTTTATTATTTTCTAAATAATCAGTAAATGAATCTGAAAAAATATTTTGCCTGTTAATGACCTGTTCAATGTTAGTTTTGTTTTGCTCATAACCTGCCCATGTACTAAAATCAAAATTTTTTAGCAGCCTGGCGGCATAACTAATCTTTACCTGCTTTTTGTCTGCGATGCCATTGCCGCTATATGATCCATAATCATTACGGCTGTCATTTCTTCCTGTGTTATTTGCTCCAATTACAACAGAAAGTTTTTTATCGTTATTAAAAAAGTTTGTATTAGCCTTTGCTTCATAACGTTCGTCTGTGCCGTAACCAATGTAATCTTTTCCAAATACACCTCTATTCCTGTTCTTCTTCAAAGTAATGTTGATGATCTTTTCGTGTACACCATCATCAACTTTGGTAGCCTGCGCCTGGTCGCTTTTTTTGTCAATGATCTGTATTTTATCGATAATCTCCGCAGGAAAATTTTGCATTACTGCTTTGAGATCAGTTCCAAAAAATGGTTTACCATCCACGTATATATGCGTGACAATTTCACCTTCCGCTTTCACAGAACCGTCCTTGCCTACTTCAACACCTGGCATTTTTTTAAAAATGTCTTCAACCGTCGCGTTCTTTTGTGTTTTAAATGAAGCTGCCCTAAATTCTGTGGTATCATTCTTTATAACAACATTAGGTCTTCTTGCAGTAACAACTACCGATGGCAGATTTTTATAAGATTGCTGCAAAAAAATTGTATCACGCAATTCCCTATTCTTTGCAGGCTGAGTACTAACTGATTTTACTGTTTTTGTATAACTCAATGCTTCAGCCTGCAAGATATATGTACCCGCAGAAAGATCACTAAAAGAAAAATTTCCCAGACTGTCTGTTAGAATTGATCGTACGAGTATTGAATCTTTGTTAAGCAGTTTAATCGTTGCCCCGGACGCAATTGTAGTTCCAATGTTATTGGAAGATAAAAAAACACTACCAGAAATTTCACCCTTTTGACTGTATGCCTTAAAGCTAATAGCGGAAGTAAATATTGTAAAAATTAGCCTTTGGCTTTTCATGGTGGCAATTTACCATTCGATCCTTAGTATGTATATATTAGACATTCGCTCAAAGCGAATTTTAATAAGTTTTGTATTAGCTTTTAATCTCTCAAATTAATTTGAAAGACGAATTGCACAGGAACAAAAATTTAAATAAACTTTTCTTCCAAGCATTTTCAGATCTCTTCGCGTTTTATGTTTGAAATTTTTTTAATTGTCTCAAGGCAGAATTTACAATTGATTACTCAATTAATGTAATGGTATTTTACAACATAAAACGTGGAATTTATTTCCCAAAAGAAGCCTTTTAACTTAATTCAACATGGGCGATAAATTATGGCAAGCTTTTAGAATATCAATTATCAGAAGTACTAATCAACAATCAAATTCTTAAACTTTAAACTATGCATCTACAATCATTTATCAACGGTCTTTCAATAGGTATCCTGATAGGCGTCTTATTTGCTCCTGAAAGAGGTGAAGAAACCAGAAGAAGAATTTTAAGAAAAGCGTCAACTATAAAAGACAATGTGAAAGATACTTACGAGGATATTACTGATAATATTTCCGACCAGATAGGACAAGTAAAAAATAAAGCTAATCAAATGCTAAACAAAGGACAAAAAAATATAACGAATTAGGAGAACAGCCGGGAACTATTTGAATAACATATTTTAACTAAAGTTCTCTCTCATAGAGTATTCTATTATCCCTGCAATCACAAAGGAATAAATTTTTTTGTACTTACGTGGCAATTATCCGGTGTCTCAGTGATTCGAAAGTCTGGATTGAAAAATCGTGCACGATAGCAAAATTCTTGTGTTTCAGCAGTAATAAATTCAGAAAATTTTCTTAAACGCAATTATCTGATCAATACCACCCATCCGCTTGAAAATGCTTTGTTGTTGTCTATATCAGTATAATTGATTTGCCAAATATAAGTGCCTACAGGCTGCGGTACACCACTAATTGTTCCATCCCAACCTTTATTAGGATCTGTTGTTTCAAAAATTTTTTCACCCATTCGATTATAAATGGAGAAGTGCAGAGCTTTTACTATGTTTGGATACTTAAGACGAAACAGATCATTTCGACTATCATTGTTTGGCGTGAATGCGGTAGGCATTGTCAATTTGCATAACTTCTGCACCACAGTAATTGCTTTAAAGTCTGCGCCACATTTATTGGTGACTGAGACAGAATACGTTCCGGGATTTGTAACAAGATAAGTATGTCGCGCAGATTGGTCTTGCCACAATGCCATGTCATGCTTAGCAATTGCCGGATCCAATAATACCTGTTCTCCTTTGCAAAGAATAGTATCAAAAAGTTTTATAGATGGTTTAGATATTACATCAATTGAAACGGAATCGCTGGTATAACAACCATTTAAATTTGCAGTCACAGAATATAATCCTGTTTTTGTAACTATAAATTTGTCGGCTGTGTCTCCATTCTGCCATTTATATTTATAAGATCTAGTTATCGAAGGATGCAGGGTAAGTTGATTAGGTGCACATATAACAGTATCATTTAGCAATGAAATGATAGGCGACGGTTTAAAGTTAACAAGTATAGTATCGGTATTAATGCAAATTTGTTGTGATACTTTAACCCAATAGCTGCCTGTTGTTTTAGCAGTAATGGTATTTGATGTGCTGCCATTGTTCCATAAATAATTTACATTAAAAGGCTCAACAAATAATTTTAGTGAGTCCCCGTCGCATAAACTGGTATCCTTTCCAAAATCCACTTTAGGCATTGGAATATAATTTACCTGTATAGTATCACTTACAGTACACCCGTCATAGCTGACGCGTCCTATATATGCACCCGGTTTGGTAACCTTAAATAAATTTTTTGTTGAACCATCCTGCCATTCATAAGTGCCGCTTTTAATATTCCGAAGATTGGATGAATCAAAATAAGACGACATTTTTAATTGCAAAGTTTGCTGTGAACAAAGCGTGGTATCATTTCCAAAAGATACCATCGGATAATTGTGGATCGAAATACAAACAGAATCCCATACTGCACATCCTTTATCATCAACCCCTGTAAGCTTATATAATCCTTCCTGCGCCGGCTTAATGTGGCTGGTATCACCATCCATCCAACGAATATTAGTGATATTTTGCGGAACGGTTAATGCATGCAATGTTTTCGGACAAAACAGCGTATCCTCAGCCGGGAATATTGAAGTTGCTCTGCTTTTAACGTACACGTACCCATAAGCGTCAGGTTTTGAAAATCTTTTTTTACCTGCTAATACAACATATAAACCGGGTTTCGTTACTTCGATTGAATGACCAGTATCACCGGTATTCCATACATAACTTTCGTATCCTGCCCCTGCATCCAGTTGGGCTTTTCCGAAACAAACTTTTAAAGTATCCGGTAAATTCAATTTTTGTATGGGCTTTTCTGCAGGTTGTTTAATATAATCATTTACTATGTTTGGAAAGGAAACCGGAGCTTTAGATCTCAGGTATTTTTCTTTAATGATAGCAGCGTTTTTCGGTTGATTTGGATATTCAATCACGTCAAAGCGCCTATTTACTTTTATCCAGATTTTGTTGTCAGGAGCTCTCGATAATTTTAATGCTCTTCGTGGATATTTTTTAATTGTAAAAAGACTCTTGTTCAAATTATGTTCTCTAAAATCAACCTGGTAAATTTTACTATAGTCATCGCATTCTTTCGTATCGGTCACTGCTATATATAACTTGGTATTATCGGGAGAAAAGCAAAGTGAAGTAACATCTTCAGAAGGAAAATTTATTGTTTTGTAATTACTTAAAATTCCCGTGCTATTATCAAAATTGTAAATTTCTACAGTAGAATTTGATGAGGAGGCTGCAATTATATCTCCATTTGGAGAAGCTGTGATGGAACCGGCAATATTTGACCAGGGCAAGAATGCAGGTGGACCAATCGCGGATATAACGGGCTGATGCACCATCATGTCCGTTACTAAAAATGCTGCATAATATGCCGAATCCCACGGATGGGCAATAACCCAGGTATCTTTTTTATTAGCATGCTTAATCAAAGTAACGCGGTCAAGCGGATTTTTTAAGATTGGAATATTCGTGGTAATAAGTTTTCCGGAGTCATTATTCATTTGAAGAACCGAGTAATACAAATTAGAAAGCTTTTGATTAGCACATCCTTTTGCACTGCCTATATCCATTTGTGAAACAAAACCCTTTGCAGAATATAAATGGAACAGATAAAATTTTGAATGATCATTAGCGAAAGGAACGATCTGGACTTTATAATAATCATCATTGCAGGAAATAAGGGAATCAAGTTTGGGATTTAAAATGCATTTGTAATTTTTGTTCCAGATCGTCTTTCCATCGGTAAGAAAAAGCATATTACCTGTTAAAGAATCATTGAACGAGTAGGCACGAGTGCCGGTATAATCAGGCCATGTAAGGTTATTGGGAACATCTGTAAATAATATACCGTTTCCCGATTTAAAAGTAACACCCCCTGCCGGGCTATTCCAGTTAACCCACTCTTTCTGCGCTTTTACCGCAGAAAAACAAAGTGAGAAAATGAAAAGCAAAAAAGTTTTGTACATAAGGGTTTAGTTAAAAGAAAGTATAATCACGCACAATTGTTATTGTGACTGACCTTCAATTATGTTGCAGGGATTACAAAGGATAGGGGGCTGAGCATAGTAATTAATTTTTAAAGATTTATTCAAGACTGTTTTAGGGAGATTTTTAACTATGTGAAGATAAGTACTTTTCTATGATAATGATTGTTTACAAACCTGTAGAAGTATAAAATCATATTAAAATATTTACTATTTGCTGTTCCTAAAGAAAAAATTATTATTAGCTACTCACTTCCATGACTGTCCTTAAGAATCCTAATCTTTATGCTAACTCAACTTTAAAAATAAATACCTTTATCTTACTCTCTATTGCTAACAACTTTTTCAAAACTATTTTTTATGACAACCAGACGCTCCTTCATCAAGTCAACAACACTTGCTTCTGCCGGGTTATTGATTGCATCTTCTTTCAAATACACGTCTTCTTACATCGGTCTTCAATTGTATACCGTAAGAGATGCAATGCAGAAAGATCCGCACGGCACTTTAGCAAAAGTTGCACAAATAGGCTATAACTCTGTAGAAGGTGCTACTTACACCGGGTCTGAAAAATTTTATGGAATGGAAGCGAAAGAATTCTTAGAGACATTAAAACAACATGGTTTGATAATGCCCAGCAGTCACTACAGGCTTGGTCAAGAAAAAACAAATGGTCAGGAAACAAAAGGTACCCTGCTGCATGATTGGGATAAGGCTGTAGTTGATGCAGCAACATTAGGCATCAAGTACATGGTGTGTGCATATTTGTCTGAAGAAGAGCGTGGAGATATTGATCACTACAAACAAATTGCAGAGCAGTTCAATAAATCTGGTGAAATATGCAAAAAAGCAGGCATCCAGTTATGTTACCACAATCACGATTTTGAATTTGTAGAACAAAACGGGCAAGTGCCATATAATATATTACTTGATAACACCGACAAAGACCTTGTAAAGATGGAAATGGATATTTACTGGGTGAGTAAAGCTAAACAAGATCCTCTTGCATTAATGAACCAGCATCCGGGCAGGTTTCCACTCTGGCATATAAAAGATATGGACAATACACCAGCACAGGCTTTTACCGAGGTAGGGAACGGCGTGATTGATTTCAAAAAAATATTTAAACAGGCAGACGAAGCAGGATTGAAATACTTTTTTGTAGAACAGGATAAATGCCCCGGCTCACCGTTTGACAGTATTACAAAAAGTTACAACTACATTAAGAAAAATCTTGTCTGAGAGTACGCGTTATGAGTCCGCTCTATCAAATTTTTTGGACTAGGGAGGCGCAGGATTTTTAAATCATTCAATGCAATAAATTTATTGTTATTTATGAGCGAACTATTTATTCGTTTTTTTAAAACTGAAAATAAATAAATTGCCCTCCGTTGAAAACTCCCACAGAAAGTAGTAATACTAAAAGTAAAACATAACCAGCATACCGCACTACTGCATTATTATTGTTGATGATCCTAACATTAGGATAAAATTCCTGAAAGTGCTCCACAACTATCAAAAATACTACTGCAAAAGCAAAGTAGCCGAATGTGGTTGGAGGCTGTCCTTTAAATATGCCACCGCGTTTTAATGTAAATATTGATTTTATCATGTACCAGGCATCACTAACTGTTGCTGTCCTGAAGAATATTCCGGTAATAGAGATCAATATGAAAACCGTTATACAACGGAAAAAATTTGATGTAAATCCGAGTAACTTGTGTAGCTTTTCCAGGAAAGGGTTCAATAATCTTTCAGAAATTAAAAATATGCCATTTAATAAACCCCATATGATGAAATTGTAACTGGACCCATGCCATAATCCGCTGATGGCAAATACGATCATCATGTTTACGTAGGTTCTGAATGTACCCTTTCTGTTTCCCCCCAAAGGAAAATACAGGTAATCTCTCAGCCATGTTGTTAATGAAATATGCCACCGTTGCCATAAATCTCTGAAACCTTTAGAGATCAATACCGGCCGCCTGAAGTTGGTCATGAGATTATAACCCATTACTCTTGCTGCACCTATAGCAATATCAGAGTACCCGGAAAAATCACAGTAAAGCTGTATCCTGAAAAAACAGGCAGCAATCATCATACTGATACTACTATGAAAATGTGCATTATTAAATACAGCATCTACATAGATCGCAAGCCGGTCTGCGATGACTAATTTTTTTATAAATCCCCAAAGCATGAGCCGCAAACCTTTTACAACTCCATCATAATCGAAATGTTTTTTCTCATGAAACTGATGCAACATGTTTTGTGGCCTTTCTATAGGACCGGCTACTAATTGCGGATAGAACATTACATACAAGGCATAAATACCAAAATGTTTTTCGGGTTTCTGATTACCACGAAATACTTCTATGGTATAGCTCATTGCCTGGAAAGTATGAAAAGACAAACCTATCGGTAATAAAATATCAAGATGAGGTATACGATTTTTGAATCCAAAATCCTCTAATAATAATGTGACATTACCATTTAAAAAATTGTAGTATTTGAAAAACGCAAGAACACCAATATTAGCAATAAGGCTACAAACTAAAAATATTTTTCTTTTTTTTCCCTCGCTTTTAGCTATACATATGCCGGCGAAATAATCCACAACAATAGTAAACCCCAATATCAAAATGTAAATGGGGACAAAATACATGTAAAAAAAACAACTGGCCAGTAACAATAATATCCACTTAAATTTTTGAGGAAGTACAAAAAACAATGTTGTAACAACAATAAAAAACCCAATAAAAGCTAGCGAGTTAAAAACCATTTTGATTTAATAATTACGTGTAAACCCAAATTTTTTTAGGAAAAAATCATAAGATTAAAAAGGGATTTTATCATCACCGGATAATAAAAGTGATCTTGATTGTACTTTCATAAATGAGTTGTGGTTTTGATTTCTAACAAAGAAAACTATAAAAATATTCTTTAACAAATCAAAGTATTCGATGGGTTTTTATAATCGGGTTACGGTCGCTTTAATGTATTACTAATTATTTCAGCAAGAAATTATTCATGTCAAAAATAAACGCCCCGCTATCAGGAGATGGGAATTAAGACGAAAGGTATATGTGCCGAATCTTTAGTTGTTTAATGAATCTACTTCAGGCATAGTATGGTATCGGGCTGTATCATCGCTCTTTTTATTGCCGCGAGTTATTGCCAATCATTTTTTATACTATTTCAACCGATATCTAAACCCATTGTGCTGATCGCAAAAGTTTTAATTGCATGAATGCACATTTTATTCCATTCAATTGATATATTAATAAGTTCCTGAGAGTATTAAAAGGAAAGTACTCATTTAAAACATTTCGGTACGCCTTTTCAAAATTTGCCTCACTCTTGCAACATAACTCTACTATTTCTTTATCTGATATTATTTTATTATTTAAATGATTGTTTAATACTCCATCGGTATTTAGGCCGCGTATAATATCTATACTTTTAATTTCTTTAACCCTCAAACTTTGCAATTGGGAGTTAAGTTCACGTTTATATTGCCTGGTTTCAAGAACAATGCCCCTTATTGACATTTTAATATTTTTATCTTTTATTTTCTGTGCAATTTTTTCAAATTCTTCATCCGCCTCATGCAGGAATGAAAGTAGCCTGCATAGTTTGGCAGAAATCATTTTATTAATCTTTTGCATAGGATGAAATTTTTATGAAAGAAGGTTATGAGGTAAATAATGTGCTCGTTATAAAGCCAGATAAATTTTGAACGGTTTTTACTGGTCCCCTCATACGTTATTTAGTTTATGGAAAATACCTCAATATTTATACCGGGTCGGTTGCCACAGTTATTTATATTAATTTTTCGCACAGGGTTGGTTAGTATCACTCTGCAAGATAACAAACGTTAATTTGAAATATATAATTTTTGAATTTTCTCTCCTTATTGTTGTAGCTGTG
>AR_comb_assmDRAFT_10098722_pt1 | contig 11805 bp, 10 predicted proteins | sample ArasoioldDNA_FD_10543 | JGI IMG/M metagenome (IMG submission 10543) | reverse complement strand
CCTTCATCACCTACATTGGTGCTGTATCCTTTTTTCTTCAGCACAGATTTCAACGCATGAAAAATCTCAACGCCCCATCGCAACCCTTCGCTGAATGTTTCTGCCCCGATGGGCATCACCATGAATTCCTGGAAGTCTATTTTATTATCTGCATGCGCGCCGCCGTTTAAAATATTCATCATCGGTATGGGCAGCGTCTTTGCATTTGTACCACCGATGTAGCGAAACAACGGCAGCGAAGCCTCCTCTGCCGCCGCTTTTGCCGATGCCATACTGACGGCCAGAATAGCATTAGCTCCAAGATTTCCCTTGTTAGGTGTGCCATCCAGTTGGATCATCATTTCATCAATACCCGTTTGATCCGCAACATCATATCCAAGCAATTTTGGAGCAATGATATCGTTCACATTTTTGATAGCTGTCAAAACTCCTTTTCCCGCAAATCGTTTCTTATCGCCATCCCTTAGCTCTACGGCTTCATGAACCCCTGTACTGGCTCCGCTCGGAACAGCAGCCCGGCCTATTGCACCTTCATCAGTCAACAAATCCACCTCGACTGTGGGATTGCCCCTGCTGTCTAATATTTGTCTTGCAAAAATTTCAGAAATGTAACTCATGTTTGGTTTTAGTTTATTGTTAGTCGTCTGCGCTAAGTAACCAGCTTCGCTGCGCTGGAAAGTTTGCACAACAACTATTCTATTCCGCTTTTTGTGTCAATGAACGAAACACTTCCTCCAGGCTCAGGTCTTCGCTTTGTAAAGAAACGATGTTGAGGTTATGCTGCAAAGACAGTTCTAAAATTTGTTTTCTTACAAACTCCGGGTTTGAAGTTTGTAATCTGTAGCCTGTTGTTTGTAACTGTTCTATCTTTTCCACGCCTTTTATTCCTTCAAGTATGCTTTTATCAACAGCTTCTTTAAATTGTACAATTACAAGATGCTGATCTTTTTTGTTCTTTTGCAAATTGCTTATTTTATCATCAGCAACGATTTCACCTTTGTTAATAATGATCACCCTGTCGCAGATAGCTTCTACTTCCTGTAAAATATGGGAGGAGAAGAGAACCGTCTTATTTCTTCCTTGTTCTTTTATCACTTCTCTGATTTCAATGATCTGGTTTGGGTCAAGTCCGCTGGTAGGCTCATCAAGGATCAATACTTCGGGATCATGAATCAAAGCAGCAGCCAATCCAACTCTTTGTTTATATCCCTTGGAGAGTTGCCCGATTTTCTTCTTACTTTCAACCGTTAACCCTGTGAGCTGAATAACATTTTGAATTTTCACTTTTGAATTTTCCACCTGGTGTACCTCTGCAATAAAACTTAGATATTCCCGGACATACATATCGTAGTAAAGAGCGTTTGATTCCGGCAGATAACCAATTTTCTTTTTTGTCGCCAAAGGGTTTTGCGTAACGCTAATGCCAGATACAAGAGCATCGCCACTGGTCTGTTGAAGGTACCCCGTGATTATTTTCATCGTGGTCGATTTGCCGGCTCCGTTTGGTCCCAGGAAACCGACAATCTCCGCTTTATCAACCTTGAAGGATATGCTATTGATGGCTTTTTGGTCACCATAAACTTTAAGAAGGCTCTTTACTTCAATTGACATAAATAGGGAAAGAAAGTGTTCGCGAATTTAGTTTATTTCAAGTGTACAAAAACCATCGCGTTTTATTTCACCGCAACAGCAATTTTGGAATCGGCGGTACCATAATATAAAATCCATTTGCCTTTGTAGTTTACCAAACCTTCCACAAAACACACCCAATTGACCTGTCCCGATATTTCATATGGTTTGTCAGGCTTTATGAAATAGTTATCCATTCTTTGCAACACTTTTGACGGATCATTTTTGTCAAGCAAAATTTGAGAAGCGGCATAAGTTCCGTCTGCCAAACTTGTATCCCCTTTTAACCTCATGTTACGACTGTTGTATATCAATACCACGCCGCTGTCTGTAAGCATGGCGGGGGGCCCGGGCTCGACCAAATCGCTATCGAACTTTCCTCTGCGAGGCCCAAACACTGCAAATAACTTACCTGTGCTGCTCTCAATCGGAGTCCAGTTAATAAGGTCATCCGATGTCGCGAGAAAAATATCGGTGTCGCCCCAATACATCCAATATTTCCCATTGATCCTGGCCGCAACTGCTTTACCATTCTCATACTTGCAAACAATAGAACCTGACTTGCTCCATTGATCCTTATATTTTCCATGGTATGCAGCCGAAAATGCCAGCCCCTGTTTTGTCCAATGGTATAAATCTGTTGAAGTTGCAACAAGCAACCTGGCTTTGTCCCCATCATAAGCCGTATAGGTCATAAAATAAACACCATTCTCAGCCTCTACTATTCTTGGATCTTCGCATCCACCCTCCCACTCATATTTTTTTAAGGAATCATTGGCAGGATACAATACGGGCACCGGGTATTTTTGAAAGCGCAAACCATCCTCACTCCACGCAAGGCCAATTCTTGAAGTACCGGCAAACTTTCCGATTTTATCTTCTGCACGGTATAGAAGAAAAACAGTGTCGTCCTTCACCACTGCTGCCGGGTTGAAAACATCTTTTTCCTCCCATTTTACCGTATCTTTTCTGACAGGGCAAAAGAATTTTGTAGATGAATCGGGCGTTAGCACTGGATTTACTTCATCTGCTTTAATAAATGGCAATAGCGCCCAGTTGCCGTTTTTCTTTGCATCGTCTTTCTTCCGCGAAGAATCGTTACAGGAAAAACATACAGTAACAATTAGAAAAAAATATAGAAGTCGCATAAAAGGATTAGCTCAATTTCTGCATTACAAAATTCTTTTTCCCAAACCATCAAAGATTATCATACTCATAAAGTGAATCAATATGGGTTCCGGCTTTCATTTCGTATACCGGTTTAATGATCCCATCCTTTAGGCCATAAACCCAGCCATGAAGATCAGGTCTTTGTTCTTTTTTCCAGCACCGTTGGATGATAGTTGTTTTTGCCAGGTTATACACTTGCTCCTGAACATTTAATTCCACCAACCGGTCAAGGCGCTTTTCTGCGTCCCTAATATTTTCCAATTCGTTTTTATGATGGCGGATCACGTCTTTGACATTCCGCAGCCACATATTTAACACCGGCCGATAATCTGTTTTAGTAGATGCCGCTTTTATTCCGCCACACCCATAGTGGCCACACACAATCACGTGTTTCACTTGTAAATGGGTAACTGCAAAATCAAGCACTGCTAACAAATTCACATCCGTATTAACCACTAAATTGGCCACATTGCGATGCACAAAAATCTCTCCGGGCTGCGTTCCTGTGATCTCATTGGCCGGCACACGGCTGTCGCTACATCCTATCCACAAAAACTCCGGCGTCTGCAATTGAGCTAATCTTTCAAAATAGTCAGGATCCTCTGATTTTTTTTCCGATGCCCAGGCCTTATTTTCCAATAGTAATTTCTCGTATGAGTGCATATATCCCTTTTTATAAGTTATAAAATTAAGCTTCTTCCGTTTCCGGCGCCTTGTGGCTGTGTGAAATCAGCTTCCTCGTATTAATTAAAAGCTGTTGGGCAAATCCCTGCCGCTTGTATCCGCTGATTTTCAATTCCACGCGTATATTCTTAAGTGGGGCATGAATCATAAAATCCTCGATTACTTCAACAATGTCCCTGTCAATGAAATCCGCACGGGTTGCATCAATCAACACAAAAGCATCGTTTGGGACCTCTTCCAATCTATTTTTGAGTGCTGGTTTGTTTAAGAATGATACATCCTTTCGCAGCCTGAACAAGTACTTATCGTCATCATTCACGACAAAAACAGACGTCTTAAAATTGCTGCGAACAACGAAGAACATTCCCACTCCAATGCCGATCAAAATACCAATCAGCAAATCGGTGAGCAAGATTGCCAGAATAGTAATTACAAAGGGAACGAATTGATCCCAGCCCTTCCGGTAATAAGTCCTGAAGAGAGCTGGTTTTGCCAGCTTATAGCCCGTGAAAATCAGGATCGCTGCCAAAGCTGATTTGGGAATTTGGTTCAGCGGTATCGGAATAAAAGCGACACAAACCAAGAGAAGGATACCATGGTAAACCGCCGACATTTTTGTCTTCGCGCCGGCATTAACGTTGGCTGATGAGCGGACAATCACCGACGTAACAGGTAAACCGCCCATTAATCCTGAGATGATATTACCCACCCCTTGCGCTTTTAACTCTCTTTCCTTATTGGTCACCCGTTGATAAGGGTCGAGGTCATCAACGGCCTCAACACTTAGTAGCGTTTCCAAACTTGCGACCAATGCAAGAGTGATCCCACCTATCCAAACGTCTTTATTTAAAAAAGCTGAGAAATCCGGAAGAGTAAAAAATGAAAAGAATTCATTTGCCGATTTGGCAACTGGAATATTGACTAAATGCTTGGGATCGATTGCATATCCTGAATCATTAGTCGTAAACAGCCTGTTTATAAGAATACCCAGCAGCACTACAACCAATGGTGCAGGAATTAGTTTGATAAAGCCTTTCTTGCCAATGCTAAATTTTTCCCATGCCATTTGGAACAATAACCCGGTTACCCCAATTAGCACCGCAACAGGCGTAATATATCTGAAAGCATGGATGATTGCTGAAAAAGTGTTCTCATGGTTGGTTTGTTTAAAACTTTCATCACCTTCAAAATTTGCATCGTAACCGATGAGGTGAGGGAACTGTTTTAAGATTAAAATCAGACCAATGGCAGCCAGCATTCCTTTGATAACGCAGTTAGGAACATAGTCCCCAATGACGCCGGCCTTGATAAATCCCAGTACCATTTGCAACGCACCGCAAATGACGACCGACAAAAGAAAAACTTCAAAGGCAGGCAGTTTTAAAATTGCAGCACCAACTATAGCTGTTAAACCTGCTGCGGGACCACTGACGCTTAGATGCGAACCACTTAAGAAACCGACAACTATCCCGCCAATAATACCTGCAATAATTCCACTAAACAATGGCGCATTCGATGCCAGTGCTATACCTAAACACAAGGGCAATGCCACCAGGAATACAACAATGGCCGACGGAAAATCAGATTTGAGATTTTGCAAATACAGTTTTGTTCTCTTCATGTATAATTAGTTTGAAATGAGCAATAGAATTTTTGACTGAAGATTTTTTTTCCACAGCAACAATCGTCGTTCAATGATGCGCTAATTATACCTCGGGAGGAGGATAGAGAAGTTCTATATGATATTCGTAATATAAATCAGAAGGAGGGCATTTGTAAAGCCTTGTTAGAATAATAAAATGCTGATTTGTGAAATTAAGATCATGAAGATATTCCCACAATGTATTGACACTGTTTTCATTTTTTTCTTCGGTCGTGTTGGCAAACGGATTCCTATCGTCAGAATTGCGTGTTTGCTGTTGAAGTTCGTTTTGTTGAGCCTGCTGTGCCGCATATACGAAAGGAGTGCTTACCGTGAGCCACAATAAGGCCAGTACCATCACCAAGGCCGAACCGATGTGCTTAAATGAAAACTTGCTCATTCCATTCATGGCTTGCAAAAATAAGGTCAATCCTTGCTAATTGCACATTGCGAGTAAAAAACTTGACAATTTTAATCGGTAATCTCGCTCGAACTTTCAGGCAAATGGTCATATTCGCCTTTTATCGCGTAGTAGCCAAATATCATAATGCCTATTGCTATTGGCGTAAAGACAATAACAAAGACTCCCCATTGAATTTTTGTGTCCAACACGGGTTTCTTATTTATCTCACTGGCAGCCGTCTTGATCAGGTAATAAATAGCAAGCGGCCCCGCGACTATCCACAGCACGCCAGCAAATCTTTTGAGCGTATTCATTTCAACTTTAATTTAAATTTAGTCATTCACATCAGGATCAATTTTACTTCGCAGGTAGAGTAGGCCCACCAATAAACAAACTCCCGCAACAATTATCGGATAATACAGACCGACCAATTTATCCCCTGTATAAATGGTGGTCAGCAACAAGGCAATGAAAGGCGTCAAGCCCCCAAAAATTCCATTGCCGATATGATATGGCAGCGACATCGATGTGTACCTAATTTTTGTAGGGAACATTTCAACTAAGAAAGCGGCAATGGGACCATATACCATAGTCACATAAATAATCATGATGAATATAATTCCAACCATCATCCAATAATCACTCTGGCTGAGCTGCTTTGATAATTTAATGTCTGGCTTGGCTGTTGTTCTTCCTTCTGCAGAATAAAGAGTGTCAGTTTTTGTTTCGATCAGCGTCATTCCACCTTCAAACAGGTGCTTTGTGCTCACAGTTCTCAGCGAATTTTCGGTGTGGGCGATAGGTTTAATGCTTGTGTTTATCTCGGCCTTGCCGGCAATCTCCACTTTACTTTTTTCGTCAGAAATAGACAATAATTTTCCGAACAACGGGCGATAAGTAACAATGGCCAAAAACATACCGGCCATCATGATCCATTTTCTTCCCACCTTATCGCTCCAGTTTCCGAAAAACACAAAAAATGGAGTAGAAAAAAGGATAGCCCAAAGCAACATGGTTCTTGACTGGTCAAAATCTATTTTGCAAATAGTTTCAATGAATGACTGTGCATAAAATTGGCCCGTGTACCAAACCACTCCCTGCCCCATGGTAGCTGCGAACAAGGCGAGCAATACCATTTTAAGATTGGCCCGGTGCGTGAAGCTTTCTTTTAGAGGATTAACAGATGTCTTCCCTTCGCTTTTTAGTTTAGCGTAAAGAGGCGATTCCTTCATCTTTAACCGTATATAAACGGAAATAATGACCAAAAAAATAGAAACAAGGAAAGGGATTCTCCAACCCCAGTCATTGAACTTGGCAATTGATTTTACTCTATCCTCATCGAGACTATGACGGGTAATTAAGATAATACCCAAAGACAAGAATAGTCCGAGTGTTGCCGTTGTCTGAATCCATGACGTAAAGAACCCTCTTCGGTTTGGTGGTGAGTGTTCAGCAACATAAGTGGCAGCACCCCCGTACTCACCTCCCAATGCAAGGCCCTGGAGCAGTCGCAAAATCAAAACAATGATGGGTGCTCCAAACCCAATTGTTTCATAGCCCGGCACTAGACCAATCGCAAAGGTGGCGCTGCCCATTATAATCAACGTCAATAGAAAGGTATACTTGCGGCCAACCAAATCACCCAACCTGCCAAATACTAATGCGCCAAACGGTCGAACGATAAATCCAGCAGCGAATGTTGCTAGCGTAGACAAGAGGGCGGCCGTCGGGTTAGTCTTTGGGAAAAACTGGCTGGCAATTACAGGAGCGAGACTTCCAAAAATGTAAAAATCATACCATTCAATAAGAGTGCCTACCGATGAGGCAGCAATAATGCGGCGAATGCCTTGAACTTCGCTGGTTGGTTGGTTCATACGTTTAAAATACAGATTTATTCTGAATGAATTTTATTCATTGTGTAAATTGTGATGCTTACTTGCCCCCTGAGCTTTACCTCGAATTCGTAAGTTATAACCGCAACAATTGCATATATGTCATATCCATTTCAGATCAAATCAATCGATGAATATAACGAAGCGTATAAGAAAAGCACTGATGATCCCGAAAGTTTTTGGGGAGAGGTAGCTTCCGACTTTTCATGGCGAAAAAAATGGGATAAAGTATTAGACTGGAACTTCAAAGAACCGAATGTGAAATGGTTTATCAATGGCAAATTGAATATTACAGAAAACTGTATTGATCGGCATCTCGAATCGCTCGGTGAGAAACCTGCCATTATCTGGGAACCCAATAATCCTGATGACAGAACAAGGATTGTTACTTATAATCGGCTGCATAAAAGAGTTTGCCAGGTCGCGCAGATGTTAAAGAATAACGGTGTTAAGAAAGGCGACCGGGTTTGCATCTACATGGGCATGGTACCGGAACTTGTTTATGCAATACTTGGCTGTGCTCGTATCGGCGCCATACACAGCGTGATCTTTGGGGGATTCTCTGCTCAGAGTATCGCAGATCGGTTGGAGGACGCGCAGGCCGAATACGTCATTACATGCGATGGAGCCTTTCGCGGCGGAAAAGATATCCAACTAAAAGCCATAATCGACGATGCACTCATTGGAAATAAAACGGTCAAAAGAGTCATTGTGTACACGAGAACCAGATGCCCGGTTTCGATGATCAAAGGAAGAGATGTCTGGTGGGAGGATGAAATGGAACATGCCGAAACCGAAGTTGAAAAGGACGGTGTTGTTTCATTTCCGGCTGAGGAGATGGATGCAGAAGACCCGTTGTTTATTTTATACACCTCCGGCAGCACAGGAAAACCCAAGGGGGTTGTTCATACCTGCGGAGGCTACATGGTTTGGGCAACATACACTTTTGTAAATGTGTTTCAATACAAGCGACCTGATGTGTTTTTCTGTACTGCTGATGTGGGATGGATAACTGGCCATAGTTATATCGTTTATGGGCCTTTAAGCGCAGGTGCTACATCATTAATGTTTGAAGGTATTCCCACCTGGCCCGATGCAGGACGCTTTTGGACCATAGTTGATAAATACAAAGTGAATACTATTTATACCGCGCCAACAGCAATACGATCCCTGATGGGTTTCGGCCTGGAACCTTTGAAAGGAAAAGACTTGTCATCTCTAAAAGTATTGGGTACCGTAGGAGAACCAATCAACGAGGAAGCCTGGCATTGGTATGATGAAAACATAGGAAAGAAAAAATGCCCGATTGTGGATACGTGGTGGCAAACGGAGACAGGGGGAATACTAATTTCAAATCTCGCTGGTATCACACCTGCAATCCCATCCTGGGCATCACTTCCTTTGCCCGGAGTTCACCCATTACTGGTAGATGAAAATGGAAAAGAAGTGACGGAAAAACAAGACGGCTATTGGAAAGGTAATTTGTGTATGCGTGCACCATGGCCCGGGATTCTCAGAACTACTTATCGCGATCATGAACGGTGCAGGCTAAATTATTTTGCGGCCTACCCTGATTTATACTTTTCGGGTGATGGAGCCCTAAAAGATGCTAAAGGAAATTATCGAATTACGGGTCGGGTAGATGATGTATTGAATGTAAGTGGTCATCGCATCGGCACAGCGGAAGTGGAAAATGCCATTAATATGCACGCGGGAGTCGTGGAAAGTGCTGTTGTAGGTTATCCTCATAACATCAAAGGCCAGGGCATATATGCCTACGTCATCATCACGTCGGCACATGGTGATGAAAATATGATGAGACAGAACATATCACAAACGGTTGCGCGGATGATTGGAGCTATAGCGAGACCCGACAAAATTCAGTTCGTAAGCGGTTTGCCGAAAACGAGAAGTGGAAAGATCATGCGAAGAATATTAAGAAAGATAGCAGAAGGCGAAACGCACAACTTGGGAGACACCACCACTTTACTCGACCCGGCCATTGTCGAAGAAATCAAAAATGGCAGAGTCTAAGGGTTTCTCCTCATGCTCTGGAACACAGTAGCATTAACAAAATAAAAAAGCAGCCGGAAAGCTGCTTTAAAAGGTTTTTCAAATATGTTCAGAGCTTAAAAAACTCGACCTTCATTAGCAAAATCCATACCTGTTCTTAAGTTTCTAAAAAAAAATACATTTTAATAGCTTTCTTTGCTCCCAATCAATTAATTCCTAAACTTTAGGCCCGTTTCCGATGAGCCAAATTAATCGCGGGAAAAAGACACGTTCTGTACTCAAATGGATCTTATGGGCTCTGCTCGTTCAATTTATACTGGTCAATCTTAGTGGTATTCTATATGCCTATAAGGTCACCCATTTTTACGAACCTTCGCCGCGTCCTCCCAGTCCTCAATCAAAAAATATTTTTACAAAAACATGGAAGCTATTCCGGGGTCCCAAATATCAAAAAACCATTGAACGAGAATTCCCTCATTTTCCATATCAAACACTTCAATTAATTACGAAGAGAAATAACCTTATTGATGCGTGGTATATGCCGCGCGATTCTTCACGGGGAACCATCATTATAGTCCATGGTCTGGGCGCAAATAAATCCTTTTTACTGGAAGAAGCCTACGAATTCAGATTCCTGGGATTTAGTGTAATGATGATTGATCTGCGGGCACATGGTAGCAGTACCGGAAACACGACCACCCTCGGCGTTCGTGAATCAGAGGAAGTAAAGCTGGCATACGACTATCTTGCCCGAAGAGGAGAAAAGAATATTGTGCTATATGGTGTGTCCCTTGGATCAGTAGTGGTTGCGAAAGCTATTTACGACTTCGATCTGCAGCCTTCAAGAATTATACTTGACATGCCATTTGGAAACTTGAAAAAACTCCTGGAGGGTAAAGCAAGATTACTTGGCTTTCCTGAAGAACCCTTTGGCATACTGGTAACGTTTTGGTCAGGTGTTGAAAGAGGCTTTAACGGGTTTAATCATAGTACAAGCCGGTATGCTCAGAAAATAAAATGCCCGGTATTGATGCAATACGGTGCGCTGGATCGGTTAGTAACTTCAGAAGAAACAAATTTGGTTTTCAACCATATCAGTTCTGCTGATAAGAAATTAGTGATTTATAAAACGGCTAACCACGAATCTTTTTTAAGGAATGATCCGGCATTGTGGAGAACAGAAGTAAGCGAATTCCTTTTAAAATAATATCATTTTCTAATGGTAACCCTTGTGCCCACCGGGAGATAGCTGTACAGATCCTCAACATCGTTATTTTTCATCGAAATACAACCCATGGTCCAGTTTTTAAAGCGATCAATTATGTAGTCATCGTGGGGAAATGTACCATGTATGCCTATTGAACCACCTATTCTTGCATTCACAGGAATTTCCCCTTTCTCCTTTCTCTCCCTGAATTTTTCATAGCTTTCTTTCGTGGGGTAATCGAGAGCCATAAAACGATCCCACCTGTCATGAATCTTTTTTGCAACGATCCGGAAATCACCTTCGGGTGTGCATCGATCACCCTCCATTTTCTTATCTGCTAAGCTGCTATTGCCAAATACAACCGGATAGGTCGCAAACCAGCCCTTGTCATCATAGACATTCAATTCGTAATCCGATTTGTCGATGACGAGATAGATCCTGCCAACAGGCAAGATATTTCTTTTAGCTTCATCCGTTTTCTTTATCTCTGATGAAGTCGTTGAAATAGCAGGGGAGTTCGCGGAGAATAGAATGCTTCCCAGGAACACGGACGTGAGTACGATGGGTAGTTTCATAAGTTACATCCTTTGACCAACAGAATGAACGAAGCCTATTTGGATTTTATTTTTGCCGTGGAAATCTTTTAACTATTCTTTCAAAGCTAGCAAACTCGGCCGTATTTTGCCAAGCCGATGTTGCGAATTCACAAAAGATTACGCAAAATTTCTTAACAACTTCGGGAGTTACAAAGAAAAAAGCCGGCATCAATTACGACACCAGCTTTGCAATTTTACATGAGAAAAATTCATTACCAGTTTGCCAGCCGAACACCCACTGTATAGGGTATTTGATCAAGCCCTTTTTCCCACATACTTTCCGCAGCGTAGCTGCCATATAATTTCACCGGTCCAAGCAGTATCTCGCCTACATAAGATATTTTCCAATCGCTAAGACTGAAATCGTCATGCAATTTGAACTTTTCGTCATTTTTGATTTTTTGTCTTGAGCTATATCGAAGACCAGCACTCACGCCTCCACTGATACCGAATCCCCTGCCATGCCCCGGAGTAAAATTAATATTGATCATAAGAGGAATGGTAATATAGTCTGCTGCCAGTTTGTTCTTATGCAGATTTTCATAGTCTGGGTCCAAAGTGATCATGGT
>AR_comb_assmDRAFT_10249677_pt1 | contig 11806 bp, 8 predicted proteins | sample ArasoioldDNA_FD_10543 | JGI IMG/M metagenome (IMG submission 10543) | reverse complement strand
GGCTCTGCCGGTTTGGAATTTGGCGGTGATCCATTGTGTAATTCAGCGGTGCTACCAGCAAATGGTTCAAATGGAAGCACCATTGCTCCCTATGCTATTCGCCAGTCAACCGATTCTGCTTCTTACTGTCTTTCCATTGCTCCCCTTCCCGTAAGGTTGTTATATTTCAAAGCCACAGTTACAGGATCCAATGTTGAATTAAAATGGCAGATAGCAAATCCCGAAGTGGTAAAGGAATTTGTGGCAGAAAAACTCGTCAACAATGATTGGATAGCGATCAATATATTGCCCGCAAGCAATCTAAATGAAATTTATAGTTCGGTGGATGCGCAGCCTTTAGCGGGTATTAATTTGTACCGCATCAAAATCATTGAGAAGAACATTTCATTTTCCTATTCGCCTGTTCAGCAAGTAATCATCAACGTCAAGCAGGAACGATTTATTATTTATCCAAATCCGGCGATTAACGAGGTTTGTATTGTTGGCAATCTTTCTCCTTACACGGAAATAAAATTGTTCCAAGGCGGGGGAAAACTGGTCTGGCAAAAAACACAATTGGAGACAACGAACAAAGTGGTCATTGATGTGTCTGGTTTGGCTCCTGGTGTATACTACTTAAAACTCAACGGAGACGTGAAGAAATTGATAATACGGTAGCCGTTGTCCCAGGAGGTTATCACACTTCACGATTATTCTTCCACCAGCGATAACCGACATAAGCTGCAATAGCAAAAGGAGTAAATGCCAGATAAAGAATGCCGCTGTTTAAACCGCGGGCGGGCTTTTCACCCAACTGTTGAGCCGTTTTTGTGCAAATAGAACATTGCGCTTGTGCATCAATACTAATTACAAATGCGCTTAGCATCACACCCAATATCACCATCCATTTCTTCAAGCTGGTATTTTTTGCAAAGATAACAAAAGCAACCGTCGGTCTTCGCAAAGAAGAGTATTGTGATCCGAAACCGCATTAGTAAAATAAACAAAGGTCACTTTATCGCCTCTATAGATATTGCCGTCATTTACCAAATGCCTGATCATATATTAAAAATAAGAAGCGGCTCTTACGGGAGCCGCCCACCTCAAACCACTGCCTATGAAAAAACCTCAACTTATTGCTTCGCCATATCTATCTTTCCACCATCTGTTGTGCTATTATCATATCCCCATGTCCCAACAATTTTTCCGGTTGAGGGATTAAACGTGCCCGCAACAGAGTATTTATTATAGGGCGCCCAAAGCATGTTGTAAGTTGCCGTAAAACTATTTCCGTTCATGGTGTAAGTGCCCTGGCCGGTAGCATTTCCGTTGTTTACACTTAACTCCAGGAAAACGCCATTTGCTTTGATGGCAAATTTGAAATCTTCGTCAGGAGTATCAACTCCATAACCAAATTTACCTGCATACACTCCCTGCATAGTTGGATTTGATTGAGTTGACTGGTCATGATCTTTTTTACAAGCTGCAAAAGTCGATGTGAATACTAAGGCAATTAATGCCAATTTTAAAATTTTCATTTTTTGAAAGGTTTAATAGTTAATGATTTTGATTATGATGTAAATCTATAACCAGGTCTCACCTGGAAAAAGACTAGTTGAGTGATCAGTATTTTTTTCTGTGTAATTGACAAAAAAAGTCCCTGCGCTTGTCGCAGGGCTGAAAGGAAGAACCAGAAGTGAAATACGATTCCTAGAATTTTGAAAATAATTCCATGAACTCCTGTCGACGGCTTCTTGAAATTCCAATATTGGCGCCATCATCCATGATCACATAACCGCCTTCGCCGCGAACAAATTTTTTGATACGATTCAGATTAATGAGAAAAGAATTATGAATGCGGTAAAAATCCGGGCCAGCAAGGGCTTCATCAATCTCTTTCAAAACTTTTGACACAAGAACTTTTCGCCCTTCTGTTAATACAACTTTTGTATAGTTACTTTCCGCCGCGCAATAAAGTATGTCGCTCGTCGCCACGAACATCATGCCGTCGCTAGTCGTTAAAGCAATGCGTTGTGTGGCGGGCTTGCCAATGTGCTGTATATTTTGTAAAAGCAAATCAATTTGCTCCCTGGAAGGAGAAGACTTCTTTTCTTCAAGTCTGCGGACCGTTTCCTTTAAATCGTCGGGATCCACGGGCTTTAGCAAATAATTTAAGGCGCTGTATTTAAATGCCTTTATGGCAAATTGATCATAGGCAGTGCAAAACACAACGTCAAAGAAAATCTTGTCAAACGATTCAAGCAGATCAAACCCATTCATGTGAGGCATTTCAATATCCAGAAAAACGACATCCGGTTTGTACCTGTTGATGGCCTCGATACCTTTATCAGCAGCCGTACACATAGCTTCAATTTTTACCTGGGGGCAATAGGTCTTTAGCAACCATTCCATCATTTCCAGGCTATTGTTCTCATCATCGATTAAAATGCAACGTGTCATAATTTGAATTTTAGCTCTTAAATTGGAATTTTCAGGATCACTTTTGTTCCCACCGCTTCGTTCTTATTTGTTTTAAGATCAACAATATCCACGCTTGCATTCAATTCCGCATATTTGTTAAGCAGCGCGAGCCTGTTTTCCGTTAACTTCATCCCGAGTGATTTCCTGGTCATGGCTGACTTGCTTTTCAGTTCTTTCGCCTTTTCTCTGCCAACGCCATCGTCCTCAATGATGCACTGAAGGATATTTTCCTCCGGCAGACTCACTGAGATACAGAGACAGCCGGGCGTGTCCTTGTGTAAGAGACCGTGCCATATGGCATTTTCAACATAAGGCTGAATAATCATCGGTGGCACTTCAATATTGTCGGTGTTTACACCATGATCAACCATTATCCTGTAATTAAATTTCTTATCAAACCGAAGGGCCTCCATTTCGATATATAGTTTCAGCGCTTCCAGCTCATTAGTGAGCATCACATTTTTGTTGTTTGAATTATCCAGGATGAGCCGGATGAGTTTGGCAAATTTTGTAAGATAGAGTGACGCCGTCACCTGGTCGCTCTTGACGATATACCGGTTTATAGAATTCAGGCAATTAAAAATAAAATGAGGATTCATTTGCGCCCGTAAAGCCTGCATTTCTATTTCTGTCATCTTCCGCTGCGTGTCCATCAGTTTAAGATGCGTCTGAATTTTTTGCTCTTCAGCCACAGCCCGCACAATCTTGTTGGCACACAAAGAAGCAATAGTGGTAAGGATTGACAAATGCTTTTGAGTAAAAAATCCTTTTTTTGAATGTTCGCAATCTATGACCCCGAATACCTTACCGTCTGAAATGATGGGTACAGAGATTTCAGAAAAGCGTGGTTCGTCATCGACTATGTACCTGCTGTCTTTTGTAGTATCCTTTATGATCTCTGCAATGCCCGTCCGCGCGACGCTTCCAACGATTCCTCTGCCAACCGGAATTTCAATGGGTTCACTGATTTCAAACTGACGGGGACTTTTGGGGCCATGGGCAGCTTTCTGGACCAACATCTTTCTTTTTTCATCTAAAAGATAGATCACGCAGTCTTCAAATTTCAAACGACCAATGCAGTTACGTGCCACGTCCCATAAAATATTTTCTATTGTTTGCTGTTCATAGATGCTCGACGCAAAGTAATTAATGGCTTGTTCGGTCTCCAACTCGTCTTTTTGTTTTCGTTGTTTTTTTAAACGCCAATCCACTAAGAGAAAAATGACGCCTGCGGCTAAGACGGAGCAAACGACACGGAACCACCACTGTTGCCACACTGGTGGAACAATCAGCAGACTAACCGAATTATTGGAAGTAACCCAGTTCAAACCATCTGCAGTCGCTTTTAATTCAAACCCGTATTTACCGGCGGGTAAAGATGAATAGCGGGCTTCACGAATATCCTTTCCCGATTGCCAATGTTTGTCATATCCATCAAGCCGGTATTGATATAAAATGTTGTGTGAGCCTTTCAAATCAATCGCTGTAAAACGAAATGTAACATCGTTGTCGGGGTACTTAACGGAAATATGAGGAGAGCTGGCAATAAAGAAACTGGAATCTTGCACGTCGGCCTGGTAAATATTTACTTTCAGATTTGGAGATCGACTTCTTAATTGTTCGGGATGAAAATAATTGATGCTGGACCGGGTCCCCAAAAAAAATTCTCCTGAACTCGCCTTAAGGTAGCTGCCAACCCGAAATCCTTCCGCAGTAATGCCGGCATTCTCACCAAAATATTCAAACGTTTTTCCAACCGGGTCAAATTTGATCACACATTTATAGTTCGCAATCCATATGTTACCGTCGTCGTCTTCGAGTATTCCATTACAAAGTTGGTATTTCAATTTATTGCTTTGATCAAAAGACGTGATCTTACCGTTGGAAATAATACTAAATCCCGCTTGCGTTGTTACATATAGATCGCCGCGTTTACTTAACGTGAGAGTAAAACAGCGATTTGCTCCGAGGCCTTCTTTCGATGTAAAATGCTCAAGCTGCCGGGCTGATTGATTGTAATGATATACGCCATCAAAAGTTGCTATCCACATGCCCCCGCTAGCATCCTCCAGGAAATCATTTACGCGTGTGCCTGCAATCTTTCCTAAAGGATGATCTATAAAAGTATTTACCTTAAAGGTGGAAGGATTGATAGTATAGAGACCCGTGGTTGACCCCACCCATACATTTCCATCCGACGCAGCATATAAATGCACAACCAGGTTACTTTTTACTGCCAGACCCAGCGAACTGTCGATCTGGATTTTTTTGAACTGGCCCGAAGATTCATTCAAAATCGCAATTCCATCACCCAAAGCAGCAACCCATACCCTCCCTTTTCTATCAATGCACAACGAACGTATTTCAATATTCTGAGCTCCATTCCATATAGGTTTGGTGTGATAATAGAAAAACTTAACCTTGCTATTTTTTTTATCCCACAGAATCAACCGTTCCATTGCTCCTATCCATATTCTTCCTTTGGTGTCTTCTCTCATTTCAGAAAAGAATCCATCATAGTTGTCCCCTGCGCCATCATTAAAAAGGTGAATATAATTTGCCCTCCTGTCATAGATATTAAAAACACTTAGGCCTGCGACCCGGGAGCCTATGACTACATCTCCATTTTTACTACATAAAACCCGCCACACCAAATTAGTTCCTATCGAGCGGGGATCGAGTGGATCATGTGTATACTTGGTTATATTACCCTGCTTGTTAATAATAGTTATTCCCGCGAAATACGTTCCCACGAGTAAGTCCCCATTGCAAGCAGGCCGCACCTCCGATATCATCGCATTGACTTGCTTCTTATTTAACTCGCTCGTGAGTTTGTATCTTCTTGTAATTTGTTTGGTGCCGATATCCACTATCAATACTTCACCATATTCTAAGCCTATTGCTATTTCATGGTCACTGTAGCGGCACACACTGAACACAGAAGTGAATGGCTGCTGGTAAATGACCTTTTGACTTGCATAATCAAGTATCAGAACCAAACTGTCTGTGGCATAAACAACCTGGTTTTCTCTAAAGGGCTCTGCATCGTAGAATCTAGGATAATCTATTTCGCGTGGAATCCAGTTTAACCGTTGCCATTTCTGGGTCCTTTCATCTAAAAAAAATTGACCCAGGCTCGTATATAACACGGGGCCATATTTTTTTACCTCCTGGATTGTTCTGCTGGCAAAGTTTGAAACGGTATCATTCAATATAACCCTGTGAAAATCTCTTTTTTCATCTACCCAGGTGATCCCGCCGGGTGTTCCGAGCCACACGCGATTGCGGCTATCACAAGTAAGATGAATAATATTATCGGAAGCCATTTGAGGATAATCTTGTTTTCTGAAACTATTGACAGTGTATCCATCAAAAACATTCAAACCCTCGGGAGTGCCAATCCACAAGAAACCGTTTTGGTCAAGCGCAATTGAACGGATACTATTGTCTGTGAGACCGTCTGAGGCAGTGATGTGTTGAAAGGAAGCTGATTGAGATATCGCAGTGCAAAAAACCGTCAGTGCAAGGATTGCGGTAAGAGAAAAACGCTTATGGAAATATTGTTCCAAAATAAATCATTTCGCCTATATAAAATTAACCTATTCCCCCACGGGCCGCAAAAACATTGAGTCGTCCGCAGTATTTATGAGTGGTTGACAACGGGGGCGGTACAACGCTCCAAAAATGATGGAAGATTTGCGGTCAAGCCAAAGCGTTTATTGACCGTAATGTGAATACGTGAATGTTTCCCGCTAATGAAAAATTACCGGTTACTCAAAAGTTGTTTTTGAGGCCATGTCCGCCTCTGTAGCTTTATTGCTGAAGTATTCTTTAACATTAAACTTTATTGTATGAAACATTTACGAATTATTTCGGCTTCATTATTTATTGCTGCGGTGCTTGCGTCTGCCTGCACGAAGGAAAAGCAAGTTGTTCAAGCGGAACAAGAAACTGTGATGAGTCAGGGTGGCGGGGTTATCGAAACGGTACAACGTGGACCAAATGGGACGAATGTGATTTTCTCAAACTGGGTTACTAAAACTGAACCCGACTGGACGGGTTTTGGTACAGGACAACTTAAGACCGATATCAATACTACAAGTCTTACAGACGCCGTGAGGAATCAAGGGTTGGTACTTGTCTATATCGAGCATTTTGAGAAGGTGTATCTTTTGCCCTTTATTCAATTACAATTTAACCAGGTCATTGATTGCTCTTTCATTACTGGCAAGATCACGATTGCCCTGACGGTTACAGGAGGCGTCTCAATAACAGGGGTTACAGACTTAAAATTCCGTTATGTGCTGATACCGTCTTCGTCATTTGGAAACACGGGCACGGGAAGGATGAATAAACCGGTCGACTATAAGGATTATAGCGCCGTTTGCGAATATTATGGAATTCCTAAATAGTTGACAAAGCAAAACCCCTGTGACAAGGGGTTTTGTTGTTTCAGACGTTTTATAACGCCTCGGCACTCATTTTCTTAGCTTGCTTTTTTCTTTCGTCCTCATCCAATATTACTTTTCTCATCCTTACATAATTGGGAGTTACCTCAATACATTCATCCTGTTGAATGTATTCCATACATTCTTCGAGTGTCATTAGATGTTTAGGAGCGATGTTCGCTGCAGCATCACTTCCGCTTGCCCGCATATTAGTCAGCTTCTTGCCTTCGTTTGGCTGTACGACCAAATCACCTGGCTTGTTGTTTTCGCCAATGATCATCCCTTTGTATACTTCGTCTCCCGGATCAACAAAGAAGATTCCACGATCTTGTAATTTGTCAAGGGAGTAAGCGGTGGTTGCACCTGCTTCTTTAGCTATCAGCACTCCATTATTTCTTCCCGGAATTGAACCTTTCCATGGTTTGAATTCACTGAACCTGTGATTCATCACTGCTTCGCCTGCTGTGTTCGTGAGCATTTGCGTACGCAAACCTACGAGACCCCTCGATGGTATCTCGAATTCCAGGTGTTGCATATCCCCTTTTGTTTCCATCACATGTAATTCGCCTTTGCGACGCGTAACAATATCGATCACTTTACTTGCGTATTCCTGCGGTACATCTACCACGAGGGTTTCATATGGTTCGCTTTTTTTACCATTAATCTCTTTCACCAGCACCTGTGGCTGGCCCACGGTTAATTCATATCCTTCACGGCGCATGGTCTCAATCAAAATTCCCAGATGCAAAATGCCACGGCCATACACTAAGAAACTATCCGCATTCTCTGAATCTTCCACTCTTAACGCAAGGTTTTTTTCAGTTTCTTTCATTAAACGGTCACGGATGTGGCGCGATGTTACAAACTTTCCATCCTTGCCATAAAACGGTGAGTTATTGATGCCAAACAACATGCTCATGGTTGGTTCGTCCACACTGATGGTAGGCAATCCTTCAGGATTATCGAGATCAGCAATGGTATCACCGATATTAAAATCTTCTATACCGACAACAGCGCACAGGTCACCAGCCAGCACCTCACCAACTTTCTTCTTCCCCATTCCTTCGAAAACATATAATTCTTTCACTCTTAATTTTTTGATTGTCCCATCCGCTTGCACGAGTGAAATGGATTGTCCCTCTTTGATCGAGCCTCGGCTCACTTTCCCAATCGCTATGCGCCCCAGGAACGAAGAATAATCCAGGGAAGTGATTTGCAATTGCAATGTTCCGTCACTCACCTTCGGAGCGGGTACATATTTTAAAATGCCATCAAGCAGCGGCGTGATATCTTGTGAAGGAGTCAGCGAATCATTGAACCATCCATTTTTTCCGGAGCCATAATAAGTCGGAAAATTTAATTGCTCTTCCGTAGCATCAAGATTAAAAAATAAATCAAACACTGCGTCATGCACTTCATCCGGGCGGCAGTTTGGTTTATCCACTTTATTGATGATGACCATTGGATGCAAATTCAGATGCAGCGCTTTTTGCAAAACAAACCTTGTTTGGGGCATAGGGCCTTCAAAAGCATCTACAAGCAACAACACCCCATCCGCCATTTTTAAGACTCGCTCTACCTCCCCTCCAAAATCGGCGTGCCCCGGTGTATCGATGACATTTATTTTGACACCCTTATACAAAACCGCAGCATTCTTGCTAAAAATAGTGATGCCTCTTTCACGTTCAAGCTCATTGCTGTCCATGATCAACTCACCCGTTTCCTGGTTATCACGAAACACATGCGTTTCGTGTAATATCCTGTCTACCAGGGTAGTTTTTCCATGGTCAACATGAGCAATAATAGCTATGTTTCTTATCTCCATAACATGATTTCCCGAAGAGCGGCGAAGGTACGCTATTATGCCGAGGCTATGAAGAAATAGAAGTGAAGATTGTGTTAGGGAAACGACCTTCAAGCACCCTCATTAAAACTCTTTACGTAGCTTCAACCGCATGAATAGCCAGCCATTTCCGGAGGACTTTTATGGTCAGCGAATCGCCGACATTAAGGAGAATCTTAAAAAACTTTATAAACAGAAAAATCTTATTGGCTGGCTGCGTCTTGTAACACTTATTCTTGCCATACTGGGCGTTTATTACACATGGAATCTTAATATTACTAGTATAATAATTTCTGTTCTTGCCGGAGTTTCATTGTTCTTCTTTCTTGTTTCAAAAGATACAGACAATAGGGAGGAAATCAATAACCTGGAAATACTTCAGCAACTAAACAAAAAAGAATTGCAACACGCATCGGGAAAGTTTGATGATTGCTATGACGGAAAAAATTTAGAACCTGAGCACCATGCTTATGCTGCAGATCTTGACCTTTTTGGAAAATCTTCCCTGTATCAATACCTCAACCGTTGTTATGCTGAAAAAGCAAGACTATTGATGGCAAAACGTTTTTTAGCGCCCCTGAATAAAACTGAAATCCTGGAGCAACAGAACGCTGTTAAAGAATTATCGCAAAAACCTTTTTGGGGACAACAATTGCAAGCGTATGGCGTAAGCCAGGAAATCACAATGGCGACAGAGCAAAAGGTTGCGAAGTGGCTTGCATTGGAGGAAAAATCTTTTAACAACCGGTTTAAACCACTACTTTATATTTATCCGTTCATTACCTTAGGAAGCCTTTATCTTTCACTGGCCGGTTACATAAGTGCAAGTTTCTTTTTACTGTTGTTGTTGATCTTTTTTGGCATTTCAACTTCATTCAGCAAAAAAATTACCCCGGTTTATAATCTGTTGTCAAAAATAGTCAGCGAAGTAAGTGTTCTTTATAATGAATTAAACTGGTTTGAGAAAGAAGCCTTTGAAAGCAAGTTATTAACAGGCCTGCAGCAAAAGATAAACCACAGATCGATTAGAGCATCCGATAACATCATGGCTTTGAGAAATATTCTTAACAGCTTTGATACACGATTAAATGTCGTTGCTTTTGCAATACTCAATACTTTCTTTTTGTGGGATCTCTGGCAAATAATGGCTCTAAAAAAATGGAAAGACCAAAACAGCGTCATCGTACCCCTTTGGTTTGAAACAATTGCACAGATAGAGGTGATAAATAGTTTTGCTACGCTCAGCTTTAATCATCCGGCTTGGTGCTTTCCTTCCATAGCAGATGAACACTTCGTTTTGTCGGGCGAAGAAATAGGACATCCTTTAATCTCAGAAAAACTCAGGGTACCCAATTCTTTCAACATGAATGGCATTGGAAAAATTGATCTTATTACCGGTTCAAATATGGCGGGAAAAAGCACGTTCCTAAGAAGTGTAGGCGTCAATATGATTCTGGCTTACGCGGGTGCATCTGTTTGTGCAAAAAAAATGACAGTATCAATCGCAAAGCTTATGAGTACCATGCGTGTAGCCGATAATCTGGCCGAGAATACCTCTACTTTCTATGCTGAACTAAAAAGATTAAAATCGATCATCGAATCCGTCATTAACCAGGAGAAGGTTGTGATTATGCTTGATGAAATTTTGCGTGGTACCAATTCCCTTGACCGCCACACAGGCTCTTCAGCACTTATTAAACAACTTATCAAACACAACGCAGTAGCGCTAATTGCAACGCACGATATTGAACTCGCAAAACTTGAAAATGAGTTTCCTGGCAATGTCCGCAATTACCATTTTGATGTGCAAGTGAAAGGAGAGGAGCTGTTTTTTGATTATAAATTAAAGAAAGGCATCTGTACCAGCCTCAATGCTTCACTACTTATGAAAAAAATTGGCATCGAATTGTAAATAGTGCTACACCCTCACATAAATCCTTCGCTTATCCAGCACATATCCGATCAACCAGCAAAACAACATAAAGCTGATGGCAAACAGGAAGGAGCCGAAATACATTCCTGCGTATTTGAAAATGTTTTGGAACAACCACCGGTAAAGCGGTTGTTGGCCAACGGGAAAAAACCAAAGTAAAGTGGCACCCAGTTCGGAAAGCAAGTAAATAAACAGCGGGTTTTTTCCAAACACTTCAAAGAAATATGTCCACCTGCGGCGCTGCAAGAAATCAATAACATAGATTAGCCCACCGAGAATGATACAATCAATACCCACTGTCAACAATACGAAGCTTCCTGTCCACAACTTTTTATTGATAGGGAAAAACCAGTCCCAGCCTAAAGCAAGTACTAACAATAAAGCACCCACCAGGAGCAATTTTGCTAATCCCTCATACGTCTTGCCTTTTTCCTGTACCCATCTTCCAGCAGCATACCCAAACGTAACATTGGCGATGGCAGCTATCGTGCTTAACAAACCTTCCGGTTCAAAAGCAACGCCCTCGCCGTGATACATATGGTCGCGACCGAACACCCAAAGGTCCAACCTCGTTCCCGCATTAGTAAGCATATTGTAGGGATCAGCATGATCACCGAATAATAAAAGAATTAACCAATACAAAAACAAAAAGATAACCGACAAACGGTAAACTGTCGAAGGCCTGAAAAAACGCATCATTAACCCTGCAAACAAATATCCCAGCGCGATGCGCTGCAACACACCCATGATTCTTGTGTGAGAAGCGGGGTTGAACACAAGATGACCTTGTTCGTTCCAGTGCACGAAAGGAAACCAATACATCAAGTAGCCAATCAGAAAGATGAGCAATGCTCTTTTAAATATTTTCCATACTACTTGTGAATCAGGAAAGCTCTCCCATTTTTTCATAGAAAAACTCATTGCATTTCCCACAACAAACATGAATGTCGGAAACACCAAATCAGTCGGGGTAAATCCGTTCCAGCTTGCATGTAGCAGGGGAGGATAAGTAGTATGGGAATTGCCAGGGGTGTTCACAATGATCATAAAGCAAACTGTCATTCCCCGCAACACATCAAGGGAAAGAAATCGCTGAGAAGAGTTCATAAGCAGTTTTATTTT
>AR_comb_assmDRAFT_10314634_pt1 | contig 11808 bp, 7 predicted proteins | sample ArasoioldDNA_FD_10543 | JGI IMG/M metagenome (IMG submission 10543) | reverse complement strand
CGACCGAGCCATTGTGGATCCTTGCGATCGGATCGGCGCTCGGCGACGAAACGATCAACTGGAAAAACGGTCTTGGTCTTCTGCTGGGCTTGCTTGGCGTAGGCATGCTAACGGGAACGGATTTGACGGTTCGGACTTCGTTCGGCATCGGGATCCTCGTCGTGCTGATCGGCTCGGCATCGTGGGCAGTTGGTGTGTGTATTTCTCCCCGGCTGAAACTTCCAGAAGAACCGATGGCGAGAGCGGCGATTCCGCTTGTGTGCGGCGCCGTCATGCTGCTGGTGGCTGCTCTGATATCCGGAGAATTCGGGACTATCCGGTGGAACGCGGTCTCCGGCCGTTCGGTTCTGGGGCTCGCGTATTTGATCCTGTTTGGTTCAGTGGTGGCGTTTACGGCTTATACCTGGCTGTTGCAGCACATTGCGCCAACGCTGGTAGCGACGCATACATTCGTGAACCCGGTTGTCGCAGTGCTGCTGGGATGGCTGCTTGCAGGAGAGACGTTAACGGTACGTTTGGCGGTGGCGACCATCGCGATTCTGAGTGCAATTGTCTTGATTCAAAGAGGCGATCGGCACAACGAGATGCAAGCTGCGCATAGCGACTGATGATCATGAATCACCTTCTTTCCAGACCGAGCACCTAATTCGCCAGAGCGCAGCCGAATTGTTTTTGCAAAGCTCGCAGCTCATTGCCTCGGCAACATCTTGCCTGATTGACCTTGCCTCATCGCCCGCACTAAGATGCACGGTCCACACCTAATCGGAGCTCAAATCATGCGAAAGAGCCTCGTCGGGCGGATGGCTGCCCGATTTTTTCTCGTCCTCCCCCTCGTCTTGCTTCTTGTCTCACTCAGTAGTTTCAGCGTTGGCCAAGCGGCATCGCATCCGGCGCTGCTGGCTCGCCATCCTTCGGCGAGCAAAAGCCAGATCGTGTTTCATTATGGCGGCAATTTGTGGATCGTGAGCCGGGAGGGAGGCCGGGCTGAGCGGCTTACTTCTGGCGATGGCACCGAGGATTATCCGAAATTCTCTCCGGACGGCAGCATGGTGGCGTTCACTGGAGAATATGACGGCAACAAGGATGTCTTCGTGGTTCCAGCCAGTGGCGGCGTTCCCAGGCGCTTGACGTATCACCCAGACGAAGATGAGGTGGTGGGCTGGACACCCGACGGCAAAAATGTACTGTTCATCTCCACGCGCTCGGCGTATTACCACTCGAATCCCGGATTGTTCTCCATGCCGGTGGGCGGCGGATTCCCGACCGAGCTGCCACTGCCGATTGTGGCGGAGGCAGCCATGTCATCGGACGGCTCCCACGTGGCATACGTCCCACACGTTCAATGGCAGGAGGCGTGGAAGCGTTACCGGGGCGGGCAAACGACGCCCATCTGGATCGCTGACCTGAAAGATTCGCAGATCGAAAAAGTTCCTCGTGAAAATTCGAACGATTCGAATCCAGTGTGGCTCGGCGACACCGTGTATTTCCTGTCGGACCGCAACGGTTCAGTCAGCTTGTTTGCCTATGACACCAAGAGCAAGCAAGTGAGTGAAGCGGTGAAGAACGATGGTCTCGATTTCAAATCGATTTCCGGTGGTCCGGACGCGGTCGTCATTGAGCAGTTCGGCGCGCTGAAGCTTTACGACATCAATACGCGCCAGGTAAAGACGATCGATGTGCAAGTTTCAGGTGACTTTCCCCAGGTGCGTCCACGTTTCGTGAAGGTCGAGGCGAAGCGAATTCGCAACTTCCGAATTTCGCCGACCGGGGTGCGCGCGGTCGGAGAGGCGTGGGGAGAGATTTTTACAGTGCCTTCCGATAAGGGGGACATTCGGAATCTGACGAATACACCGGCGGTTGCCGAGCGCGATCCATCCTGGTCGCCGGACGGGAAGTGGATTGCATATTTCTCCGATGCGTCCGGCGAATACAACCTGGAGATCCGGAATCAGAACGGGCAAGGCGATGTGAAGAAGATCAATTTGGGGACCCCGCCCTCTTTTTTCTATTCGCCGGTGTGGTCGCCGGATAGCAAGAAGATCGCGTATTCGGACAAGCGACTGAACCTATGGTACGTGGACATCGAGAAAGGGACGCCGGTAAAGGTCGATACCGACTATACGGACGGGGCATCCTTCAGTCAGGACTGGGCACCGGACAGCAAGTGGATTGTGTATGCGAAACAGCTGCCGAATCATCTGCATGCCATTTATGTGTATTCGCTCGAGCAGAACAAGGCCTTTCAAATCACGGATGGCATGAGCGACGCGGTGAATCCGAGCTTCGACAAGAACGGTAAGAATCTGTACTTTGCGGCGTCCACAGATGTTGGCCCGGCCGCGATGTTCCTCGATATGTCGAGCAACAATCGCATGGTAACGCGCAGCATCTACGTCGTGGTGCTCGCGAAAGATCAGGCGTCGCCGCTTGCTCCAGAGAGCGACGAGGAGAAGGGCAAAGACGAGAAGAAAGACGACAATGAGCAGGATAGGTCCGCGGATAAAGCCAAGGATGCGTCGGGCAAGGATAAAGACAAGGCCAAGGACAAAGATAAGGACAAAGAAGGCGCCAAGAAGGAAGACGCCAAGAAGGAAGAGATTCCGGTGGTCAAGATCGACCTCGACGGAATTTCGCAGCGTATTTTGGCAATGCCGATCCCGGCGAAGAACTGGCTGAATCTTGCGACGGGCAAGAGCGGCATGCTGTTCGTTTCGGAGGGGCCCCAGGTCATCACGGAAGCGGATCAGGGCAATGTGAAGCAGACGCTCTGGAAATGGGATGGCGAGAAGCGCAAATTCGACAAATTTATCGACGAAGTGAACGATTTCAGTGTGTCATTCAATGGCGAGAAACTGCTCTACCGGAAAGGCGAGCAGTGGCTCATGGCAGGAACCGGCGAACCGCCTGCGGGTGGAGGTCCGCCGAAGCCAGGCGAAGGTCCTTTGAAGCTGGAATCGATGGAGGTCTATGTGGACCCGCCGGCGATGTGGCGGCAGATCTATCGCGAGACCTGGAGGATCGAGCGCGACTTTTTCTACGATCCGAACCATCACGGTCTGGATCTGAATAAGATTTCACAGAAATACGAACCCTATCTGAATGGCGTCGCTTCTAGAGGAGATCTCACGTATTTGTTCAAAGAAGCGCTGGGCGAAATGACAGTGGGGCACATGTTCGTGGGCGGCGGCGAGCCCGAGCCGAAAAAGGTGAAGGGTGGACTTCTCGGAGCGGACTACACGGTGGAGAACGGACGCTATCGCTTCGCGAAGGTGTATGACGGCGAGAATTGGAATCCGGGCCTGCAGGCTCCGCTGACGCAGCCGGCCGTGAATGTTAAAGCGGGTGAATACCTGCTGGCGGTGAATGGTCGGGAAGTGCATTCCACGGACAACGTGTACAACTTCTTTGAGGAGACGGCCGGGAAGCAGGTGCTTCTGAAAGTGGGGCCGTCGGCCGATGGAAAAGGATCGCGGGAGGTTACGGTTGTTCCCGTGGAGAGCGAGGAAAATCTGCGGCGATTCGCGTGGATTGAAGGCAACCGGAGGAAGGTGAGTGAAATGACCGGTGGCAAGGTCGGCTACGTGTATCTGCCGAACACCGCCGGAGCCGGATACAACAACTTCAATCGTTATTATTTCGCGCAGGTCGGCAAAGAAGCGGTCATCATCGATGAACGCTACAACGAAGGCGGACAACTGGCGGACTGGGTCGTGGACTTTCTGCACCGTCCGATGCAAAGCCTGGTGGCAACACGCGAGGGCAAAGAATGGACGAGTCCTTCGGAGTCGATCTACGGGCCGAAGGTAATGATCATTAACGAGATGGCGGGTTCAGGCGGCGATGCGTTGCCCTGGTATTTCCGGAAGGCTGGGGTCGGGCCGCTGGTCGGCAAGAAAACCTGGGGTGGGCTGGTTGGCATCGGCGGATATCCAGAACTGATGGATGGCGGCTATGTCACCGCTCCGCGCTGGGCGCTATACGGGCTCAACGGCGAGTGGGAAGTGGAGAATCACGGAATCGCTCCCGACTATGACGTTGAATTTGATCCGGCGGTGGTGCGGCAAGGTCACGATCCGCAACTCGACAAAGCCATCGAGGTCGTGCAGCAGCTCCTGAAGGAGCATCCGTTACCCCAATACAAGCGTCCGCCCTATCCGAACTATCACCAGAGTGATGGATTGGGAAAATAGGAGTTCTCGCTGACCGGCTCGCGACTTATCAAGCGACAAGGCAGTCGCGGCGTCGGGCTATTTCTCTAAAGCAGTCGGGTGGAGTGGTTGATAGAGGCCGAGTTCGCCACCACTGGGCAGGCGTATCGTTGTCTTGATACCCCACTCCGCCTCGTCGACGGCGGAGAAGGTCACACCCTTCTGTTGCAACGATTTCATTTCAGCCTTCAAGTCGTCGCACATCAGATACACCACGGCACCCAGTAACGCGCGATCGCCATGGCGGAGAAGGTACTTTTCGTCGCCCGGATGAACTGCGGCCTCCGCGGGTGGTAAGGCGAAGATGATCCAACCCCCGCCGATGTCGATGCCACGCAATCCAATGACATCACGCAGGAAGGCACGATCCGCTTCTGGATTGGTGCTGTACAGCAAAACGTGAACGCCAGTGATCATGGAGAAGAATTGTACTCTGCACGGTCACGCCCTGTGGAAGGGAAGTCTGGGGCGATTATTCGCCCGCACTCGCCATGACGAGCGATCCACGCGGCGCTTCATGCGAGCCGCTCTCGGGCTCCAGCGTGACAGCGAACTTGCCAGCCTCGACGCCTGCGGGCAATGGGGGATTCACGAGGGTCGCGCTGCCATGCGGGTCGGGCTTGAAGAGCCCTGCGGCAATCGGCGCGCCGCCGGTCTTCGGAAAGAGCCAGAGTTCGTAGATCTTGTCGGCGGGGAGCGGCGCCAGATTACTGGCAACAAACACGAGTCCAGTCTTGTTGCGAAGGTAGAACGCTTTGCCTTGCGGTTGCGGGGGCGCTTTCGCCGCAGCTAAAACCCACTTCTGGGTTTCGGGCGCAGTGAGAGTATCGACAACGCGCTGCGCCTTCGCCAACTCTGTTGTCTGGTCGCCCACCAGAGAGGCGAGGTTGGAGATGGATTGTCGGAGCAAGGAGTTTTCGCGGCGCGTCTGAAGAACGACGAGCAGCAACAGGCCTGCTGCAACCCATCCCAGCGCTCCCCATGGATTCCATGAGCGCTTGTGTTCGCTCGCAGGCAAGCCTCGCGGTTCTTTAGCGATGGCGTCCAGCAGGCGCTGGCGCGAGCGTTGTGGCGGTTTCGGTCCGGTGACGGATGTCGCCATCAACGCCATATCGCCGCGCAACTGATCGAGTTCGAGCCGACACGACGGACAGGTCTCGAGATGCTTTTCGAGATTGGCACGCTCCTCACCCTCGAGCGCTCCGAGCGCGTAAAGTGAGAGGTCCTCGGCGAATTGTTCGTGCGGGCTCATTGAGCGAAGGCCTTGCGCAGCGCGAGCAGGCCCGCGCGAATTCTTGTTTTGATCGTACCCAACGGCTCCCCGGTCTTGGCAGCAATTTCGGTATGCGTCAGACCTTCGAAGTAGGCAAGTTCCAGCGCTTTGCGTTGAGTATCGGGCATAGCGGCGAGCACAGCGCGAACTTTTTCCGCTGCGCGGGAGCGATCCGCTTCGGTTGCCAGATCCGGCTCTACGGATAAGACGACATTCTCGAAATCCCCTTCGGGGCGGCGTTTGCGAAGCAGATCGATGGACCGGTTGCGGGTGATCACGGCCAACCAGGCTCCAAGATTTCCGCGGCTTGCATCGAACGCTCCCGGCTTCCGCCACAACTGCATAAAGACGTCTTGAAGAATGTCCTCCGCCGCGCCAGTGTCCCCCAACACTCGAAGCGCGACGGAGTACACCACGGAGGAATAGCGGTCGTACAGCGTGGCCATCGCGCTCTGGTCGCCTGACCGGATCGCGAGCACGAGGGCGTTGTCATCCGCCATCGCCTTGGGCTCGAGACTGGACAACCGTATGCTTCCTTTCTCAGTACGATACGGAGGGTCGTACGGATTGATGGGGCACGCGCCCAAAACGCACTGAAGTCACTGGCCTGCAATTACCTAGAACGAATCGAGTATCCGGGGACAACCGCGCACCAAGCGACGCCACAATAACAGCCCAGCAGGTGCTTCGACAAGGCAGGCTATCCGCCACGACGCGAGGTTCGAATCTTGCATGCCCTTTGTGACCGGCGAACATTCCTAGATTGGGAGGCGTTGTTCGAGTGCTACTCAGACAGCACCGCCGACTGAATTTCGGCGGGACGACCTCGGCAAGGCTGCGCATCGACGTGACGTAATGGAGATCGCAACCTCCGAGATGGAGGGACGTTTGTGTCTGCATCTCACATGTCAAGTGGGGTAGACGTCACAATTCGCGGTAAGCGCAAGCGAACAGAGCAAATATAAATGCGCCAATTCTGCACTTTTACCCGATGCGATTTGATATTCTGAAAGTATAGAGAGAAAAACGACGCAAGCCCTATCGCGGCTTGCGTTTTTTGTTGTCCGAACGCTGGCGTGAACCAGCGGGCATGGAACGTTCCCGTTCCGGAAATATTTCCCTCACAACTTATTTGCTTCGATCGAGCCAGGCGAAAAGCCCTGCTGGACGGGGAGTTGTGCGCCTGCGAGTCGCACCGCGACGACGGTCGCAACCAGGTACACCCAGCCCCATCGTTTGACACGAAAGTGCACTGCTGCCGTCTCGCGGTGCAGCAGGTGCTTTGGAAGATACGAAATTTTATCCAGTCCTAATCGAAAGGATCGAGTGCCGCGCTTGTGCGGCGACTTACTCGAAAACCGATCTATGTTACGACGTTCTCATGTCTTTGTACTCGGCGTCCTGCTGCTGCTGGCGTCCGTGCATCCGGTCTTTGCACAAACTTGGATTGGTGCGCTCAACATTGTCACGACCGACACAACGGCCACGATCAGTTGGGGAACAGCAGTGCCCGCTGATACGCAGTTGAAGTATGGAACCACGGTCTCCTACGGGACGCGTTCCACCCTGAATCCAGCGCTCGTGACGGCTCATAGCACGACTCTGATCAAGTTGCAGGCCAACACGCAATACCATGTGCGTGCTCTCGCACATGATATGGCGGGCATCCTGGTGACTGGTCCGGATTACGTATTCGCGACGCAAGCCGGCGCCATCGCGGTTACCGTCTCGCCGACAACCGCCACCGTTAACTCCGGGGCCATACAGCAATTCACAGCGCAAGTGCTGAACACAGGAAATACGGGGGTAACGTGGACAGCGACTGCGGGTACGATCACGAGCGCAGGGCTCTTCACGGCGCCGACGGTCACGGCAGATAAGACCGTTACCGTCACCGCGACGAGCGTTGCAGACTCGACGAAATCCGCGAGTGCGGCCGTGACCGTAAAGGCCCCAGTTCCAACGTTGGGAGTCAATCCCCGAAGTCTGAATTTCTCGGCCACGCTAGGCGGATCGAATCCGGCGGCGTCCCCTGTAAGCATTACGAACACGGGAGGCGGCACGCTGAATTTCACGGTCGCAACCGATGCCGCGTGGTTGGCGGCGGGACCGGCTAGCGGAACTGCACCAGCGACTTTGCAGGTTGCCGCGAACATTGCGGGCTTGAGTGCGGGCACGTATACGGGCCACGTCACGGTGTCGGCTGCTGGAGCCAGCGGTTCGCCGGCTGTCATCACGGTGACCCTGACGGTGACGGCGGCGATTCCGGTGTCGCATTCCGTCAGTCTTACGTGGAATGCGAGCACCAGTTCCGATGTGGTGGGTTACAGCGCGTATCGCTCGTCGGTTGAAGGCGGGCCGTATGGACTGGTGGCGAGCGCGATTAGCGGTACGGCCTACACGGACCTGACGGTGCAATCCGGGACGACGTACTACTACGTGGTGACGGCAACGAACAGTGCAGGTCAGGAAAGCGTGAACTCGAATGAGGCACGCGCGGTCGTACCCTAGGTTCCGATAGAGCCGTAGTTGCCGAACGATGAATAGGAAGATCGCCTTATAGGCTGTTGGACGGGGTTGCCAAAATGAGAGCTCCGTCGAACAGCCTGTGAAGGCGTGGCCGGTGAATTCGCTCGAAGGTGCGATTATTCGCCGGATGATCGGCTCGTGAATTTCTGCGTGTCGAACAGAGCGGGATCAAGCTTCGGATTGGCCTTGATGTCGGTATAGCTCTCGCTGAAGACTTTCTTCCCATCGGTCTGCATTTCGACATAGGCCGCGATCCAGGTCTTATCGAGCGGGCGGTAGTCGGCAAAACGGATGTCTTCGAGCTTCTTGGGATCGGCGTTATCGGGTTGAATGACGCGGACAAAGAGCAGGCGATCTTTCTCGATCCAAAACTGTTTCGAAGTGAGGTCGCCTTTGTTCGCGCCTACAACGTAGGCGGGTTTGCCCTCCCAGGTGTCTTCGTGGATCTTGGTCAGGTCAAAGCCTTCCTTTTTCACGATGTCGATGGTGCGCTGTGGGTCTTGGCCGTAGACATCAAAACCCAGGATGAGCAGGATGTTGGCATAAGGACGTGTGTTGGCGAGCTTGCCGGCGCGGAAGGCATAGAGCGTCTCGTTCACGATGAGGGCGACATTGCCATCTTCGGCGGGACCGATATCAATGCGCAGTTTCGCGGGCAGCATGAGGGCTTCGTACCAAGTCTCGACCTTGGTGGTGCCGTCGGGATTGAAGGTCGTGCTTTTCTGCGTGAAGGTCAAGGTGTGGTACCAGGTCTTTGCGTAACGGTCGTGCATCGCACGGAGCAGGTCCTCGCCATTGCGGATTTGTTGGGCGGCGGCGAGACCGGTGAGTCCAAGAAACAGAAGGGACAGCAGAGCGAGCCGTTTCATCGCATCTCCTTATTCGATTGAAACATTGGGGGCACGTGCCATTAGGGTAGGCATAGTCGATTTGGGGCGGCGATCAGGCTACCGAGGCACGATGAAATTTGCAAAGCAAAAGGACGGCAGCGAAACGATTTGGTGAGCAGGGAAAATTAAAGGCCGTGGTTGCCCACGGCCTTTTTAATTGGAGCTTGGTTCTAGCGAGGAGGGCTAGCGGCGCGGGCCGCCGTGCCCGCCGTGGCTTCCGCCACGGCCGTTGTGGCCGCCGCGCCCACGGCGACGACGACCGCCGGCGCCACCGCCACCGCCGGCCCCGCGAGGACCGCGATCGCCGCGATCAGGACGGTCTCCGGCGGGAGCGACGCTGTGCGGAGTGTCTTCGCGGTTAAAGTTGGGCTCTTCACCGTCGTCCTCGAAATCGCCTCCACCCTCGATGGTGATCGGAGTGGCTTGCGGTTCGGCGACCGGTACTTCGCCTCCACCGCCGCCCATCTTGGCGCGTTGCTCTTTGAGGATTGCCTTGCGGGAGAGGCGAATGCGATTGCCTTCGACCGCCAGCACCTTCACGAGAACCTGATCGCCTTCTTTCAGTTCGTCGCGGATATCCTTGATGCGGTGCTCCGCGACTTCACTGATATGCAGAAGGCCGTCGGTGCCAGGGAGGATCTCAACAAAGGCTCCAAAATCGGCGAGGCGCGAAACCTTGCCGAGATAGGTTTTGCCGACTTCGGCGGTTGCAGTCAGCTCTCCGATGATCTGCAGAGCTTTGCTTGCGGAGGCTTCGTCGTTGGAAGCGACGTTTACCTTGCCGGAATCTTCCACGTCGATCTTCACGCCGGTCTGGTCGATGATGCTGCGGATCATCTTGCCGCCCGGACCGATGAGGTCGCGAATCTTGTCGACTGGAATTTGCAGGGTGTAGAAGCGTGGAGCAAACGCGGAAACCTTTTCACGCTGCAGGGGTAGAGCCTCGTACATTTTTTCGAGGATGAACATGCGGCCGCGCTGCGCCTGGGCGAGCGCTTCGCGCATGATTTGCGGCGTGATCCCAGCGACCTTAATGTCCATCTGGAGAGCGGTAATGCCGTCGCGTGTTCCGGCAACTTTGAAGTCCATGTCGCCGTAGTGATCTTCCGCGCCCGCGATGTCGGTGAGGATGGCGTATTTGTCGCCCTCCTTCACCAGACCCATGGCGACGCCAGCAACCGGAGCCTTCAAGGGCACACCCGCATCCATGAGCGATAAGGAAGCGCCGCACACGGTTGCCATCGAGGAGGAACCATTCGATTCAAGGATGTCGGAGACGACACGCATGGCATAGGGCCACTGCTCTTCGGTAGGAAGCACAGCTGACACCGCACGCTCGGCAAGCGCACCATGGCCAATCTCACGCCGTCCTGCGCCGCGGAGGAATGCGACTTCACCGACTGAGAACGGCGGGAAGTTGTAATGCAGCATGAAGCGTTTTTTGGCTTCTCCCTCGAAAACCTCGAGGCGTTGCATGTCGTCGCTGGTACCTAAGGTCGTAGTGACCAGCGCCTGAGTTTCGCCGCGGGTGAAGATCGAGCTGCCGTGGGTACGGGGCAGAACGCCGACTTCGATCCAGATATCGCGGATCTGATCGAACGCGCGGGCGTCGGGACGGCGGTGCTGTTCGATGACCTGATCGCGGAAGATGCGTTCGCGGAGAGTCTCGTAGTAGTGACCGAGCTTTTTCTTCGCGTCCTCGTCATCTTCAGGAAGAGCGGCTTCGAGTTCCTTCTTGATTTCGCGAACCAGAGTGTAGCTTTCGAGCTTGGGATGCTTATGAGTGTCGAGCGCATCGGTGAGGCGAGCGCCGACCTTCTTTTTGAGGCCGTCGTAATAGGCCTGATCGAATTCAGGCGGGGTGACCTTGCGCTTGGGTTTACCGACCTTGGCGCGGAGATCATTGATGGAGGCGCAGATTTTTTTGATTTCGTTGTGGGCGAACTCGATTGCGTCCACAACGGTTTCTTCTTTCACTTCTTTTGCACCGGACTCGATCATCACGATGCCTTCGGCGGTGCCGACGACCATGATGTTAAGGAGCCCTTCGCGCATTTCGGTGTAGGTCGGGTTGGCTACGAACTTACCGTCGATCAGGCCGACGCGAACCGCACCGATAGGACCGAGGAAGGGAATGTCGGAGAGGGTCAGCGCGGCGGAGGCGGCGTTGATGGCGGCGACATCGGGATCGTTCTCGGTATCAGCCGAGAGGACAAACGCGATGACCTGAGTTTCGCACTTGAAGCCCTCGGCGAAGAGCGGCCGGATGGGGCGATCGATCATGCGGCTGGTGAGAATTTCGCGCTCACTCGGGCGACCTTCGCGCTTGATAAAGCCACCGGGGATTCTGCCGCCGGCGTAGGTGTATTCGCGGTAATCGACGGTGAGCGGGAAGAAGTCGATCCCTTCGCGAGGGTCTGGGTTGGAAACAGCGGAGGCGAGCACAACGTTGTCGCCGATGCGCACAATGGCGGAGCCGTGGGCTTGCTTGGCGAGCTTGCCGGTTTCGAATTTGAGGTTTTTACCGCCGGAGAGTTCTACAGAAATTTCAGTTGCTTGAGGTTTCATGTTTCATCCTTGATGAGACGCAGGAGGGCAACCGCGCGTGTGCGACCAAGCACGAGGGAGTTGGCGATTCTCAAACGCGAGGGAGCGGTTTTCGGGGAGCAGCACTTTCCGGAAATCCTTCAATCAGGCCGGGCCGCCCCCACGGGGGCCCAGCGAAGGTCAAGACCTGGGGCGCATACACGTCGCCCAGCTTTCCGATTCCATTGCGCAGCACGCAGACCGAAGCCAGCGGCGGCGTGGCACGCCGCTACTTGCGGATGCCGAGCTTGGAGATGACTCCCTTATACCGTTCGGAATCGTACTGCTTCAGGTAGTCAAGCAAGCGACGCCGCTTGCTGAC
>AR_comb_assmDRAFT_10097253_pt1 | contig 11810 bp, 12 predicted proteins | sample ArasoioldDNA_FD_10543 | JGI IMG/M metagenome (IMG submission 10543) | reverse complement strand
GCGACTGAAGTTATCAAAGATGGCTTGCTAAGGCTGGGATTAATTACCGATCGCAACAGCGAGCAATATCGCATCTGGTTTATGCACGGCACTTCACACTGGTTGGGCATGAATGTCCACGACGTTGGCGGTGGCGCGACGCTCGAGCCGGGCATGGTGTTCACTAATGAGCCGGGCATTTACATTCGGCCCGACGCTCTCGACAACCTGCCTAAGACCCCCGAGAATGAAAAATTCATCGCGGCAGTAAAGACTGCGTTTGAAAAATACAAAGGCATCGGTGTGCGCATCGAAGACGACATGCTGGTGACTGAGACAGGCACGAAATGGATGACCGGCGCTTTGGCGCGCAGCCTTCCTGATGTCGAGGCGTTTATTGCGCGCGCGCGCCGCCAAACAGCAGTTCGTTGACGATCCGTGACAACGACTCGTTTAGAGGCGGGCTACTGCCCGCCTTTTGCGTGAGTTTCAAAATCGAAGGAGAAGCACATGAAATCTTTCGCTCCGCGGTTTGTATTGGCATTTGTTTTTGTGTCGGTTTTTTCCGCGACGGTTGTTGCGCAAAAGGCCGACAATGAATATCAGGTCGGCGCGATCCTCTGGACGCAAACTTCGGCAGAAAAAGCTGCGTTGTCGTATCAGGCGTTCTCGCTGGCGCGGTTACGTCTCGATCAGGATTTCCGGGCCAGCCGGAATCGACGAGGTAAGCGCGCGGTGATAGTCGACGTGGACGAGACAGTCCTCGATAACAGTGCTTACCAAGCCAAACTCGCCAAGGAGCAGAAACCGTTTGAGGCCAAGACCTGGACCGACTGGAGCAATCGCGCGCAAGCAACCGCGCTGCCCGGTTCAGTTGAATTTTTGCGTTATGCGAATTCGCGCGGCGTACGTGTCTTCTACATTACGAATCGGCGCGTTACCGAAAAAGATGGGACGGCGCGAAACCTGCGCGCGCTGGGATTTCCGGATGTGACGGACGACACTTTGCTGGTCAGGACCGACGGCTCGACGAAAGAGCCGCGGCGCCAGTCCGTGGCTGCGAAATATCGCATCGTGCTCTTAATGGGTGACAATCTGAATGACTTTGCCGAAGTTTTCGAGAAGAGTAAGACGATCGACAGTCGACTTTCCGCGGCAGAGCAAAACAAAAAACAATTTGGTTCGCGATTCATCGTGTTGCCGAATCCTATGTACGGCGCGTGGGAAGATGCCGTCTACGGTGAAGGTCGTTTGACTGACGAACAAAAGGCAGAGAAGCGAAAGGCGACGCTGAGAGGTTACTGATTTCGATTATTCTTCCTGGCTGAGGCCGCAACCTCTTCTTTGATTTCACCCTCGAGGCGCTCGGTCTTGATATCGAGGCGAAGCCGGTTGTAGATGCTCATGTACTGATTAGCGATCCAGACGACTGCGAACCAGCTAATCAGATAGCCGCGCCAGTCACTAAAGAGCAGTTTATATTGCGCAATCGCAACGAAGATTGCCGCGATGTAGTGACTAAAGCAGTACTCGCACGTAAACAAATAAAAGAATTTTCTTTCGTACCAGCGCCGACAGTTCTTACTGCGTCGTTCGCAATATTCACGTGGCTCGCGAAATACTTCTTCATGAGTCACTGTCCACGCGACGGCGGCTACCGGAATCGCGAGTAGAAACAATTCGAGAATTTGGAAGCGCAACTGAGGCATCCGATTTTCTGAGGGGATTGATTATCGAGGGGAACTGGAGGAGTTACGAGCTGCCGACCACCGCGGCTTCGAGTTTAGCAAAGAATTGCGACGCCATCATTTTTGCGGCGCCCTGGATCATGCGTTGGCCGACACCGGCGATCGACCCACCAATCTGCATCTCGCCTGAATACCTAATCAGCGTGCCACCGTCTTTATCTTCCAAATCGAAATCGGCGGAGCCCTTGGCGAAGCCCATCCCGCCCTTGCCTTGCACGACAATGCGGTAGTGTTCCGGCGGCCGCATATCTTCCAGTCGCACGTCGCCTTTGAAAGTTCCCTTGATGGCGCCGATGCCGGCCTTCATCGTGGCGGTGTAGAGATTGTCGTCGACTTTCTCTAGCGATTCACAACCCGGAATTGCATGACGCAGGACTTCAGGATCGACCAACGCCGCGTAGACGCGCTCGCGTGGGGCTTTGATTTCGTGAGTGGCTTCAATGTTCATCTGAAAGATTTATCCGCAGATTAACGCAGGTTGTGTCAGAAGCCCGCACGTGAGCAAGGGCGTCGTTTCGATCGGCGCCCTCCCGACGGTCGGGCTTCTGACAAGCTCATGTGAAATCTGCGGGAAGTTATCCTGCGCGCTGAATGGCTGCCGCAATTGCACGACGCGTGTACACCTGCGCAAGGTGGTGCCGATATTCTTCTGACGCGTACACATCGCCGTTCACGTCGACGCCGTCTGTCGCGTGAGCTGACGCGGCAGCAATCGCGTTATCGTCCAGATTCGCGCCGGTCAAAGACGTTTCTACTGAGGACGCCCGATACGCTTTGGAAGACACGCCCGTGATCCCAATGCTCGCGGATTTGCATGCGCTGCCGCCGTTGAACGAGAGGTTGGCTGCGACGCCGACGACTGCGAATCCCGATGCCGGGTGTGGCATCTTTACGTATGCATGTCCAGTGCGGCCTTGCGGTTTGTTGATGCGAACCTCACGCAGGATTTCACTGGGCTGAAGCGCCGTTGTCAGTAAGTCAACAAAAAACTCGCCGGCTTTGATAGTGCGCTCGCCGGTTTTGCTCACTGCCACCAACTCCGCGTCCAGCGCGAGAATTGCTGCGGGCCAGTCACCCGCCGGATCCGAATGCGCCACACTCCCGCCGATCGTGCCCTTGTTGCGGACCTGCATATCGCCAATGTGAGAAGCGCAGTCCGGCAGCAATGGACAGATGCTCTTGAGAAGGTCCGACGATTCGATTTGATAATGCGTCGTCATCGCCCCAATCCGAATCTGGTTGGCGTCTTCGGTGATGTACGAGAGGTCTTTGATCCGCGCAATGTCGACCAGCAGCGGGGGCATCGCCAGACGGAGCTTCATCGCCGGAATCAAGCTGTGTCCGCCGGCGAGAATCTTCGCATCCTCGTTTTCTGCGAGCAGACTCAACGCTTCATCGAGTGTCTTTGCGCGTGCGTAATCGAATTGTGCTGGGATCATGCTGACCTCCCGTTGATAATCTTCCAAACTTTCTCTGGCCGCACCGGCATGTCGAGGTGAGTAACTCCATACGGTGCGAGCGCATCGACGACCGCGTTGACAATCGCCGGTGTTGCGCCGATCGTGCCGGCTTCGCCGACGCCTTTGACACCGAGCGGATTCACGGGCGAAGGCGTTTCCGTGCGATCTGTTTCAAACCAGGGAAGCTGTGAAGCCTTCGGTAGTGCGTAATCCATCAGTTCGCCGGTGACCAGTTGTCCCTGATCGTCGTAAATAACTTCTTCGTAGAGCGCTTGCCCGATCGATTGCACGATACCGCCGTGCACCTGACCATCAACGAGCAGCGGATTGATCACCTTGCCGCAATCGTCGACCGCGATGTACCGCACAATCTTTGTTTCGCCGGTGTCCTTCTCGATTTCGACGACGCAGATGTGAGTCCCGAACGGAAACGTGAAGTTCTTCGGCTCGAAAAAGTATGTCGCCGACAATCCCGGTTCCGTGTCCGGCGGGATTTCTTTCGCGATGTGTGCGGCGAGGGCGATTTCCTGAATTGTGAGCTTGGTGCGTCCGTTCGTTTCGGGTTCGAGCAAAGCGCCCGCGGGCGCCTGCCCAACTGGTACGACGGGTTCTGATTTTCCGGCGGCGGCCGCCGTCGCTTGTTCCCTCGAATAGCAACCCGCTTCGAAAGACAACCGCGACTCCTCGCATTGCATCATGTGCGCCGCGATTTTTGACGCCTTCTCCTTTAGCTTCTGAATCGCGATTAGTACCGCGGTCCCTCCGACGGCCGTCGCGCGACTTCCGAATGTCCCGATGCCGTACTGCACCACGCCCGTGTCGCCGTGGATCACCGTGATGTCATTGATTTCCACGCCGAGTTCATCAGCCGCGATTTGCGCGAATGAAGTTTCCTGCCCCTGTCCATGCGGCGAAGCGCCAGTGAGAATCGTCACTTTCCCCGTCGGTTCGATGCGCACCGTTGCGCTCTCCCAACCGCCGGCCGGCATCGCTTGCGAAGGGCCGAGCGCGCAAATCTCGACATAGCTCGACACGCCAATGCCGATCAGTTTTCCGTTATCCCGCGATTTCTTCTGCTCTTCGCGCAGCTTTTGATAGCCGGCGAGATCAAGCGCCTTCTGCAAAGCCGCTGCGTAATCTCCGCTGTCGTAATCCAGACCCGTAGCGGTATGAAATGGAAATTCGTTCGCGGCCGGAAAGTTCTTGCGCCGAACCTCGACCGGATCGATGTTCAGTTCGCGCGCGATGACATCCATAACGCGTTCGACAACGTAGGTCGCTTCCGGCCGGCCGGCTCCGCGATACGCGTCGGTAGACATCTTGTTGGTGAAGACGCCGGTGACATTCATTTGGATCGCCGGGATTTTGTAGGCGCCGCTCAACATCAGTCCGGTCAATGTCGGAATCGCCGGTGTCAGCAATTGGTGATAAGCACCGAGATCGGCAACGACGTTGTAACGAAGACCGGTGATCGTGCCGTCGTTTTTCACGCCGACTTCAACTGTACCCACCTGCGCGCGGCCGTGAATGGTTGCCTGCATGTTTTCCCGTCGCGATTCAATCCATTTCACGGGTTTGCCGAGCTGGATCGAAATCCAGCCCAGCAAAGCTTCTTCGGCGTAGACGTTGAGTTTCGATCCAAATCCTCCCCCGACTTCGGGTGTGATCACGCGCAGCTTGTTTTCGGGGATTCCGATCATCAGCGCGAGTTGCGTGCGCAGCAGATGTGGAATCTGTGTCGATGACCAAACGGTGAGTTCTTCTTCTCCGGGAAAATATCGAGCGAGCACGCCGCGCGGTTCCATCGCAATCGGCGCCAGACGTTGATGAACCATCTTTTGCGTGACGATTCGATCGGCGGCTTTCATCGCCGCGTCGATGTCGCCTTCGCCGGACGTCAGTTTGTAGGCGATGTTGTCGCCAAAGTGTTCGTGGATGACGGGGGTGGTCGGCACGCCGTCAATGACATGAACCACCGCCGGCAACTCTTCGACCATCACGCCGACGTGCTCGACGGCATCGCGCACCGCGTACTTATCGGTTCCGACGACGGCCGCAATCGGATGACCGACAAACAGAACTTTGTCGGTGGCGAGCACGCGGTAATCAGGAACTTTCAAATCCGGCAGCGCTGCGGCACAGGGAACCGGTCCAACTTTGTCAGCGATGTCCTTTCCCGTGTAAACGGCGACAACGCCGGGTATCTTCATCGCTTCGCTCGTATCAATTCCGGTTATTTTCCCGTGCGCATAGATCGACCGCACGAACGCGACGTGCAGGGTATCCGGCAGTCGAATATCGTCAACGTAGTGCGCCAAACCCTTGATTAGTCTCGGATCCTCTGTTCGTTTGACGCGTTCTCCAACGTACTTGGCCATGATTCCTCCCAAAGAACGCACGCATTCTTGCGTGCGGTTCGCGCGCATCGTGCGCGCACATTCTACGCACTCGCCTTCTTCGCCGCCGCATACTCGACGGCTTCAACAATGTGCTGGTAGCCCGTGCATCTACAAAGATTTCCTTCAAGGCCATGGCGAATATCTTCGCGCGATGCGTTCGGATGGCGATCGATGATTTGCGTGGAAGTCATGATCATTCCGGGCGTGCAATAGCCGCATTGCAAACCGTGGCATTCCCAGAACCCTTCCTGCACTGGATGCAAGTTACCGTTCGCCGCCAGGCCTTCGATCGTCGTGACATTCGCGCCGTCGGCTTGCACGGCAAAGACCGTGCATGATTTCACGGCCTGACCATCCAGCAAGACGGTACACGCGCCGCAGATCGAAGTCTCACAGCCGACGTGCGTGCCCGTCAGTGCCAACACGTCGCGCAGGTAATGGACCAGTAACATGCGGGGCTCGACTTCACCAGAATGATCGACACCATTGACGTTGATACTGATAGCCTGTTTCATGAGCTACCTCGTTTTCGTTATGAAATTCTGAAGAGGGGACTGCGCAAAGTTTTCTATGCCAGTTTGCGCGGAAAGTCAATTGAGATGCGTTCGGCGTGGCAAAAAAAGGAAAGGCGGGCCCGAGCCCGCCTGTTGAGTCGTGCGTAGCGTAGTTCTTAGTTGTTCTTGCTTTCCTTAATCTGCCTTTCGACTCGCTTCTTCGCCGCCTTAGCTTCCTCGTCGTTCAAGCCCAGATTGCGTAGAGTCTTGCCGATGCTGTCCCCGTTCGCCAGTCCAGCGAGAATAGCATCGCGGGTGATCGCTGGATTTCTTCCTTTGAGATTTTGTCCCAAACGCGTGGCCGCAACGTAATTTCCGAACGTCAGATTCGGATTTGCAGCCAAGGCAGCTTGATAACCGGCACGAAGATCATTGGCATTCACGTGCATATCGCTCGCGATATTCGGATGACGTCGTAAATCGTTGTCCGCATCATGCAAGTTCTGGCCGGCAATGCGTGCGCGTTCCAAACCGGCGTCTGAGCGGCCATTGGATCGATCGGAAGCATTGCCGCGACCTTCGTCAGCGCGTCCCATCGACGCATCTGATGAACGACCGAGGCCTCGATCGACTCCGACGCCGCTGGGTGGGCCGCCTGGTGATGCACCGCGACCACCACCGCCGCCACCGCCATGGCCTTTGCCTTGCGCACTCGCGTCGGCTGCGAAAGCCAATGCAAACGCTACTGTGATTACGAGCGTCAGAAAAAAGCTTCGTTTCATGACTGTTTATTCCTCCCGATTTCGTCGAGCGTTAAGGAGAGAATTAACGCTTGGCGACGTCTAATGGGTGTGAAGGAATAGGCTAGCGAACAGGTTGTCGGCGATCCACACGAATTCGTTCGCGTTTGCTTGCGACCGGATTACAACAAACCGGGCGGAGCTAGACGGTTGCTTTGTGAATCTGCCGCTTCAAACGATGAATGCCACGGCGGGCCTTCTTCAACGCTGCATGATCGTGCGCACTCAAGGCTTCATTCCGTTTCGTCTTGAGCGCTTTGATGCGTGATTTGATTGCAGCCTTATCGATTCCGACTACTTCGTGATGCTCGTGAATGTCGATGTTCAGCGCTTTGCACATGGCGACGACCAGGTGTTCTTTATTAAGTTGCGTGTAGCCTTGCAGAGCTTCGTGATCGATGTCTTTCGCGATGTCGCGCAGTTCCGCAAGCGTTTTATGCTTTAGTTCGTGATATGTGTATGCCATGTTGTCCTCTCAAAAAAATGATTGTTCGGTGGCCCTCAAGCAACCGCTTTTTGCAGTGACCGCCCTGTAAGCCACGGAATTATTAACAGAATCAGGTAGCCAAGCCAAACTGTCAGCGATGCGAAGTATCCAAAGCCCGCTCTCAGAAGCCAGACCAGCATGAGCAGATCCAAAATAAAGTTTATCGCGGCGAATATGATCCCAATTCTTAGCCCTTCAGCCGTTGGATTCGGACCGCGCCACAGACAAACCCGCGCAAACAGATAAGTAACAGGTATCCAGACGAACAGAATAGGAAAACTGATGGCGGGATTCGCTGAGACGTATGGAATCGCCGGTGTGGCTTTCAGCGCGGGCGTCATGAAAACGATGCTGCCCCAGACAAAACCAATAATCCAGATTAGAATGGCGAAGCCCAGTGCTTTGAAGAGATTTAGCACCATCGGAATGTGCGGAAATATCACGTTAGCCTACCGGATGTCGAGCTTTAGACGCGTAATATGAGGAAGATTTTATTTCGGTCGTTCTTGCTAATCGTTGTGCTCTTGGTGGGCGGTGTCCTGTACGACCTGTACTTCCCACGCACCGCGAAGATGCGCGAGTTCGACCCCGACGAAGTGGCGCGCCTCGAAGCCGCGATGTGGCGGTCTTATTACGACAAAAAGCAGGTGCGACTCTTCAATCAATTGTCAGAGCTCTTGCGCACGCAGTATCACATGCCGCTGGTGCGTTCGAACCAGGTTGCGTATTACGCGGCGAGCGCCGCGTTCACTTTCAAGGATGGGAAGACCGACAAGGATTACGAAAAGGCCCTCCCCGATTTGGTCAAGTTCTACGGCGCGATTCGCAAGATGAGCGACATTCCTTTTGATGTGAATCGCGTAGCTCGGCTGGAGCTGCAGTGGTGGATCATTCATCGCGAGCGCTGGAAGCGGAAGCCAGACGACCTACCGAGAGCGCTGGCGGAACTGCAGGCCGCAATTTACGGCATTCCTGTCGATCGGGTGATGGAACATGGAAGCCTGCGGGCGCAAGCGATGGCCATTCGCGACACAAAGGCGGATGCCGGGCAAGCAATCACTGAGGAAGACTGGGCGAGAATTAACGATCTACTGCGCCAGTCGTGGCGCTCGTTGGCTGATGCCGTGAAAACAACACCTAGCGCTCTACCGAATAACCGAGCAGGCGATTCGCGCTAGCCGAGAAAAGCATTCCGACAACTTCATCGGTCACAAAGCGTTCATCCAAATCCTTGATGCGAATCGCGCGATCAGAGGCGCCAGTGTGAATGTTTACGCCCGCGAGTCCGTTTCCTTCCACGCTCTTGAGGTCGGTATAGAAGTACATAAAATCACCGCGCAACGCCGCGAGACGTTCGCGATGCCAAAGGAATCTCGACAATCTTTCGAGTTGATGGGCCGGATCAAGTCGATCAAGCAAACGATCTTCGACGTTCGTCGCACGCCTCTGCGCGAAACGATCGCGTGTTCCGATGTTCCCGCGCCCGACTCTTCCCGCAACTCCGAACGCGCGGAACCGATTGGTTGCATACGAACGCGCGGAATTCGTCGCGAGACTTTGCAGGTTCGAGAAAGACGAGCGCGTCGCAAGTCCCGACCAACTCAGCGATGAAAGCCCCCGCGCGATTTGGACGCCGCGGAAAGCTGTCGTGGTCACGCCGCCAAATCGAAAATAGAGGGATGCCGCGCGCGCGGCGATCGCTCCGATGGTCCTCAGAAGGCCACGACCCGGTGGTGGATAGTGCGCGCGCCAAACCTCACGGCCCGAAGCGTAATCAAATGCTCCGATGTCTTCACGGCCGCCGATAATCAGTTGGTTCTGGTTGTTCAAGAGCGCGAAAGCCGCGCCGCTGATCTTGTGCGACCAATGACCACGCCGTTTTCCGGTCGCTGTATCAATCGAAATCAGATCGTCGCGATCGGCAATCACGATCGTGCCTGACTCTGGCAGCGCGATATTCGTGATTCCCTTGTCAGCGCCTTTGTGTCGCCACAGGACTTTGCCGGTGCGCGCGTCGATCGCAGCGACGCCGTAAGGTCCACGCTCGACCGTTTCACCATCTTTCAGACGCGTGAATTGGCCGCCCACGCGCGCATAGATTACGCGGCCGTCAAGCAGGAGCTCTGGCGTTAGCCCGACGTCTTTCGCTTCCCATTCGACTTCGCCGTTGTCGCGTCGGATCGCGCGTACATGGCCACGTCCTGATGTGTAGATGAATGCTTCGTCAACGACGGGCGCGGCTTCAGTCAGCGCGAGTCCGCTTTCATTGACCTTAAATTTTTCGCGTGTGCGCTCGGTGCCCGTGCGCGAGTCAAATGAGGTCGCGCCTTCATAGAACAAGTAGAGGCGGCCACTGACGAACATTGGGGGCTGATAATTGTCGAACGTGAATTCAACGTCGCCATCGGTCCAACGAGCCGGCATCATCTCGATGTCGCTGCCGATTTCCTTCTTCCAAATCTCATCGCCGGTGGACAGATTGAGCACGTGAACGATCGGTTTACGCTTCAAGTTGTCGGATGATTTGCCCTTTGCGTCTTTCGCCAGCACCACCGCGAGCAGGTTGCTGTCGATGTCGACAGCCATCTGCATCACGGCACCTTTCAGTTTGTCGCTTTGCCAAATGGCGTCGCCGGAAAGAACGTCCGTCGCTTCGATGCGCGTCTTCTGATCTTTCTCGAAACTCAGCAGCACAAGGTCGGTGCCCGGCACCGGCGCCACATCATTTTCATCGAGCGCGGAGGTCTTGCGCCGCCAGAGAATGTCTCCGGTGGCGCTATCGACGGCGTACAGAGATTTCTTCGTGCCGGCAACAATCGCGCCGATATCGGTCGGCTGATAAAAGCGAACTGTATCGTCGAGTTTCGCCGACCAGACTTGGGCGGCGGCCGTAATCGCCGCGAACGTGATGAGGGTCAGGCAAGCGATCGTAAAGAATGTTCTGCGAATCACGGTCATAAGGTTACAACGTAACTCAATCGAAGGAGAGATGATCGCAGGAGACTGAGAGTTGTCACCCTCACAGTCGGACTTGAAGCTTTTCGCGTTGCTCCGTATCACACACCGATTCAACCGAACCCCATTCGTTGAGCCATAGTCCGAGCAGCCGCACGTTCAGGTTATATGATTGCAGCACGCTGATGCCCAGCATGATCTGTTCGATATGCTCTTCGCGATTCGAGTGATTCGCCGCGCAATCGTGATGTCCGCATAACGCGACGACCGGCGACTCATGATGTTTCAATGAGAAGCTGACTTTGCGAATTATTTCGTCGACGACGTAAGTGGTTTCCGAACTCAAAACCTTATCTGGCCCCGGTTCAGTAATCAGGTCGACGTATTCGCAGTTGGCGTGCAGCTTCATCCAGTCAGCGACCGGCTGTTGCACACGCCCATCAATGCAGGTGATGGCAGTGGCGAATTTGTGACGAGGCATGTCCGCTTAGGCTAGCGTCACTTACTCCGATGTTCAACTGCCGGTAGCTCTTTCTGCAGCAGCGGCGCGACTGCGATCCGACCGCGGCCCTGGTTCTTCGCGACATAAAGCGCGGCATCACTGGCCGCATATAGTTTGCGCTCCGAATTTGCGTGTTCGGGACAAGCAGCGACCCCAATACTGACGCTGATGCGGCCAACGCCTTCGATGTGCTGCTGACTCAGTACTTCATGCAATCGTCTCGCGGCGAGCTCACCCTTTGCGCCATCGACGTTCGCGCATAGTAGGGCAAACTCCTCACCACCCATTCTGGCGGCGATGTCGTTATCGCGACAAACTTTCGACAACGTTTTAGCGATTTCGCGAAGCACACGATCCCCGGCCGGGTGGCCATAGGTGTCATTAATTTTCTTCATATGATCGATGTCGAGGAGCAACAGTGCGCACGGCGCCCCGTAACGGCGCCACCGTTCCAACTCTCGCATTAGAGCAACACGAAAACGACGTCGATTCGCCAATCCGGTTAATGTGTCGAGATCGGCTTCACCGCGAAGCTGATTCATTCTTTGCCGCAGCTTGATCAACTGCTTTGCGCGCAAAGTGAGCAGCTCAAATTGCTCGGGCAGCTGAAAGTAATCGGCCGCGCCTGCAGTCATCGCCGCCTCGCGCAACTGGAGCGTTGCCGTCTCCGCGCCCACAAGTATGAATGGCAAATCATCGTCGCGCTGGTTGAGAATCTGTGCTAACTCGTCGAGTGACAGGCCGCGAAGGTGAGCGCTCGCGATTACGAGGTGAGGCCGCGAGCGATTCAATAGCACCGGTGCAGCCGCGGACGTAGACACACCCACGATTTTGAACCCTGCAGATTCGAGCGAGGACAAGAGTGAAGCGCCCGGCTCGTCGTCAATGACAAGCACTCGTCTTTGATCGGGAGCGTACCTTTCAGCTGTCGCTTTCTTTTGGATCGCCTTCACAATAATGATACGTCGCAAGGACGCAGTCGGTTT
>AR_comb_assmDRAFT_10313420_pt1 | contig 11814 bp, 12 predicted proteins | sample ArasoioldDNA_FD_10543 | JGI IMG/M metagenome (IMG submission 10543) | reverse complement strand
AGTAATAACACGATCCGCTTCCATGAAAGTTCATCATATGGATTCAAAAGCACTTTCAAATATGCAATTACATCTTTAATATGACGTTGTTCAAAAAAGCGGACTCCAGATGTAATCATGAACGGAATTCCGCGACGGCTGAGCTCAAGCTGCAATTCCATTGAATGAAAATGGGCTCGGTACAAGACGGCGATTTCATTTAAGGGCACATCTTCTTCGGTTAGTTCCAGAATGCGTTGCGCTACAAAATCGGACTGCTGCGCTGCATCACGAAGCGGAACAACAGCGGGCTTCCATTGCAGTGAAACGCGAGATGCAGATAATTTTTTCGGAAACTGATAAGCATTGTTTGCAATGATGTCATTTGCCAGATTCAGGATTTCAGGAGTGCTTCGATAATTTAATTCCAGGCGAAACATTTTTGTTCCGGGATATCGCTGCGGAAATTCCATGATGTTTGCAAAGTTTGCACCGCGAAATGAATAAATGCTTTGACCATCATCACCAACTACCATGATGTTGCGATGCTGCGATGCCAGAAGATCAATAAAATCAGCTTGCAGTTTGTTCGTATCCTGATATTCATCCACCAAAATATATTTGAATCTTGATCCGTAATATTTTTGAACTTCCGGATGGTTTTCTAATAAATACTTGCAGCCCAAAAGCAGATCATCATAATCAACGGCATTCATTTCTTTTTTCTTTTGCGCGTAACGCTGCGCAATCGCCAGCACCGATGTGGTTAACGGTTTGAAATGCGGATAGCGCAAGCTGATCACTGCTTCCAATTCGTTTGTGGTGTTAATTGAATAACTGATGATGTCTTGCAAAACATCTGCCGATGGAAATTGCTTATCTTTCTTTTCGCCATGCAGCTCAGTTACACAAGCAGTGATCAGATCCTTGGAATCCCCTTGATCAAGAATTCCAAAATTTGATTTCAATCCAAGATGACGGGCATTCGGACGCAAAATCATATTTCCCACATGATGAAATGTTCCGCCCCAGAGTTGGCGAATATCGAGTTGAGTGAGAAGCGCAACACGATGAAGCATCTCGCGCGCGGCTTTGTTGGTAAAAGTTAGCAGCAAAATTTCATTCGGATTTACACCTGATTCCAAAAGCCATGAAACACGATATGTAATGGTGCGAGTTTTACCGCTGCCAGCCCCTGCAATTACTAATACAGGACCATCCCCTGCTACTACCACCTCAAGCTGCTGCGGATTCAGCTCCGCTTCGTAATTTACGCGCTTTTCCAGCGCGCGTTTCTGCGGCTCTAATCGATATTTTTTAACCGAATGTTCCATAAGTTGAATTTAACCACGAAGGATGCGAAGAACCACAGAGATGAAATTTCTTTAATTTTGGTCTGAATCAGAGTCATTGGTCGGCGCTGGCTTATGTGAAGATGTTTGTGCCTTACCAACCAGATAATCTACAAGCTCATTTACATTCATTGTAGAAACGTTGGAGCCTGGAACGATCAGAATCTTTTTGTCTGCGAATTGTTTCGCTACTTGCATTTTAACGTATGCTTCTCCACCCATTTTGCTGAGTGCTTCCGCTTGCTTGCGAATTCCTTCTGCTTCGGCTTGAGCTACAGCAATGATTGCTTTGGCTTGATTTGTCTTTGTTTGAAAATAACCATCAGCATCATTTTTTACTTTGCCCGCTTGTCCGTTCGCATCTTCCAAGCGGCGGTTCCATTCTGCACGTTTCCCTTCCAGTTCACTCTTCTTTTGAACTTCCATATTCTTCTGTTGTTCGATTAAAGTTTGTACATCTGCTTCTGCTTTTTTCTGCGCATTAATGGCTGCCTGATATTCAGTATCAAATCGATGTTGCTGTACTTGAAGCATATCAATAATGATTCCGTATGACGCCATTTCTTTTTGCAGCTGCTCCTGTGCTTTTGCCGCCATTTTATTTTTTACGGTGACCTGGTAATATTCCTCGCTTGTAATTTCATTGAATACATCACGAATTACCGATCTGGAAATCGGCCGCACAACGCGCTCTTTTATCTCAGCTACGTTTTGGCCAATGTGCGAAATAATTTCCCCTGCTTTTTGCGGATCAATCCGCCACATGACATTGACATCAATGTAAACATTATTTCCATCACGCGTCTTAAATGTGATTTCATCCGGAATGGGACGATCTCCTTCTTCGTTAACATTGGAAGTCATAATCAAATTCTGTTGCGAAATCGGCAGCGTATACCAGCTGTTAATGATCGGTAGGAAGAAATAAACGCCGCCTGGCTGATAAATTTGTTGATGTCCGCGAGATTCAAAAATCCCGAACAGATTTGTTCGTACACCAACTTCCGTTGAAGTGGTGGTTCCGCAACTTACAGTCATCAATGCTGAGATTAAAACAATGACATATCTATAAATGCGCTTCATTTCTTTTTCTCCGCCGCAGGAGGAGCCGATCCTCCTGCCACACCCACCACGGCCCAGGCGCTTCGAATAAATGTGATGTATTGCTCCGGTGTCATCACTGCGCCTTCAATATTGTCAAACATCTTCGCAACCTCTAATGCAACCACGTATTTGCCGCCAGCATTATTCACGGCTTCCGCTTTAAGTCTTTGAGCTTCCGCAAGAGCGACGTTATATTCCTTGTCTGCCATGGCACGAGTTTGTGATGAATACAAACCAGCTTCAGCATTTATTTTGGAAATCTGTGCATTGATCTCAGATTCTGCGATTGTAATCGATGCGTTCCCTTTGTATTCGATTTGACGCAGCTTCGCTAATTCTTCATTTACCAAACTTTCTTTCCTATTTTTCTCAGCGAGCTGCACTGCCACTTTCTTATCATGCAAAGATTTTTCATAATCGGTCGCATACTGATAATTTCGAATTAAAAGTTTTTTTACCTCAAATCCTCTGGCCGCAAATCGTTTCCGTAAATTTTCTTCCGCTTCTTTTGAGGCAGCGATCCGTACTTCTTCATGATAAAAAGATTCAGCATTCATTTTTCCCAGCGTAGTTAAAACACTATTTCGAAATGTGTTGATTACAAACGAATCGATGTATAACGAACCCCATCCAAAATCCTTTGCCACTTGAAGTGGGTTTTTAATCGTGTAAAGAAGTGTGATGTCTGTTGACACCGAATAGCCGTCAGATGTTTGAACATTTAATGCATTGATTACTCGATGCGTTGTTTTCCCTAAAAGTTTGTCGCGGCTTTCATAGTAGTCTTGTATTCTCGCCCGCACACCGGAATCTCTCGCCTTCTCGAGCGATTCCTCTAAATCATTCGTTGCTTCCAGTACATGAATTCCGCGCGGAAATGTATGCATCGTAGATCCCGGACCGGTGAAATACAATCCGGCACCGTACACACGCTCCACAATTCCCGTCTTAAATCCAAATCTTTTTTGCATGATCCCAAATTCATTTGTATCAACGCGCGCTCCAAAAAAGAGATAGATAAGAAGCGGGATGAGAATCAGGAGTACCAGCCTGATGATTATGCGGAACAGTCTTTTTCGTAATGAAGCGATTTCAGTATTTGCACCCAGAACGCGTACCATTTAATTGCCCCCTCTGGCTTTGACCTTTTCCGGATTTTTGTTTGTTTCCGTATGTGCGCTCTCAGGTGTATGAAGCTGTGTATCTAATGATACTGTTGGTGTAACTGACATTAATTGCTGGCTTGTGTAATCCATTTCAATTCTGTCGATCTCACTTTCAGCTTTTGCAACCATACGATTCAGATCATTCTCATAACGTTTTATCGAAAAAATCTTTCTTACGTTTGGGAAAACAAGTCCAATAACTGTAAATGGAAGAACCCATTCCTTTGACCAAATTGGAATAAATGGCGCCCAAACCACGAACCCACCCAGTAACATTCCAGCCACAGCCCAACCAAAACGTTCCAGAAAATGAAAACGTGGTGGAATGAGATAGAAATCATTCCGCTCTCTTGGTGTGTAAGCTGTAGCCAGCCGCACATAACCAGGAATTACAATTGTGCGGATCATAGAATCAATTTCTGCAAAAAATTTTTCGCGTGCTTCGTTCGACATAAAACTTTCTTGAACATTGATTGTATTAATCAAACGGGGCCGCTCTTTTTCGTAGATATTCAGAAAAAATTGAGTGACTTCTTCGTTGTTTCCGTGGATTTTTTCGTCAGACAAGCCGGGGCGGCAATTCTCAAAGCTCTGCAACAACGAATCAACTACATCACCACGAATCGCGTGATGACGGTTCATTCCATCAGGCAGCAATAGGCTGCTTAGACTCTGGGCGATTTTCACTCCTTCTCCCTGCTCACATTTTAACCGATTTGAATCAACAGGCGCGAATCGCTCTTATCGACAAAAATTTGGAGTTTTCAGCCTCTCGATGTAACATCTTTGCTCGTAGGAGGGACTCAGGATGTTAAGGTTTAAGGGGAAAGTTTTTTCAATTCTCGTTTTTCTTTTCTTACTTTCAGCCACACTGCCGGTATTCGCCGTAGATACAGACAGTGATGGACTCGCCGATGATGTTGAAGCGCAGTTAGGATCCAGTCCGCGCCATAAAGATATCTTTGTTTATATAAATTCCTTTGTTTGGAATGGAAAGAATCTCAAACCGCGTGGAAATTTTACTCAAATTGTAAAATCTGTTTTTTCAACAGCGCCGGTTACTAATCCGGATGGAACAACTGGAATTAATTTGCATGTTGAAATTGGACCAAACATTAAAACCAATACGATCATTGCCAGCTGGGAGGATTTTGATTTTTTCAAAGATCAATATCTTCCAAGTGCAAAAAGAGCTACGCATCATTACTGCTTATTTGTTGGAGAAATGAATATCAATGGTGAATTAAGCATCTCCGGAATTTCACGTAATGGTGCTGTTTTCAAACAAGGTGCAAGTGATTTTATGGTTGCACTTGGTCATCCCGCCTGGTTTAACTATCCAACCGCGCCGCTGTACAAATGGACCCAGGCTGGAACTTTCATTCATGAACTCGGTCATAACTTAGGATTCATGCATGGGGGCGGAGATCATATTTCATACAAACCAAATCATCTAAGTCTCATGAGTTATGCATATCAAACGGATGGAATCCCAATCACCATACCGGGACAAGGTTTGTTTTATCTTTACGATTATGCTCGTTTTGCCGGACCAAATCTGAATGAAGGAAATTTAAGCGAGATTGCCGGAATGGGTCAAAAGTTAAATTTCGAAGGAACTCCTTATGGCGCACGGTGGTTTGTTACGGATGGCCGCACCGGAATTGAAGTTTTTGATGCGTCATCCAATGTAGATTGGAACGACGATGGTCTTCTTCGAAACGGAGTTCGTCAGAACCTGAATCGTGGATTTGACGAAAAGATCGGAAATCTTCGCGGCGGAGTAGTTGAATGGAACCGCATCTTTTATAAAGGCGGCCTGATCGGTAAAGGTGCTGTTCAGGCAAAATCCGCCTTACCTTCGGACTTTCTTTATCCCTGCATGAAAGTATCGGAACGTCCGGCCATGCCGATGTCCGCAACTCAAAACGTTCCAAGAATTACTTTTCAAGATTTACAAGCCCTTAGAAAAAAGAAATAACCTCAAGATCCCGGGGCATGCTACGGCGTGCCCCCCCATTTTCCAAATCCATAGTCTTCCAGGGTTTTCGGTGTGTCTAAAGTAATGATGGTGCGCAAAAACTGCTGTTGAAAAACGTTTTGAAATCCATACATTTTACTTTCAAGGGGAGTCTTGCATTTATAACTAATTCAATTTCGTTGACTCTCCTGAAAGCCTCTGATAGATTGATGCGTTAAATAGAGAGTATCAGGGGGAAATTAGAACACTGGAGGATCCTTTTTGCGATTCTTACTTACAACCTTACTTCTACAGGTTGAAGGATGGGACTCATCGATACTGAATATCATTTCCCGATCAGGTTATGTTTCTAAAGGAGTTCTTGTCCTTCTTTTGTTTTTCTCAATTGTTTCCTGGGCAATCATTGCTGATCGCTACTTCGCGATGCGTCGCACAAAAAGTCAGAACGGTCAGTTCTACAGACTTTTCAAGAAAAGCAATTCAATGAACGAACTTGCAAATACTGCGTTGCGTTATCGCAGCAGCATTTTTGCAAAAATGTTTTTGATGGTGTTCAACGAAATTCAACAACATTCCCGTAATGATCAGCCTGGAACTGGCACTTCTAAAACTCCCTCAATCATGTCTGAAGAAATGTTGGATCGTGCTGTCACTCGCGCAGGTTTGAGCGAACAAACTAAACTGGAAAAAAATTTATCGTTTCTTGCAACTACTGCCAGTGCGACTCCGTTCATCGGATTGTTCGGCACAGTGTGGGGTATCATCAATGCTTTTGAATCGATTGCTGGCGCGCGCAGTACTGATCTTTCGATTGTCGCTCCCGGAATTGCAGAAGCATTGATTGCCACTGCGATGGGATTAGCGGCAGCAATTCCTGCCGTCATCGGGTACAACTACTTCGTTCATGCCATTCGGGCATTCGGCCAGGAGATGGAAGAATTTTCGATGGAGCTTTTGACTTACGCCGAACGACATCACGTCTTCGCGAAATAAAGCTATGGCATTCTCCGCTGATCGAAAATTCGGATCCGCAATGGCGGACATCAATGTAACTCCTCTTGTAGATGTCGTTCTTGTTTTGCTCATCATCTTTATGGTTACCGCACCATTGATGCAACGCGGCATCGATGTTGATCTTCCGCGGACTGCAACTCAAACTGCACCGAATGAAGAGCGGTTAATTGTGTCCATTGATAAGACCGGAAAAATTTTTATCAATGATGTACAAATTCAAATGGATGATTTACGCGAACAAATTCAAAAGCGCACTGCAAAAATGAAAAATCCAGATGCAGTATTTTTGAGAGCCGATCAGAAATTGGAATATGGAATCATCATGCAAACCATGGATCAAATTAAGCGAGCTGGTGTTCCTACTGTTGGCCTGGTAACAGAACCTCCGCGTGAAACGACAACCAAGAAGAAGAAAAAATGAGCGCTCAGAGTATTGCAGTCGCACAACCCAGAGATTCATTTCCGTTCATGCTGGTGATGTCTATTTCAGCACATGTGGTCGCAATTCTTTTCGCTCTGGTCGCTCCATACATACTTCCAAAAAGAACTCCATCTGAATTCGGTGGTCCGGGTGGAAGCGGTGGATTGAAGGTTGTTGGTGTAATTGATTTTGGAAAAGGCAAACCAGGAAAACCGGCAACCACACCGAAGACAGAAGAAGAACCCGCGCCCGCCAGACAAATTGCAAAAGTAAATAAGCAAGAAGAACCGGAAGATCTAAAATCAAAATTAACTTTGCCTGAAGAAAAGCCAAAAAAGAAAGATGAACCTACTGCCAAATCAACACTGAATCAAAAAGAAAGGAAGAATGATGGCGAATTCGGCACTGGAAAAGACACACGAAAAGAATCCGGACAGAGCGGAACTGATGGAAAAGGCTTTGGAATAAAAACAGCTGGAGCCGGCAACGGTCCAGGTGGAGCTTTTGGAACTGGCGGTACTCCATTTCCATTTCCGTGGTACGTTGAAAATGTTTTATCAAAAATTGAATTGAATTGGGTGAAACCGTATGTGCAGGAAACAACACCGCAAGAATATTATTGTGTGGTTTATTTTGTAATTACACGTGCCGGTCAAGTTAGAGATGTGAAAGTGGAACGCGGCAGCGGGATTCCATCGCTGGATCTATCAGCAGAAAGCGCAATACAAAGCTCAACACCATTTCCACCTTTACCGAATCAATGGCTCGAACCCGATCTGGCATTTCGAGTCAATTTTACATACACGCGTTAAGGAGATTAGATGAAATCTTTCTTAGGATTCCTTGTTCTAATAGCAGTACTAATCCCAAGCTTTGGTCAAACTCAAACTGAAGAAAAACCAGCGGTTGGTGGAACGGTCATTGGATCAGGATTCCAGCCGATCCCTGCATTAATTCCAAAACCTTTCGTGGCCACTCCTGATGCCGGACCAGCGGCGGAAGAACTGGCTACGGTTCTGGGCAGCGATTTATATAACTCTGATTATTTCGAAATGTTAGATGCCAGTTCATATCCGGCATACAATGGCCAGATCAAACTCAGTGATTACAAAACATCACGCGCTAAATATGTGGCGTTGCTGAAGCTTGAATTAGAAGGAACGCAGGTAAATGTAGAAGCGCGATTTTATGATGTGCAATCGGAACAACTGGTAGTGGGAAAAGTTTATAAATGGGATCGCAAATTTGTGCGGCACATTGCACATCGTTTCGGTGATGAAATTTTGTATCGGCTCTGGGGAGTGAAAGGAATTTTTACGTCCAAACTTGCATTTTCATCGGATCGCTCCGGAAATCGCGATGTATGGTTGATGGATTATGATGGCTTCAATCAAACCCAGGTAACCAAAAGTAAAAACATTAACCTTTCACCGGATCTTTCACCCGATGGAAAACAAGTTGTATATACAACCTATAGCGCGGAACAAGCAGCAACCGGTCAATTGTTAATTGTGTACAACATTTATGATGGAAAAAAATCCACATTGTATTCACAAGGAACATTAAACTCCGCACCGGCATGGTCACCGGATGGAAACAGAGTTGCTTTTACATCCAACGTAAAAGGAAATGCAGAAATTTATTTAATTAATAAAGATGGAAGCAATTTGCAGCAGGTCACTTTTAATCGCGCCATTGATACCTCACCGGCATGGAATCCTAAAACGGGACAGATCGCATTTACTTCCGATCGCAGCGGCAATCCGATGATTTACATCATGAATGAAGATGGCACGAACGAGCAGAGATTGACGTATGTTGGCGAGTACAATGAATCGGCATCATGGTCTCCCGACGGAAGAATGCTAGCATATGTCTCGCGTTCGGGAATAAATTTTGATATATATGTTGTAGATATGGCCAGTAATGTGGTTACTCGGCTTACTCAAAATGAGGGGAGCAATGAGAATCCATGCTGGTCGCCTGACAGCAGGCACATAGCATTTGCATCGAATCGGACTGGTAAATATCAAATCTGGACGATGCTTTTTGATGGCACAAAACTCCGGCAACTGACTCGTGATGGAAATAACACGAGTGCTTCCTGGGCGCCGGGCGAATAAACGGGAAAATCATTTCATTAAATATGAAAGGAAGAAGATACAGATAGAAGGAGGGAATTTACTTTGAAACACGCACGCTACTTCGGATTAATTGTTCTTATGCTTAGCCTGGCATTCACGTTTGCAGGATGTAAAAAGAAAGCACCTGAAATTGAACCAACACCAACAGCAGGAACTGGAAATGTTACTGAAACTCCTGTTGATACATCTACACCTCCTCCGCCAGTTGTAAATCAACCAGAGGAAACAGAAATTACGGATAATGTTCTGGCCGATATCACACGACAACTTCAGCCAGTATTTTATGATTACAACAAAGCAGACATTCGTGAAGATCAGATTGGAGCATTGCAAAACAATGCACGAATTCTAAAACAGAATGCGCGCGTGAACGTTCTGATTGAAGGTCACTGTGATGAACGTGGTACTGAAGAATACAATCTTGCACTTGGTGAACGCAGAGCTCGCGCCTCTAAAGACTATATGGTCGGATTAGGTATTGCGGATAATCGCATTAACACAATCAGCTACGGTGAAAGCAAGCCTTTTGCGGAAGGACATAACGAAGATGCCTGGCAGCAAAATCGCAGAGCACACTTCGTAGCAATTAAACAGTAAACTCGAACTAATTTGTCCAACCGGCGAGGCGGTGCCTCAGGAGAGGCGCGTCTCGCCGTTTTATTTTGAAGAGATGTTTATGAAAAAACTTTTTCTGATGTTGTTATTTGCGGCATTCACAAGTTTTGTGTTTGCCGGAACAAAAGAAGACATTGAAGCGGTTCAACGCAATCTGCTGGATATGCAGCAGCAATTCTGGAATCTGGAAAAACAAATTAAAGATAGCAATGCGAAATTTGATGACACATCAGAAAAGTTGCAAAAGACCAGCGATGAACTCAGATCCGGCCAGGCTGCATTAAATTCAAAATTGGAAACGATCTTGAATCAACTTCAAGCATTAGGCGAAAAGCTGGAAGAGACAAATCGAAGAATGCGTGACATGTCTACGAATTCACAATCAATGAATCGCCCCATAATGCCACAGCCTGATCAGCAAATGCAAAACTCAGAACCGCCTGGTGCATTTGATCAGCAGCCACAACAACAGCAGCAGGGGCCAGCTCCGCAACCAGGAGCAGTACAAGGAAGTGTAGGGGAGCAGCAAATTTTTCAGGCGGCACGCGCAGAATATACAAAAGGAAATTTCGAACAAGCATTGCGCGGATTTCAAGATCTGATTGATCAATATCCGAATTCACCTTTAGCGGATGATGCGCAATTTATGATCGGTGAATCTTATTACGGAATGAAAGAATATGTTGATGCTGTAGCTGAGTATGATAAAGTCGTGAAGAGATTTCCGGATTCAAATAATATTCCCGGAGCTAGATTAAAAAAGGCATTTTCGTTATTTCAGCTAGGGAAAAAAGGCCAGGGTGTTGTTGAATTACAGCAAATTGTTCAACGATATCCAAATACAAAAGAAGCCAAGATTGCACAAGACCGTTTAGCTGAAATGGGTTTGGAATAGAAATTTACCGCAGAAGTCGCGGAGTTTGCAGAGCGGAGATTTTTGTTTTCGGCATGCTCTGCGACCTCTGCGGTAAAAATCATTGATGAAAAGGGAGGAAATGTGAAATCGATCAATAAAGTTATTTTGATCGGACATGTTGGGCGCGCCCCTGAAGTCCGTTATACACAAGGCGGCGCACCGGTCGCTAACTTCAGTCTTGCTACCAATGAAAGTTGGACCTCAAACACTGGTGAACGTCAGGAACGCACAGAATGGCATCGCATTGTTGCCTGGAGAAAGCTTGCTGAAATTTGTCAGGAATATGTTCAAAAGGGGAGCCTGCTTTACGTTGAAGGAAAATTACAAACCCGCAACTACGAAGATCGGGATGGCGTAAAACGCTATATCACCGAAATTCAAGCGAATAATATTGCACTGCTTGATCGTAAAGGTCCGACAGCCGATATTGAAGCAGGCGAAGTTCCGATCGACTCTCTTCCGCCGGAGCCCGGTGTTTCAGGCGATGAAGACGTCCCGTTTTAAGAATTTTTTACCACGGAGACACGGAAGGACGGAGATTAAATTTATTTATTTGTTTCTCCGCTTCTCCGTGACTCCGTGGTTAAATTAAAACAAGATACCGAATGAAGCTACAAATCGGTTGTTAAAAGTTTCATCACCGGTATAAATAACGTATCGAACTTCAGCGAACGGATTAATTCCACCTGCGCCAAATTTCACACCGCCTAAAATATTCCAACCCGTTTCGTTCTTGGAATCTGAAAAGAAGTCTGTGTCAAGCGATACCCGCGCAATCCCTAAGCCGCCACCAATGTAAGGACGTACACCTTCAGTAGGAAAGTTGTAAATCAAGTTGCCGTTGAATTCGTAAAAATCGACGCTCCCGATATCACTTTGCGGAAAATAATAATCAAACGATAAGACCAGGGCGAAATTTCCTCCGAACTCGCCTCGCACACCAAGTCCGAAGTCGCCATTCCCTTCCAAATCAAAAAGATCAGCAGTATCGGAAACCTGAAATTTGTTGTAATCGACATTGAAACCGAAGCCGCCGGCGTAACAAGCGGTGGTGAGAATTAAAGAAACGAATAAAAATAGAACGATCCTCTTTGCACCCATGGAACCTCCTCAAAAAATCAT
>AR_comb_assmDRAFT_10416706_pt1 | contig 11816 bp, 8 predicted proteins | sample ArasoioldDNA_FD_10543 | JGI IMG/M metagenome (IMG submission 10543) | reverse complement strand
CTTTATATTTTTATCTTACCAAAACTTCTGTTTACAATTTTACCGCGAAACAAGTGAATGAGGATGATACTATTACTATATCCGGTAAAAATTTTCCGGTTAATGCCGGAGCTATGCAGGTTTTATTTGTTGGCACGAATGAAGGAAGTGGTAAAGGAGATATTATCAGTCAAACAAAGAATGAAGTATATGTGAGAGTTCCTCCTGTTGCTGACAGAAAAGAGTATGTTGATATTTCTGTGTACATTAATGGAAATTTATCCGAAGTCTTTAAAAAGGTTTTGTATGTACCTAAAACACCACCCACTGTTTTTGAACCGCGTACTCCTTCACCATTTTTAAATGAAATATGGTATGACAAAAAAAACAACCAATATCTTAATATCAATTTATCAAAGAATGTTGTTTATTATTCATTAAACAATCAGAATAATTATGTACGCGACAGCATTCGTCAGACTTATCAAAATAGTGCGGGTGTTAATAAGATAATTGTAGGTACAAACAACAAATACAATGTACTTTTTATAAGAAATATTTCGCCACAATCATTTGAGTTTTGTAAATGCAATAGCGATTATAAAACTATAGAAGAAACAAAAAATATAGATGAAACTTGTTGCAATAACTTTAGTGTAATGGAGCCCTATTATGAGAACAATTCAAAGATTATTTATTTACCTGTTTCCGGTTTTAACCTTGCAAGCAGCGAAAAATCTAAATTGAGTTTCATTAGTGATAGCATGAGGCGATCCTATATTCTTGGTTATTCTTTAAAGTTAGTTAGTAATAAAACTTTTTTAGACGAGGTAAAGCTGTCAGACATTTCTAAATATCTTTCCGATATTTCAATTCCTCCTTACGCAAAGAGTGCAACTAATAATTCATCTCAAAATCCATTTCAAAGAAATTATCTTACAGTATCTTTCCGTATTACTCCCAGAGATCATACGGGTACCATTACTGAGAAGCCTACAGAAAATCCTCCTCACGTCGGAGAGCCATCTCAATCCGGGGGCACTGATTTGGGTTATATTGAATTTGATTCACATCATTACCTGGATAATCAAAGCATTCAAAAACTTAACCGCATAGTAGATTACCTTGTAACTAATCGTGATTCAAAAATTACACTTTACGGATATTGGGAAAATGAAGATGATAAAGAAATAGTTTCGGAAAATCTCTTCCAGTTAAAAAATTTCTACATCGATCATCATAAAGTGAGTTTAACAAGTCCCCAGGTAGATACTAAAATTGTTAATAGTGGAAATAATATGAATGTTAACCGAATTGTTATAAGAGGTATTAATTTTCCTCCTGATTTTTAGATCATAAAAAATATGTGAAATCAGGAGTAGGCTACTCAGAAATTTATTGTTATATCAGCCGCTTAAACTCAAAAAATCCCCCACTGATCTATAATACACCTGCAAGAGGCAGAGATTTTTTATTCCTTCAACTTTAAACACATACCATGGAAGTAACAATAAAGGAAAGAACACATCAATATGTTTCCGACTATCCGCACGGATGGAATCGCTTTTCGAATGATTATTTCAAATGCCCTGTTGAAATCGGTAACTATAAATGTTTTGTTAAGCGGTTTGAGAAAAAAAATCCGGTTAAGGTTTCCGGGTGGAACTTATTACTTGATTTAAAAGGTAAGTATGAAGCAAATCTTCCAAGGGTAAATGATATAGTAAGTATTCAGGAAGATAATAAATATGTTCACTACCTTTTTTATGAATACCTGGAAGGAGAAACTTTAGATAAGCTTATTTCAAAAGGCTTTAAGATCGATCTTCGAATACTATGCAATGATTTGTTCAGTGCGTTGCAATCCTTATACAATAGAGATTATTGGTTTGCTGACTTTTGTGAAAAAAATATTTTCTGTGAAAAAAAAGGAAAGTTTTTGTTGGTAGATCTCGACAGCGCACAACCGATTGAAGAATCACCAACCAATGATATGGCTGGCAATAAAGAATACTGGTCGCTTGTTTTTGATTTCTATCACAATATTTTAGGTCAGAAAAATTTTAAGTCTTCAGATATAAACGGAATATCTCTTAATTATCTTCAGATAATATTTTTATTATTAAGACTCAGAATGTTTTATTTTAATAAAATTGATGAGTATGATTCTACAAGATTCTTTCATCAGCTTCCTGCTACTCTCCATAACATATCATCTTCATTCAGTAAAATTTTTAATAGGGTATTTCAAAATGATACCAAGCCTCTTACAGAGAATGATATAAGGGAAATTAAAAAATTGGTTGACGAAAACATTATCAATTACTCCGGTAGTTATGAAGATACGGGTATTGATGAATCAATTGAAGTTCCGGAAAAGCATTCAAAGAATAAAGTTTCATCAAGACCGGTTATTAATCGGTTTGTTGTTACCAATCATATCGCGCAAGATGGAAATAATTATACTGTTGAGAGCGGTAAAACTTTTATAGTAAGCTGGAAAGTGGAAAATGTTTCAAACATCGAACTTCATAAAAACGGCGTTTTGTATAAAACTCTCAATACAGAAGAAGAAAGTATTGAAATTATTGAAGTAGCTTATGATGGTAAGGAAAAGAAAATAGAATACACGTTAATGGTATCGAACGATTTTGAGTCAATAAAAAGCAGAGTCATTACTGTAATTGTAAAGGAAAGTGTGGAGCGGGAACCCGTTATAAAACGGTTTGAAGCAGTTGATTACATTAATAAAAATGACGACAATTATATTATAGAAAGTGGAAAACCATTTACATTAATTTGGGAAACAGAAAATGCGAAGAATGTAGAAATTCAAAAAAATGAACAGCTCTTAAAAATCTTTACAAATAACGAAAACAGTATAGAACTTACAGAAACCATTTATGATCGCCCTGAAAAAAGAATGAATTATACATTAGTTATATCATCCGATAAAGAACAAAAAAAGAGTAAATCTTTAAACATTATCATAAAGAAATTTTCGGCTGCACGTCCTGTGATCAATCAGTTTATGGCAAATAAACATGTATTAAGAAACGGGGGATCTTTTATTTTAAAATGGAATATAAAAAATGCATCCGATATAAAACTGTATAGAAATGGTGACCTCTTTAAGTCGTTTACAACAACACAAACAAATATATCTCTTAGAGAAAATTATAAGGGTAAGGAGGAAAAAATAAAATACGAATTAAGTATTTCAAATGAAGATGAAATAGTAAAAAGTGGCCCTTTGATCATTTCACTAAAACCGCCGTTAAATTGGAAAGTGATTGCAATTATTGCAGCTTTGTTGGTTTTATCGTTCAGCTTTATTTATATAGCGTATCATTCCTCTTGGAATAGTAAGCCTACTCCTTCTAATCAACTCCATGATTCTACAACTACCTCGATTAGAGGAGGCGATGAAATTACAGCAACAGATAAACCTACGGTTTATACTTTTTATCAAACAGAAATTATCGGCAGTACTATCCTTACAATTCATGGAAAAAATATTCCGGTTAATGATAGTTCTTTGAGAGTTTCATTCAATAATGTAAAAGGAGAAATTATTTCACGAACGAAAGACAGTATTACAGTACAGGTTCCAATATTATCAGATGAAAACAAAAACGCTGCTATAATAATTCATACCGACAAAAGAAATGATACTGTTGCCAATGTAATTTATAAACCACCTTCTTCAACTTCACCTTCTGTTTATAGTATTACGCAAACTCAAATAGTACCAAAGACAGATATTTTTATTTCCGGCAGAAATCTTCCAAGGGATGCAGGTACTATAAAAGTCACTTTTAATAACGTTGAAGGAATAATTATTGAACAAAACAGAAACAGCGTTTATGTGGAGGTTCCTGAACTAAGCGACATTGATGCAGATGCAGGCCGTATGGTTAATATAACAGTTTATGTAAACGGAAAAGTTTTAAGAACTAAAAATGTTCTTTATAAAAAACCAACAATTCCATTCGTGGATCCATTAAATATTCAGAAAGTTACCGCAGGAGAAGTTATTACTATTACCGGCAGAAACCTTCAGAATGCAGAAACATTATGGGTTCAGTTCAATTTTGTAAAAGGAACACCGGTTGCTCATCAAAGCGCAACCGGAATGCAAGTACGTGTTCCGGAATTGATAAGTACTACAAAAGAAGTGGATATCGGAGTATATCTTAACAGAAGACTTGTACGAGAACTTAAAAATGTACCTTATCATCCAAAGCAATAAAAATTCGTGTGTTTAATTGGGTTTAAAATTTTAAAATCTGATGAGATAACATGATTTAATTAAAGAAAGAACTTTTAAAATTTTGAGAATTATTGTTACGCATTTTCCAAAATGTTTTTGAACAACGTAATTGAATTGAAAATTTCTTTTCAATAAAGTCGGATTTAAAGTTTCAAAATAGTATAAATTTTTTTTTGTTGCAGTTTTAAAAAATCTTTTTTATTTTTCAGTAAATAAAGCTGCCTTATAAACTAAACATTCCTTGTATAATATATAACCTCTGAAATTGCCTATACTTATCTTGAACCCTTGATGGCTTTTAGTTTGTCATAAACAAAATATAATTTGATATTCTATTTACTTTATAATTTCTAAAAATTTTAAATATGGCTGACAAAATAACTCTTAGCACGGCAAGTATAAATTTCATTATTGAAGAGGAGGTTACTTCCGAATCTTTTTATAATAAAGCTTATACTCATCCTACATGGCCTCAGGGCGATAGCGGTATTACTATTGCAATCGGGTATGATCTGGGATATAACAGCAGATCTCAAATTACAAACGATTGGGCTGATGAAATTGATAACGGAGCTTTAAACGTTCTTTTATCAGTTTCAGGTTTAAAAGGAGAAGCTGCAAGAAATGCTTTAACTGCTTCTGTAAAGGCAGTAACCATTCCCTATAGTGCCGCTTATAAAGTATTTGTGTCAAAAACATTAAGACAAACGGCTTTGCAATCTCTTGCGATTTATCCCGGATTAGAGCAACTGCAGCCTGATGCTGTTGGCGCAATCATGAGTATGATTTATAATCGGGGCAATGGTTTAGGCGGAGACAGAAGAATTGAAATGAGAAACATAGTGCCTTTAGTTTCAAGTAAAAATTATCAGGACATTGCAGCGCAGATCAGCGCAAGCAAAAGGTGGTGGGTAGGTCAAAATGGTATGCAGGGACTTGTTACAAGGCGTGAAAAAGAAGCGCAATTAGTAGCAAATGCAAATCGGCAATATCAGGCAAATGATTTAGTTACAATTAATCTGAATTGAAATTTTTATTTACAATAAGTAACTATTCAAGCCTTGTTGTCCTAAAAATGTGTGAAAAATTTTCCATGTGATTCTTTAACTGTCAGACGTCCGGCTATAAGATTTAAAGTTTAACTTCTTACTTTATTTTATTTAAGATATATCATCTTTTTTTGGAGGCGCACCACTTTCATCAGTCGCATTATTTTTATTTAATTCATCTTTAGCTTCACGAGATTCCTGTTTATCTTCAGGAGATTTACTATCATTATTTTCATTGAATTTATTAGTGTTAGCACTTGTTTTAATTTCTTGCCCGTTTGCTTTCGAATCGTCTTTAAGATTGATACTTTGACTTGCCACAGCAGAACCATTTTGTGTTATTACTCTTACATTCATCTCCTCTGTTTCCTTGCCCTTTGGTGCTTCCTGTTCCTTCCGCAATTCTTCTAATGCATTTTGCATTTGCTGCACCCATCCGTCAAGTTCAGACTGCAGTACTTGTTCTGTATGATCTACCAAAGAATCTATGTTTGCTTGTTGTGCCTGTTCTTCAGCAGACAAAGCGTTCCACCATGCTTTAACATTGGCAAGATCAGTCGCAGCCTGATTATATTTAGTAAGGGTGTGTTCTGTTTGTCGATATCCAAGATAAGTTCCTATTGCAGCAACGATTGAAGTAGTTAAAGCGATCCAAACCTGCATACCTATTGCAGCAATAAAAGTTCCGATTCCTCCAATAATGAAGGTTCCCCAGGAAAATCGTTTTAATTGTCTTTCGAGTATTACAGATTTCTTTTTAAAATAATTAAGCTGATCATTTAATCTTATTTCAACATAACGATCAGGTGTAAGATAACTGAACCCGTCGTCACTTCCTTGTGAAGCAAACATGTTAGGAGGGAATCCATTGTCTTTATTATAAGGACGCAGGGATGATAAATTTACTTCTGTTCGCATAGTTCGTCTTGTAACATCCTCGACTCTCTGAGATAATATTGGTTCGGGATTCTTGTTATAATCATTTGATCTTGCACGATAACGATAAATCTCTCTCTTGATAGATTCCGCTCCTGCACGCAACAGCAGCCATTTGCTGCCCTGTTTGAATCGCGTTACGGCTGTAATCAGGATGGTAAGTGAAATGGGAATAAGGATCAGGATATAATAGACAGATGACCAAAATAACCACTGCCAACCGAACTCATTTTTATTAAGTTCATTTAAAGGTTCTTTTGGTCCCCAAACCTGTTGAGCGATAGCTAATGTCGTTCCAACAACTCCTACAATTAAAATAGATATTTGTATTTTCTCAAATTTTCGTTGTTGTTCATTTGCATTAAAATCATAATCGGCAAAAGTTTCCCACGCCTGCATTAATACTTTATCTATACCCAATTCACGAATAATTAAGCGTTCAACATTCTTTGCCGGTTTATCTAATTGATGAAAATGAAGTTTTGCGTCTGCTATGATCTCAGCCATCAGAGGATCATCCGGTGCCGTTTCCTTTTTTTCCCATGCGCTTGAAATTTCATCAGCAAATCCTCCGCTGCCTTGAATAACTATTAAAGGGATATTTTGTCTTACTGTATATAAGACCTCATCTTTGGTAATCATTCCTCCACCGGCTAATATTGCCACAACAGGAATTTTTGAAGTATCGTTTTTTGAAGCACTCTTTGTATTCTTTTCATTAAGTTCAACTTCGCTTTGATGTTGGCTTGACAACACTTTTATCAGGCTGAATATAGTGGCAGTTTCAGTGCCCCATTCTTTACCTTCAACAAGAACAAAATGAGAATGATTGGGTTCAAGAGGAGTTCCATTTGTTGAGCCATTATCTGGGTAACTGATTTTTGTTAGAGGCGCTACACCGATGAGCTGTGTTTTATAGTCTCGCCTTGCTACTCCTTCACCCATCATTGCCATTACGCCTGATTGAGTTCCTCCGTCAATAATAATTGCCTCCGCTTCTATTGCAGCTTTTGCGATACCACGACCAAATAGTTGAATAAGTTTTGGCACAAGTTCAGTGTTGATGTTGTCGGCACCACCCAAAACTAAAATGATCACTTTATATGATTTTAATGCCAGCGCATCGATAATATTTTCCGCATTGTCTTTAGCTGAGGGAAAAATAGCAGTGGCGTTTTTACCATTGGGTAAAACAATAGTCTCCTTCTTAATTGTATCCACGTTCATAGTTCGGTTTAATTATATTATGAGTGAAACTTGTGTTTAGCTAATTCAAAACAGTGGTCTGTTTTTAGAGGATATTAAATTGTACCAGGATTATGACAGGCTTAAGCGTACTTATTTTCAATTTGTCCAAATATTGTGCGGCTCGTATAAATCAAACTTCTGATTGTTTATCTAACCTACACAATTTTCTTTATAAACAAGCAATAAGTATTATTTCTTTTTAGTGTTGCTTATAACAAGAAAATTATTTCTCAGGAAAATAAGACTGTAAGCTTAAAAACAAAGTTTTAAAAAAAACACCCACAGCTTGTCCGGAATTTTTCCATTTCACCGTCTATATATACAGGTTCACCGCTTATGACTTGACTTTGGAGAAAAAGGATTGTCATTTTGTGATAAAATTAATGAGAACAATTAAAATATAAAGAAGAGATGTTCGTCTGATCTTTTCGTATGTAGAAAAAATATTACTGATTATAAAAAGATAAAGAATGAAAAAGTATTATTTCTTGTTAATCATAATCCTGCTATCAACGCATTTTGATGCATCGGCGCAAACTGCGGCTATACAGAATTTTGCATTTCAGCCGCAGGAAAAAATAAGTTACAATGTTTATTATAACGTGATAGGTATTTATATAAATGCAGGTTCGGCCACATTTACAACATCGCACGAAAAAATGCAGGATGCGGATGTATTCCATGTTGTGGGTGAGGGAAAAACAAACCCGCATTACGATTGGATATTTAAAGTAAGGGACCGTTATGAAAGTTATTTCAGTTCAACCGATTTGCAACCTGTAAAATTTGTTCGCAATATCAATGAAGGGAAATATAAAAAGCATGAAGAAGTAACATTTAATCGTGAAACGAATACTGCAATAACAAACAACGGTGTTTACAAAGTGCCGGAAAACGTGCAGGATGTTATAAGCATCATGTATTATGCACGTAATATTAATTATGAGCAATACAAAAAAGGCGATAAAATTCCTTTCAGTATGTTTCTTGATGATAAAGTGTACAACATGTACATTCATTATATTGGCAAAGAAACTATCAAAACGAAATACGGAAAGTTCAACGCGATCAAATTAAAACCATTATTATTGAAAGGAAGCATTTTTGAGGGAGGAGAGAAGATGACCATTTGGGTAACGGATGATGCAAATCATATTCCTGTTCGTGTTGAAAGTCCGATAGTCGTTGGCAGCGTGAAGATTGATCTGATGCACTATGAAAATTTGCGGTATCCTATAACTGTGCTGCGATAAAACACCGAAATACTTTTGCGATTCTAATTGAAGAGAACTGATCTTTTTTATTTAACTCGTGAATTAATGCAAACAATTTCAGAGTTAAAAAATTTTAAAAAGAACTGCTGTTTATTTAATCGATGAACTCTGATGATTAATGATCCTGCAGTACAAGAGTGCGACGCAACAGGCGATGCCCGCAGTACCGCAGTTGGGTTCAAAAAGATTAATATAATCTTTAGAATGTTTAATGCATTCTTCACAGAATTATCATCAAAAAATCGGAACTTTATATTCACACGCTGTGTATAATATTGCTAGCCGTTTATCACAGTAAAAAGTAAATTTGATAAGATTGGTTTTGTAAGTATAACAGCAACTTATTAATAAATTAAATAGAAAACAATTGACTGAAACAATCATTAACCTTGAATCTGTTAATCCCATTGAATTTTTTGGTGTTAACAACAGAAAACTTGATTTGCTAAAAAAGAAATTTCCTTTACTAAAGATTCTTTCCCGCGGAACGCAAATAAAATTAAGCGGCTCACCTGAACAAATTGAAAATGCCCGTGAAAAAATTGATCTCATTTTGCAGTATATGGAACGCAACGGCGATATGAGTGAAAATTATTTTGAACAAATTCTTGGCGGCGATGACGCTGAGACAATTGATCATTTTGTTGAACGAAACCCGAACGATATTCTTGTGTTTGGCCCGAATGGCAAAACCGTTCGTGCAAGAACCGCAAATCAAAAACGCATGGTTACAGCCAGCGATAAGAATGATATTGTGTTTGCAGTTGGACCTGCAGGTACAGGTAAAACTTACACTGCCGTTGCACTTGCTGTTCGTGCGCTGAAAAATAAAATAGTAAAGAAAATAATTCTTACACGTCCGGCAGTTGAAGCCGGTGAAAGCCTTGGATTTTTGCCGGGTGATCTGAAAGAAAAGATCGATCCATATTTGCGCCCATTATATGATGCATTGGATGACATGATCCCTGCAGATAAGCTTGGTTATTACATGAGCACACGCATTATTGAAATTGCTCCGCTTGCTTATATGCGTGGTCGTACGCTTGATAATGCATTTATCATTTTGGATGAAGCGCAGAACTCCAATGATCTTCAATTAAAAATGTTTTTAACGCGTATCGGTGCAAATGCAAAAGCTATCATTACCGGTGACCCGACGCAAATTGATTTGCCGAAAAATCAACGCAGTGGTTTAGACAAAGCCATGCGTATTTTAAAAAATATCGATGGCATTGCACATATTGAATTGGATGAAGAAGATGTGGTTCGTCATAAACTTGTGAAGGCGATCATCAAGGCATACGAAAAGGAAAAAGAAAAAGAGATGCAACATCAATCGCATCATTAAAAAATAATTTTTGCAATGAATAAAAGGTAGTTAAAAAAGCTACCTTTTTTGTTTTATAGAATGAACGTTAATTTTGATGAGAATAATTTGCAATGCGATATCTACTATTGTTATTACAATTAAAACCTGACAGGTTTATTAATAATGCAATTGTGTCGATTAAAAAACCTGTCAGGTTTATACAAAATTTTTTACCGCTTCAGGTAATAATAATTTTCTTTTGCAGCTTTGTTTTCTCCTGCACAGAAAAACATTACACCAAAGCAGAGAATGCTTTGGATGCAGGACGAGAATTTATTGACGGCTGTTTGAAGGGTGATTTTGATAAAGCATCTTACTACATGCTGCAGGATGATGAAAACAAATCGCTGCTGCTTCAGCAAAAAAGAAATTACAATGCGAAGAGCAAAACAGATAAACAAGAATATAATAACGCATCAATCATTATTTATGAAGACGCTACCGTTAATGATTCAACACACGTCATCAATTATCAAAACTCTTATGATAAAGTTGGTCGTAAAGTAAAAGTTACTTTGAAGAACAATACATGGCTTGTTGATTTTAAATATACTTTCAATCCGAATCTTTAATTGCATGAACAATTCTTTAAAACTTTTTTTGATTGTTTTTGCAGGCAGCGGAATTGGTGGTGTTGCAAGGTATAGTATGCAATCATGGATATTTAAATTATATCCTTTCACTGTTCCTATCGGAACATTTGTTGTAAATATGATCGGTTGTTTATTAATAGGAATATTTTACGCGCTGAGTGAAAAAGGAAATTTACTTACACCGGAATGGCGGCTTGCCCTAACAACAGGATTTTGCGGAGGTTTTACTACATTTTCAACATTTTCTTATGAGAATATGAACCTGCTTAGAACAGGCGATTATTTATATTTCGTATTATATGCTTTGGGCAGTGTGATATTGGGCACCGCAGCAGTTTATCTTGGAATCATTACCATTAAATACCTGTAAAAATAATATATCATGCAACTTACAGGACAAGCAGTGTTACTCAGAATATTTGTTGGCGAAGCAGACAGGATAGATCATAAACCTGTTTATGAGATTATCTTGAAAACTGCACGTGATCATTCTATTGCCGGTGCCACTGTATTAAGAGGCATTATGTCTTATGGAGCAAGCACAAGAATTCACACCGCACATTTGATCGAAATTTCACAAGACCTTCCAATTGTTGTCGAGATCGTTGACACGGAAGAAAAGATCAATGTCTTCATTCCCCTCATCAACAGCATTTTCGAAAAAAGTAAACGCGGCGGACTTATCACTACTGAAAAGGTAAATGTCATTTTTTATCAGCCTAACAAATAAGTCTCTTGTGAAACGACAAACGATAAACGGGAGAAGGTCGATATTTTCTATCTCAGGTCTCACGTTTCGCGTCTCACGAAAACCTGTACTTTTGCCCGCATAACTACAAACTGTAAACTACAAACTCCAAACTAAGTATATATGATGACCGTCTTACATCCCTGGCATGGTGTGCATTATGGTGAACAGGCACCGAGAATTGTAAATGCTATTATTGAAATTCCGCAAGGTTCAAGATGCAAATATGAAATTGACAAACCTTCAGGATTGCTAAAACTGGATAGAGTAATTTATTCTTCGTTTTATTATCCGTGCAATTATGGTTTTATTCCGAGAACATATGGCGACGATAAAGATCCGCTTGA
>AR_comb_assmDRAFT_10066536_pt1 | contig 11818 bp, 10 predicted proteins | sample ArasoioldDNA_FD_10543 | JGI IMG/M metagenome (IMG submission 10543) | reverse complement strand
TCACCAGGTCTTACCTCAAGCGACCATGCGCTGATCGTTGACCACCGCTCCGTGAGATTTTTTCTGGGATGTCTTGCGAGTCCGCAATTCCCATTGTCGCAAGCCGCGGCGAATGTAATTGGGCTCGAGATTCAACAGCGTACAAACGGAAACGAACGAGCAGAACCATCCGGTGTCGTCGCTAAACAGCCAATCGCGAGCTTCCTCGAAGAGCGTGCGGCGCTTGCCGCCCGACGCGTAGATATTTTCCTGATAACAGCGAACGCCGTCTTCGAGAATCGCCAGCAGGAGCGTTCGCTCCGGTTCGAGCGGGAGCTTGCGGCGGAAATTCGCCGCATAATCTTCGCCCAGCAAAGTGTCCGGCTGGAATAATGAGCCAATTCTTTCTTCGATCGCGGCCGTCTTGACTGTGCCGCTTTCACCTGAGCCCTTGAGTATCATTCGTCCTCCACTTGATGGTGTAACCCTTGATTTAGTGAATTCTTACTTACTTTACCGGCTAGCCCAACAGCTGCAATGCTTTCGGGCTGTAGTAGCGCCGTACCGCTTCTTCCTTAAGACCAATACCCAACAATCCGAACCAGGTTGCTTGGGAAACCAATTCTTCTTTAGAAACCTTGTAGTTGATTGCCGGCGTCTTCGGTTGCAAGTGCAACATCAACGAAAACGCCACGTGTTGAACAAACCAGACGCAAAGATCGCGACGGAGCGGCACTTCATGCGTTTCTCCGGCCTTCGCCGCGGCAACTAAACAGGCTTCGAATTTCTTGAGCCAAGCCGACGCGAGCTTCTTATGCATCAACCTAACGAACTCGCCGTCACCCAGCAAGCTGCGTACTAACAAAACATTCATTGCGGCGCGGTGTCGATCACCAGGCCGACCCAGCACGTAATGTGAGATCATGAAATGGACCATGATGACCAGCGTTGAAGTCGACGCTTCCAGCTCGAGGATTCGGCTCGCTTCCGCGAACGTCGGCCCTTTCGCGCACCCGTCGAGCATAGCCGCGTATAGCGATTCCTTGCTCGGGAAGTGCTTGTAAAGAAGCGCTTCCGAGACACCGGCAGCCTTGGCCAATTCCCGGGTGGTCGTCCCCTCAAAGCCCTTTTCGGCAAACACGTCCTGCACCGCTTCGACAATCGCTTCTTTACGAGCTTCCGCGGAGAGTCTCGGATTGTTTGCCACCGAAGTTAGTTAGCATTTACTAACCGAATCTGTCAAGCAGATTTAACTGATTCGGTTCCAGATGGAGTTGAGATCAGGAATTCGTCAGAGTGTGGTTTAATTTCAGTGTCTTACCTCTGTGCGTCGGGCGAGCCTCACCGCTCGTGAGATACCTAATCGCGTAGAAAATCTGTCCAGTGCTGCTTACGTGCAACCGCAACTTGAAGCCTTTCGAGGTGTTGCTCAAGCTGTTTACTACCCTGTTTCACGGGATGCGCCGCGAAGAATGCTCGCGCGTCTTCTTCCAGTTCCGGTGTGACCAATCCGACGATCCCTTCACACATCCGCGGGATCGAATTGTCGGGGTATTGGCGCAGCATCTCCTCCCAGTGCAGTTTCATGAACGACCAGGCTTTGGCTCGAGCCTTACGATTGAGAAGAATGCCTCGTAATAAATATGGCGCGTTTTGGGTACGCACTTCGCCGTTGATGGTGAGATCAAGCGTGCGCTCGATCAACTCCGGCTCACGAAAATTTGCCAGTGCGAATAGGAAGCGCGTTTCTTCTTGCGGCGTCACGGCATCCTTGAATCTTCGGTAGAAATTTTCGTAATCGGAGATCGTGCCGGTATGCGCGACGATCGCGACCAGCGCTGGTACGATGTTGCGATCGATCGCATCCGGCGCCTTTTCATAGCGGGCGAAGAGCTCGCGCGCGCGCTGTTGGCACCCTTGTTCTTCGCCAATGGTGCCGAGGGCGGCGATTAAATCGCCGCGCAGCTGGCTCTCGAGCTCGCTTTCCCGTTCTTTTCTCGACCAGCCGAACTGCTCCACTGCCGGCCCGACCAGCGTCCGCACACGTTCCGCCAGTCGACCGCATTGGTCATCGTCGAGGATCCGCTCCAAATGATGACACGAGCCAATGATGGTCGCCCAGATGTTGAGATCGCGCTCGTCGCCCATCAAATCGACAAGGCTCAGGTAATCCGAAGGCCCGACCAGGCCAGCCAGCGTTGCCGCCCAAGTATCATTGACCAAGCCGAACTTCTCGACCGAAGAAAGCTGCTGCTTAAGCGAACCCTTGAGCGTATCGAGAAGCTCATGACTGTAACGCACGCGGTAAAATCCATGACCGCCGGCGTTCACCACCACCCATTCGGGAGACTGTTCAAACTCCACCGTCTGCTCCTGTTCAGTCAACAGAAGCGTCTGTTGAACGATGCCCGATTTGCTGCCGGCGCGAAGAAAAATCGGCACGTACCAGCGCCGACTCGGGATCGAGCCGTCCTGCAGATAGCGAAAAATCTGTTGGCTCAAGTGCACGCCCCGGCCGTGCTTTTCCACCGTAACGAGCGGATAACCGGGCTGAAAAATCCAGCTGTCCATCAGAGTGCGCACCGGCTGCTCCGTTGAGTTCTCGAGGGCGTCCCAGAGATCCGTCGTCTCCGCATTTCCGTACTGGTGACGTTTCAAGTAAACACGAATCCCGTCGCGAAATGCAGCGGCGCCGAGATATTGCTCCAGCATACGCAGCACCGACGCGCCTTTCTCGTACGTCAACACATCGAACATTCCAGCGGCTTCCTCGGGCCGCGCGACTGGAAATTCGATCGGCCGTGTACTGTTCAGTCCATCCACCTGCATGGCGGCCGCACGCGATATCGTGAAACTGTCCCATCGCCGCCAGTCGGGTTTCCAAGCATCGACTGCAAGCATTTCCATGAAAGTGGCAAAGGCTTCGTTAAGCCAAAGTCCATTCCACCATTTCATAGTCACCAGATCGCCGAACCACATGTGAGCATTTTCGTGCGATACCACGTCGGCAACCCGCTCCAGCTCTGCGCGGGTTGCTTTTTCGGCGTCGACCAGCAATGCCGTTTCGCGAAAGGTAATCGCGCCGAGATTTTCCATAGCGCCGGAAGCAAAATCCGGAATTGCGATCAAATCCAGTTTGTCCCCGGGATACGGAATATCGTAATAATGGCTGAAGTAATCGAGCGACGCTTTGCCAATATCGAGAGCGAAGCGCGTCAGTGATTTTTTTCCCGGGACTGCACAGACCCGAAGCGGAGCACCGCCTGCCATCACAGCCTCAGTCGCTTCGAATTCACCGACGATAAAGGCCACCAGGTACGTAGACATCTTTATCGACTCGGCGAAGATCACTTCTTTTTTTCCTGTGCCGTCGAGATGCGTTTCGCGGACCACGCGAGTATTAGAGATTGCGGTGAGCTTCTCATCGACGACAAGTGTCACCTGAAATACCGCTTTGAGCGCCGGCTCGTCCCAGCACGGGAATGCGCGCCGTGCATCGGTGGATTCGAACTGCGTTGATGCCAGCGGCTTGTCTTCGCCATCCGCTCCCTTATACGTGCTGCGATAGAAACCGTGCAGTTTGTCGTTCAGGATGCCGGAAAACTCGATCAGCAATTCAGCGCTACCGGTCGGCAGAACCTCCGGGAAGCTCAATTTGGCTCGTTCATTCGCAGGATCCAAAATGGCCCGGCCTTCCAGGACTTTCCCATCGGCGCATTTCAGCGCTACTCGATGGAGCTCCAATTCCGCGGCATTCAGGATGATATCGCGCACCGGTTCGGTAATGGTTATGGATACTTTTTCCTGACCTGTGAACGTCCAACGGGTCAGGTCCGGACTCAATCTCAGCTCATAGCGTTCCGGGAGTACCGATGTGGGCAAGCGATACAGTTTATCTTCAGCCATGCGCACTCCTTCGATCTCTCATAAACTGGCTTATCTTTGTGCCGCTATGGGGCTCGATCACGCTTCTGCGCGCAGCGCCTCCAGCGGCGAGCGTTGAAAAATCCCCCGGCTGCCGAGCGCGCCGGTGATGACCGTTGCGCCCGTGACGATGAGAAAAATGACGACCATCGGTATTGGGTTAATCAGAGCTGGCACAGCAAAGAAATAGAGGCTCAATCCCCAGGTTGCAGCGATGCCGAGGAGCGTGCCGGCTGCGCCGGCTATGCCCCCCAAGAATAGGTATTCAGCGGCGATTACACCGAGAATTTGCGCGCGCGGCGCCCCCAAGGTTCTCAGCAGAATACTTTCTCTGACCCGCTCCGCCCGGCTGCCAATTACTGCGCTCGCCAGTACGGCAAAGCCGGTCACGATCGTGAATAGCGCGACAAATCGCACGGCGGCCGAGATTTTGCTGAGAATGGCGTTCAACGTGTTCAGAATTAGACTGAGATCGATCATCGAAACATTGCCGAACCGCTCAACCACAGCTCTTTGCAGCCGTGCCGCCGCTTCAGCGGAGTCGGCGCGCGCCACGACAGCATAAAATTGCGGCGCGTTCTCGAGCGCGCCTTCAGGAAAAACAACAAAAAAATTAGGTTGAATGCGCTGCCAATCGACCTCTCGAATACTCGCTACCGTTGTCTTGATGGGTACTCCTTGAATTTCGAATTCAAGCTCATCCCCCAATCCTACCTTGAGATTTTCGGCAATCCCCTTCTCGACGGAAACGGGAATCGGCTCTGTATCGGCCGCGACCTTGCCCTGCCAGACGCCGGCAACGATCTTTTCCGTGCTGCTCAACTGAGCGCGATAGCTCGAGCGATATTCTCTGCGCAGCACCCATTGAGCGATCCTAGATCGCGGGTCGGCACGGAGCTCCTCGACTGAGCGGCCTTTAACTGCGGCGAGCCGCATGGTCACGATCGGCACTTCATCTATAAAAGAGATCCCCTGCGCTTTAACCAGTTTTGCGATCGGTGCGCGCTGATCCCGCTGCACATCGAACAGCACGAGGTTCGCATTACCCGTCTCGGCACGACTCTCGACCTGATTGATCAACATGCGCTGGGAGCCATAGAGGGTCGCCAGTAAAAACGTTCCGAGCCCTATCGCGAGCGTGATGGCGACAGTTTGATTGTTTGGCCGGTGCAGATTCGCCAAGCCTTGCCGCCAGGCAAAAGAGAAATAGTCCGGTACGAGCTTGCGCATCAATGCCGACCCGCCGCGCGCCAGAAGTAGCAGTGTTGCAAAAACCGCGAATACACCGACGGCAAACCAAGATCCGTGGATTTTACTGCCGGTCGTCAGCACAGCAAATGCCCAGACGCCAAGGCCGATCAAAAGAAATAAGCCCTGCACAATACGATCACGCTTACCCTCGGCAATTTCCACCGGAGCGCGCAAAGCCAGCAGCGGCGAAACCTTCCGCAGCGGCAGCAAAGGAATGAGCGCGAATAAAAGCGCCGCTGCCAGACCGATGCCACATCCCGCGATAACTCCCGCGGGCGCTACTTTCAGCGTCGTGCTCACCGGTAGAAAATCCTTGAACGCATAGGGCAGAGTGAATTGCGCCGCAACACCGAGAGCGGTTCCAATCAACGCGCTAAAGCAAGCCATCCCTAGAACCTGGATCAAGTAAACCCAAAGTGCTTCGTGAGACCCGGCGCCGATACAACGAAGAAGCGCCACCGACCGCGCTTTGACGGAGGCGAACACGTGGACAGTGCTTGCAATACCGACACCCGAAAGCAGGACCGCGACAAATACAGCGAGTGTCAAGTAACGAGAAAGGTTGTCCGTAGCTGAAGCGATCGAGCGAGCGCGCCGGGTCACGGTATCAGCGGTCAAACGCAACCGCTCCAGCTCCGGTGCTAATTTTTCAACCAGACGATCGACATCGGTATTTGGAGCGAATTGAAAATAGACCCGATAGCGCACCAGGCTTCCCTTTTGTACTAAGCCGGTGCTTTCCAAAGCAGCCATCGGAATATAGATTTTCGGGCTGATCAATGAAAATGCCAGACTTTCGCCGGGCACTTTGCGTAGCTTGCCGGCAATGCGAAACTCCCGGTCGCCGAGCTTCACCGAGTCGCCGACCTGCGCATTGAACTGCAACATGACGTTTTGATCGACCAGCGCATTTGCTCCGCGGAAAAACAGATCGCGCGAAAACGGTGGCTCGCTCTCCAGAGCACCGTAATACGGAAAACGCCCGCTAGCCGCTCGAACCTGGACTAGACGGGAATCGCCCGTTCGCGGAAAAAAGGCCATCGAGGTAAAACCAACTTGCCGCGATTGATCGCCGCCGAGAGAACGAAACAGCGCTTCGTCTTCCGCAGAAAACGGCTCCCGGCTGTCCAGCGCCAAATCGGCGCCGAGCAAGCTCTTGGATTGTGTTTGGATGTTTGACTGCAAATTTTCCCGGAAAGAAAACGCCGCCACCACTGCCGCAACGGCCAAAATTACGCTCAACATCGATAGCAGCAACGGCTTCACCCCGCGTCGTAGATCTCGACGCGCGAGTTGCCAGACCCAAGGTCGCAAAGGAAATTTCATGGTCCGAAGTTATGCCTGAGCGGGCTTGGCTTTCGGCTCGTCGCTGTCCAACACGAGCCTGCCACCGCGCAAACGGATCAAGCGGCGCGCCTGGCGGGTGAGCTCGCGATCGTGGGTAACCAAAAGCAGCGTGGTTCCCCGACGCTCGTTCAGGTCGAACAGCAGTTTAATGATGTCTTTGGCGGTTTCCGCATCGAGATTACCGGTAGGCTCATCGGCAAAAAGAATTTTGGGCTGATTCATGAACGCTCGGGCGATAGCAACGCGCTGCTGCTCGCCGCCGGAAAGCTGAACTGGATAGTGATCGAAACGGCCGTTGAGGCCGACTTGTTTGAGCAACTCCGAGGCGCGGCTCCGAGCGTGATTTTCGCCGCGAATCTCAGCGGGGACCATGACATTTTCGAGAGCAGTCAGCGACGGTAACAATTGAAAATTCTGAAAAACAAAGCCGATCGATTGGTTACGCAACCGGGCAAGCTCTTCCTCGCTCGAGCGATGCAGCGCGACGCCATCGAGAAACACCGCTCCTTCGCTCGGTCGTTCCAGGCCCGCACAAATCGCGATCAGTGTGGTTTTGCCGCTACCGGACGGGCCAATGATCGCGCACGTACTTTCCTTTTCAACGGAAAAGGAAACGTCGCTCAGAACGTCGACGATCTGTTGACCGCTCTTAAACCGCTTGCCCAAATGCTCTACGCTTAAAATCGTGCCGTTCATCAAAGTTTTTTAGGGGTTGAAAGAGGAAAAATCCGGCAATGTATCGCAAGGTAGATCAACTGTAGAATTTTTATGCTAAGGACACAACTCAAGTCGCGCGGCAGATTTATCGCTTGCATCTCATTCGCGCTGCTCCTTTCAGTTGTCCTATCAATCGGAGCTGCTCCCCCGGCCCGCGTCATATTGTTTCTCGGTGACAGTATCACAGCCGGCTACGGGCTCGACATCAGCCAGGCGTACCCAGCATTGATTCAACAAAAGATCGATGCTCAACAGTGGCCGTTCAAAGTCGTCAATGCGGGACAGAGCGGCGACACGACGGCGGGCGGTGTCAACCGGATCGATTGGCTGCTCCGTAGCCGCATCGATGTTTTAGTTCTTGAGCTCGGTGCTAACGATGGCTTGCGCGGCGTTCCCGCCGATACTATCCTGAAGAACCTTCAGGCCATCATCGATCGGGTCAAGACCAAATATCCCGCTGCAAAAATCATCATTGCTGGGATGAAGGTCCCACTGAATATGGGAAACAGCTATAGCAAAGAATTCGAGTCCGTATTTCTTTCCCTGGCCAAAAAAAACGACGCGCCGCTGATCCCGTTTATTTTGGAGGGTGTCGGCGGTGTAAGAGATCTTAACCTGCCGGACGGTATGCACCCGACCGCGCGTGGCCAGCAGATTGTCGCCGCCACCGTGTGGAAGGTGCTCGAACCTGTATTGCGCTCTCTGCTAAATTAGTGACCCGGGTCACGGCGATCTGAGCCGCTCGATCGCTCACGACTCACGTGTACCGGTTTTGTCAGATCGAGAATCGATAACTGCCATTTCGAGTCGAAGGCGAGAAATCTCTCTTCGCACTTACCTCGGTTCACTGCAATCCAAATCGCTCCCGAACTGTTGCACATTGCTTGACAGCAGCTCACTACCTAATGATATTCGTCGCATCCAAGCCGGTCATCGGCGTGAACGGAGGAAAACTATGTCGATTCGACTGATCGTCGGAATCAATGCCGCGCCCGGCAAAGGTTCGGAGCTCGCGAAACTATACAAAGCTCGGTGCGCGGAAATCTCTCGCGAGCCGGGCTGCGAGCAATTTGAAGTTTTCCAGAGCGTTGTCAATCCAGATAAGCTTGCGATTTTGGAACGATGGACCGATCAGGCGGCTTTGGACGTACATGCGAAAGCGAACGCCACGCGTGCGCCGCTGCCTGCTGAATTACGAGTGGGAACAACGGAACGTGAAGATTATGTTTATAACCGCACTAGGTAAGTTACTGGCATTACTGGAAACTCGGTCCAAGCTTTACGCACTGCTGCCACTTACCGAAAACTTTGTTTTTTTCCTAGGTCGTTTGGTCACTAAGGCCGCTTCTGCACACAAAACGTAAGTTTCTAGGATTTTTATTGACTAACGGTAGCACAGGGCATTATAAGCGAGCGTGCCGCTATGGGCGAGTAAATTTGTTCACTGGAGAATTATGCAACGTACCAGATGGATTGTCTGCCTCGGTTTTTTGACAGCATTAGGGTTTCAGATCTCATCGGCTGTCGTGCTGGCTGACGCCGGCAGACCAGAATACCGCTTCATTACGATTGATATCCCTACTCCTAAAGGACAGCTCGGTTTCACAACCCTGGCTGACATCAACGAAACCGGAGAAATCTCGGGAGGATTCACCGATACCAATGTAGGTCCATATGGATTTATCCTCGACAAGAAAATGCAACCCGTCCAAATTCGTTGCGGGAAAGACGTCATCGCTACGGTCCCGCAAGCGATCAACAAACACGGCGAGATCGCCGGGTCGGCGACCGTGGTCATTGAGCGGATTCCTATTCAGGACCCACCGTTCGAGATTCTTATCACAAAAACGAGCGGCTTTTATCGCAATAAAAGAGGTCGCTGCACTTTGCTTGATTTTCCGAGCGCAAGACTTACAGAAGCAGTTGGGATTAACGACGATGGCCAAGTGGTCGGCGACTATCAGGATACTGCTGGAAATTTCCACGGTTTTTTTTGGGATGCCGGTCTGTTTTTGACGATTGCCTTTCCTGATGCGACGACCACCGGCCCTACGGCAATCAACAACGTGGGCCAAATCGTGGGTTATTACTTTGACAGTGACGTCTCGGAAACATTTCCCAACGGCCATACCCACGGCTTTATTTATCGAAATGGTCGCTTCAGTGTGTTCGATTTTTCCAATGGGTTGGCAACGTTCCCGACGTTCCCGGCGGATATCAATGATTCTGGTCACATCGTGGGAATCTATTCGGACGCTGATTTCATCAGCCATAGTTTTCTTTTTCGTAACGATCAGTTCACTGATCTCAATGTGGGATTACCCAATACCTTCACGACTGAAGTCAGCGGCATCAATAACAAAGGTCAGATCGTCGGCAGATATACGCAAAATAATCCCGCCGATCCGGTAAACCCATTTCCTAGTCACGGATTTGTCGGCCTACCAAAAAATCACCTCAAACCGGCTGCTTCAGACTTACTGAACTGAGATTCGGTTCCTGATTTTTCTGGTAAGAAGTCTGCGACTGACCGAGTGAAGGCTCTCGCTGCTTTCGACTAATCTTGATTGGGTTGACACCGCCATCCACCACAGAATAGTCTCGGCAGTACCAATGATGCCGGAGGTAATCCATGGCTGAATCGCTGGAAAAATTCAAAAGCTATATCGGCAAAAGCGAAACCGCGTTCGATGTCGTCACGGCAGCAACGATGTTGAAGTTCGCCGCAACCTTGGGACTGGAAAAGGCGCCGTTGGACAAGGGCGAGATTGTTCCACCCGGCTGGCACGGCGGCTTTTTCCCGCCGTCGCACCGGCCTACCCAGATGCGTGAGGATGGTCAGGCGTCCGGCGGCGGTTTCATGCCGGCTATTCCGCTACCACGCCGACGCATCGGCGGAACCCGTATGACCTTTCACGAACCGCTCCGAGTCGGCGACGAAATCAAGAAGGTCACGGAGATCGCCGACCTTCAGGTGGAAGATGGGCCGAACGGTGCGATGGTCACTATTGTCGAGCGAAGCAGCATTTCGAGCAGTCGTGGTCTGGGCGTTGTCGAGGAGCGCGATATGATCATGCTCAGCGAAGCGCGGGCCGACGCCGCGCCCAAAGCAGCCCCCGCCGTCCCTGGTGAGGCTAAATGGAAAAAAGTTTTCGAGCCCAAACCTACGCTGCTTTTCCGTTTCTCCGCGATTCGTTTCAACAGCCATCGCATTCATTATGACCGCGACTATGTCACCAAAGTAGAAAAATTGCCGGGACTGGTGGTTCAGACTTCGCTGATTTGCCAGTTGATGATCGAGATGTGCCGCAGCGAAATGCCAAATTCTACACTGAGCGCGTTCGGCTTTCAGACCGCGCGGCAGACGTATGATACCGGCAATTTCACCATCGCTGGCGCACCCAAGGCGGACGGAAATGAAGCGACGCTCTGGTCGATCGACGCCAACGGCAACGCAACGATGACAGCGACGGCAAAGTTTGCCTAAGGGTTGGAACCAAACTCAAAACCACGAAGGAATCTACAATCTACGCTCGCCGGAGAAAGAAAATGCCAGGAGAAGGATTCCTCGCATCTGCTCGGAATGACAAGCGCCTGTCATCTCGAACAAAGTGAGAGATCTTTCTCCTGTTCTGTTTTCGAAGAAGTAGGGCAAAAATTTTTCGGCCCCTACATGAAAGCCTTCGTGACCTTCGTGCCTTCGTGGTGAATTGTTTGGTTATAATTGCCGCTCTGCGGCGGGTTGCTTCTGTCGTTCTTCCGGATTTTATCCCGGCGCTAATCCAAAAACCTGCTGAAATAGCTTGATCGATTCTCCCATGTGTTCGTTCTCAATGTCTTGAATAACTTTTTTGAAGCCCTTGATGAGCCTCGGCGGGTCCGGCTCCACGTCACTCCGCGACGTGATTCGATTCAACTCGCGGAGCTTTAGCTGCGCCGGTTTGGAAAATAAAAAATCGACAAACAATTTCGCTGCCGCGGGATGCGCCGGCCGGGAGGTGAGGCTGACGGTGTTGATGATCACCACCACAGGCTCGGGCGGCACCCATTCGATCGGCGCGCCTTGATTGACGAAGCTTTGCGCGTGCGGTCCGTAGCCGATCGTGAGCGGGGCCTCGCCGGCGGCAACCAACTGAATGCGGCCGCGTGCGCCGCGTTGGAAAATCTGGTCCTGTTGGGCCAGACGGCGGAAATAGGCCAGTCCCTTTTCATGTCCCCAATACTTCATCAATCCGTCGAACCATTCGAAATTTTCCGTGTCGTTGATGATTTGGCGGCCTTTCCAGATGGGTTTGAGCAGGTCGTCATAGGTCCGCGGCACGTCAGCCGGTTTCACGTTACGCGTGTTGTACGCCAGCACGAAAGTATTCTGAAAATTTGAGCCCCAATATCCGGCTTTGTCTTTAAGTTCAGGCGGCAAAAATTTGTATTCCGGCGATTCGTAGCGACCGAGGACGTTTTTTGATTTCAACAACGTGAAGCCACCCCGGGTCGATGTGCCTTGTAAAACATCGGCGGCGTAATTTCTTGCTCCGTATTCACTCAGCACCCGATTCACCAGCGCGCCCGAACCAGAGCGCAGCAAATCGACTTTGATGAA
>AR_comb_assmDRAFT_10363071_pt1 | contig 11820 bp, 10 predicted proteins | sample ArasoioldDNA_FD_10543 | JGI IMG/M metagenome (IMG submission 10543) | reverse complement strand
TTCGGCGAGGCCGAGGGCAGCTACTTCATCGCGATGGAGTACATCGACGGGCCCACGCTCCGTCTGCTGCTCGCCCGCGCACGCGACCTCCGCACCCCGGTCACGCTCGGCCTCGCGGCGCGGATCGTCTCCTCGGCGGCGGAGGGCCTGGCCTACGCGCACGACTTTCGCGACCACGTGACCGACGAGCCCCTGCACCTCGTGCACCGCGACGTCAGTCCCGACAACATCCTCGTCAGTCGCAGCGGCGGGGTGAAGCTGGTGGATTTCGGGATCGCCAAGGCCCGCGGCCAGAGCCATCACACCCAGGCGGGGACGGTGAAGGGCAAGGTCGCGTACATGGCCCCGGAGCAGCTCCGGGGCGAGCCCCTCGATCGCCGGGTGGACCTTTACGCGCTGGGAGTCGTCCTCTACGAGCTCTGCACGGGTCACATGCCCTTCGAGGCCGGGAGCGACGCGAGCATGGTGCGCGCTGTCCTCTATGACGCCGCCATCCCGGCGGTGCGGCGCGTCCCCACGCTTCCCGCGGCGATCCAGTCGATCCTCGATCGGCTCCTGGCGAAGGACCGCAACGCCCGCTACCCGGACTGCCGCACGCTGCACGACGACCTCGAGGCCTTCATCCCCTCGACGCGCGAGACGACCAACGGCTTCGCGCTCTCGCGGCTGGTGGCAAAGCTGGTCCCGCCCGCGCCGCCGACGCAGGCGACACCGCCCCGCGCGACGGCTCTCCCGCCCGGCGTCACGGCCTCGGCGTTCGCCCCGACCTCGAGCAGCCCGATCCTCCTGAGCGAGCCGCTGCCCGATCGGGGCCGGGCGCCCGCGGCCACGCCGCTGGAGATCCTCGACCTCGACCGCACGGTGCGCTCGCAGGAGCGACGCACGCCTCCGCCGGTGGCGGGGCTCGAGGTGCGGACGGTCACGTCCCCCACCCAGCCCTCTGCTCCATCCGCCTTCGTCTTCCCGATGGCGCTGGAGACGGAGCGGGGCTCGGTGACGCCGGTGCGTCTCGGTCTGGAGCGTGGCGACCGGCGGACCCGCACCACCGGCACCATCCGCCGGGTGAGAGGCGGCGGCGGGCCGCTGCGCGCCGTCGGCATCGTGATGCTCCTCGCCGGGCTCGCCGCGCTCGGGGCCTATGTCGGGCTGGCTGCCGCGCATCGCACGGACCTCCTCTCCCGGGTGGGATTGCCCGTGCCGGCAGCGCTCGCGCCGGCCGCGACGCCCACCGCTCCGGGGACCGCGACGCCTGCACCGGCTGCCCCGGGGCCCGTCGCGAGCACGGGAGCTGCCGGTCCCTCGGGCACGACAACGGCCGCTGCGCCGGGAACGACCTCGCCCGTCGCCCCGGGATCGACCACCGCCGCGAGTGCGCCGCCTGCCGCGCCACCATCGCCCGCACCGACCACGCCACCTTCCACAGCCCCTACGCCAGGACACGCCGCGGTCACCGGATCGATCGCATCCGCGACGCCATCGCCCTCGCCCGGTACGGGATCGACCCCGCCCGCGGCACCGAGCTCGACCGGAGCCAGCGCGCCGGCAGGCAACGCGGGGACTGCTCGCGGAGCGTCCCCTGCCCCGGAGCTGGCCACCGCCGCGGGCGCGACCGCCGCCGGGAGACGGGCCGCCGCTGCACCCGGCGAGCCCGCGACCTCGGGGAAGAGCGCCGCCGAGTCACCTGCCGACACCGCGCGCAAGCCGACCCGGGAGACGGACCGGGACAAGCTCCTCGGGGCCTTTGCGGACCTCGAGGCCGCCAAGGAATCCATCGTGGTGCTGGAGAGCACGCCGAGGCTGAAGGTCCGGATGGGCGGCAAGATCCTGGGCACGACGCCGGTGACGCTGAAGATCCCCGTCCAGGACGCGCCGGTCGATCTGGAGTTCTTCGATACGAGCCTGGGACTGTCGAAGGCCGAGCAGCTCACGCTGAGGCCGGGCGACAACGGCACGCACAAGGTGGAGATCCCGAAGGGAAAGCTCGTGCTGAAGCTCCAGGACGGGGTCGAGGTGACGGTGGACGGAAAGGCCGTGGGCACCGCACCGCTCGCTCCGCTCTCGCTCTGGGAGGGGAAGCACGTCGTCCAGCTGTCCCTGGGCGATCAGAAGGAGAAGCGGACGCTGGAGATCAGCGGCGACGAGCCCACCGAGCTCGAGTTCGACTTTCCGGAGGCCGAATGAGCACCTCTCACGACGCGGAGCACTGGCGGCTGCACGGCGTCCGGGTGGTGCGCGGCACGGAGCTGGATCCGAACACCGCCCAGACTCCGGGGATGACGCGCGCCGCGGCCATCGACCATGCCCGCGCCGGTGCCGAGAAGCTGTGGGCAGGCACGGTGACCATCGAGCCGAGCGCGAAGACCGGGGCCCATCACCACGGCGCGCTGGAGTCGATCATCTACGTGGTGAAGGGCCGCGCCCGGATGCGCTGGGGCGAGCATCTCGAGTTCACCGCCGAGGCGGGACCGGGTGACTTCATCTTCGTGCCGCCCTACGTGCCGCACCAGGAGATCAACGCGGCCGACGAGCCCCTCGACTGCGTGGTCGTGCGGAGCGACCGGGACCCCGTCGTCGTGAACCTCGACGTCACGCCCGTCGAGGCTCCCCTGACGGTCCATTGGGTGGACGACATCCATCCCAGGCCGACGCGCTGACAGAGACCCGGGGCGGGTCGAGGTCGACACCGGCTTCGGGCTGGACGCGGGGAGTGCACCTTTGCTTCATTCTTCCGCCAGCACCGTTGGCCATGGCTCCGACCACCACAGCTCGCGACGTCTGCCGTCATTGTGGGAACGAGTGGCGTCCGGGCTGGGAGCGCTGCCGCCGCTGCGGCGCGACGCTGCGCAACCGCGTCGCGGTGCCAGTGACCGAGGAACCGAAGGAGACCTCCGGCCTCGAGCTCGACCAGCGACCGCGTCCCGCGGTGAAGGAGGCCAACACCGCGCGGGTGCCGCGGGTCGAGTCCTCGGAAGCTCCGACCCGGGAGCTCTCCCCCGAGACGCGTCCCCCGGGCGATCCGTCGGCGTGGATCTCGGCCGTCCAGCTCCTCACCGGTGCCCTGGGAGTGCTCCTGCTCGCGCAGCTGCTCGTTCCCCCGGTGCTCCCCTCGCTCACCCGGCTGCTGCTCCTCGCGGTGCGCGGCGAGCCGGTCGGCTGGCTCGCCTGGTGCCTCGCCGCGCTCCCGTGGGCGCTCACCGGCACGGTGCTCTGGCTCGCGCTCGGCGCGGCCCGTTCGGTCTCCGGCAGGTCGCTGGTGCGCGCGCCGGCGGTGGCCGCGCTCCTCGCGGTGCTCCCCGGCCCGATGCTGCTCGGCTGGCCGACGCTGCACGGCCATCTCGTCTCGGCGCTCTTCCGGCGCGGTGGCCGCAAGCCCGCGGCGCTGGTCACCGGCTGGAGCCGGGCAGTGCTGGGCTGTCTCTCGGTGGCGGTCCTGCTCACGCTCCTCGACGGGCTCCGCATCCTCGCGCTTCCTCCGGCGGCGCTTGCCGCGGCCACCGCCCTCGGCATGGCAGCGCGACAGGCCCATCTGTGCGCGCTGGCCATCACCCTCCCGGTGCTGCTCCTCCGTCCGGCCCGCGCGGGCGCGCCGCTCCCGAGCCAGCTCATCTGTCCGCAGTGCGGCGGTGACGCGCCCACGCTCCAGCGATTCCGCGACGGCCTCGCGGGCAGCGCCTGCGCTCGTTGCTCCGGGGCGCTGCTCGGACCAGGCCAGGTCTCCACCCTTCTCTCGATGGCGCAGGTCGAGGACGCGACCTACCGGCGGGAGATCCGCCTCGGATCCACCGGAACCCGGCCGCTCCATTGCCCGCAGTGCGGCTCGGCGATGCGCAACATGCAGCTGCGCACGGTGACGGCGCACGGGTGTCCGGCGTGCGGGAGCCTCTGGCTCGACAAGCTCGGGCTCGCCCGGCTCACCGGCGGACGCGCGAAGCTCACCACCGCCCCGAACCAGCCTGTTCCCTCGCCGGCGCGCCTGTGGCCAATCGGCGCAGCGGTGGCCACGCTCCTGGTGGCGGCGCTGCCCTGGGCAGCAGTCCGTGCCGGATGGTGTCACCCCGCAGTTGGTGCGTGCACGTCGGTCTCGCTCTCCGCGACAATGCGGTGATGCACCCTCAGGACGAGGGCCGGGAGCCCGAGACGCGATGATCTGCGCCGCGCTGCCGCTCCTCGTCCTGCTCGTCGCTCCTGCACCGGAACGGGAGGGCAAGGTGCACGAGGCGATGCAGCAGGCCTATGCGCGGGGCGACCTTCAGAACATTTACCCGCCCGGCCTGGACGCCAGGAGCCTGGAATCGGCCGAGGCCGCGCTGGATCCCATCGTCGCCCTGCTCCGCTGGCTCGGGCTGGGCGGGGTGGCAGCGCAGCTGGTGCGACTGCTGGGCGTCGGAGTCGCGGTCGTGGGCATTCTCGTCTTCGGCGCCTGGCTCGCACGTCGGCTGGTGGAGCGCGGTGACGCTGGCACCGGACCGGGCAGGGTCTCGCCCCATGCCCTGGACGCTGGCCCACTGCTCGATGCGGAGGCCCTCGCGGAGCAGGGGCGCTTCGGAGAGGCCATCCACCTGCTGCTCCTCAGGACGTTCGAGGTGCTGGGGCGACGGATGGGCTCACGGCTCGCTCCCGGGATGACCGCACGCGAGGCGCTGGCCCGTCTCACCCTCCCCGCACCGGCGCGACCCGCCCTCGCAGATCTCGTCGACGCGGTCGAGACGACCACCTTCGCCGGACGGGCCGCGTCGGAGAGGGACTACCTGCGCTGCGCCGAGCGATTCGGAGTGCTCAAGTCCGCCCTCGCCGGAGCCAGCGGATGAACGCCCCGGCGCTGTTCTCGCACCGCTGGCTGATGGTGCTGGGAGCGGTGGGGTGCGTCTCGCTCGGCGTCACGGCAGTGCTCGTGCTCGATGCGCCTGCCGCGCCGGAGGCTCCACCTCCTCCGAGCGTGACCAGCCGCGCGGCCAACGGGCACGCCGCCTTCCTCGCCTTCGCCCGCGCACTCGGCATCACCGTCCGGGTGGGTTTCTCCCGGCCGCATTTTGACCCGGCCGTGCAGTGGGTGCTCGAGCCGGACCTGGACCTCGATCGGCCCTCGACGCTCGCGCGCCTCGCGGAGCGCGCGCTGCAGGGTCAGGCGGTCGTCGTGGTCCTTCCGAAATGGACCGGCGACGGCGACCCGTCGAGGCCCGGCTGGCTCGCGACCGCGCGGCTGCTGCCCACACGCGAGGTCGCCGCCGGGCTCACGGCGCTCCATCTCAAGGGGACCGTGGTGCGGCGTCCGGGGCAGCTCGAGATCGCTAGCCGGATCGGCGGCGGCAGCGCGACCCTGGAGACCGCGCAGCTGGTGACCTCCGAGGACCTCACGCCCCTCGTCTCGGGACCGGACGGCATGCTGGTGGGAGAGCGCGAGGAGGACGACCAGGTCCTGGTGGTCGTCTCGGACCCCGATCTGCTCTCGAACGCGGGCCTCCGCCGCGGCGAGAACGCCGAGGTCCTGGCCCAGCTCCTCTCGCACCTCGACGCCCACACGGACGGGATGAACATCGACGAGAGCCTCCAGGCCCGGCAGGCACGGAGCATCCTCGCGGGGCTCCTGCACTTCCCCTCGGTCCTTGCGGTGCTCCAGCTCCTGGTGGTGCTCGGGCTCGCGATCTGGGCGGCCACGCCGCGCTTCGGCAGGCCGCTCGAGGAGGCCGAGCCGGGGCCGCACGGATCGGCAGCGCTCATCGAGAGCGCGGTGACGCTGCAGACCCTCGTCGGCTCGCCGGTGGTCGCGGCGCGGGCCCTGCTGGAATCGGCGCGCCGCGAGCTGCTGGAGCGGATGCACGCCCCCCAGGGAATCGACGAACGTGCCGCCGACCGGCTCCTCGATGCCCGCCGGCGCGGACGGGATCTTCCCTCGACCGCCGGCCTCCGTGCCGAGGTGCAGGCCGCGACCACGGCGCGAGCGGCGCTCGCCGCGGGCCGCAGGATCCAGCGCTGGAGAGAGAGGATGCTCGATGGAGCTCGCTGAGACGCGTGCGCTATGTGAGGGACTGCGCGCCCAGGTGCACCGGGCGGTCGTCGGTCAGGACGAGGTGCTCGACCTGCTCCTGGTGGCGCTGCTCTCCGAGGGGCACGTCCTCCTCGAGGGGCCTCCGGGCACCGCGAAGACCCTGCTCGCCCGCGCCTTCGCCGCCTGCCTCGCGCTTCGCTTCTCGCGGGTCCAGTTCACTCCGGACCTCATGCCCGGCGACGTCATCGGGACGAACCAGTTCGACTTCCGTACCAGCCAGTTCGTCCTCACCCGCGGGCCGGTCTTCACCGACGTGCTGCTGGCGGACGAGATCAATCGCACCCCGCCCAAGACGCAGGCCGCGCTGCTCCAGGCGATGCAGGAGCGGGTGGTGACCATCGACGGGAAGAGCCACCCGCTCGGCCGCGCCTTCCTGGTCATCGCGACCCAGAACCCCATCGAGCAGGAAGGCACCTATCCGCTCCCCGAGGCACAGCTGGATCGGTTCCTCTTCAAGGTACAGGTGGGCTACCCGAGCCGCGCCGACGAACAGGCGATGCTCCGGCTCCACGGCCAGCGCACCACCTCGCCGGCGCTGGAGGAGCTCGGGCTGGTGCCGGTGGCGTCGGCCGAGGCGCTCGACCGGGCACGTGCGGCGGTGGCCGGCATCCGCCTGTCGGATCCGATCGCGGACTACGTGGTGGACCTCATCCGCGAGACGCGCGCCCGGCCCCAGTTCCTGGCCGGAGGGTCTCCCCGCGCGATCCTGATGCTGGCCGCCGCCGCTCGCGCCTGGGCGGTGCTCCAGGGGCGGGACTACGTCATCCCCGACGACGTGAAGCGCCTCGCCATCCCCACCCTGCAGCACCGGCTGGTCCTCGCCCCGAGCGCGGAGATCGAGGGCATCACCGCGGCCGAAGCACTCCGGCAGGTGCTGGACCAGGTGCCGGCGCCGCGATGATCCGCCCCACGCGACGAGCGCTGCTGGTGGCCGGAGCGGGCGTTCCGCTCTCGCTGCTTCCGGCCCTGCTCTCGTCCCGGCTCTGGCCGCTGTGGGCGATCTCGCTCGTGCTCTTCCTCCTCGCGCTGGGGCTGGACGCGGTGCTCGCTCCGAGAGAGCCGAGGATCTCCTCCGAGGCCCCGCCCCTCCTGCAGGTGGGCCGGACCGCGACCCTGCAGCTCGACGTCGCCCTTCCCGGCGTGCGAGCTGCGGAGCTGGTGGTGGACCTGGATCCATTGCTCGAGCCGGTCCCCGCGCAGCGACTCCGGCTCGAGGGCGGACGTGCCGCGGTGCGGCTTCCGCTCCGGGCCCTCCGGCGGGGACCGACCGAGGCTCCGGTGGTCTGGCTCCGCTGGACGGGGCCGCTCGGGCTCGTCTTCCGCGAGGCACGGCGCACGCTCGAGCTCGCCTCGGTCGTGACGCCGGACACCTCCGAGGTGCGCGAGGTGGCGCTGCGCTTCGCGGGCTCCCCCCTGATGCAGCTCGGGGTGAAGCTGGAGCGCCGCCGGGGTGAGGGCTCGGAGTTCGAGTCGCTCCGGGAGTTCGCGACCGGTATGGACATCCGGGCGCTGGACTGGAAGGCGTCGGCGCGGCACCGGAAGCTGATGGCCCGGGAGCACCGGGCGGAGCGGAACCACCAGCTGGTCGTCGCGGTGGACTCGGGCCACGCGATGTCGGTGCCTCTGCAGGCGGTCACCCGGCTGGACCACGCCGTGCGCGCGGCGCTGGTCCTGGCCTGGGTGGCGCTGCGATCGGGGGACCGCGTGGGCGTCTTCGGCTTCGATGCCCGGGTGCGCTGCTGGGCCGATCCGCTGGGTGGCGGACGCGCGTTCCCGCGAGCCCAGCAGGCGCTGGCCTCCCTCCCCTACAGCGCCGAGGAGACCAACTACACCTTGGGCATGGCCGAGCTGTCGGCGCGCGTGCGCCGCCGTTCGCTGGTGGTGCTCTTCACTGACGTGACCGACAGCACCAGCGCGGAGCTGATGCTGGAGAACCTGGACCGCCTGCGCGCACGACACCTGATCCTGTTCGTCACGCTCCGCGACCCCGGCCTGGATGCGATGGCAGGCGCGGTACCGGCGGCGGTCTCGGACCTCCACCGGGCGGTGATCGCCGGAGAGCTCCGGAGCGACCGGGAGCTGGTGCTGCGGCGGCTCAGGCGGATGGGCATCCAGGTCCTCGACGTCCGACCCGAGGACGCCTCCCCGCAGCTCGTCTCGCGCTACCTCGACGTGAAGCGGAGGGAGATGGTGTGAGCGGCGAGCTCCACATGCCGTCGGTGCGCTTCCGCCAGGAGCGGGAGGCGAGCTGGCGGACCCTGGAGGCGCTGGTGGACAGGGTCCAGAGCTCGGGGCTCCGGTCGCTGTCGGCGGACGAGCTGGCCCGCCTTCCGGTGCTCTACCGTGCCGCGCTCTCCTCCCTCAGCGTGGCCCGGGCCATCGCGCTGGATGCAGCGCTGCTCGCCTACCTGAACGCGCTCGCTGCCCGGGCGCACGTGGTGCTCTACGGCGGCCGGGAGCCCTTCGCGCCCGCCTTCCTGCGCTTCTGGGCCCGGACGTTTCCTCGGACGGTGCGCTCCCTTCGCTGGCACTTCGGGGTGGCGATCCTCCTGACCGCGCTCGGAGCGACGGTGGCCTGGCGTGAGCTCGCCCGGGACCCTGCGCGCTGGTCGGACTTCATCCCTCCGGCGTACGCACAGGGGCGCGGCCCCGAGGCCACCGATGCGGACCTCCGTTCGGTGCTGGAGCGGAAGGAGACGCCCCGGTCCGCGCTCATCCACTTCAGCAGCTTCCTCTTCACCCACAACTCGACCATCGGGCTCGCCTCGCTGGGACTGGGCTTCGCTGCCGGGGTTCCCACGGCCTTCCTGCTGCTGACCAACGGTCTCATCCTCGGCGCGTTCGGCTGGCTCTACGGCGCGCGGGGCCTCGGCTGGGAGTTCTGGGCCTGGACGCTTCCGCACGGGGTGACGGAGATCTGGGCGCTGCTGCTCTGCGCCGCGGCGGGTCTGCGGGTGGGACAGGCGCTGGTGTTCCCCGGGAGGCTCTCCCGGCTGGCCAGCCTCCGCCGCGCCGGGGAGACGGCAGGAATCGTCGCCCTCGGATCGGTGGCGATGTTCCTGATCGCCGGCCTCATCGAGGGGATCTTCCGGCAGTCGGTGGGCGACCCGGGCATTCGCTGGGCAGTGGCGGGGAGCACGTTCACCCTGTGGTCGCTGTACTTCGCGCTCGCCGGGAGGACGCCGTGAGCTCGCTGCGCGGCCTGGAGACGCCCGAGGGGGTGCCGATCCAGCTGGAGCTGGCAAGCGTGGGCGACCGGCTGGTCGCGGCGATGATCGACCTGGCGCTGATGAACGTGGTCGTGCTGGTGCTGGTCATCATGGTGGCGCTCAGCGGGGGGCGCGGGCGGGCGGAGCTGGCGGCCGCGGTGATCGTCGTGATGTTCTTCGTGATCCGCTGCTTCTACTTCCCGATCTTCGAGCTCCGCTGGCGGGGGCAGACGCCGGGAAAGCGAGCGACGAAGATCCGGGTCATCTCGCGATCGGGAGGGCCGCTGACGGCGCAGGCGGTGGTCGCCCGGAATCTCCTGCGCGAGCTGGAGCTGTTTCAGCCGCTCGCCATCCTGCTGGCGCCCGCGGCGGTGGCCGGAGGCTTCCCGGCCTGGGTGGGGCTGGTCGCGGGGCTCTGGGTCCTGGTGTTCGCGGTGCTGCCGCTGGTGAACCGGGATCATCTCCGCGCGGGAGACCTCGTGGGAGGGACGCTGGTGGTGCGGGCGCCTCCGATGCTCCTCCTCGACGACCTGGGGGCGCGGGGGCCTGCGACGCTCCAGTTCCGCGTGGATCAGCTGGACATCTACGGAGCCTACGAGCTGCAGACGCTGGAGGCCGTGCTGCGGCTGGGCAACAGCCTGGAGAACTTGCCTGCGCTCGCCGCGGTAGCGGAGCAGATCCAGAAGCGGATCGGCTGGACGTCGGGAACGGAGCGGGTCAGTCCCTGGGTGTTCCTCGGCACGTTCTACGCGGCGCAGAGGGCGCGGCTCGAGCAGCGCTTGCTCCTCGGCGAGCGGCGCGAGCGAAAGCGAGGGGCCGGGTCGGCGGCGCCCTAGCGGAACACCTCGACGACCTCAAGGTCGCCTTCCTTCTCCGAGCGCAGGAGGTGGTAGCTCACGGCGAGGAGCACCGCACCGAACGACAGGAAGACGCCCAGCGGGAGCATCGCTCCGACGAAGAAGCCGACGAACCCGGCGTCCGGGCCGAGCGCCACAAGCAGCGCCGTGAGCACGAGCGCAGCGACGAGGAGGGTCAGCAGCAGGCCGAGGATCGCCCAGCCGTGGCCCTCGGTGAGCCCGGAGCTCCGCTCGCGCGGATCACCTCTGCCCTCCGCGACGACAATAGGCGGCACCAGACACCAGCGGACGGCGCACAGGATGCCCGGAACCACCAGGAAGAGGCTCGCACCCGCGGTGAGGAGAACGGTCGACCCGAGCGCCGCAAAGAGCATCCAGGTCCTGGCCGAGCCGGCCGCGAGCGAGGCCATGAGCCCGGGATGTCGGGCGCGGAGCTGCTCCAGGACCGAGTGAGAGATCGTCCCGCTGGCCAGGCAGAGCATGACGCACTGGACCAGGGTGACCAGGATGCGGGCCCTGGCGGTGGGTAGAGGCCTGCGAAGGGCCGTCACCAGGACGAGGGGAAACTGCGCGAGGAGTCCCGTGACCAGGAAGAGCACCAGGTTTCGAAACCAGAGCGAGAGGCTCTGGACGAGCGCACGTCCCGCCGTGAATTTCTCGCCGATGAGCGCCTGATGACCGGCCTCCTCGGGAGGGCTCATCGAGCGTTCGGGGAATTCACGGACTGGCCGCACGGATGCGACTCCCCCTCCGAGCTCCGTCAGCGGAAGACTGAGGTCAGCTGCTCGATGTCGACGCCTTCCTTCTCCGAGCGCAGCTGGTAGTACATGACCGTGTAGACCACCGCGCTCACCGAGAGCAGGAGCGCGCTGGGGATGATCTGCGACATGAGCATCGGGAGGACCCCGCCGGTGCGCCCGAAGATCGCTCCGAGGATCCCTCCGAGGACCGCGCTCGCCACGAAGAAGAGCAGCATCAGGCCGAAGATGCCCCAGCGATGTCCCGCGGTGAGCTCGGAGCTGCGTGCTCTCGGATCCTCGGTTTCCTCGGCGACCACCACCGGGGCGAGAAGGCTCCAGCGGACGGCGAGGATGATGGCCGGGATGACGAAGGCGAGCGCCGCACCGAAGAGGAAGATGCCGGTGATGAACGCTGCGGCGAACAGCGGACCGGCCCTGGACCAACCGTGCGACAGCGACTCGCCAGCCGACGGGTTCCGTCCCCGCAGCTGCTCGAGCACCGTGTAGGTGACCAGCCCCTGGACGATGTAGCTGAGGATGGCGCTGATCACGATGCCGAGGAACCACAGTCCCCATCCGCCGAGCGAGGTGGGCGTCACCGGCGCGAGGACGAACAGCGGGACGTAGGCCGCCAGCGAGACGCCGACGAAGAAGACGATGTTCCGCGACCAGATCGAGAGGCTGCGGGAAATCGCCGAGCCGACCGAGAACGTCTCGCGGGCGGGGACGGCGGGAGCGGGAACGAGCTCGGCAGGGCGCATGGGAAACGAACGATGGCCCGGTGCCAAGGAGCAGGCAAGCAGGCTCGTCGCGCGCCGTATCGGCTTGAAATGACGCAGGCTTGGGAGCCTGGAGCAGGGGTGGCCGGGCTTGCGCCGGACCAGAATTGCCGGTACGAGAGCGGCTCCGGTTCGTCGTCCTGCGCGATTAGCTCAGCTGGATAGAGCGTTGGCCTCCGGAGCCAAAGG
>AR_comb_assmDRAFT_10119234_pt1 | contig 11820 bp, 10 predicted proteins | sample ArasoioldDNA_FD_10543 | JGI IMG/M metagenome (IMG submission 10543) | reverse complement strand
GAAAGCTGGAAAGCCAGAAAGGCTTTCAAGCTTTCGAGCTTTCAGGCTTCAAGCTTTCCAGCTCCACCAGCGTCTCAGGCGCGATGTTACCGCCGCTTAGAATTGCCACGATCTTCTTCGATCGATCCGCCAGCAGCGTATTGGGTTCCGGCCACAGCGCGGCGGCAACCGTCGCCGCGCCGCTCGGCTCGATCACCTGCTTCGCTTCATGAAACAACCACAGCGCGGCGCGCGCGATCCGCTCGTCGTCGACCGTCACGACCTGATCGACGAACGCCTTCACGTGCTCGAACGTGAGATCGCCGGGGCGGACCGGCATCAGGCCGTCGGCAATCGTCTCGGTGCGTGGGAGTGTGACCGGCTGACCCGCACGGAGAGACGCGGTCATCTTTGCCGCGCCGGCAGGCTCGACGCCGACGACGAGGACGTCCGGCCGTGAGAGCTTGATCGCAGCGGCCACGCCTGAGACCAACCCGCCGCCGCCCACCGGCGCGACGACGATCGCGGCGTCGGGCACTTGATCGAGAATCTCGAGCCCGCACGTGCCCTGGCCTTCGATGATCCATTCGTGATCGAACGGCGGCACCATCGTCAGGCCGCGAGCATCGGCTTCGGCTTCCGCGCGCGTTCTGCGCTCGATCGACGTCGTGCCTTCCTGGATCACCTCGGCGCCCCATCGCTTCACGCCCGCGACCTTGATCGCCGGCGCCGTCGTGGGCATGACGATCACGGCGAGGCCATCGAGCCGTGACGCGGCAAGCGCCACTGCCTGACCATGGTTGCCGGACGAATACGTGATCACACCGCGCCGGAGGCTCTCAGGCGGCAGGCGCTTGAGCATGTTCGTCGCGCCGCGGATCTTGAACGCGCCGCCCGGCTGGTGAGATTCGCATTTGACCAGCAGCGGCCGGCCGGCGAGATCGGACAGGTCGAGGACGGGTGTGCGGCGCGCGATCGATCGGACGCGATCGGCGGCCTTGTGAATCGCTTCGAGCGATACGAGCATGGACAGATTCTATTGCTAGCGCTTTCTTTCCGGCCTGGCGCGGATCGCGCGAACTGCCCCCTCGATCCGCCGTGCACGGGTTTCCGGCTTTTTCGCTTCCTCGATTGCTTCGGCGTACTCGCGCTGGTGCGAGTAACTGAGCTCTCGCCATCGTTGCCATGCCGGCGGTGCTGCCTTCAGCGCCTTCACAAAGGCCGCCGGCGGCTTGACTTCGCGCGTGTCCGTGTCGAGTTCGAGTCGGACCTCGAGCGTCTCACCGCCTTCCAGGCCGGCAGCTTCACGGTTGCTGCGGCGCAGCGGAATGCACGGCGGCCCGCCCATCGCCGCGATCGTGCTCCGGTAGGTGTAGCCGTTCAACGTGACCTTCACCGGCGCGCGTACTTTGCCGAAGACGACTTTCGGATCAAACGTGACAGGAATGAAGCACATCGACCCGTCTCGAACGACGGTCGTCTTGAAGGTCTTCGTCACCACCGGAAGTTTACGCGCATTCCTCTCGATGCCGCTTGAGCGGGTACAATTCAGATTCGATGCAACGTGCGTTTCTGAGCCTGCTGCTCAGCCTCCTCATCACGCCCGCCGCTTTCGGACAAACCCAGCCGCCTACGCAGCCGCCGCCCGGCCAGCCGCCGCCCGCGCAACCGGCGCAGCCCGCACCGGCGCCGGTGCTGCGGCCGACGGAACTTCCCATTCCGCCGTTTGCGATCGACGTGCGCGGTTTCTACGCCCGGCTCGGGCAGGACGATGTGACGGCGGCAGACCTGGGCGTCGCGCCTGAGGCGCTGCCCGAACGGGCGCTCGGCGGCGCCGTCGGGGTGACTTTCTATCCGATCCGAAAGACCGGCTTTGCACTCGGCGTCGGCGGCGAGGGGATCCTGGCGCGAGGGCGGGAGCAGCCGGTCGATGCCAACGGCACGCCAGTCGGCCTCGAAATCGAGCGAAGGCTGCAGAGCCTGGCCGGCCAGGTGTCATTCAACTTCGGCCATCGCGATGGTTGGAGCTACGTCAGCCTGGGAATGGGTCCGCTGAACTTCGAGACGTTTGCCGGCCCGGCTCCGCCGGAGTCGCCGCCTCGAAAGATGACGTTGAACTACGGCGGCGGCGCGCGCTGGTTCATGACGCGCCACGTGGCGTTCTGCTTCGATGTCCGGTTCTACGATACAAAGCCAGTTCTCGCAACCGCGACGAGTGCGGGGCGGGAAAGGAAAAGGCTATTTATTCTGTCAGTCGGCGTTTCCATGAAGTGAGCCGCGCGGGCGGCCGTCGCGCTGAAGTACTGGCGCTACCGCTGAAGTACTGGCACTGTCGCTGAAGTACGGGCGCTATCGCTGAAGTACGCGTACTTCGCGGTTCTTGCCTCGCGTACTACTTGGTTTTGTCCCTCGTACTTCTCGGTTCTTATCTCCCGTACTTCGCGGCTCTTGACTCCTGTACTTCTCGCTCTGTGCTACCGCAAGTTCTTTTGTAGAAATGCAATGGTGAGCGGCCACGCCTGCTGTGCGGCCTTGAGGTTCGCGCCGTTTGCGCCGGCTTGGGCGCCGAGAAAGCCGTGACCGGCGCCGTCGAAGATGTGCTTCTCGTAGCTCTTATTCAGCTTCGTCATCGCCGCTTCGGTCGGCGGCAGCGTGGAGTTGATCCGGGCATCGTTGCCACCATACATACCGATCACCGGCGCGTTGATCTTCGCGACGTCCGCTTCGGGCGCCGCGTCGGCCGTCGAGCCTGGCAACTGCCCGTAGTAGACGACCGCCGCATTGAGGGCGGGCTGCGCGACCGCGTAGCCGAAGCTGCGCGTGCCGCCCCAGCAGAAGCCGATCACGCCCACTTTGCCGTTGGCGCTCGGCAGTTTCTTTCCATATTCCATCGCCGCATTCAACCGGGCGTTCACTTCGTCGCCGGTCAAGGCGGAAATCGCCTGTCCCACCCCATTCCCGAGCGATTCCGAGCCGCCGCCGTTTGGCCCCTTGCCTGACAGGAAGTCCGGCACGATCGCGATGAAGCCGTCCTGCGCGAGCTGATCGCCCAGCGCCCGCGGCCAGTCGCGCATGCCGTTGATGTCGTGAATCACGAGCACGACACCTGTCTTGTCCTTCCGTTCCGGGTACACGACCCAGGTCTTGAGCGCCGTCCCGTCGGCGAGTTTGATGTCCACCCATTCGCCGTGCCGTGACGATTCCTTCAACGCCCGTGCCGCGTGGTCCGCGTTCCCCGGCGGAATCGCGTCATTCCACTCGAGCGTGATGGGCGGCGGCTGCTGGGCGCCGGGGGCGACGGCGCCTCCCTGCGCGAATGCCGGCCCGCTCGCCGCCATGGCCAGGGCCGTGATTACAAAGGTGAGCCGTTTCATCACATCCTCCAACGTCTGTCGAGTTCATCGAAATCTCACCGAATCCTCAGAGTGCCGGGCCGTGGAATCTGGAATCCTGATTCCGTGCTCCTCCACGGGCCGCCTGAATCTTCGCTGAACCGGCTCAGTATGATGTTCCGGCGCATGCCCCGCAATACTCTCCTCGACTTCTTCGAGGACTTCGCCTCCAAAGACGACCCGTTCATCGTCCACGACGACGGGTATCGCACGCGGGTGATGACGTATCGCCAGATGGCGGACGCGGCGCGCGGGTTTCGGGCGCGGCTCGCCACCGAAGGGATCGTCGCGAACGACAAGGTCGTCATCTGGTCGGAGAACCGCGGCGAGTGGCTCATCGCGCTCTGGGGCTCCCTCCTCGCGGGCGTCGTCGTCGTGCCGGTCGACTACCGAGCGTCGGCGGATCTGCTCAGGCGAATCACCGAGATCGTCCAGGCAAAGGCGGTGCTGGTCGGGACTGAGGTGCAGGTGCCCCAGGGACTGCAGGCACCGGTGTGGCACTTGACGGAGCTGGGCAAGTCGGCGACCGCTGAGAAACCCTCAAGAACCTCGGAACCTCGGAACTCCGGAACCTCGGAACCACATGTGCTTTTCTCAACTCTCGCCGAAATCATTTTCACGAGCGGCGCGACCGCCGATCCCAAAGGCGTCACGATCACGCACCGCAACATTCTCGCGAACATCATCCCGATTGAGCGCGAGATTCAGAAGTACCAGAAATACGTCTGGCCGTTCCATCCGATCCGCTTTCTGAATCTGCTGCCGCTCAGCCACATGTTCGGCCAGTCGATGGCGACGTTCATCCCGCCGATTCTCGGCGGCACCGTCGTGTTCTCGCACGGATACAGTCCCACCGAGATCCTTCGACAGATCAAGACGCGCCGCGTGTCGGTGCTCGTGTGCGTGCCGAAGGTGCTCGATGTGCTGCGCGAGCACGTCCAGCGCGCAGTGCCGATTGCGGCCGAAGCCGATCCCCTCGGCGGCAAGCACTTCCTGTGGCGCTGGTGGCGCTATCGAGAAGTGCATCGTCTCTTCGGCTGGAAGTTCTGGTGCATGGTCTGCGGCGCCGCTCCGCTCGAGCCGGATCTCGAAGCGTTCTGGCGCAAGCTCGGCTTTCTCGTCGTGCAGGGCTACGGCCTGACCGAAACCGCGCCCGTCGTGACGCTCAATCACCCGTTCAAGGCGTCGAAAGGCACGGTCGGGACACCGCTCGGAGGTGTCGAGGTGAGGATCGCGCCGGACGGCGAGATTCTCGTGAAGGGCGAGAACGTGACCTCCGGGTACTACCAGCCGGCGGGCGCCGAGAGCGCGCGGCAGATCGCTGTCGCGGAGACGGCCGAGGCGTTCAAAGACGGATGGTTTCACACCGGCGACATCGGCGAGATGGACGCGTCGGGCCGGCTGCTCATCAAGGGCCGGAAGAAAGAAATGATCGTCACGCCGCAGGGCTTGAACGTCTTCCCGGAGGACGTCGAGCGTGCGCTTCTCGCGCAGCCTGGCGTGAAAGATGCCGCGGTCGTCGGCGTGCCGGTCGAAGGTGAAGAACGCATCCACGCCGTGCTCGTCGTCGAACCCGGCGCAGGCGTGTCAACGATTGTGCGCGCGGCGAACGCGACGCTCGAGGATCATCAGCGTGTATGGAGCACGGCCATCTGGCCCGCCGGCGAGCTGCCTCGAACCGAAGGCACGCAGAAACTGAAGCGGCGCGAGATTCAACGCTGGGTAACGGCCGGCGCGGGCGAAACTCCTGCGAGCGTCGCGGCCGCCGGGGCCAGCGTCGAGGACGTCGTCGCGCGCTACGCATCCGGCCGCGCGCTGACGCCGGAAACCACGCTCGACGAACTGGGACTGTCGTCGCTCGATCGCGTCGAGATGATGATGGCGCTCGAGGAAGCGTTTCACGTCACGCTCGATGAGAGTCAGCTCGCGGAAGCGAAGACAATTGCCGATTTGACGACCCTTGTTTCGGGGCTTGGCCCGGCTGAGGCCTTTCCAGCTACACCGAGGCAGGCTGGGACGGAACAACGACCGCTCGGCGAGCCCATCAACTTTCCGTCCTGGAACCGGAACCGAATTTCGTGGTTTTTGCGGCGCATCAGCCTGCCGACGTGGATTCTTCCGCTGGCGCGCGTGTTCATGCAGTTGAAGGTCGACGGGCGCGAGCATCTCGACGCTATTCGAGGACCTGTCGTGTTCGCCTCCAATCATCTGAGCCACTTGGATACGCCGGCCATTCTCATCGCCCTCCCGCGACGCCTGCGCTACTGGATCGCGCCGGCGATGGCGAAGGAATTCTGGCGCGCGCATTTCTATCCGCGCGAGTTCAGCCGCGCGAAGTATTTGTGGAACAGCTTCTGGTACTACCTCGCGTCGATGTTCTTCAACGCGTTTCCGCTGCCGCAGCGCGAGGCCGGGACGCGGCAGACGCTGCGGTACATCGGCGAGGTCGCGGTCGACGGCTACTCGATTCTGATTTTTCCTGAAGGCCGCCGTGAGCCCGGCCCGTTCCGGCCCGGCGTCGGCATGATTGCATCCAGGCTCGATCTCCCGGTTGTGCCCATCAAGATCGAAGGGCTCGACAAAGTGCTTCATTCGAGCAAGCGCTGGCCGACGCGCGGACCGGTGCGGATTGCATTCGGTCCGCCGATGCGGCTTGAAGGCGACGACTACCAGGCGCTCGCCAGGCAGGTCGAGGACGCCGTGAGGGTGTTATAAAGCGATCAGGGAGAGTGCAGGCGTGATCGGCGCCCTGACAATCGCAGTCCTTTGTTTGCTGAGCCTGCAATCGGCCGTGGAGCCGCAGGTCGATTCGACGCTCATCCGCATCTACATCAACACACGAGCGTCCACCGACCCTCTCGGCCTTGCCGAGCGTGAGCAGTCAGGCAAGGACCTGGCCACGGCGCTCTCCGGCAAGAAAAAGAAGGTCACGATCGTCGACGACGAGGACAAGGCGGACGTGGTGTTGGAATTAGAGGCGCGTAGAGTGGCGGCGCCGAAGATCGTCATCGGGATCGGACCTCGACCCGGCGACCCCACCAACCCCGCCTCAACCGTGCCTTCACTCCAGGCGCAGCTGCGAGTCAAGGCATCGCTCGTACACGCCGACGAGTCCAACCGGTTCAGCAACAAGAACCGCGCGTACGACAACCCCGGCGGATGGAAATCTGTGGCCGAAGACATCGCGAGGCAGCTCGAGAAATGGGTGACTGACCGCCGCGCGAAGATTCTGGCCGCAAGGCCCAAGACCTCGGGTTTCGTAGGCTCAATCCTTCACTGGGAGTCACTGTCGACAACGAAACCCGAGGTCTTGGGGGCTCCCAAGCACAGAAACGCGCCCCCTGATATTCTGGTAGGGATGAAAGGACAGCGAATTTGAGCAAGGACGACTTGATAGATGTCCAAGGCACCGTGGTTGCCGTCCACAGCGGCGGCCTCTACCGTGTGAAGGTCGATGCGGGCAACGAGGTGCTCGCCCAGTTGAGCGGCAGGATGCGCCGCTTCCGCATCAAAGTCGTCCCCGGAGATCGCGTGACCGTCGGCGTATCGCCCTACGATCCGGTCCGCGGCATCATTACGTTCCGCGCTCGCTAGCTTCTACCAGCTTGAGTACAGAACCAGGTTCCCATAAACCCCCACGCAGACGACGTGGCCGGCGCGGAGGTGCGCCTGGCCACAGCCAGGCACGAAGCCACGGCGGAGGCCGCGGCGGACACAGCGTCGCGTCCCGGAGCGGCTCCGCCACCGAACGCGAATCGGCATCATTCGATCCCGCGCCGCTCCCGTTCGACACCCTCATCAACGAGCCGGCGCTTCGGTCGGCGCTCGCGGATCGCGGCTTCGTGAAGACGACGCCGGTCCAGAGCGCCGTGCTGCCGTACGCGCTCGCCGGCCGCGACGTCATCGGCTGCGCCGAGACTGGCACCGGCAAGACTGCCGCGTACGTGCTGCCAATCCTGTCGCGTCTGATTCGCGAAAATCGCGAGGCCGGTCCGCGCGCCTCCCACGAAGCGACGCGCGCGCTGGTGCTCGCGCCGACGCGCGAGCTGGCGACGCAGATCGACGACGAGGTGCAGGGGTTTGCGTATCACGCGCCGGTCGCGAGCGCCGCCGTCTACGGCGGTGTGCCGATGGGCCCGCAGGAGCGCTCCCTCAAGGCCGGCGTCGACATCGTCATCGCCACGCCCGGCCGGCTGCTCGATCACATGCGAAGCAGCGTCGGCGATTTCTCGAAGCTCGAGATCTTCGTGCTCGACGAGGCGGACCGGATGATGGACATGGGCTTCTGGCCCGACGTCCGGAAGATCGCCGAGGCGCTGCCGCCGTCCACGTCACGCCAGACGATGCTCTTTTCGGCGACGATGCCGGAAGAGGTGATGCGATTTGCGGATGCGCTCGCGCCCGGCGCGGTGTTCGTGCAGGTCGGCTCGCGCCGCGGGCCGGCACAGACGATCACGCACGAGGCTCGCGTGCTGCCGATGCGCGAGAAGGTCCCGTTTCTGGCGAAGTACCTCCGCAAGGAAGCCGGCACCGTGATCGTCTTCGTCAACACCAAGATCGGCGCGGAGCGGCTGGCGCGGCAATTGGGCTCATTCGGGCTCCGCGCTGCGGCGATTCATGCGGATCGATCGCAGAAGGAACGCACCGCCGCGATGGAAAGCTTCCGCATCGGCCGCACGAAAGTGCTCGTCGCGACCGACGTCGCCGCCCGCGGCCTCGACATCGACGCCGTCAGCCTCATCGTCAACTACGAAGTCCCGCACACGCTCGACACGTACGTGCACCGCGTGGGCCGCACCGGCCGGAAGGATTTGCCGGGGCACGCGCTCACGCTCGCGGATTCGTCCGAGCGTCGCGATCTCGAGCAGATCGAGCGCGCGTTCGGGTTGAAATTGCTCTCGTAGCGCGGCCTGGTCTCTAAGGCCGCGATCTTCAGGCGCCCTTGGGGATTAGGGCGCCCTACGTACCCGCGATCTATCATCGACCGTTGTGATCCCGACGATCGCAGCCGTGCTTTTCGTCGCGCTCGGCGCGAGCACCGCCCAGGCGCCTGCATCGCGGCTCGTCGTCGACGCGCGAGACCCGACCGGCGCCGCGGTCGCTGGCGTCGCGATCGTCGTCACCGACCCCGCGACGGGAATCACGCGCCGCGGCACCACATCACGAGACGGTCACGCCGTCATCGCACCGTTGCCCGCCGGCACGTACACGCTGAACGCCAGCCTGACGGGCTTCAAGACCGAAGTCGTACGCGATATCCGCCTCGCATCCGGCGTTGAAGCGACGATGGCGATCTCTCTCGAGCCAGGTCCGTTCTCCGAGGAAGTCGTCGTCACGGCGGATGCCGCGACGCTGCGCATCGGAACAGGCGCGGTCGGGCACGTCTTCAGCCGCGAAACCATGAACGCACTTCCGCTGAACGATCGCGAGGTGCTGCCGGTCGTCACGCAAGCGGCCGGGATCGCGCCGCCGGCGCCGGGGTCGCGACTGTCGACGCAGGGCAACAGCGGCATCGACAGCAGCGGCGCGCGTGAGGCGTCGAACAACTTCCTGCTCGACGGCCTCGACAACAACGACCTCTTCATCGGGCGGCTGGTCGTCAATCCGAGTCTGGACGCCGTGCAGGAAGTAACGCTGCTGCAGAACACCTATGACGCCGAATACGGCCGGAGCGCAGGCGCGCAGGTGAACATGGTCCTGAGATCGGGCGGCAGGAATGCGAGCGGATCGCTCTACGAGTTCTTCCGCAACTCCGCGCTCGATGCGCGGAACGCGCTGCAGCCTGCCGGCGAGCCGCAGCCGTCACTCACGCGCCACTTGTTCGGCGGCTCGATCGGCGGACCGCTCGGCCGCCGCGACTCGTTTTTCTTCTTCAACATCGAGGGGCTTCGCGCGCGCGAAAGCGAGACGCGGCTCGCGCACGTGCCGACGCTGGCCGAGCGCAGCGGCGATTTCAGTCGAAGCGGCGTCACCATCGTGGACCCGCTCTCGGGCCAGCCGTTCGCCGACAACCGGATTCCGAGCGAACGGATCGGTCCCGTCGCTCGCGCGGTCATGACTCTGTATCCGGAACCGACACGCGACGATCCCGCCGCGAATCTGTCGGCGACCGCCGACGACGATCGCCGCGCCGGGCAGACGACGGTGAAGACCGATCATCATCTGGGCGCAGAGAATCTGCTGTCCGTACGCTACAGCTATTTCCGCGACTCGCGCGATCTGCCGTTCGTGGCGCGCAACCGGAATCTGCCGGGCTTCGGCTTGTCGAGTCTCGACGAGGGCCAGCATCTCGGTATCGGCTTCACGTCCGCGCTGACGCCGCGGATGCTGAGCGTCGTGCGCGTGGGGTTCCAGACGTCGCGCCGTGAGAATCTGCCGGGACGGTCCGGCCTCGACGGGTTTGCGGCTCTCGGAATGACGGCACCGGCGCTCGCCGGCAACGACCTCGCCTACCCTGCCATCGTCGTCCCCGGTTACGAGACGCTCGGCGACGATCCCAATCTTCCCGTCGTCCGCCGGACACGCACCGCGCAGGTCGTCGGGCAGCTCACGATCGAAGGCGTCCGGCATCGAGTCAAATTCGGCGGCGAGCTGCGGCGGTACCAATCGGATGGCGACAACCACCTGTTCGCGCGCGGCCGCCTGACGTTCAGCGGCGGATTCACCGGCCTCCCGCTCGCGGACCTGCTGCTCGGCCGGCCGTCGCTCTCCCTCATCGCGGACAACGACAACCGGCAGGCGCTGCGCACGTGGTCGGCGGCCGGGTTCGTTCAGGATGAGTGGCGGCTGTCGCGTGCCATCACGCTCAACGCGGGCGTGCGATACGAATACAACTCGCCGCCGACCGATGATGCGAATCGCATGCGCATCTTCGATCTCGCGTCGCGCGAGCTAGTTCAAGTGGGAACTGGCGGCGTCCCGCCCTCCGGCCTTGACGGTGATTTCAACAACGTCGCGCCTCGCGTCGGCGTGAGCTGGGATCTCTCCGGTCACGGCACGCTCATCGTCCGCGGCGGGTATGGACTTTTCTACGACGCCGGAACGCTCATCGAAAACTCGGCGCTGTATTTCAATCCGCCGTACTACACGCTGCGGATTTTCGTGCCCGGCATTCCGGGCGCTCCTCCGCTCGACCTCGCGAATCCATTTCCCATCGGCGGCGGATTCACGCCGCTGCCGTCGGTCAACACGCTCGATCCGCACTTCCGCACCGGCTACTCGCAGCAGACCAGCGTGTCGATCGAGCGCGTATTCCGCGAGTTGACGGTCGCCGCGCGTTACGTGACGTCGCGCGGTGAGGACCTCGTGCGCAAACGGAACATCAACCAACCAACGCCCGGCCCCGGTCCTCTCGACCCTCGCCGGCCGATTCCCGGCTTCGGCGACATCCTGCTCGTGGAATCGAAAGCCTCGTCGACGTACCACGGCCTGCAGCTCAGCGTCGACCGACAGCTGCTCCGGCGGTTCGAGCTGCACGGCGCCTACACGCTCTCGAAGTCAATGGACGATGCGTCGGCGTTTCTGGCGAGCGACGGGAACGACAACACGCCGCAGAACAGCCGCGACCCCGACGCCGAATGGGGACCGTCGGACTTCGATGTCCGGCATCGGGTTGTCGCGTCCGCGATCTGGCACATTCCGGCAGCGGGACAGTCGGCGTTTCTGCGTGACTGGCAGCTCAGCGCGATCTTCACGGCGCAATCCGGCCGGCCGTTCACGCCGAGGCTCAGCTTCGACAACAGCAACACTGGGAACAGCGGCGGCGCGACGTTCGCGTCCGATCGACCGAATGTCCTGGTTGGATCGCCGGATCCCGGGCAGTCGACGTTCACCTACAACGGACGGACATTCGTGATTCCGCCGCGCTACACCTTCGGCGACGCGGCGCGGAATGAGCTGACTGGACCCGGATATGCGGCGCTGGACGTCCTGCTGGCGCGTCGAGTTCCACTTGGCAGCGCGCGGTCGCTGGAAATGCGCCTCGAAGTCTTCAACATCCTCAACCGCCGCAACGATCAGCTGCCGGACAGTTTCGTCGATCGCGCGACCTTCGGTCAGAGTCTGTCGACCTATCCTCCGCGACAGACACAGCTGGCGCTGAGGTTTTCGTTGTGACGTGCTGCCCCAAAAGAAAGACATGAAGGGCATGAAGGGTCATGAAGAACATGAAGAAAGTCTCTTCTTCATGTCCTTCACGTTCTTCATGGCCTTCATGTCCTTCTTTTGGGGCGTCTATAATCGATCCCATGGGGTCGCTCAGGTCCTTTGAGTGGGTGGGCCAATCAATCGTTGGCGTGCTGGCGGTCGCCGTGTTGAGCCTGGCGCTCGACGCGCGGCCGGCGCCCGAGATGCAGGTGGCCCAGGCGTCCGGCACGACGTGCGCGGCAAGCAACGGCGGCTGCCCCGCCGGCGTCGCGTGTTTCGACGGACCCTCGAACGCGTTCTGCGG
>AR_comb_assmDRAFT_10157913_pt1 | contig 11824 bp, 10 predicted proteins | sample ArasoioldDNA_FD_10543 | JGI IMG/M metagenome (IMG submission 10543) | reverse complement strand
GATATCGCTTTTTTTCGTCCGCATATAACTGAAATTCGTAACAAAAGTTATATACCGGCAGTGGGTGAAATAATTTTATTATGGAGTGTTATAATCTATTCCCTTTTTATAAAAAGAAAGAAAAATCAGACACCTCAACAAACGGCTTTTATTATCTTTTGTATTTGTTTTTCTATTTCATTTTTATTGATTGCAGGATATACAATTACCTTTTCGGGTGCTATTGTTCGTTATAGGGCCATTGTTTTACCTTTTGTATTTATACCAGCATTAGTAAGAATTAACTTAATTAAAAAGGCATCATTTCTTAGTACTTGAAAAGTCTGATTTTTGCTAATTAAAAAAATTTAAATTGGCCAGGCTTAACCAACATTTGTATATTCAGCAAAAATTTTTATTATGCCCGAACCATGGCGCACTGGTAAGATTATTAGAATTGAAAATGCTATTGAATCTGCACTCACAAAACGTTTCTGGATTGAAATTCCCGACCTGGAAAGATTTGATTTTAAACCTGGGCAGTTTGTAACACTTGACTTGCCCATTCATGAAAAATTAGCTAAGCGGATGAGAAGTTATTCCATTGCTTCTGCACCGGATGGAACTAATGTGATTGAACTTGTTATTGTTTTACTTGAAGGTGGTGCCGGCACACATTACCTGTTTAATCATGTGGCAGAAGGTTCCGAGTTAATCCTGCGTGGGCCTCAAGGCGTTTTTACTTTGCCTGCAGTTTTGGAAAAAGATTTATTTTTTATATGCACCGGCACGGGGATTGCGCCTTTTCGTGCAATGGCATATTATATACAGGAACATAATGTGCCGCATAAAAACATTTATCTCATTTTTGGTTGCAGGAAATGTGGCGATGCTTTGTACCAGGAGGAGATGGTTACCTTATCAAATTCATTGGAGAATTTTTATTACCTGCCAACCTTTTCAAGAGAAGAACCGGTCGAAGGAAGAAGGACAGGTTATGTCCATACGGTTTACGAAGAGTTGGTATTGTTGCATAAGCCATCTGCAAGCTTCTATTTATGTGGATGGAAAGCCATGATTGATGACGCCAAACAAAAAATTGTATCTCTTGGCTATGATAAGAAAGATATTCATCAGGAACTTTACGGATAAATCAGGAAGTTTTTGACCCGATTTTATGACTAACAGGGTGCTTACCATTCATTAATGATTTGCCATTTTTCAAATCAGAGATTTCTTTTTCAAGCTCCAGAATGCGAGAATGATTTGAAAGCATCTCATCTTCAAGACTTAGTATTCTTTTTTTATGTCGTGCAATAATTCCCGAACGTAGTAAATAACCCAGTATAAACCCAACAATACCTGCTATACCAATATAAACAATCGTATAAATTGGTGAAGGAGGAAAAAAATTTGCTAACTCTGCCATATTCTGTCAAACTTTTACTTCTACATGTAAGGTACAAAATTGTTTATTTGGGGGTTAACCATTTTTATTTATGAATAAAAGAATAGTTGTTTTACATCTTGAGAAAAAATCGGACCAAACCCGTTTTTAACCGGAAACAGCACTCATTATAATATTAATTTTAGTATTTCATCTTTAACACTGCTTATTGGAATTCGCTCCTGGGTCATAGTATCGCGGTTTCGAAGTGTTACAGTCCCATCTTCTTTTGTCAACTGATCAACTGTAACGCAGTAAGGTGTGCCAATTGCATCCTGCCTGCGGTATCTTCTTCCAATTGTGTCTTTTTCCTCGTAAAAACACCGGAAATGAGGTTTACATTCATCTGCCAGTTGCTTTGCTATTTCAGGTAAGCCATCCTTTTTTACAAGTGGTAAAATGGCAAGTTTTATAGGAGCAATCCTAGCGGGTATGCGCATAATGACACGAGTATCATTGGAGCCATCCTTATTCGTAATTGTTTCTTCGTCATAAGCATGACTTAAGATGAGCAGGAACATTCTGTCCAATCCAATAGAAGTTTCAATTACATAAGGCACATAATGTTTGTTGATCTCATTATCGAAATAAGTTAATTTTTTGCCACTGAATTCCTGGTGGCGGCTAAGATCATAGTCTGTTCTCGAGTGAATTCCTTCAACTTCTTTAAAACCTATAGGAAATTCAAATTCAATATCCACAGCCTGATCAGCATAATGCGCCGGCTTGGTATGAACATGCCAGCGATATTTTTCACATGGAATACCCAAACTTAGATGCCAGTTTATCCTTGCTTCTTTCCAGTATTCATACCATTCTTTTTGAGTACCAGGGCGAATAAAGAACTGCATTTCCATTTGCTCAAATTCGCGCATTCGAAATATGAACTGCCGTGCAACAATCTCATTCCGAAAAGCCTTTCCTGTTTGTGCAATACCAAAAGGGATTTTCATCCTTGCAGTTTTTTGCACATTCAAAAAATTAACAAAAATGCCTTGTGCAGTTTCAGGTCTTAAATAAATTTCATTTGCTTCTTCGCTTACTGATCCAAGCTGCGTGGAAAACATTAAATTAAATTGACGAATATCAGTCCAGTTACTGGAGCCGCTTATATCGCAAACTATCTTGTTGTCCTCTATTAATTGTTTTAAACCACTATAATCTTCTTTTGCCAGCAATTCGTCCATTGTTTTCAGCAAGGCGAATTCCTCTTCTTTCTTTCCTTCCAAAGCCAGCTTTTCGGCGTGTGATTCAATAAGCTGATCCACACGGTAACGCTTTTTACTGTCCTTATTGTCAATCATGGGATCACTGAAACTATCTACATGCCCGCTTGCTTTCCATGTTGTCGGGTGCATAAAAATAGCTGCATCAACACCCACAATATTATCATTCAATTGAGTCATGCTTTTCCACCAGTAATCACGAATATTCTTTTTTAGCTCGCAGCCATAGGGACCGTAGTCATATACGGCACTTAAGCCTTCATAAATTTCACTGCTGGGAAATACAAAACCATATTCTTTAGCATGAGCAATTATCGCCTGAAACCTGTTTTCCTGTTGCATACTCATAGGGCGGCAAAGATAAATGAGGTTTTGTTATGCAAGTGAGTTTTATCAGGAGAAGTCAGTAATGAATAGTAAATAAGTATTGCTCATTACTGATCGACAGCAGAAAGACAATTTATATATTGATCTCATCTAACTCAAAAGAAAAATCTTTATGAGCTTATTTCTTATTAATGACGAGTAAAAAATTCTTTCATTATAAGAGGGGCTAGTTAATGCGTATGGTAATGATTGATAATTTATCTCCTTTTACTTTCATTAACATTGTAATATTGTAATCTTTAGAGGAACCCTGCAATTTACCGGTGATATACATTGTACCATTCATTTCTCGTTGAGACGTAAGCTCGAATCCTTTAATATTATTTTCACTAAAGAAGTTTTTTACTGTGATAGTTGCCTGGGTTTTGCCGACATTTTTTATTTCGTCTTTTTCGGGAAGCTTAAGATCGATAAAATTATCAAAATAACTGCTGAACTGAGATGCATTGCCCTGTTTCAGCGCATTAACAATATTATCACTATCACCGGCAATTGCATAAATCGCTGCAAAAACCATCAAGCCCAACATTAAAATAAATTTTTTCATAAAACTTGAAAATTTTCGCATTTAGAATGGCTAAAAGCATGCCAATCTATAAATTATATAGTATAGTAAAATTACCAGCGTTCCTTTGATACACAAATTAAATGTAGCTTTATCACATGAAAAACAAAAAAGCTATCCTTATTATAATGGACGGATGGGGACTTGGAAAAGTAAAATCTTCTGATGCTATTCAAAATGCTAACGTTCCATTCGTCAGTTCATTATATAAAAAATATCCAAATACAACACTCATCACATGTGGTGAAGCTGTTGGTTTACCCGAAGGTCAAATGGGTAATAGTGAAGTAGGTCATCTGAATTTGGGAGCAGGCCGTATTGTTTACCAGGAGTTACAGCGTATTAATGTAGCAGTTAAAGACGGATCATTTGCAAAAAATGAACATCTACTTGCTTCCATTCGCTATGCCAGGAATAATAATAAACCGCTTCATCTTTTAGGTCTTGTTAGTGATGGTGGCGTACACAGCCATATAAATCACTTAAAAGCAATTTGTGATGTATGTAAACGTGAGGGCCTTACCAATGTGTTTATCCACGCGTTTACCGATGGAAGAGACACAGATCCGAAAAGTGGTCTCGGATTCATTACTGAATTACAGCAGCATCTGAACATGTCCACAGGAAAAATAGCTTCTGTAAGCGGACGGTACTATGCGATGGATCGTGACAAACGCTGGGAGAGAATAAAACTAGCTTATGATGCTTTGGTTAATGGATCGGGCAATAAAGCAACAGATGCCATCGCTGCAATAGAACAATCTTATGCCTCGGGGATAACAGATGAATTTATAAAACCTGCAATAGTTATTGCAGAAGATCAACAACCTGTAGCAACTATTAAGGATGGAGACGCAGTCCTCTGTTTTAATTTCCGCACGGACCGATGCCGTGAAATAACAGTCGTGCTTAGTCAAACAGATATGCCGGAACATGGAATGCACAAACTTAAGCTTGATTATACTACCATGACCGAATACGATAAAACTTTTGAGAACATTCATACTGTTTTTGAAAATGATAATCTTGATAATACTATTGGCGAATTGCTGGCTCAACATGGTAAAAAACAAATTCGCATTGCGGAAACTGAAAAATATCCTCATGTTACTTTTTTCTTTAGCGGTGGACGAGAAACTCCTTTTGAAGGTGAAAGCAGAATACTGGTCCCTTCACCTAAAGTTGCCACCTACGACCTAAAACCCGAGATGAGCGCTTACGGAGTAACTGATAAACTCATTCCTGAAATTGAAAATGAAATGGCAGATTTTGTATGCCTGAATTATGCAAATGCTGATATGGTGGGACATACAGGTGTGTGGGAAGCTGCTATCAAAGCAGTAGAAACAGTTGACCGCTGCGTAGAAAGAGTAGTAACGGCGGCACTTAGGCATGACTATGCAATCTTTCTTACTGCAGATCATGGGAACGCGGATTACATGATAAATGAGGATGGGTCACCGAACACTGCGCATACACTGAATCCTGTTCCTTTGTTTGTTATAGATAATGAATGGAGGGGAAAACTGAAGCCGGGAAAATTAGCAGATATTGCACCAAGCATTTTAACTATAATGGAGTTACCTATTCCAAAAGAAATGACTGGTGAGATATTAACCAGCCCAAAACAAGAAGTTCTGTTATGAAAAAATTTTTAATTGCACTCTTTATAGTTTTAGTAGCTATTCAATTTATAAGACCCGCAAAAAACATTTCAAACAATTTATTGTCTAGTGATATTTCCTATGTGTATAGCGTGCCGCAAAATGTATCTGTAATTTTAAAAAAAGCTTGTGCTGACTGCCATAGCAATAACACCATTTACCCTTGGTATGCCCAAATACAACCCGTGGGATGGTGGCTGAATAATCATATAAAAGAGGGCAAAAGAGAACTCAATTTAAGCGAGTTTGGTACTTATACCATTGCAAGGCAATATAAAAAGCTTGAGGAGACGGCTGAGCAAGTGAACAAAGGAGAAATGCCCCTTTCTTCTTATACTTTACTTCATGCGAATGCAGGGCTTACGGATACAGAAAAACATGCACTCGTCATGTGGTGTAAGAATATTCGTGATATCATCAAATCAAAATATCCTGCCGATAGCCTAAAAATGAAAAGAAGGAATGCAGAATAACAGATGCAATTTAGAATGGTATTCTTGTAGCTTGAAACTTGGACCTGGCTCCCTTTTTTACTTTGCCCATGATCATTAAACAAGCAGTATATCTTATATCAAGTCCATCTGTTGAACAATGCCCGAAGCCGGACAAACCTGAGTACGCTTTTATAGGCAGAAGTAATGTAGGTAAGTCATCCGTAATAAATATGCTCTGTAACAGGGACCTCGCCAAAACTTCTGCATCACCAGGCAAGACAAAACTCATCAATCATTTTATTATTAACAATGAATGGTATATTGTTGATCTTCCTGGCTATGGCTATGCAAAAGCTGCACAATCCCAAAGAAAGCAATGGGAGAAAATGATTGAAAACTATTTACGTAAAAGAGAAAATCTTATAAATGTTTTTATATTGATTGATAGCCGTCATAAACCGCAGATCAATGACCTAGAGTTTGTAAATAAACTTGGCGCGTGGCATGTGCCATTTAATCTTGTATTTACAAAATCAGATAAAGAAAAACCTGCAGTCGTAGAAAGAAATGTAAATGCGTTTCTTGATAAAATGAAGCAAAGCTGGAAAATTTTGCCCAGACATTTTATCACAAGTGCTGCCAAAAAACAAGGAAGAGAAGAAATTTTAAATTTTATTGAGGAATGTGATGTTCGGATATCACAGAGTATTAAAAGAGATCATTAATAAAATATTGAAACGAATTTATAGAAAGAAACATTAGACCTACAGTGATTGTTATATAAAATCAAAAATGCTGACATGTACAAGAAATGAATGAAATGCCACACCTTGATGTTGTATGAAAACAAAACTGCATCAAAAAATCGCAATTATTGTTTTATACCATTTTTAGGCGATGGACATTTGTATGAAGAAAGATTTATTGAAATTCCAAAATGCAACAACACATAAGTATCTTTCTGTAAACTGTTTCCGCGTTGTCGCCCTTTAATGCCGATAGGCGTTCCCGTTTCATAACTGCGATCCTGGAGAAGATAAGCGGGGGAAGGGATCAGTGAACCATCAGGTTGCGGTATAGCAGGAAATGCTTCCGGCCCCGCGTAAGTGGTACTAACATCATCTAAATAATCTGTGGTGGTAAAACGATAGCCTATTTCGCCAAACACATTCAGGTTCTCATTAAGAGCATACTTAAATCCAACTGTCAGCGGAAAACAGAGAGCCATTGAACTATAGGGCTTGCGATCAGGGTAAAGAGAATCTCCCTGGCCTTCTGTTCCCAATGGGCGCAAAAAATATTTTTGGCCTTGTAGGAATGCGTAAGGATCATATGAAAAAACACCAACACCCAAAGAAACATAAGGCGTATAATGATATCCCTCTACACCCGGCATGAATTTAAAGAAATTAAAATACCCGCTCAAAGAGGCTTCCCAAAGGTTGGTGTTAAAACTAAGATTTCTGCGTTCTTGCACTTCATTCTTGCTATACACATCGGAATAGCCGAGAAAGGCATAATCACCTGCGATTTTTATGCCTATGTAATTATTGAATTGCTTTATAAAAAACAAACCTCCTGAAAATTTAGGACGGTTTATTGCTGCTCTTGTATTAAGATCCCCAAAATAGTGGCCTAACCCGATTGCCATACCAAATTCGCCCTGGCGTATATTACTTTCATAGAGCTGAGCATCGGCTTTTATAACCGTAATGCCAATAACAAATGCCAACACTGTTCTTTTTAACATGATCGCAAGTTAATTGATGTTTAAATAACGATTAAAATCCAGTTTTCTTGTATGCAGTTTCATTATTGTTGTAGATAATTAGGTGAGATAGTTAATTGCATAACCCCTTCTATCACATTTATTATTTCAAAACGTAGCTTCATCTATTAACCCCAAATTATTATCTACTCTTCGATATATACACGCTTTACCCGCTGGCTAATGCCTGCAAGTATTTCATAGGGAATTGTCTTACACCATTTAGCAACTTGTTGCACAGAAATATGTGGACCAAATATTTCTACTTCATCGTCTTCATGGATATTAGGGATGCCGGTTACATCTATCATTGTCATATCCATGGAAATGTTACCAATAACTGGCGCACATATCCCATGAACATGCACCATTCCATGACCATATCCCAGTCTGCGGCTAAATCCATCGGCATAGCCGATACGAATGGTTGCAATAACAGAATCTCTTTCAACTTTACCGGCACGATTATAGCCGATAGTATCACCGGCCTTCACATTTCTGAGTTGAGCGATGGTAGTTTTTAGCGTAGCAACAGTTTGCAAAGAGAACTGATACTGGTTGGCGCTATCAATTCCATATAAACCAATACCAATACGCACCATATCATATTGCAAAACAGGGCTTCGAAAAATAGCCGCAGAATTTGAGATGTGCAGAATAAAATTATACCCCAAAGCATCTTTTATGCGTTTACAACATTCTTCGAACACTTGCGCCTGTTGATATGTGAATGCATCCTCGGCAGGATCTTCGCTTGCCACAAGATGGCTAAAAACGGATTTTACCACGATGTGGTTGTTATTCTGAAGCAATGGAAGAAGGATACTTAAATCTTTTTCTTCAAAGCCGAGGCGATGCATTCCGGTATCTAATTTAATATGGACCGGATATTGATACAATCCTTCCTGTTGCAGAAATGTAGAAAAAGCGCGGAAGATGTTGGCCGAAAAAAGTTCCGGTTCAAGATTGTATTGTACAAGTGTTTCAAAGGCAGCCTCATCCACGTTCATTATCATAATGGGTAAACTGATGCCTGCTTTGCGCAGTTCAACTCCCTCATCAGCATAGGCAACGGCGAGATAATCAACTTTATGAAATTGTAACAGGTTCGCTACTTCTGCACTGCCACTGCCATAAGCAAACGCCTTTACCATTGCCATAATCTTTACATGTTTTTTCAACTTGCTACGGTATCGATTAAGGTTATGCACCATAGCAGTTAAATTTATCTCCATCACTGTTTGATGAACCTTTCTTTCTAGGAGTGATACAATTTTTTCAAATCCAAAAACACGGGCACCTTTTAATAAAATTGCTTCATTACGAAAATGATTAGCGCTAAAATGCTCCATGAAAGAGTTTGTATCGTGATAATGCTGGGTTACGGCAATTTTATTTTTTAGCAATGATTGATAAGAGCGCCATTGTTCACCAATAGTAATAACGCGGTGAATATTTCTTGAGTGAAGCATCTCGATTACTTCTTTATGTGCTCTCTTATTGCGGGCAGCAGGAATATCTGAGATAATAACTGCCCTTTCTGCCTGTTGTTGTTGTTGCATTAGAAAATCAAGAGCAACAGAAAAAGAATTGATATCAAAACTGTAGGTATCATTAACAACTGTACAGTTATTGATGGCGTGAATAAGTTGCAACCGCATGCTCACAGTATGCAATTGCCGTATTCTTTGCTGCATTATTTCAACGGGAACCCGCAGATACAGCAACACAGATAAACAAGTGCATGCATTTTGAACAGATGCTTCATCAGTGAACGGGATCACAACTGATGACTCTTCATTGTTGCATTGAAATGTTATCTGCGCTTGTAAATGTTGTTTTTCAACTGAAATAATTCTGACATTAGCATCATTTTCCCTGCCCCTCGTAAAGAATTTATGCTGAGGTAAATGTGTGGCAAGTGCTTCTCTTATAGCTGCATCGCCTGAAGGATATATTATAATATCAGCATTTATAAAAAGTTTTGATTTCTCTATTGCTTTCTGAAAGTTATTTTGAAAATTTTCACCGTGCGCCTCACCAAGATTGGTGAAGATCCCAATCGTAGGGTGAATTATATTTTCAAGAATATGCATTTCACCGGGTTTGGAAATACCTGCTTCAAAAATAGCAAGGTTGTGTTCTTCATTCATTTGCCAAACACTAAGAGGCACGCCTATTTGGGAGTTATAACTTCTTGGACTGCGAACAATATTATAATCGTTAGAAAGCAATTGGTACAACCACTCTTTTACAATTGTTTTTCCATTACTTCCGGTAATACCAATAACCGGGTAATTAAATTGTGAGCGATGAAAGGCCGCTAACCTTTGTAATGCAGATAAAGTATTGTCGACAAAAACGAAATTAGCATCATAAAATTCGTTTGCGGAATACCCGGCGTTCACTATAAAATTGCGCACGCCTCTTTCATATACTTCTTTTATAAAAACATGGGCATCTCTTCTTTCTGTTTGCAACGCAAAAAAAACTGTTGTTGAAGGAAAGGAAATTCGTCTGCTATCGGTTAGCAATTGCTCAATTACGGCAGTCGGTTGAGGTAATGAAGCATTTGCAGCAAGTATTTTAGCAATATGTTGAATAGTATATACCACAAAGAGAGGAAAAATTCTATTTAAAAGATCCATTTTTTATATCCTCAGGATTACCTATCCTCTTTTTTCTTATTGAATAAAATATGGATCCTGAAATGCAAATCAGGATTACTCCCAGAGAAATAAATACCTGTATGTCTTTACTCATCCATTCATTTATCCAATGCTCAGTCAGCATTTTTAATCCGATAAAGATCAGGACTATGGCTATGCCTTGTTGTAGGTACTCAAACTTATCTACTGCACCTCTTAATAAAAAGAAAAGTGAGCGCAATCCAAGCACTGCAAAAATATTTGAAGTATAGATCACGAGTCTTTCTCTTGAAATCCCCATCACAGCAGGTATCGAGTCCAATGCGAAAACGAGATCAGTAGTTGCAAGCAACACTATCACCACAAATAGGGTAGTATACACCGGCTTTCCATTTCTTCTTATAATATATTTGCCGCCTCCATCGGTTGCTGCAAGGGGTAAGATCCTGGAAAGAAAACGGTATATCTTTGATTCCAGCGGATTAAACTTTTCTTCATCAGTTGAAGTAAACATTTTATAACCTGTATAAAGAAGAAAAGCCCCAAACAGCAGCAGGATCCACTCAAAGCGTTCTACGAGTGCCACACCGATTGTAATAAATATTATCCTGAAAACAATCGCCATTAAAATACCGACCAATAATACCCTTGGATAGTATTTTTCTTTTACGGCAAAAGAGTTAAAAATCAGAATAAAAACAAAAATATTATCAATGCTAAGACTCCACTCCATTAAATAAGCGCTTATATATTCCAGCGCCGGTTTTTGCCCTTCATACATCCACATAAAAACAAAAAATGCCATTGCCAATCCGACCCAGAAGAGGGTTTGTTTTACAGCCGTTTTTATACTGACAATTGTACTTTTTTTACTGAGCAATCCAAGGTCAAATACAAGCGCCACTATAAGCACGATGCCAAATACAAGATACGCGATCAATTGATTGGTGGTCATTCGATACAGATTTAGCCTGTCCGACTGAAGGCTCGTCAGGCGAGGATTTTTATGAACTAAACTTTTGAATTGCTATTAAGCGTTCCTTGCGTCGCACTCTTGTACATTTAGTCTTAATTCAACGTTTTCAAAAATAAAATGCTGGCAACAAGTCAAACACTATACCGCTGTTTTCTTCTCCACTGGTATAAAACTCCAAATAAAAGTATCACAACAACGGGTACAACAATGTTAATGAATTGCCATGTGGTGCGTTGCTCTTCAACTTTTTTCTTATCGAGTAAACGCAATGTAAAGTCTTTATTTCTTGCCTGAAAAATACCATTGTTACTCACAAGGTAATCGATGCAATTAAGAAAAAATTCACGGTTGGCAAATCTATAGTTCTCAAATGGCACTTCGCCCATTGGCAATGGTCCCGATGTTGGGCTTACTGCATTGGTAACTATATCTGCATCGCTCATCACAATTTGCTTTGCAGGTTTTTCCGCGATGCCTGTAAATGCTTTGCCTGATGCATTTGCAACGGAGTCCTGTATATTTTTTGTTAAACGGTTAGCGAATAACGAAGTAAAATTTCCTTCGAGCAAAACAGCCACGGGCACATAGCTCTTGTTTGATGATCGCATCTCATATTCAGAAAGAAAATCTGAAGAATTTTTTATGCTGTTTAAACTTACCATCGCAGGCGAACTTAAAACACGACTGTTTGTATCACTTGCCAGTAAAATTGTTTTTCGTATGCCCGGAG
>AR_comb_assmDRAFT_10257708_pt1 | contig 11825 bp, 6 predicted proteins | sample ArasoioldDNA_FD_10543 | JGI IMG/M metagenome (IMG submission 10543) | reverse complement strand
CGTGGCTGAGGACGGCAAGCCGCTGCGAGATGCCGTAGCCGTGAAGCGGCTCGCGGACCAGGATCGTGAGAATCATCAGGTCGAGCGTTCCCTGCGGGACGTCGAGCTTGTCCGGATCGTCTTTCGCGCCCTTGCTGCTCATTTAGGCACCCAAGATGTCTGGAGGGATGATGCGCCCGCACCTTTAGGTTGTCAAGAGGAACCGCTAGAACGTTACGCGGATCCCGCCGTTGATGTTCCGGCCCTCGAGGGGAGCCCAGGCATCAACGGTCCATCGCCCATCGACGGCGCGGCTCGGGCGGAGCAGCGGATCCCATCGCGTCTGGCGCACGCCGGTCAGGTTCTCGGCATTGACGAACAACCGGAAGCGGCCGAACTGGCGTTCCCCGAGCAAGCCCACGATCATGTAGGGTTCACTGACCGCTCTGTAGGGGTTTTCCTCGAGCGCCTGCTTGCCCGTGAAATACCACTCGATCCCGACGCGCCCGGCTCCCTCGGCTTCCCACATGCCGACCACGCCGGCGCTGTGACGCGGTGTTTGCGGCACATCCTGCACGACGCGATCGACGGTCTCGCGGGCGTGGACGTAGGTGTACGTCGCAGTGACCGCGAACGGCTCTCGTCTGAACGTCCCGAGCAGTTCCAGGCCGGCGTTTGTCGTCGGATCGTCCAGATTGCGAAGCACATAGCCAGGGGATCGGTCGACGTGAATGGGATGCGCGATCCGCGACGCGAAGACCGTAGCGGTCAACGACATCGGACCCTCCGTCCGCGTGACATCGAATGACGCGCTCAGGCCCTTTTCGGCTTCAAGCGGTTGGACGATGTCGAGGCGGGTCAGACCGGCGGCCTCGGTTTCTTCCGTCAGGGGAGTGGACGCGAAGAATCCAGTGCCGACAGACGCACGGCTCGTCCATTGCCCCCCGCGCGCGAGAAACGACACACGGGGGCTGAAGAACGTTCCGTACTCACTGTGGAAGTCCAGCCGTCCGCTCGCCGAGATTGAGGCCGCCGGCGTCATCGCATAGTCGTATTGCCCGAAGAGGCCGGGCACGAGAAAGGCATACTCGAATTGTGGAACATCGGTCGGCGAATAGGCATCTCGCTCGATCGCCACTCCACCGACCCAGGTCTGTTTCCCGGACGCGCCGCGAATCGCCAGCTCTCCAAACGCCGTGTCGTGCTGGTCGCGCTCGAGGACTTCGCCAAATTGATGATCGTGACTCTGCCGCGCGACGGCCGCGCGCGCGGTCACGACGTACCGATTGCGGAACAGGAACTGGCCTGACGCCCCGGCGTCATAGCGGTGGGTCTCGAGTGCTTCAACATATGGAGCGCCGGTGGCGGGCAGGACCGATCCCTCCGGCGTGCCGCCGTGGCGATCCTCGTAGGTGAACCCGCCGGTCGCGAAGAAGGAGCGGCCGTCCTTTCCATCGAAGAACAGGCGCGGACGAACGACCGCGCGCGCGTAACCCGCGAGATCGGCCCACCCATCGTCATTGACGTCGTTGATCTGCTGCCGGTGTCCTCCGCCGAGGATCGATGCGCTCCAGCCAGCCGACAGTGGTGCCGCGAGAAACGCCACTGCGTCCGTCGCGCCGCGCGTCGATTGGTTGAAGAGGAACTCGTGCTCGGGTTCCGCCACCGGCCGCCGCGACAACAGGTTGATGACGCCGCCCATCGCGCCCGCGCCATACAGCGCCGACGCCACGCCTTTCACCACTTCGACCTGTCCGAGGTCCATCGGTGGAATCTGCAGCAGGCCGAGGCCGCCGACGTCGCCGAAGAGCGGCAATCCGTCCGACAGCACCCGCGTGTAACGGCCGCGCATTCCCTGGATGCGAACGCTGGCCGCGCCGAGCGACGGCGACGTCGCCTGGACGCGCATGCCGCCCATCTCATTCAGCATCATGACGATGTCGCCTGGCGTCATGAGCATCTTCTCTTCGATCTCCTCGCGCTCCAGGACTTCGACGCGCATCGGCTGGTCTTCCAGCCGCTTGTTCGACCGCGTCGTCGCGACGACGGTGACGCTCTCCTCGTGCGCCGGTTCCGCGACGAGGTCGACGATGACGTCCTGCTGCGCGCCGGCGGCCGCCACTATCTTCAGCGTCGCGGTGACGTAGCCGCTCTTGGTAACGGTCACTCCGGCTTCGCCCGGGGGGAGCTGGAGCTGGAACAATGCCGTGCCCGCCGAATCGGTCTCCCGCGTGACATGCAGGACTGTCACCTGCGCGTGCTGGACCGGTCGGCCTTCTGCATGGACCTGGACACGAACAGTTCCTTGAAGACCCTGCGCAGCTGAAGACTGGATCAAGATGACAACGATCGCGGCAAGAACGGACGCGCCCGGCGCATGGGAGAAGACCAAGTGAAGCAGCACGCCTCCATTATCCGCAAGACGTCCGCGATTCTGTAGCGGCAGCCTCGGTCTATGCGCGGAGAACGCTCACTGGATCCACGCGCGTGGCCCGCCGCGCCGGCAGATAGCACGCGAGCAGCGCGACGGTGATCAACAGGGCGGAAACGCTCGCCAGCGTGAGGGGATCCGCCGGCTTGACGCCATACAGCATCGAATCCATCAGCCGCGTCAGCCAGATTGCGCCGGCAATGCCGAGGATCACGCCTGCGGCCGCCTGCCTCAAGCCCGAGAGCACGATCATGCGGCGAACCTCGGACGGCTCCGCGCCAAGCGCGATGCGGATGCCCATCTCGCGCGCGCGCAGCGTGACGGAGTACGACATCACACCGAAGACGCCGACCGCCGCCATCACCATCGCGATGCCGGCGAACAGCACCAGCAGCAGCATCGACGCGCGCGTCGGCGCGATCGACGTCGCCATGATGTCCGTCATCGCCTGCACTCCGGTGATCGCAAGCTGCGGATCGACCTGGCGGACGACGGCCCTGGCGTCGGCGGCAAGCGACGTCGGGTTCCCCGAGGTCCGCGCCGTGAACGTGAAGGCGCGCCAGAACGGCATCAGCGAGTGAAGACCGTAGACCGCGTCGGTGAGCGTGCCCCCGAGCCCTGCCAGCTTGACGTCCTTCACGATCCCGACGATCGTCGCGCGCTCGAAGAGCTTGTTGTCCGGCGCGCCGAGGTAGATCTCGCTGCCGATCGGATCGCCGTCCGCCGGCGTCGTCCAGAAGCGCCGCGCGACGGACTCGCTGATCACGACCGAGGGGGTCGCGCCGCGCCCGTCGTGCTCCTCGAGCAGCCGTCCGCGCACGAGCGGGATCTGCATCGTCTTGAAGTAGCCAGGTGTAATTACCCGGTAGGGCACGCCAGGTGGCGTCGTGCCGGCGGGCCACGGCCGCGCCAGCATGTTGAACCACGCGCCCGTACCGCGGCCGGCGATCGGCACGGTGCTGCTCGCGGCAGCGCCCGCAACGCCGGGCAGCGCCGACAGGCGGTCCACGACGTTCCGGACGAAATTCAGTCGCGTCTCCGGCTGCCCATATTGCGGGCCTTCCATCCGCACCTGGAATGTAAGGATGCGATCGGTCGCGAAGCCGGGATCGACGCGTTGCAGCATCACGAAGCTGCGGATCAACAGTCCCGCGCCGGCAAGCAGGATGAGCGCAATCGCCAGCTCGCCGGCGACCAGCAGCGCACGCAGCGGCGATCGGTTCGAAGCCGTGCGCGCATCGTCCCGCAGCACCATCGCGGGCGCGCGGCGCGACAACTGCAGCGCCGGCGCCAGCCCGAAGAAGAGGCCCGTGATCGCCGCAACCGCGAATGTCGCCAGCAGGACCCTGGCGTCGATCGTGGCCTCGGCAATCCGTGGGATTCCTGGCGGCAGCCACGCCACAAGCGCCCGCAGAAAAGCGGCGCCGACGGCAATGCCGAGCATTCCGCCCAGCAGCGCCAGCACGACGCTCTCGGCCAGCAACTGGCGGACGATTCGTCCGCGGCCGGCGCCGATGGCCTGCCGGATGGCGATCTCCTGCCCGCGTCCGCTCGCGCGGGCGAGCAGCAGGTTGGCGAGGTTTGCGCACGCGATCAACAGCACGCAACCGACGCTGCCCATCAGGATCCACAGCAGGCGGCTGATGTTGGCGACGAGCGACTCGTCCAGTCGCGTCGCTTCGAGCGTCGCACTCCCGTTCGCTTGTGGAAACGCCGTACGAAGTCCGGCCATCACGGCGTCGAGCTCCGCGCGGGCCGCCACCTCGGTCACGCCGGGATTCAAGCGCGCGAGGATGGTCAGGAAGTACTCAGTCCGGGATGCACGGAGCTGCGCGTTCATGTGCGCCGGCACCCACAGATCGGTCTCTGAATCGGGAAAGGTGAAGCCTCGTGGCATGACGCCCACCACGGTGAGCGCCTCACCGCCGAGCATCAGTTCCTGGCCGATCGCGTCGGGCCGGCCGTCGAAGAGGCGGCGCCACAAGCGATCGCTGATGACGACGGTCTTCGGAGTGCCGAGCCGATCGTCGTCCTCCGTGAAGATACGCCCAAGCTGGGGCGCGACGCCGAGAACCGCGAGCACGCTGCCGGCGCTCCCCATGCCCTGCAGCCGCTCCGGATCCCCGCGTCCTGTCAGCGTGACGGTGGACGAGGTGAGCCCCGCGACTCGCATCGTCTTCACTGATCGCTGGATGTCGTAGAAGTTGCCCGGAGTCGTCGTCGCGAGCTGGGTCCGGTTCGTGAGCAGCCCGTGCTGCACGAGATAGAGGCGTTCGGCCTCCGGGTAAGGCAGCGGTTTCAGCAGCACGCCGTTGATGATGCTGAAGATCGCCGTGTTGGCGCCGATGCCCAGAGCCAGTGTGACGAGAGCGACGATGGTGACGCCTGGCGTGCGCGCGAGGAGGCGCAGGCTGTAGCGGACGTCACGGAACAGCGACGAAAACATCGAACGCATGCGAAAGCCCTTTCGCTGGGAGCGCTCGCGCCATCCGAGCCGCGCAAGCGAAGTGAACTCCGACGCCCAGTACCGCGCCAGCGGCAGGCGTCCCTTGCCGGCCGCTTCCCGCGCCAGGCTCGCGGCGGTCGCGACGGCCTCGCTCTCCAGCCGGTCCGAGACGTCCGGCAGGCAGAGTCGAAGCGCGAGGCGGTAGAGAAGGGTCATGCCTTGCCCGGGAGCAGTCGCTTGTCACGGGCCATGTTCACGGCACGCGCCAGGCGTTCAGCCTCGGCTCGTGCCAGGTCCCTTCCTGCTTTGCGGATGCGGTAGCAGCGACGCGGCGCCCCGCCTGTCGCTTCAGGCGCGTCGACTTCCTCGATGAGGGCGGCGTCGAGCATCCGTTTGATCGCCGCGTACAACGTGCTGGCGGTCAGCCGGACTTCACCGTCTGTGCGTTCCTCGATGTCGCGCAGGATGGCGTAGCCGTGCCGGTTGCCGTCCACGAGCGACAGCAGGATCTGGAAGGCCTGGGGTGAAAGGGGAGGAGCGAGCGGGTCGGGCATGGGCAAGTATACCGTTGGACGGTATACTTGCCCGCCGGGTTTACTTGTTCTTGCCGAGCGCCTTGGCGACGGGAGTGTTGTCCTTCGTCACCGTCACGTAGGCCGCCCCCATCGTCAGGTTCCCCGCGCGGTCGGTGCAGCCGACGTTCAGGGTGTAGATCCGATCCCCGCCGTTGTCGCGGTCGGCACGCACGCTGGCGCTCAACGGTCCGCTGACGACGTGGTCGTAGTTGGTGCCGCCCGTGATGGCGTGCAGCGAGCAGGTCGCCGTGCCATCGACGTCGTCGGTGGCGCTCACCGACACCTTCACGTCGACGAACTTACCATTCGGCGGCCAGATGGCCGACGGCGTGGCCGAGATTGACGTAATCACAGGCGCCGTCGTGTCCGACGGCACGACAACCGCCGTCGCGGCCTGGCTGGAGTTGCCAGCCGCGTCCGAGCAGCGCACGTTCAGCGTATAGGTGCGTCCGCCCGTTGCGCGCAGCTTCGCCGACAGCGGTCCGGTGATCGCGTAGTCGTAGGGCGTCGCCCCCGTGCCGCTGATGCTGCTCAGCGCGCAAACCGGCGCGGCGTCCACGTCATCGCTCGCCGACACCGATACGGTGACCGGCCTCATCGTGCCGTCGGCCGGCCAGAGCGTCGACGGTGAAGCGGACAGCGAGAGGATCGACGGCGCGGTCGTATCCGCCGGGACGACGACGTCCACGTGGGCCGCCGACGAATTACCGCTGACGTCCGAGCAGTTCAGCGTAAAGGTGTATCGTGCGCCGCCTGCGGCACGCACCGACGCGGACTGCGGTCCGGTGACCGTCGCGTACGAAGCCGGCGCGCCGTGCGTGTCCACGCTGGGATTCACCGAGCACACCGGTGACGGGTCAGAGTTGTCGGTCGCGCTGAAGAAGAACTGGACCGGCACCGTCGCATTGTTCGGCGGGCCGACGGTGTTCGGCGAGGCCGTGAACGACGAGATGAGCGGAGCGGTCGTGTCCTGCGGAGCATCGACCTTGGTCAGGACGAACACCGCCGGCGAGCCGTTCAACGTACCCTGGCCGACGATCTGGCCCGAGGCGTTGACACCCTTCGCGGAAGTGAGGACCCAGCCGGTCCCGTTGTCGAGCAGCGTGTTCAAGTCGATCGAACCGTTCGCCTCGGTGTGGACGAACGCACGGCTCGGCCCGTTCAATTGCAGATCGTACGAACCGACGCTCACGCCTTCGGAGATGGATTCCGTGATGCCGAAGGGAGTGTTGAACACCTCGGTGAGATTCAGGAGCGTCGCGCCGGTGCGGAACGCCTGCATGCTGCCGGCGACTCCATCACTCTGGCCGCCGACGAGCCCGTTGCGGTCGATCGCGCACGCCGTGTTGTTGCCAGCGTCGCCGAGGAGACTGGTGACCGGTGTCAGTTCCGACGCGCCGGGTTCCAGGCGGAAGGCGCGCTGCACGCCATCCTGGTTGTAGCTGAATCCAGTGATCTGTCCCGCGTTGTTGATGCCGCAGGCCCAATCGAAGCCGCCGCCGAATGTCGGCAGCTGGTTGGACGATACTGCAGGCGCGACAAAGGCCACCAGACCGCTCGGCGACATGGTCACGCCGACGACGACGCCGTCGTCGTTGATGCCGAACCCCTGGTTGAAGTTGTCGGAAATCGGCGCGATGTCCTCGACGCCGGAACCGTCCCGATACCGGAACGCGTGCGTGAAGTTGCCAGCGGTGGTGTAGTAGCCGACCAGATCACCAGACGCGTTGATACCGTTGGCCACGCTGAACCGCTCGTCGAGGCCCTTGAGCGTTTTCCAGCCGGTGCCGGGCGTGTAGCGTACCGCGCGCGTGCCGGCGCTGGTTTCAACGAACCCTGAAACCTGTCCGGACGCATTGATGCCGGTAACGGTCGGTACGACGCCGTCAATGGCGCCGAGATTCTCGACCGTGTAATGCGGTGCATCTGCGCGGAGCGCGGACCGCAACGGCATCAGCGCGAACAAAACCGTGATCAGTGCAAAGGCGCATCGCTTCATCAGCGACCTCCGGGTGAAGTCTTTAGCAACCGGAGTGCCCCGGCCGAGGTCTGACGTGCAACTGCTACCCGCACAGTCTGTTAGGGCGAGTGCGCGAAGATGTGCGCAACTGGGCGGACCTCCCGCACAGTCGCAGAATGGCGCACGGGATCACCCAAATTGCGATCCCGAGAACAGGGTTGAAATTTGTTATTTCTTCAGCATCGCGTCGCGCTTCGCCTTGAACTCGTTGCCGGGTTTCCACTCGGGCAACTTATCGGCATTTGCGACGCGGTAGCCCACTGCCAGCAGGAGCTGCGCGTCTTCCGCGGCGCCACTGAGATCCCAATCCGGTTTCACCTGGTCCGAGGGTGCGTGATAGTCCTTCTCCGTGTACTCGTCGCGCTTCTTCGCGCCCCAGTCGGCGGGCTTGCCGACATAGTCCACACCCGAATCGGGGTCCAGGGCAGGCACACCCTGCTTCGCGAAGTTGAAGTGGTCGGACCGATAGTAGAAGCCCTTCTCCGGTTCCGGATCGGGCGTGAGGGTCCGGCCCTGTTCCTGCGCCGCCTGGCGCAGGTAATCGTCCAGATCCGAGGCGCCCAGACCGATTACCGAGATGTCCTTGGTGCGACCCCACTGATTCACACCATCAATATTGATGTTCGCCGCCGTCCTGGCCAGTGGATACAGCGGATTGAGCGAGTAATACTCGGACCCGATGAGGCCCTTTTCTTCCGCGGTCACCATTAAGAAGAGGAAGGAGCGTTTCGGCTTCGGCTGTGCCGCCTTCAGCGCTTTTGCAATCTCGAGCACCGTGGCCACGCCGGACGCGTTGTCGAGCGCGCCGTTATAGATGCTGTCCCCGTTCACCGGCGCGCCGACGCCGAGATGGTCCCAGTGCGCGGAATACACGACGTATTCGTCCTTCAGCGCCGGATCGCTCCCTTCCAGCTTCGCGACGACGTTCTGCGAGTCGATCGTACGCAGCGTGTTCGCGATCGCCATCGACGCCTTCACGCCGAGCGGTACGGGCTTGAACTCGCGCGTCAGGGCCTGCTTCTTGAGCGCGTCGAAGTCCTGTCCCGCCATCGCGAAGAGCTTCTTCGCCGCGTCGAGCGTAATCCAGCCCTCGATGTTCGCCTTGCCCATGTTCTTGTCCGGCGCGACGAGGTCGAACTTCTCATTGAGATTTCCCTGCACGACCGGGAAGGGATAGCCGGCCGGGCCGGTCTCGTGCACGATAAGAACGGCCGCCGCTCCCTTGCGCGCCCCCTCCTCGAACTTGTAGGTCCACCTTCCGTAATAGGTCATCGCTTTGCCGCCGAACACTTTCGGATCGAGCTGCGATGGATTCGCCGGATCAGGGATCGCCGGATCGTTCACCAGGACGACGATGGTCTTGCCCTTGACGTCCACGTTCTTGAAGTCGTTCCAGTTGAATTCGGGCGCCTCGACGCCGTAGCCGGCGAAGATCACGTCGCTGTTGGCGATCGAGGCCTCGGGGGCGACATGCTTCGACCAGGCGACGACGTCATCGCGCCATTTCAGAGGAAGGGTCTGGCTTCCCTTGGCGAACGTCAGGCCCTTGGTCTCGGTGCCGGTGATGCCGACGAGCGGTACTTTCTGCGTGTACGTACCGTCAGGATTACCGGGCTGGAGCCCGAGCTCTTTGAAGCGCATCTGGAGATAGCCGACGGTGATCTGTTCGCCGACCGTCCCGGGGGCGCGTCCCTGGAACTTGTCCGACGACATGTTCTTGATCGTGGTGAGGACCGCGGCCGAATCGATTTTTGGCAGCGCCGAGATCGGGACAGCCGGCGGCGGCAACGAAACGGGCTGCTGGGGTGCAGGTGCCGGCTGCGCGGGTGCGCTTCCCGCCGAAGGCGCCGGAGTACTCGAAGCCGGCGGGGCCGGGGAGCTTGCTGCCGGCGGGGCCGGCGCGCTCGTCGCCGGTTGGGCCGGCTGCTCGCGGCTGCAGCCTGCCGCGGCGGCGCAGAGTGCGGCGGCGAGTGTGGCATTCAGCGTGACGCGGGAGAGAATGGACATCCCCGCATTGTATGGCAGCCTCACGGTCACGATATCCGCGCGGCCACGTGGCACTCGAGCGCGCCCTGTCGAAGCTGGGACTCGCATCACGGGCGGACGCGCGCCGGCTCATCCGCGGCGGCGCCGTGACGGTCAACGGTCGTGTGGTGACGAATGCGCTTGCTGGTGTCGTTCCGGAACGCGACGCGATTAGCCTCGCCGGCGTCCGCGCGCAGCCGCGGCCCTGGCGCACGATCGCATTCCACAAGCCGCGAGGCTCGGTGACCACGCGCCGCGACCCGGAGGGACGCACGACCGTCTTCGATCTGCTCGGCGATGTGGCCGCCGGACTGGTGGCGGTCGGACGGCTGGATCGCGCAACCTCTGGACTTCTCCTGCTCACGACAGATACGCAGCTCGCCGAACGCCTGACGAACCCGGAGAACGGCGTGCTCCGCCGCTATGTGGTCACGGTGCGCGGCCGCGTCGAGGACGGCGATCTCGACGTCCTTCGTACGGGAGTCCGTGACCTGCATGCCGCCTCGGTCACGATCCGGAAGCGCTCGAATCGGGAGACCCACCTGATCGTCGAGCTCACGGAAGGGAAGAACAGGGAAATCAGGCGGCTGTTTGCCGCCATCGGACGCGAAGTCACGCGACTGCTTCGCGTCGCGTACGGTCCGATCGAACTGGGCTCGCTTCAGCCAGGGCAGTGGCGCGAACTCAGCGCCGACGAGTTTTCTCGTCGCTGACCGGCCGTTCGGTGTCGCCCACACGCAGCCAGCGGTAGCCGTACGGTTCGAGCTCCAACGAGTGTCGGCCGCCAGGGCCGGGCTCGCTCCGCTCCTGCGAGAGCAGGTTGAACAGGGCGCAGGGCGGGCGGCCGTCCACGCGCAAATGGACCGTCACTGGCGCCTCGGCGAAGTTGTGCAGCGCGAGCGTGCAGCGGCCGTTCCAGTCGTACTGCATGCCGAGGACGCTGTCGGGCAGTCGCGGCAGCAGCTTCCACGATCCCCAGCCGATCTCCGGACATTCTTTACGCGTGCGGATGATGCGCTCCGTCCAGTTGAGCAGCGAGTTTGGATCGCGCCGTTGATCGGCGACGTTCACGCGTTTGTAGCCGAATACCGGATCGTTGATGACGGGCCGGATCGCCCGGCGCGCCGTGGTGAATCCGCCATGCCGAAGTGACGACCATTGCATCGGCGTCCGGACCGAGTAGCGTTCCGGCAGATCGAGATTGTCGCCCATGCCGATCTCGTCGCCGTAGCGCACGATCGGCGTGCCGGGCAGCGTGAACAGCAGGCTGTTGGCAAGCTCGATCCGGCGCCGATCGTTGCCGAGCATCGGCGCGAGCCGCCGGCGGATGCCGCGATGGTAGAGGAGCATGTGTTCTTCGGGCCCGAACGCGTCGAACACCCGCTGCCGCTGCCGGTTGGTGAGCCGTCCGAGATCGAGTTCGTCGTGCGCGCGCAGGAAGACACCCCACTGCGCTGCCTGCGGACGGTGATACGTGTCGGCGAGGGCGTTTCGCAGCGGGCGGCTGTCCCCGCTGGCCAGCGAGTAGAAGATGCGTTGATTCACCCAGAAGTTCAGCATCATCTGCAGGCGGTCCCCCTCCTCGCCGAAGTAGTGCATCGTCTCGCCGGGCGGAACGTTGGCTTCGGCCAGCATGATCGCGTCACGCCGCCGCCATTGCAGGAAGTCGCGCATGTCGTGCAGCAGGTCGTAGTCCTTGGTGGCGCGGACGTTCGCTCCCTTGCGCTCGATCAGGAATGGCACCGCGTCCATGCGGAAACCCGAGACGCCAAGCTGCAGCCAGAACCCCATGACGCGCCGGATCTCGTCCTGCACCGCCGCGTTGTGCGTGTTCAGGTCCGGCTGGAAGTCGTAGAAGCGGTGAAAGTAGTACTCACGCGCGACGGGATCGCGGGTCCAGGTGGACGTCTGCACTCCGGGAAACACCATCCCCTTGTTCCAGTTGCGCGGCCGTTTCTTCGACCAGACGTAGTACTGGCGATACGGAGAATCCGGGTCGCGGCGCGCTTCCTTGAACCAAGGATGCTGATCCGACGTGTGGTTCACCACCAGGTCAACGATGACGCGCAGGCCCAGCTGCCGCGCCTGGTTCATGAATTCGACGACGTCGCCGAACGTGCCCGTCCGTGGATGGACACCGTAGTAGTCGGAGACGTCGTACCCGTCGTCCTTGTTGGGCGACCCGTAGAACGGCATCAGCCAGATGCAGGTGACGCCGAGGCCGGCGAGATAGGCCAGCTTGTCGGTGAGACCAACGAAGTCGCCGCAGCCATCGCCGTCCGAATCGATGAACGTCTCGACGTTGAGGCAGTAGATGACGGCGTTCTTGTACCAGAGGTCGTGAATCAC
>AR_comb_assmDRAFT_10495668_pt1 | contig 11828 bp, 9 predicted proteins | sample ArasoioldDNA_FD_10543 | JGI IMG/M metagenome (IMG submission 10543) | reverse complement strand
CGGGGATGTATTTTCGGACCCGGGTGCAACTCCCGGCGCCTCCACCATTTTTCCCAATGAAACCGGGCTTTTTAGCTCGGTTTTCCCGGCGCCTCCACTATTCCTCCACGGATTTCCGCCGCGCCGTCCAGCAGCCGGATTGCTGCGTCGAGCGCCGCCGGACTCAAGTGCATGTAGCGCTGCGTCGTGCCGAGATCCTGGTGACCAGCGAGTTCTTGAATCGCCCTCGCCGGTGCGCCGCGCATTGCGAGATGCGAACAGAACGTGTGCCGCAGAATGTGAACGCCTGGTTTCACGTTTGCTCGACGTGCCACCCGTCGCACCATCACCTGCACCACTTTCTGGGTCAGCGGTTTGCCCTCGCTGTCACACAGCACGCGCGGCCCGCGCAGGTGCCTCGCCGCCTGCAGTGCCGCCGCGAGCCGCTTCGTCAGCGGCACGTACCGGATGCGCCCACCTTTCGGCGCGCCGACGTGGCCGCGCCAGTCGGAGCGCGCCACACACAGCTGCCGCTTGGTCAGGTTCACATCGGTCCATTCCAGTCCGATCATCTCGCCCCGCCGCAGACCGGCTTCGCCGCCCAAGAGCACGACCAGGTGCGCTTGCGGCTCTCGAACTGAGGCCTCGACGAGCCGCTCGAACTGGTCGAACTCATAAAACGACGCCTCGGTCCGTGGCGTGCGGAGCAATTTGATCGCACAGGGGATCTGCTTGAGCACGTCCCATTCAACGGCGGTCCGCATCAGCACATTTAAGACCGTCAACACGTTGTTAACCGTCTTTGGTGATTTCGTGCTGAGCGCGCCCTTCAGGTTCTGCACGTCCTCCGTCGTTATAGAGGCCAGCGCCTTGTCGCCCAACGCGGGCACAAGATGGATTCGGAGCACACACTCTTTGCCGGCAATCCCGCTCGGTTTCAGTCGGTTGGCTTTCGCGTAGCCTTCCAGAAATCGCGGCGCGAATTCCCGCAACGTCGTTGGTGGTCGCAACACCTCCTTGACTCGGGCCGGCTTGCCCTTGATCAACAGCACTCGTTCGCGGGCTTCAGCCCACCGTTGGGCCGCGCTTTTCGACGCGGTCGGGGCCTTGCGTCGCTCGCGAATGAGAGAGCCGTCCGGAAGACACACCCGGATGTCGGCCTCCCATCCGCCATCTACGTACGGCCGTAGCGTCACGCTCATCGCCTGTACTCCTTCAGCGAGAGCGCGCTTTGCTGGTCGAGCCAGTGTAGCAGGTCGGAAGATCGCGTGAGCGCGCGCGCTCCGAGACGCGTCACGCCCTCATCCCCGGTTACTCCTTCGGTGACGGCGCGCGCTTCTGGTCCAGCCAATTCAGCAAATCGGCGCTGCGGAACAGTACTCGGCGGCCGATGCGGGTGACACCCGGAAGCTGACGTCGCTCGAGCATCATGTAGATCGCGCGCCGGCTTGTTCGCAGGAGATCCGCGGCTTCATCAACCGTGAGCAGGGTAGGAAAGGACATGTTGCGAATCTGCTCCACACGATGAATTCCATCACCGTGCCGCCTTCCCGTCTGTCAGGCGCAGACAAGTCAGCGGCAGACATGTCAATCCACGACAGATAGACGCGACCGGCCTACGCATGGAGAGCTGCGCGTTCATTGTGTGTATCGGAACGCAATGGGCGGGTCGCGCTAGTGAAGGAGCTGGCGCGACGCGACCCATGCAATTGTGAAACGCTGTTACGCCTGCTGTCCTGCTCCGTGACTCGACGCGACGCCCACTTCCCGTGGCCCTCAAAACGTCGATCTCTACAGACGGCATCTCGTTCGTTTGATAGTGCCGCCACTCCGCAAAATGCGCGGCCCTTAGGCGGGCCGACGAACTGGCCGATGATCGAAAGAGCGTGTAGCCGCCCACCGGTTAACAGAAGGAAAACACCCGCTTTGCTGCAAGTTGCGGCGCCGGGCGCGGAGGTGCCGGATCGCGAGTTGATCCTGATGAAATCGGATCCGCTCGACGATCGCGGTGATGCGGTTCGTTGCCCTCCCAAACAGGCGTTTGGGTGTCAGCAAAGGACAAGAAAAGGGCAAAGCGACATCCAGGTAAACACCGGAGGGTCGACATCTAGTACAACGTTGAGAATAGGGTCACCTAACCTTTATTAAAGGCGGCTGGATAGTGGCCGCTCGAGCACGGGCGACATGCGCAGGCTTGGCAGCGAGCGATCCACCTCGATCGCGACTCACTCGCGCATGTAGTCATCGACGATGTTCAGCGTGCGAAGGCGCGACCGTCGGCCAGCGTGTCGAGAGTGAAATCCATGGACCACCGCTCACCGCGGCGTGCCGGAGTCGGTCGCGCATTAACACGGCTCTGAGGATCGGTCGGAATCAGATCGAGGACCTTAATAGGGGAACGGATCCGAGCCCATGACTGCACCTGTCGCCAGCCAGATCCAGTTCGTCGGCGAACTAGGGCGATCGCCTCTTCCACGCAATGAAGGCTGCCCCTATCGGATTGGATGCAACCTTCAAGACACGTTGGCTGAAGACGTTGTCAGGGCGCAGGGTCCAATGCACGACGAAATAGACTGTCTGGACGAGGAGGACTGAAATTACCAGAATCATCACGGGCCTGTCACTGGACGACGATTCACCCTTCATTCCCGCGAGGCCGACGACACCCGCTGAGCAAATCAAGAGTACACACGACGCAAGAAGTGCACCTCGGCCGAGAGCACGCCGCCGGGGCGTAGGTGTAATAAGGGGACGCCAAACTGTACTCCCAGTTGGACGCTGGAACGTCAGCAAGGCTGCCGTCCCATGAAGCACGAACAAGGTCCATAGCCCCGTAACATTAGTAGGCAGTTCTCCAGCCCCAAAAGCCAGTGCAACGAGATAGCCTAGGAGAACAGCGGACCCGAACAAGCCATAGCCGACAACGCACAGCGGAATGACTCTGGACATGTTTCTGTTTACTGATGCCAACAGGAGTAGAGGTCAACGCCAGCTGAGGCTACGTTCAGAAAGTTTGCGACGGTCCCGAACGCTGAAGCGACTTTGGCTGCCTTTGATAGAGACGACGCCTTTGCCAGCATTTTCACTTGTGCTGATGCCGACTTCGTCTTGAAACTGCGGCGATTGATCAAGTCAGCGAAGCGGCGCTGGGCTGCCTGACCTCCCATAACCTGATAGTTAGTGCTGGCAAACAGGTCTCCGGTAGACACTAAGCCAACTCCCGTCGAAACTGGAGTTACCCCGCCGGAGAAGAAAGAGTTCGAGCCCATCAAATACTGGGCCGGAGTGAGCTGAATATTGAAGTAATCCAAGCCCAATAATAAACCGTTGTACCCGGGAATGAACCCTAAACCGAAGTTAAGAGCTACGTCAGCGGAACAGGCCAACTGCAGCCTGGGACTCTTGGCCGCGGGAGCAGGCGTGGGCGCGGGCGTCGGTGTGGGGGGCGGAGTTTTTGGCGGAATTTGTGGCGGAATCTGCTGGGTACCGCTGTCGCCTTGATCGCTGGTCCCAGAATCCCCATCGCTGTCGGTGCCATCAGTCTTACCGTCCCTTTCATCGCCGTCGGGCAGGGCGCTCCCATTGTCTCCGGAGTTGCATCCGCCCGAGGGAACTGGCCCCTCTACTTCAACGCAGGGATCAGACGGTGGAACCCACAATCCACTGTAATCCGCCACACTCGCCGGATTGTTCAGCGCATATGCGTACCGGTTCCAGCGCTGAGGCGCACCGATTGACCCTCGAATCGGATCAGGGCGGGTGAAGCGGCCTATTCGATCGGAGTACATCCGGGCGTGGAAGTAGTGGCTTTGAGTCTCTTCGTCCTTGGTCTGCGCGCCGTAGGAGCTGCGACCAGCCGTCGTCCAAACGGGTCGTAATCCTGCCGCGCGAGCACCGTTCCTGTAGGCGAGAAGACGATCCGGATGGACCCGATCAGATCCTGCCCGTAGTACTCGATAGTCTCCGTCTGTGCCTCCGCCAGTGACGGCATTATCAAGCAAGCGAGCAGCAGCAGACTTCGCCTCACTGCCCACCCCGCACGACTCGTCGCCCGAACGGCTCGAACCTCCAATGGAACCGCCGCTGCAGACGCCGGCGCAACGGACCTAGACCATGGCTCTCGGTCGTACTGGCCTGGAACACCACATCTGATGGGGTCGCCGGTGCCGCGAAAGATTTCGGGACGGTGAGGTTGATCTGCCGCGGAAACGCGCCGCGTGGACGACGGACACGCGCTGACGCAGTCCTCCAGCGCGGCGCGCGTGTGACCTCAACGGAGAGCCCGCGCGTTTCCGGGCGTTCGTTCGTACCCGGCAATGTCCCGCGCAGAATCGCATCCGTCACGCGATCGTTGGCGTCGGCTGTGACCTTCACTTCGTGATTCGTCACGCGGGGGCGGCTGGCCAGTTCGGCGATCCGATAGCAGTCGAGTGACTGCACAAGTAGTTGCATTTGACGGTTCGTATGTGGATTTGCCTGACCGGCGGTATTTCCCGGATTCCACCGACTGCGGCGCTCAAGTCTCGACGACGTCCACTGCGCATCGCAGCAAGTGCACAGATCGGGAGTGAGCTCTTGGGCGCAGTGATGACACGCGCCGCAAGAGTTGTACTCCGCCGCGACCACGATCTCTATTGACCCCGATCAACGTCGGAGGATCTTCACTTGCGATGTGTTCTCAGGGACGTCTCGATCGGTTGCGACGTGCTACGCGGTCACTAATCGGCTGGAAGATTTGCCACCACGCTAGCGGAGTGTGCTTGATTCAAAACAAACCAGATCTTGATTACTGCGTGATACAAGAATCGTGTTCGTGTGTCGGGCTTGCAATATCCAGCAGGTCGATCGCACCTGTCCGACGCAGCCGCAGTGTTCGTCCTAGAAGATTCGCCCCATGCTCAAACTTGTTCGCCGGATCCTTGTCGTCACGTGTGTCTTCATCCTCTTGGTCGTAGGGCTCGCTTCCGCACAGACGCCATTCAAACACCAGGGATTAGACCTCTTACATCCCCCAAGTTCCGCCATTCCGACCGAGCAGGTTGATCCAGCGTCTGGGACGCTGACGGTGGTCGGCACCGATCTGGTGCTCCCCGGCAACGCCGGGTTCGATCTGGTCATTCAGCGTGTGTACAACAGCTCGGTGTATCCCAATTACGCCAGTGGCGGTGACACGACGATCGAAGAAGACTCGTGGGCTGGTGCCGGGTGGAAGCTGCACTTCGGGCGCATCATCCATTCAGACTCGCTGTCAGGCGGTGTCATGCAAGTGGAGATGGGCGACGGCGGCCGACACGCCCTGTACCATGCACTCGGAAACCCGAACGTCTGGACGACTACAGATTTCTGGCTGTACAACCCGGCGACGCACGTGCTCCAACTGCCAAATGGACGCGTGTACACCTTCGACCGCGAGGTGACGCATCCGGCTCCGCTCGGCACGACCCGCTATGTGACGGAGATCTCTGATCCCTTTAACAATCGGATCACGTTCTCGTATTTCAACGCACCTGGTCCAATCGACGGCGTTCAGCAAATCCGGCAACACCTCAGTGGTGCCCAGGTTCGTGAGATCAACTTCACGTACGACGCCACGCTGAAGGGGCTGGCGTCGATGACGTACCTGACGCACACGTGGACGTACGACCAGGTGGCGCTGGGCGCAAATGGCTTGAGTTCCCTTACGAGCGTCCATCCACCCGCCGGGCCAGCGACCGTGTACGAGTACGTCGGGGGAGAGTTGACGGCCATCGTCGCGCCGTTTGGTGGACGTCTCGCCTACGTCTACAACGACGCCACACGCGTCGCCGGGTCGATGTCAACCACGACCCGCGTCGTCACATCGCGCACCGCCTCCGGTCGCGACGTGCCGACTGGCACATGGACGTTCGCGTATGGCACCGGGACGAACGCGGACACCACGACCGTGTCATCCCCCTGCGCAGGCGTGACGAAGTACCGCTTCAACGGCGTCGGGACCAGCGGCACCTTTACCGGCTGGAGTGCGGGCACACTGGCCGAGCTCTCCGTCGAGGAGAACAGCGTGGTCCTCGAGCGGCGCACGTTTACGTGGATCCAGAGTGAACTGATCTCGAACGACGTCGTGGCCGGGGAAGGCGGGGTGTGGAACGACACCGCGGTGTATAGACCGCTGCTGGCGTCACAGACGACCACCCAGGGCAGCCGTAGCTGGACCACCAACCTCGCGTATCACACCGGTCAAGGCAGCATCAACGATTACGGCAACGCCTACTCCATCGAAGAACTCGGCGAGACCATTTATCAGTGGCGTCAGACGACGCGGACCTTTCAGTACGGCTTCACGCCCTATATCCTCGGTCGCGTCGCGTCGGAGACGACGACGCAAAACAGCGCCTACCAGCAGAACGATGGCACCACGAGTTCCTCGTGGACCTACAACCTGACGACCGGGGCGCTCGCCAGCCAGAACATTCGCGGGCTGACGACCGCCTTCGAATCCCATGCGGACGGCAACGTCGCCGCGGTGATCGATGGCCGTGGCAATCGGACAGCGTTCAGCTACTCGTGGGGTCAAGTCGTGTCCGTCGACTCACCCGAACTCGACACGACGTTCACGATTGCGCCTGAGGGACTCGTCAGTTCCACCACGACCGGCGCCCTGACGACCACGTACGGATACGACGCCGGCTTCCGCTTGGGTTCCGTCCAGCAGTCTGGGATGAATCCCACCACCTATACGCCGGACGATTTGCACGGGAGTTGGGTTCGTGTGGATCGCGGCTCCTCGCAGGTGACACATCTCGTGGACGCGTTTGGCCGCGAGACGAGTACCTACAACAGCCAGGGCCTGCGGGTTGGCCTGTTGCGAGACACGTGCGGCCGCGTCTATAGCACCAGCGATCCCTATACGACCACCCCAGTGACCCAGGGCACAACGACCGTGTTCGACGCGCTCGGACGCACCAAACAGATGACCGATCCTGCCGGACAGGTAACGACGTTCACCTACAACGGGCCGGACGTGGTCAGGACGGATGCCAACGCGCATGCGACCGCGTTCGAGTACATCGCATTTGGCGATCCTGGCAACGCGTTGCTTGTGAAGGTCATCGACGCAGCGAACGGGACTACACACTACCGCTACGACGTTACCGGCGCGCTCACGAAGGTCACCGGGCCGCTCACGGGTGTGGAGCGCACGTGGGTGGTCGATAGCCGTGGGCTGGTGACGAGCGATACGCAGCCGGAATCTGGGACGACCAGCTATACCTATGACGCCGTCGGCAACGTCTCGTCGATCACCGACGCGAATGGGTCCACGACGACCCTCACCTACGATGGCAATAATCGTCTCCGAACACGAAACGCCCCAGGGACGATTGACGATCTGACGATCACGTACGACAGCAGTGGCCGTCTTGGCACGCTGGCGGCGGAGAATGCGAACACGACCTTCACGTACGACGTGCCCAATCGCACGGTGACGCGCACGGATCAGGTCGCGCCAGGCACCTTCGCATCCATCTATACCTCGGACGCGAGCGGCAACCTGGCGTCGCTCCGCTACCCCAGTGGACGCGTCGTGACCTATCACTACGACGCGGAAAACCGTTTGACGTCGCTCGATCACACCCCGCCAGGGTCAGCGACGAGCAGTGTGTTTGCCACTGCCTTCGCGTACGGGGAGGATGGGCGACTCGCCTCGTACATGACGGGTGTGGTCACGCACCGCTTTTCGTACGAGGCCAATAGACCCAAACGCATTTGGACGACCGGAGGCATCGACGCGCTGGATCTGTTCTATTCCTACGACAACGTCGGGAATGTGCAGTCGATTGCCGATCCGCGTGCCAATGCGACGCAGACGTTTGTGCCCGATCCGCTCAACCGTCTCTCCAACGCCACCGGCCCGTGGGGAACCCTGACGTGGACGTATGACGCCGCTGGCAATCGTCTGACGGAGACGGCGGCGGCCGGCTCGACTACGTACACGTACGACGGACCCACGCAGCGTCTCGGTTCCACGGCGGGCGCGTCGGTGGAAGCGTTCACCTACGATGCGGTCGGCCGGCTCACGAGCGACCGCGTCATCTCGCAGTACGCCTACTCGCCCAGCGGCAAGCTGACGGGCGCGACGGGCACCGGCATGTCGGCGAGCTACACGTACGACGCCTCGGGAGAGCGTCTGGCCAAGACGGTGAACGGGCAGACGACGTATTCCTTCCGGTCGGTTGGTGGGCAAACGCTGAGCGAATACCAGGCGTCCTGCGCGAGTCCCGTCTGGACACGTGATGTGGTCTACGCGGGTGGGCGCCTGCTCGGTGCCGTGAAGGCTAATCTGGCACAGCCGTCAGTGGCCATGGTGGTGTCGAGCGCCACGACCTCGGAAGGCACACAGGTCGCGACCGTCACCGTGCGTCTCACGACCACGGCGCCGTTGACGTGCCCGGTCAGCGCCCACTATCAGACGAGCGCCGGCTCCGCGTTGGCCGGATCGGACTTCTCCGATTCGACGGGGACCATCACCTTCGCCGTCGGGGCCGTCAATGGTGCAACGCAGACCATCGCGGTGCCTGTCACGGTCGATGCGGTCCATGAAGACCCTGAGACCTTTTCGATCGGGTTGTCGTCGGCGAATGGCGGCGTTGTTGGTGCCCCGGCGACCACGACGGTCACGATTCTCGATGTCCAGACGCGCGGCGACTTCGACGGCGATCGCCGCACCGACCTGGTGGTCTGGCGGCCGAGCGGCGACGGGACGTGGTACTGGTTGATTTCCGGATCGGGGTACGAATACGCCCAATCGCACGCCCTTGCGTTCGGGTCCGGGTCTACGGGCGACGTGCCCCTCATCGCCGATCTGGATGGCGACCGGCTGAACGACCTGCTCGTGTGGCGACCGGGCAACGGCACGTGGTACTGGTTGGGGTCCGCGAGCGGCTACGCGTACGGTGACGGCCGCGTGTTCGGTGGCCAGGGTGACATCCCGCTGGTCGGAGATATTGACGGAGACGGCAAGAGTGACCTCGTCATCTGGCGCCCCGACGGCGTCGGCACGTTTTACTGGCTGACGTCCTCGAACAGCCACATGACCGGCGGCCAGCGGGCGCTCGGCACCACCGGAGACGTGCCCGTGCTGGGTGACTACGACGGCGACGGCAAAGCGGACTTGATGGTCTGGCGGCCGTCATCGGGGACGTGGTACTGGTTGACCTCGTCGACAGGCTATACGGGTGGCGACAGTCGGGTTTTTGGCGATCCGAGTCTCGGGGACAGACCGCTCGTCGGCGATTTCGACGGCGACGGCAAGTCCGATCTCGCGGTCTGGCGAGCGAGCAATGGGTATTGGCGATGGGTGAAGTCGTCAAGCGGCTACGACACCAGTGCGCCGGCGGAACGTCAGTTCGGCAACGCGGCGGAAGGCGACACGCCGGTCATCGCAGACATCGATGGCGATGGACGCACCGATCTGGTGGTGTGGCGCGCCAGCACGGGCACCTATTACTGGGTCACGTCCTCAACGGCCTATGACTATCTCCGTGCCGGCGGCAAGCAGTGGGGAAGCCAAATCTATGGCGACATTCCACTTCCAGGTGGAGGTGGCCTGTGAAGCGAGCATTGGTTGTTTTCGCGGCGTTGCTTGTCTATCCAGTTACAGCGCTGGCGCAGCAGGCAGAGTCGATCGAGTATTACGGACAGGACGCAATCGGATCGGTCCGAATCGTGTTCGCACCGAACGGACAGGTGCTGGGACGGCAGGATTATGAACCGTTCGGCCGGGCGCTGTTTACGGTGCCAGCGATGCCGAAAGAAGGCTTCGGCCGACATGAACTCGATCCTGAAACCGACCTCATTAACTTTGGCGCGAGAATGTATCGATTCAATACCGGCCGCTTTATAAGAACAGATCCGGCAACTGCGCCGCTCGACAACGTTCAGGCTCACAATCGTTACGTCAATTCGCTTAACAATCCGACTACGTACATCGATCCCGATGGCCTGTGCGCGCATATTCGCGACAAGGACGGTGTCTTTATATCAATCGGGTGCACGCCGTTTCAGAGCGGCGCGACAGGCGGCGGAGGTCGCGGGGGTGGAGGTGGCGGAGGCGGCGGAGGCGGAGGGGCGGCTGCCGGGGCAGGAACGGTGGGAGGTGATCGGACCGGTCGCGAAGAGCACAGGCAGGAGAGAAGAGAAGGCCGAAACACGAGAAGGGGAGCACCCACGGACGACGTATGTTCCGCGCCCACCGGGCCGCCCGAGGCTAACCTCGACCAGAACATCCAAACGGCGGAGAACTCACGCTGGATGGTTCTAGCAGGACCCCGGACAGCATGGTTCTATAACCAGGTAAAAAATGGCGGAGTGTGGGATTACAAACAAACCAGCAGTACACGGGACCCCGTCTCGGACGGCGCCGGTAAACTGACTTCACCATACGAGCCGTTCGGAAACTTCAATTATGGGGCTACTGGCGCTGCGGCTGGATTCCCATTGACGGTACTACTTCGATCTGCCGGCTGGGCCCAGACGGCCGCCAGAACGTCGACGCCTGCTTGGGGCGGACCGCTGGGGGCAGCGCCATACGGTGACGATCCCGGGGATCAAGCCGAGATAGCTGCGGGCTTCCGGTACTATAAGAGCGGATGTGCTAAATGAGACTGCTTGTTTCTGCTTTCGCAGTTGCACTCGCCATTGCGTCGGCTCAGGGCTGTGGCAGGATGCTGTGCGATGAAACGACGACAGGTACAGCACCGCAGCCTGGGGGCCAGCTAGTCGCGAGCATCGTGCTTAGAAATTGCGGCGCGACGACAGACTTCGCGACGATTGTTTCTCTGCACAGAGGAGATAGTACCGCGAACACGGACGACGTGCTAGTAATCAATGGCCGGGCTGAAATGTCCCTCGCCTGGGAAGGTCAGACCAAGTTAGCGATTGTCTGTAAGGCCTGTCCTCGGGAAAGCATTGTCCGACAGATGTCTATTAGCGGACAGGTCGACGTTGTGCTCCGCCCGCCGTCCCAGTAGGGCTGCGGGCCGCCAAGGACATGGTGCGATTTCGCCCTCTGGACCCGCGGCTCGAATTGCTGCCCTATGACGGTCGGGTCGGTCGTGGTGAACACTGACATTGTGCTCCGTGCCCGCATGATCGAGCTGAGATAGTCAGTCACCGCGGAAGGACATTGACCTGTCCACAGTTTCCGCTACACGGATGGTGAGAGTGCGTCGGTTTTTGACCCGCCCCGCGAAACCGCTACGCCGGAAAGGAGACTGAGCAGCCTGGGATCTCGGTTTCCACCCCGACTTCATTGATCGAAGCCAAGTCACGTGCCTCACGTGACTCGGTCACATATTGAGCCCACTCCTCGGGATGAAGAACGACCAGATCCGGCGCTCGCGGATGCTGACCGTCCAGAGCTTGTTAGGCGCGAATTTGTCCGCGAGCTTTTCGGCCTCCGCTCGATCGCTCGTCGCAACGTCGCCGAAGGCGAGCCAGACGCCGACGTATTCGAGTTTCGGAACGATATCGAAACTGGATGGTTGGCTCGAACAGAGTCCGTCCTCTCGAACCTCGCCGTTCATGAACGGCGGCGCTCACGATTACCGCTTCGCCTGTGGGCCAGCGCCGGCTTGACCTGGCGCGGGTCAGCTCACGCAACTGATTCACCAGGCCGATCGATCCAAACGTGGTGAGCAGAATACTGAACAGCAGGTTGACGATTGCCGGTCCTCCTTATTTCTACATGTCAGTTCGTGACAGACACCCACAGCACTGACACGACACAGTAGGCCGATGGTTCGCCCTCGGCCGCGTCAGATGCTGCCCTTCGCTCACGCGCCTGTCAAGGACGCTCCGCGCCGTCTCGGTGC
>AR_comb_assmDRAFT_10283469_pt1 | contig 11828 bp, 12 predicted proteins | sample ArasoioldDNA_FD_10543 | JGI IMG/M metagenome (IMG submission 10543) | reverse complement strand
CTTGAGCAAATGCCTGATTACTTAAGCAAGTGCGGCGAGCGAAATCTGAGTTTCCCCAACGACAGCGGCGAATTCGCCGCGCTCTTCACGGATCATCGCGGCCAGCACTACATGGCCCGCGAAGCCCTGGGTTTCATGTGGTACCCGTGGGCAATCAATGCAGCACAGCTTTGGTTATTGCACGCAGCACGTGTCGGCGAACCCATGGAGAAACAGGTCAGCGTGCGGCGCGCGCTGGGCCATTTGGTGGTGGATCGCGGTGGTGAAGCAATTCAGAAATTTAAATCAGAGTGGACATTCCAGGCGGCCGAGACGCTCTACGGATTAGCAGCCATCCCGCGCAATTGAGACGTTTCTTTGATTGTTTAGCGGCGGGGTTGCCGGTGTCGTGAATCTATTCGGTGGTCACGGTGTCCTGGCCCTCGAGCGCGGCGCGCATTGTGTGCCAGGACAGCGTCGCGCATTTTACCCGAGCGGGATAGTCCCGGACACCGGCAAAGATCGTCAGCTTGCCGAGGTGATGCGGCTCGTTTTCTTCATCCAATTGACCCATCGCCATGCGATGAAACTCGTTGAAAAGAGTTTCCGCTTCGGCTTTCGTCTTTCCCTTAACCGCCTGCGTCATCATGCTCGCCGAAGCTTTCGAAATCGCACAGCCTGAGCCCTCGAAGCTGACGTCTTTCACCTGATCGTCTTCAACGTGCAGATAAACGTTGAGCTGATCGCCACATAATGGATTGAATCCTTCCGCACGCCGGTTCGCATCTTCGAGTTTATGAAAATTGCGCGGCTTCTTGTTGTGGTCCAGGATGACCTGTTGGTAAAGCTCTGATAACTCGGACATGAAAGTAAAAGGTCTTGGGTCTTGGGTCTTGGGACTTTGGTCTTTGTGCTTTGTGCTTTGAGTTCTCGCCCCGCAGGTTTTCAAAGGCTTAAGATCAAAGCCCAAAGACCTAAGACCTTCTTTAACTAAACACCTCAATCACCTTTTCGACTGCTTCTGCCAATGCATTCGCTTCTGCCTTCGTATTGTAGAAGGCAAACGACGCGCGCGCCGTGGCGGGCACATTGAAACGTTTCATCACGGGTTGCGCACAGTGATGACCGGCGCGCACCGCAATTCCCTGCTGATCCAAAATCGTGCCGATGTCGTGCGGATGAACGCCTTCGATCGTGAACGAAAGCACGCTCAACTTTTCGCGTGCGGTGCCGATAATCCGCACGCCTTCAATCGCGGAAAGCCGTTTCGTGGCATAGTCCAACAGATCGCGCTCGTATGCCGCGGCCTTTTCGTGGCCGATGATGTTGAGGTAATCAATGGCCGCTCCGAGACCAATCTGCGATGCAATCGCCGGCGTGCCCGCTTCGAACTTGTTCGGCAGATCGGCGAACGTCGTTTTCTCAAAGGTGACGCTCTTAATCATGTCGCCGCCGCCCTGAAACGGATCCATCTTTTCGAGCAGATGCTGCTTGCCGTAAACAACTCCGCTCCCTGTCGGCGCAAACATCTTGTGGCCTGAGAACGTGTAGAAATCACAGTCGAGATCCTGAACGTCCAGCGCGTGATGCGGCACCCATTGTGCCCCATCGATCAGCACGGGCACGCCGTACTTATGCGCAGTGTCGATCATCTGCTTGATGGGATTGACCGTACCGAGCGCGTTTGAAACGTGCGCGACCGCGACCAGCTTCGTCTTTTCATTCAGCAGAGCTTCGTATTCATCAAGGAGCAGCTCGCCGGCATCATTCATCGGAATAACGCGCAGCTTCGCGCCCTTTTCTTCGCAGAGCATCTGCCACGGAACAATGTTCGCGTGATGCTCCATCGCTGAGATGACTATTTCGTCACCGGCGCCGATGAACTTGCGGCCGTAACCGTGCATGACCAGATTGATGCCTTCCGTGGTTCCACGCACGAAGATGCACTCTTTCACATCGCGCGCGTTGATGAACCGTTTCACTTTTTCGCGTGCCCCTTCGTACGCGGTTGTCGCCTTCATACTCAGGTAATGCACGCCGCGATGAATGTTCGAGTGTTCGTATTTGAGGTATTGGCTGCCGCGCTCAATCACCATCTGCGGCACTTGGGAAGATGCAGCGTTATCGAGGTAGATCAGCGGCTTCCCGTTCACGCGCGTTTCCAGCACGGGAAAGTCTTTGCGAACACGCTCAACGTTCCAATGATCGTCGCGCGGTTTTGGTTTTATGGGAATTAGTTCTTCGAGGGCCGCCATTGCCTATTCAATTCCGAAACTAAGGCTGCTCATCACTGCCTTGTCGAGATCTCTCTTGATCGACGCAATCTTGATCTTCTCGATCACTTCTTCGGCAAATCCGTAAGTCAAAATGTTGCGCGCCAGTGCCGGATTGATGCCGCGACTTTCCAGGTAGAACAATTCATCTTCGCTCAACTGGCCGACAGCTGCGCCGTGCGTGCATTTCACATCGTCCGCGAAGATTTCGAGCTGCGGCTTTGTGTCAACGCGCGCCTCTTCGGACAGCAGCAGATTCTTATTGGTTTGCTGCGCATCGGTTTGTTGCGCGCCGTGCCGGACAAACACTTTGCCGTTGAAGACAGCATGTGACTTTCCATCGAGCACGCCTTTGTAGAGTTGCCGGCTCGTGCAATGCGCCTCGCGATGATCGATGACTGAATGCGTATCACTGTGCTGGTCGCCGCCGATCAAATAAAGGCCGTCCACCACGCACGACCCACCTTCACTTTGAAACGTAACCGCGATGTCATGTCGCGACAGCAGGGCGCCCAGATTGATGTTTGTAGCTTCGTAACTCGCATCGCGTCCAGTCGTTGCAAACGTGTTGGCAACATGAAAAGCGGCATTGCTTTCGCTCTGCACTTTGTAGTGTTCGATGCGCGCACCTTTAGCCACCGAAACATTCACAACCGTGTCCGTAAAATAGACGTCGCGGCTACCGATGAAACTTTCAACCAGGGTTGCTGAACTGTTCTCTTCTGCGAACACCATCACGCGCGGAAAAGCCGCAGGCGCGGCGCCGTTTCCTCCGGACGAGTTGAAAATCAGATGAATCGGAGCCGACACCTCGACACCGCGTGGAACCAAAACAAACGCACCGCTGGAAAACAGCGCGGTATTCAGTGCCGTCAACCCGTTCGTTTGCGACGTCAAGCCGAGTTGTTCGCGGATTTGCGCTTCGTACTGCGGCTGCAGTAACGCCTCTGCGAGGTCGGTCAGAATAACCCCGTGGGGCAACTGCACTGAAGAAAGACTGCGCTGAAGTATCCCATCGACGAACACCAGACGGCTGTTGTCAGTTTCGGGATACGGGGACGTGGCCACGCTGGTTTCGAACGATGGGGTTGCGCCATTTCTGATTACCGGCGAGAAATGTCCGCGCGTGATCGGCGCGACGTTTGTGTATTTCCAATCTTCGTCGCGGACAGTTGGAAATCCAACACGCTCGAAGTGCCCAAACGCTTCTTCTCGCGCGGTCCGCAACCATGCCGGCTCGTCAGCGCGCTGACGGACTAACTCGCGAAAAGCGGACGCGTATGAATTGTCTTCCTTAATTAATTGCAATGTCGCAACCGTTCTATCGCCCGCTAAAGCAGGCTCAGAAAATAATAGATATTTTCACGTACTCTGCGCTGCAGCGCCGGGCCATTATCAAACGTCCGCTACGCGAACGAAACTGCTTACTGCTTACTGCTTACTGCCAACGGCTTGCCATTCGCGCTTTTCAACCAGTCATAGCCTTTCTCTTCCAACTCGAGGGCCAATTCCTTGCCGCCTTCTTTCACAATGCGACCTCCCGACAGGACGTGCACGAAATCCGGAGTGATGTAGTTCAGCAAACGCTGATAGTGCGTCACGAGAATCACGGCCTTGTCAGGGCTATGAAGTTTATTAACTCCTCCAGCGACGATGCGCAGCGCGTCGATGTCCAGACCCGAGTCCGTTTCATCGAGCACAGACAATTTCGGATCAAGCACAGCCATCTGCAGGATCTCGTTTCGCTTCTTCTCGCCGCCAGAGAAACCTTCATTTACCGAACGCGTCATGAAGCTCGCATCCATCTCCACGATCTTCGCCTTCTCTTTCAAAAGGTCCTTGAATTCCAATGGATCGAGTTCTTCTTCGCCGTGATGCTTCTGCCGTTCGTTGTAAGCGAGACGCAGGAACTGTGCATTGGAAACGCCCGGCACTTCAATCGGATACTGAAACGCCATAAAGACACCTTCGCGGGCCCGTTCGTCCGGCGACATCTCAAGCAAGTTTTTGCCGTCGTAAATCACTTCGCCGGCAGTCACCTCGTATTGCGGATGGCCAGCCAACACTTTTGCAAGCGTCGACTTGCCCGAGCCATTCGGGCCCATGATGGCGTGCACTTCGCCCTTGTTCACTTTCAGGTTGATACCTTTGAGGATTTCATTTCCATCAACCGAGGTGTGCAGATTTCTGATTTCTAACATTTACTCTCCAAAAGTCTGGTCTTTGGTCTTAGCGCTTTGGTCTTTGCAAAGAGGCACGACAAAGACCTAAGTCCAAAGATCAAAGACCGCTTTATCCAACTGCTCCTTCAAGTTTCAATCCCAGCAACCGGGTGGCCTCAACCGCAAATTCCATTGGCAGTTGCAGAAAGACATCTTTGCAAAAACCGTTGATGATCAGGCTCACTGCGTCTTCCTGCGAGATGCCGCGTTGCATCAAGTAGAACAGCTGCTCTTCGCTGATGCGCGAAGTCGACGCTTCGTGCTCGACCTGCGACGAGTTGTTCATCACCTCGATGTACGGGAACGTATTCGCGCCCGCGTTTGACCCAATCAACATCGAGTCGCATTGCGTATAGTTCCGTGCGTTCTCGGCCTTCGGCATGATTTTGACCAGCCCGCGATAACTGTTGTTTGCGTGTCCGGCCGAGATGCCTTTCGAAATGATGGTCGAACGCGTGTTCTTTCCCAGATGAATCATCTTGGTGCCCGTGTCGGCCTGCTGTGCGTGGTTCGTTAAAGCGACGGAATAGAATTCGCCAATCGAGTTGTCGCCCTGCAAAATACAGGACGGATATTTCCACGTAATAGCCGAACCGGTTTCGACCTGCGTCCAGGAAATCTTCGAATGGTCACCGCGACAGGCGCCGCGCTTTGTCACAAAGTTGTAAATGCCGCCCTTACCGGTTTCATCACCGGCGTACCAGTTCTGGACCGTCGAATACTTGATCTCAGCGCTGTCCAGGGCGACGAGCTCAACCACGGCCGCGTGCAGCTGGTTTTTGTCGAACTGTGGCGCGGTACATCCTTCCAGATACGAAACGTAAGCACCCTCTTCCGCGACGATCAGCGTGCGCTCGAACTGTCCTGACTCAGAATTGTTGATGCGAAAATAGGTTGAGAGTTCCATTGGACAGCGCACACCCTTTGGAATGAAACAGAAACTACCATCCGAAAAGACCGCGCTGTTCAATGCCGCATAGAAGTTGTCGTTCGTCGGCACGACGGAGCCGAGGTACTTGCGCACCAACTCCGGATGCTCCTGCACCGCTTCGCTGAACGAGCAGAAAATTACGCCGACTTTCTTCAGCTTCTCTTTGTAAGTCGTCGCAACCGAAACCGAATCGAACACGGCATCGACGGCCACGCCGGCGAGCTGCTTCTGTTCGGACAGCGGAATGCCGAGCTTCTCAAACGTGCGCAGTAATTCAGGATCGACTTCGTCCAGACTCGCTTTCTTCGCTTTCTGCTTCGGGGCGCTGTAATAAATCATGTCCTGGTAATCAACTTCCGGAAACCTGAGGTTGGGCCAGCGTCGCGGCTCTTCCATCTTCAGCCAGTTGCGATACGCCTTCAGACGAAAGTCGAGCATCCATTCCGGCTCGTTCTTCTTCGCCGAAATCAGGCGGACGGTGTCTTCGCTCAGGCCACGCGGAATGGTTTCCGACTCGATGTCGGTGACCCAGCCGTATTTGTATTCGCGGTTTGCGAGTATCTCAGCAGTACTCATTTTTGTTTCTCAGTTCGTGCTGCGTAGGGATCGTAAAGGAGTTTGCATTCTTTGGATCTGATGCACGCGCGCATCAACCTTTTCTTCAGATCCGATTAATTCGGCCAGCGTAATTTCCGACAAGGCGCTCTGCACAATTTCATGAAGGCCGACGATCACCGGTCGAATGCCGCAGTCGCTCGTGTGGACGCATGTATCCAGCACGCCCGTGTGGGTCTTACAAAACCTGTCGACAGTGTCCTCGTCGAGAATCCGGATGACTTCATTCAAGTGGATCTCGGAAGCGGGACGGGCCAGCGTGTAGCCTCCGTTTGCGCCGCGCTGCGATTGCACCAGCCCGGCTTTCACCAAAACCCACATCAGCTTGCCCGCATTCGCAACCGAAAGCCCTTCGCGGTCGGCGATCTGATTCAGCGTCAGAGACTCGCCGGCGGTTTCAGCCCGCGCTAATTGCACAAGACACCGCAGGCCATATTCTTCATGAGCTGAAATCTTCATTTTGTGCAGTTTTTGCCGAAAACCAATGCCATTCTAGCATTCCTGACTTTTTCGTCAAGTTTCGGGAAGGGGTCTCGCGCGTCATTGATTTCCGTGATCTCTGTCCAAAGACTGATTTAGAATCGGTGTTGCTGAAATTATTGATGGCGCTTGCACATCACCCCTTGTCGGACGCTGGAGTCTCATCCGAGACGTTCTCATCGTCGGTAAATCCTGAGCTCGCGCACCGGTTTCAGCAAATCGCTGACAATCCCCGCTACAGTCACTTCAAGAGGATTCCGGGGCGCATTGTCCGCTTCCTGGATAGCCTTCACATCGAGTTTGATCGAGAAGCTGTACTCGAGCGATTGCTGGCCCATTACATGTTCATTGCCTTAGTCGACGACGCCGTTGATTCAGGCGAGGCGGACGTGGCGCAGACGGTTTTCGATCGCCTCCGCCAGGTTGCGTGCAGTGTGAATGAAATCTCGCGTGCAACAGATGTTGTGATCGTAACCGAAATGCTGAAGTGCCACATCGAAGAGCATAGTCGCGTGCCGATCCTGCGCGCGCTGCGGCGTGCACACCGCGAAGTAGTCCGCGAGCGTGCCGCAACGTCTCTCCGCACGTATATCAGTCATCGAAAAACCCTTGGCCGCGCGACGGCGAGACAGTCTTATCTGTTGATTCAATCCGCTGTGAGTGAACCTAATCAGAGTCTCTGCCGGCTGATGGAAGAGATTGGCGCGGTAGGCTGTTTGGTTGACAGCGTGATCGACATCGGTGAAGACCACCGATTAGGTTTGCTGAACTTTGATCCAACTGCGGTGAATTACGGGAAGTTGTACTTCAGCACTGGGATCGCCGGAATGCGCGTGTTGGTGAAGGCGCCATCGCTGGTTTTTCTGTTGGCCGAAGCAATTCTCGACAACGTCAGAGATCGCGGCCGCTCACGACCGTCCCTTATTCCTCAGGCAACGTCTTCACGCCAATCGACTGCACAATCTTTTCGCGATAACGTCGCGCATCCGCTTTGATGGTTTCTTCGTTGAGCGTTAGCAAACGACGATCGCGCATGACGATGCGGCCTTCAATGATCACAGTTCTGACGTCGCCGGCCTTCGTAGCGTAAACAAGATCAGAGTAGATGTTGTAGAACGGCGTCTGGTTGAGCGCATCGAGATCGACAATCACGATGTCCGCGCGCTTTCCTGTTTCGATCGAACCAATTTCCTTATTGAGATGCATGGCGCGCGCGCCGCGGATCGTAGCCATTTCGAAAGCATCTTGGGCCGACACAACTTTCGGATCGTTGCTAATGAGTTTGTGCAGCTTGGCCGCCGTGTCCATCTCTTCCCAAAGATTCAAATCGTTGTTTGAAGCGGCGCCATCTGTGCCGAGCCCGACCGGCAGATTCTCTTTCAGCATTTCCGGGACTGGTGCAGTTCCCGACGCGAGCTTCATATTCGATTGTGGATTGTGAACAATGCCGACACCCAGCTTCTTCAGTACGCCCAACTCACCTTCGGTCGGCCAGACCATGTGCGCCGCGATCACGCGGTCGTTGAGAAAACCAATGCGGTTGAGATAGACGACCGGCGAAGCGCCTTTCGCTTTGAGGCTGTCATCGACTTCACGTTTTGTTTCAGAGATGTGAATGACTATCGGAGAGCGTAGCCGATCAGAAAGAGCCCGCGCGGCCTTCAGATGTTCTTCGGAGACCGTATATGGCGCGTGTGGCGCGATCGCCGGAACAATCAAGGCGTTGCCCGTCCACTTCTGAATGAATTTTTCAGAGTAAGCGAGACCCGTTTCGTATGTCTTGTTGTCGGCAACTGGAAAATCGATGACGGTCTCGCCTAATACGCCGCGCATGCCGGCTTTAAATGTTTCGTCGGCGATCGCGTCTTCGAAGTAATACATGTCACAGTAGGTCGTCGTTCCGCTGCGAATCATCTCGGCCAATCCGAGGCGTGTGCCGACGCGCACAAAGTCTTCAGTGACATTCTTGGCTTCGGCCGGAAAGATGTACTTAGTGAGCCACTCTTGCAGATCGAGATCGTCGGCGATGCCGCGAAAGAGCGTCATCGGCACGTGCGTGTGGCCGTTGATGAGGCCGGGAATGACAACCTTGCCGGCCGCGTTGATGACTTCGCGCGCAGCGTATTTGCGATCGATGTCGGCGGTATCATCGACTGCGACGATGCGCCCGCCTTTGATGGCGACGCCGCCGTTTTCGATCACACGGCGCGAGCCGTCCATCGTCACGACTGTGCCGCCTCTAATAATCAGGTCCACGTTGGTCTTCCTGCGCTGCGCCATCGTTATCGATTGCGCAAACGAAATCAACAAGACGAGGCCGATAATCTTCGTTCGCATGGCTGACGGAAAGGTCTCTTACGACGTCGCGGTCGCGTCTTTCAAAAACCTCGCATCGAATGCCCTTGGCAGCAAATCGCCGATGTTCACTTCCTGACGCTGACCGCGGAGATTCGCGAGCGTGATTTTTGCCTGCTTGCAATACTCCCAAATGATCTGCCGGCAAGTCCCACACGGCGGCGTTAACTGTTCCGTGTCCACCACGATCACAAGATCGGTGAAGTCGCGTTCACACTCAGACAGTGCCTTCCAAATCGCTACCCGTTCAGCGCAAACGGTCAAGCCATAGCTTGCGCTCTCGATATTGCAGCCGGTGTAGATCTTTCCGGCTTCGGTACGCAGCGCGGCGCCCACCAAAAAATTCGAAAATGGCGCGAGTGAACACGAGCGCGCCCTGGTAGCAATTTCAACCAAATCCTCAGTATCGCTCAAATCTGACCTCCAACTTGAATATCTCGGGCCAGCCTCTCGCGAATCTTTCCGCTGATCAAATCAATACTCACAAGATTATGACCACCCTCGGGGATAATTACGTCGGCAAAACGCTTCGACGGTTCGACGAACTGAATGTGCATCGGCCGGACGGTCGCGATGTATTGATCGATGACCGAATCAAGCGTGCGTCCGCGCTCGGCGATGTCACGCCGGAGGCGGCGAATGAAACGCAGATCATCAGGCGTATCGACAAAGATCTTGATGTCCATCTGCTCGAGCAGACGCGGCTCAGCGAAGATCAAAATGCCTTCGACGATGACGATCGGTTTCGGTTCGACTCGCGTCGTCGCCGGCAGACGCGTGTGCGTTCTGAAATCGTAAATCGGCAGCTCGACCGGCTCGCCCGCATTCAGTTTCTTCAGGTGGTTGACAAGCAGGTCGTTGTCTACCGCATCCGGATGATCGAAATTTGCCGCGTTACGATAGTCGAGCGGCATGTCTTTCAAATCGCGGTAGTAGAGATCCTGCTGAATGAAGACAACATCATCCGCGCTGACCGATTCGAGGATCCGGTTCGCAACCGTCGTTTTGCCAGAACCAGTACCGCCACAAATCCCAATGATCATAAATAGTCAGTGGTCTGTGGTCTGTGGTCTGTGGTCAGTCGCACCACTTCAACTGACTACTGACAACTGACCGTTTTACGAGACCCGCGGAATCACTCGTCTTAGCAATTCGGTAAACTGCTCGCGCACGCGTTCGCCCGTGGCAATGACCTGATCGTGATCGACCGGCCGGTCAGAAACACCGGCTGCCAGATTCGTAATGCACGAAATACCAACGACCTGCATTTCCATGTGCCGCGCGACGATTGCTTCCGGCACCGTGCTCATGCCAACGGCGTCGGCGCCCAGCGAACGTACCATATGAATTTCAGCCGGCGTTTCGTAACTTGGGCCAGTCAGCGAAGCGTAAACGCCGCGGAACATTTGCATGCCCATGGCGCGCGCTTCCTGCAACACGACGTCCTGCAACTCCGGCGCGTAGCTGTTAGTCAAATCCGGAAAGCGGGGCCCAAAACGCTCGTCGTTCGGGCCAATCAGCGGATTCATACCCATTAGATTTATGTGATCGGTAATCACCATCAACGAGCCCGGTGTGAACTCAACATTCAGCGCGCCTGAGGCGTTAGTCAAAATCAAGGTGCGGACGCCCAGCAGTTTCAGGACACGTATCGGGAACGTGACTTCTTCCAACGAATAGCCTTCGTAAAAATGAAAACGTCCCTGCATCGCAGCCACGGCTCCGTTGCCAATTTCGCCGATCACCAATTGCCCGGCGTGACCCTCAACAGTTGCGCGGGCGAAGCCGGGAATTTCATCGTAACGGATCGTTGTTGCGTTGCTCAGCTCATTGGCAAAGCCGCCGAGTCCACTGCCAAGCACTACCGCCACCGAGGCTTCAGTCTCAGTGCGCGAGCGAATCAAGCGGGCCGCTTTCTCTGCGCGATCGTAAAGAGATGTGGTTGGGTCTAGTCGGGCTGCCATATTTGTTCGAATGAAGACATTACAACATTTAGCTCGGCACGCGCTATCCCGAACTGGGTTGCTGTTTACCTTTCCTTCTCGTAGGGAATTCCAATCGCTTTCGGGGCGCGAGACTGACCGATGAAGCCGGCCAACACAATGATCGTAACTACGTAGGGAATCATCTGAATGAACTGCACGGGGATGTCTTCGCCGGACGGAAGTTTTGCGACGCCTTGCATTTGAATTGTTAGCGCATCAGCAAGTCCAAAAAGCAGACATGCGAGCATCGTCTGCACGGGCCGCCATTTGCCGAAAATTAGTGCAGCCAAGGCGATGAATCCACGGCCTGCGGCCATGTTGCGGGTGAAGAGCGATGACTGACCAATCGACAGATAGGCGCCACCAATTCCGGCGAGCGCACCGGAAAGAATCACCCCGAGGTAGCGAATGCGAGTGACTTTCACTCCGGCGGCATCGGCTGCTTCAGGATTCTCTCCCACGGCGCGCAGTCGCAAACCAAACGGCGTTCGATAGAGGACGTATCGCGTCAGTATTACCGCAATCAAAGCAAGCACAGAGATGATCGACACGTCAGTAAGGATTCGCCACGAAGGCAGAAACGGAAGGAGGCGAGACAAATCCGGCAGCAGATTCTCTTTCGGAATCTGGGGCGTCGAACCTGAAGAGAGAAACAGTGCGCCGCTCAAAACGGCTGGTAATCCAATGAAGAGGATGTTAATGCCCGTGCCGGTGACGACCTGATCTGCTTTGAAACGAATGCAGGCGACAGCAATGATTGCGGCTACCGCTGCGCCCGCGACTATCGCCGACCCGAGCCCAACCCATGGGCTATGAGCGTAATAGGTCACCGAAGCCGCAGTGAAAGCCCCAGCCAGAAGCAATCCTTCCAGCGCGATGTTTATGACGCCCGAGCGCTCTGAATAGAGACCTCCGATCGCCGCCAACACCAGCGGCGTCGAGAGGCGAATCGTCGAGAACAATAATGAGAGGGTGAAAATCTGGCGCA
>AR_comb_assmDRAFT_10159330_pt1 | contig 11828 bp, 8 predicted proteins | sample ArasoioldDNA_FD_10543 | JGI IMG/M metagenome (IMG submission 10543) | reverse complement strand
TGGCCGGCCTACCTGACCGCCGAGCGGATCGCCAAGGCGCCGAACCTGAAGCTGGCGGTCACCGCCGGGATCGGCTCCGACCACGTCGACCTGCAGGCCGCGGTCGAGGCGGGGATCACGGTCGCCGAGGTCACCTACTCCAACTCGATCTCGGTCGCAGAGCACGTGGTGATGATGATCCTCGGCCTGGTCCGCAACTACATCCCCTCGCACCGAATCGTGCTCGACGGCGGCTGGAACATCGCCGATGCCGTCTCCCGCTCCTACGACCTCGAGGGCATGCAGGTCGGCACCGTCGCCGCCGGGCGGATCGGCACCGCGGTGCTGCGTCGCCTGCAGCCGTTCGACGTCGGCCTGCATTACTTCGATCGCCATCCCCTTCCGCCCGAGGTCGAGGCCGAGCTCGGCGCCACCTGCCACGAGACGGTCGATTCGATGGTCGAGGTCTGCGACGTGGTGACGATCAACTGCCCGCTGCATCCGGAGACCGAGCACCTCTTCGACGCCGCGATGATCGGCCGGATGAAGCGCGGGGCCTACCTGATCAACACCGCCCGGGGGAAGATCTGCGACCGCGACGCGATCGTCGCCGCCTGCGAGTCGGGCCAGCTCGCCGGCTACGCGGGCGACGTCTGGTTCCCGCAGCCCGCGCCCGAGGATCACCCGTGGCGGACGATGCCCCATCACGGGATGACGCCGCACGTCTCCGGCTCGAGCCTCTCCGCCCAGGCCCGCTACGCCGCCGGCACCAGGGAGATCCTCGAGTGTCATTTCGCCGGGCGTCCGATCCGCGAGGAGTACCTGATCGTCTCCGCCGGCGCCCTGGCCGGCGCCGGCGCGCACTCCTACAGCGAGGGCGATGCGACCGGGGGCTCGGAGGAGGCGGCGCGGTTCGGCAGGTGACGGCGCCGGGTCCCGGTGGCGTCGATTTCGGTGTGCGAAGATGCCGCATCGAGGCGGCAGTTCAGAAACGACCGCGACTTGCTCTGGTCCTGAAGGGCGATCCGACCGCACCGGGTGCGTGGTCGGGAGTCCCCGCCCGACTTTCGGCCGGCCTCGCCGAGATCGGGTGCGAGGTCGTCCCGGTGAACGCCGAGGTGCCGTACTCCGGGCGGGTCGCGAACCGGCTCGAGATGGCCTGGTCCGACCAGGCGGCGAACCCGCTCTTCTCCCTCGGCGCGAGCCTGCTGGGAAGCCTGCAGCTGCGCCGCGCCGGGCGGCTCGACGGCGCCGTGACGATCGGCAGCGGCTATGAGGTCCGGGCGAACGTCCCGGTCGCGACCTTCGAGGACATGACCGTCTCGCAGGCGCGCGAGCAGGGCGACCCCGCGTATGAGCGACTGAGCGAGAGGGCGCTGCGCCGCTGGTCCGACCGGCAGCGGCGCATCTACCGCCGCGTCCGCGCCTGCTGCGTCGCGAGCCACTGGGCGGCGGAATCGGTCGTGCGCGACTACGGCGTCGACCCGGCCAAGGTCCACGTGGTCGGCTTCGGGCACAACGTCGAGCTCGAGGTCCCCGACCGCTCCTGGGAGCGGCCCCGGTTCCTCTGGGTCGGCGCCGACTGGGAACGCAAGCGCGGGGTCGCGATCCTCGCCGCCTTTCGCACCGTGCGGGAGCGCTTTCCGCAGGCCCGGCTCGACCTCGTCGGCGCCCACCCCGAGGTCTCCGAGCCCGGCGTCGTCGGCCACGGGCGGCTCGCGCTCGGCTCCGAGCAGGGCCAGCGCGAATATCTCGGCCTGCTGCGCCAGGCGACCTGCTACGTGATGCCGTCCTCATACGAGCCGCTCGGCATCGCCTACATCGATGCCGCGACCGCCGGCGTGCCCAGCATCGGCACGACCAGCGGCGGCGCGGTCGACGCGATCGCCACCGGCGGCGTCGTCGTCGACCCGGATGACGACGCGGCCCTGCTGCGGGCGATGCTCGAGCTCGCCGAGCCGGCGCGGGCCGCCGAGCTCGGCGGCCACGCCCGCGAGCGCTCCGACGTGTACACCTGGCGCAAGGTGGCCGAACGGATCCTGCGGGCGCTTGCGCCGCAGGGCGTCGACACCGCCTCGCTGGAGCCCGACGTCGAGGACGTCAGGGGCGCCGCGCGGGTCGTCGCCGGCGCGGCTTAGCCGTCCGGCTCAGCGACGCCGGCGGAGTTCCTTCAGCAGCACGGCGCGGCGTTGGACGCCGGTGCCTTCGAGCACGGCGCCCAGCTGATGGCCCCTGGCGTTCGGGAGGAGGTCTCGGTTCCGTTTGCCGACCAGCGCCACCTTCAGGGTCCGTTGTCTTCCGGCGGCGATCACGAAGCTCGCCTTCCCCAGCACTTTCCGTTTGGCTTTCGGTCCGCGCACCAGTTTCAGCGTCCCGTCGCAGGTGGCGACGCGAGCGCAGCGCAGGGGCACCCAGGCCCTGCCGCCGATCACCTTCAGCAGCCGAGGGGACCGGGCGATGCCCCTGGCGACCACGATCGTGCCGGTCGCGCTGGCCGAGTTGCCGGGCCCGTCGGTGCTGGTGGCCGTCACTTTGTAGGTGCCGCCTTTGGCGTAGGTGTGGGAGACGTTCTCGCCGGTCGCGGTTTTGCCGTCGCCGAAGTGCCAGGTGGTGGTGATCCCGGGCCAGAGTGCGACCGGCGAGACCGAGAAGTGAACCGGCGTGCCGGCGGCTGCATCGGCCGGAATCGAGTGCGCCTGGAGGCGCAGCTCGGCCGAGAGGTAGCTGGACTGGACGATCTGCTTGGAGCCGTTGAAGCGCCGCCAGGTTGCCGCCGCGCTCCCTCCGGCGTTCATCTCCAGGTCCGGTTCTTCGGCGTTCTGGCTCACGTCGGAGAGGTCGATCGGCGCCGACCAGACGCCGCCGGCGGGGAGCAGGGAGGACTGGATCAGCCTTTTTGCCGCGTTGGCGCGCCAGAGCGCGACTGCATCGCCGGCGGAGTCGACGTCCAGGCGCGGTTCCCTGGCGACCAGCGTTTCCGGGGAGAGGCTCTGCTGGAAGGCCGACCAGACGCCGCCGATCCGCAGTTTGGCTTCGATCCGGTTGGTCGTGTTGCCGCGCCAGATCGCGACCGCGGCGCCTGCCCCGTTGACCGCGAGCTGCGGTTCGAAGTAGGACTGGCCTGCCTGGGAGACCTGGACCGGGGAGGACCAGCTCGTCTCCCCGGCTTTCAGCACCCTGCTTTCGACCAGCAGTTCGGAGGCCGGCGTCGGGCGGAAATGGAAGAGGGCGGTGGCGTTGCCGGCGGCGTCGAAGGCGATCTGGGGCTCGCCGGCTTCCCCGGTGAGCGGGGTGATCCGTTCCACGCTCCATTTCGATTCGCCCGCGCGGAGCACGCCGGCGTAGATGAACTTCGGGCTGTTGTTGGGGTTGAACGGCATTTCGTCGCCCTCCCAGACGACGATCGCGTTGCCTTTGTCGTCGATCGCGACCTTCGCTTTGATCGCGGTCTCGGCCACTTTCGAGAGGCTCTGCGGCGCGGACCAGCTGCCGCCGGCGGGGCGGTAAGCGGCCCTCAGCACGTACCGGCCGATTTCTTCGAAGCCTTCGGTCGCGCAGGCCGGGCTGGCGAATTCCAGCCCTTCTTCTATTTCTTCCGGCGTGGGCAGGTCCTGGGGGGAGAAGCATTCCTGCCAGACGACGACGGCATCGCCTTTGGAGTTCACCGCGATGTGCGGAAAGTAGCCGCCGGTGAACGCTTTCCCTTCCTGTTCGCCTTCTTCTTCGTCGGTCACGGCGAGCACCCCGGACCAGGCGCCGCCGGAGCGGAAGGCGGTCATGATCACGTGGTTGACGCCGAACCCGCCCCGCCACCAGGCTCCGCCGGCGAAGCCGTTCGGCGCCACCGCGAGGTCCGGCACGTAGGTGCCGTTGACGCTTGCGGGGTCGCGGTTCAGCAGGGGCGTCCAGGAGCCGCCCGGGGGCCGGTTGGAGGACTGGACCGCCGCCGGGCCGCCGCAGCTGAAGCAGTCCCAGAGGGCGACCGCTTCGCCCCCTGCGTCGATGCCGACCTGGTCGAGGAACCCGTCGTTGCCCGCGGCCGAGAGGTTCTGGGGTGCCTCCCACGGCGCGGCTGCTGCGGCGGCGCCGGTGCCCAGCAGGCTCGCGACGACGGCGCCGAGGGCGGCCGACGTCAGGCGCAGCTTGGTGAATCGTCTCCTTGGATCGGGCATCGGTCGAGCTCCCCACTCTATGTGCGGTCGTTTGGGTTCGTAAACATCGGGTCGCGCCGAGGTTGCGGTTTCCCGACTCAGACCGCTGGCCCGCCCGAGCGGCGGGGGACGAACCCCAGGCGCCAGGGTGGCGAGGAGCGGACCGTCGGCGGTTGCGGGTCGGCCCGAGAGGCTGCCTGTGGACCGAGCACGATGTCGGCGACCGCCCGTGGGCTGAGGCTCGCCGCCTCCGCCACCGCCGCCACCGGGTGCGCCCGCAGCGCCCTGCGCACCGTTTCGTCACGGCGCCGGCGCGCGTGCTCGTCCGCAGGCCGTTGGCTCAGGTAGGTGCTGGTCGAGACGACCGGGGCCAGGTAGTCGAGGGGCTCCATCGGAAGAGCCTGCGTCGCCGGCCGTGCAGGCCGAGCTCGCGCCGCGTCGAGACGCAGATCGCCAGGCCGGCGGCGAAGACGGCGAGGTAGACGAAGGGGGTCGGCAGCGGAGCGCCGGAGCCGACCAGCTCGCTCAGCGCGCCGGGGTTGCCCCCCAGCTCAGCACGGCGATCACGGCAAGGGCGGCGAGCAGGCTTCCACCGCTTCTCTTTGCGCTTTCGCCTGGCATCACGCTCCCAGGAGTTGGCTTGCCTTCGGGGACAATTCTACTACCCAAAATTTAGTAGGCAAATCACAATCACCGCGAGCGTGACGATTTCGTGAACGAGTGCGGGATGATTCGCCGGGTGAGCACCTCAGAGTTCGCCCAGGTCGCCGCAGAGCACCCTTCCGGCTTTCGCTTCGAGCACTGGCGGGCGGTGCGCCGCTGCGCCCTCCTCGCCTACTTCGTCGCGCTCGTCGCCTGGAGCGCGAGCAACGGGATCCCGGTTCAGCGCGAGCTGGTCATCGCCTGGACCTGCGGGGCCCTCGCCTGCGCCTCGATCGGCCGCCACCCGCGGGAGATCGCGCGGCTGCTCGCGGACTGGCTGCCGATGGTGGTCGTGCTTGCGGCCTACGACCTGACCCGCGGCGCCGCCGACTCCTTTGGGATCGGCGTCCACTTCCACCCGATGATCGACTTCGACCGCTTCGTCTTCTTCGGCGAGACGCCGACCGAGTGGCTGCAGGCCCACCTCTTCGACGCACCCGGCGTGCACTGGTGGAACGTCGCCTTCACCCTCGTCTACACCTCATACTTCATCGTCCCCTTCGCGCTCGCCGGGGTGCTCTGGGTCCGTGACCATCCCGCCTTCCTGCGGCTGCGGCGGCGGATCGTCTCGCTCGCCCTGCTCGGGCTCGCGACCTACATCGCCTTCCCCGCCGCGCCGCCCTGGATGGCTGGGGAAACGGGGTTGCTCGGTCACGTCGAACGGACCACGTCGGAGGGTTGGGAAGTGCTCGGGATCGGCACCGCCGGGCTCTTCTCCGAGGGGCAGGCGCGCGTCAACCTGGTCGCCGCAGTCCCCTCGCTGCACGTCGCCTTCTGCGCGCTCGTCGCCTTTTTCCTCTGGCCGCGGGTGCGCCGCGCGCGCCTGCGCCCGCTGCTCCTGCTCTATCCGCTGGCGATGGGCTTCACCCTGATCTCCACCGGGGAGCACTACTTCTTCGACGTCATGCTCGGCTGGGTCTACACCGGGGCGGTGATGACGGGGTGGAGCTGGTGGGAGAAGGAGGCTCAGCTGCGGGGGCGGGCAGCGTGGCGAGGACCGCTCGCGCGGGTCAGGCCGTCGCCGCCTCCGGCTGCGCCTCCGCCAGCACCTGGCGGCCGGCGAGCGCGATCAGCACGCTGAGCGCCGGCATCGCGCAGGCCAGGGCTGCGCCGGCGCGCCAGCCGCCCGACTGCACCAGCGGTCCCGCGACGGCCGAGCCGGCGCTGGCGCCGACGGTGATCGCCAGCGGAATCCAGGTGAACGCCTCGGTGCCGGTGCCGGCGAGCGCCCCGTGCCGGGCCAGCTGGTAGCGGACCGTGATCAACGGCGCGACGCAGATCCCGGAGAGGAAGGCGGCGGCGAACATCTCCGGAACGGTTGCCACGAGCAGCAGCGGCAGGCAGGTGAGGAGCTGCACCGAGCCGAGCACCAGCACCGCCCTGGCGGGGGAGCCGAGGACGCCGGGGCGAGCGCCGTAGGCGATGCCACCGAGAGCCGAGCCGGTCGCGAGCGCGGCGGTGAACGGCCCCCCGAGCGCGGAGCTCCCGTGCGCGGCCCCGAAGGCGGGCAGGGCGACGTCGAGCGCCCCGAAGCAGGCGCCGAGCGGGATGCCGCTGAGGACCAGCACGCGCAGCGCCGGCGAGCCCATGGCTCCCAGCCAGCCGCTGCGGCCCCCCTCTTCGCGCCGCGCGGGGGCGTTGCGGGAGAGCAGGTCGAACCAGATCGTCCCGAGGGCGAGCACGGCGGCCATTGCGAGCACGGCGGCGCCCGCGCCGAGCGTCGTCGCGACCGCGCCGGCGAGCAGCGGTCCGAAGATGAAGACGGACTCGAGCACGATCGAGTCGACGGCGTAGATCGTCGGCAGGTCCTCGGGGGCGACGAGGTCCGGGATGCGCTGGCGCATCACCCCGCCGACCGGCGGCGTCGCCGCGCCGGCCAGGAGGCTGGCCGCGGAGAGGGCGAGCGGCCCGGCGTCCTCGTGCCCGAGGACGACCACGGCGACGAGCCCGAGGGCGCCGAGGAGGGCGCCCGGGACGATCACCGGCTCCGGGCCGCGGCGATCGATCACCCGCGCCAGGAAGGGGCCGGTGATGCCGAGGCCGACCGCGTAGGCGCCGGCGACGATGCCCGCGTCGGCGAAGGAGCCGGTCGCCCCGTGCACGTAGAGCACCAGCGCGATCGCACCCATCCCGACCGGCAGGCGGGCGCATACCGAGGACAGCTCCAGGGGCAGCACGTGGGGCGCCCGCAGCACCCTGCGGTAGGCGGTGAAGCCGACGGTCTCGGACATCGTTCCAGGGTGGCAAATCGCCGCCTGAAACGCGTCGGTCATTTGTCGCGCTCCCGGCGGCCGCTGCCGATGCGGGCTCGGTGAACCTGAAGCGGGACCACCGGCTGCTGGAGATCATCCGCACGCAGACCGAGATCGCCGCCGCCGACCTCGATCTGCTGACGACGATGCAGCTGATCGCCGAACGCAGCCAGGAGCTGACCAGGGCGAGCGGCGCGGCGATCGAGATCGCCGAGGACGAGGAAATGGTCTGCGAGGTGACGAGCGGCGACGCGACGCCCTACCTCGGCATGCGCCTGAACCGCTCGGGGAGCCTCTCCGGCCTCTGTGTCGCCGAAGGCCGCCTGCTGCGCTCCGACGACACCGCCGCGGACCCGCGGGTGGACGCGGAGGCCTGCCGCCGGCTCGGTGCCGCGGCGATGATCTGCGTGCCCCTCGTCCACCGCCGCGAGACCGTCGGCGTGCTCGAGGTCTATTCCGGGCTCCTCGCCAGCTTCGACGACGAAGACGTCGAGGCGCTGGAACTGCTCGCGGACCTGATCTCCGCTCACATCTCCCATGCCGCGCGCTTTGAGATCGAGGCCCACGACTGCCGCCACGACGCGCTCACCGGCCTCGCCAACCGGCGCGCCTACGAAGAGCGGCTGGCGGTGGAGGCCGCGCGCGCGACCCGCTACCAGCAGCGGCTGGCGCTCTGCCTCTTCGACCTCGACGGCTTCAAGGCGGTGAACGACCGCTGCGGGCACCCTGCCGGCGACGAGGTGCTGCGCGGGGTGGCGCGGGTGATCGAAGAATCGCGGGTCGTCGACGACGCCTTCCGCATCGGCGGCGACGAGTTCGCGGTGCTGATGCCCCAGACGGGCGCGGCCGAGGCCCGCCACGGCGCCGACCGCCTGGTGGCGTCCATCGCCGCCGCGAACGTCGGCGGAGCGCCGATCAGCGCCTCCTACGGCGTCGCCGCGGTGAGCGAGGACCCAGAGCGCTTCCACGCCGCCGCCGACGCCGAGCTGCGCGCGGCCAAGGATCGCCGCCGCCGCGACGGGGAATAGGAGCGACGGCGGGGCTCAGACGGTCCAGGTGTCGCCGGAGCGCAGCAGCGCGTCGACGTCGCCGAGGGTCGCGCCGGCGTGGGCGGCGACCAGCTCCTCCTGGCGCTCGGCGCCGTAGACGTCGCGCTTGACGTCGCGGAAGACGCCGATCGGGGTCGGCCCGTTGGGGCTGTCGGCGAGGCGGGCGAGCGCGGTCGCGTGGCTCGGGTCCTCGACGTGGGCGTCGTGGACGACGAGCGCCTTCTCGGCCACCGCGGCCACGTCGACCACCTCGAGCCCGCCGTCGGCGGAGCGCACGACGCCCCGCTCGCCCTCGGCGCCGAAGCGGATCGGCTGGCCGTGCTCGAGCCGGATCTGGTTGTGGGCGCCGCCCTTGCCGCGGACCGCGTCGAAGGCGCCGTCGTTGAACACGTTGCAGTTCTGGTAGATCTCGACGAAGGCGGCGCCGGGGTGCTCGGCGGCCGCGCGCAGGGTCGCGGCGACGTGCTTCTTCTCGACGTCGATCGTGCGGGCGACGAAGGAGGCGTCGGCGCCGAGCGCGAGCGCGAGCGGGTTGAAGGGGTGGTCCTCGGAGCCGAAGGGGGTCGACTTGGTGATCTTCCCGGTCTCCGAGGTGGGCGAGTACTGGCCCTTGGTCAGACCGTAGATCTGGTTGTTGAAGAGCAGCAGCTTGATCGGGACGTTGCGGCGCAGGGCGTGGATCAGGTGGTTGCCGCCGATCGAGAGCGAGTCGCCGTCGCCGCTCACCACCCAGACCGAGAGGTCCTCGCGCGAGGTCGCGATCCCGGTCGCGAGCGCGGGCGCGCGGCCGTGGATGCCGTGCATGCCGTAGGTGTCCATGTAGTAGACGAAACGGCCCGCGCACCCGATGCCGGAGATGAACACGGTCTTCTCCGGCGGGACGCCGAGCTCCGGCATCAGCGCCTGGACCGAGGCGAGGATCGCGTAGTCGCCGCAGCCCGGGCACCAGCGCGTTTCCTGCCCGGACTGGAAGTCGGCCTTGGTCAGCGCAATCGTTGCGCCGCCGTTCCCGTTGTGCCCGTTCTCGCTCACCTGTCCACCACCTCGAGCACGGCCGCCTCGAGCTCCTCGGCGAGGATCGGCAGCCCCTCGACTTTGTTGTAGCCGACGGCGTCGACCAGGAACTTGTCCCGCACCAGGCTGAGCAGCTGGCCGGTGTTCAGCTCCGGCACCATCACCTTGGGAAAGGCGCGGATCACCTCGCCCGCGTTGGCCGGCATCGGTTCGAGCTGGCGCAGGTGGGCGAGGGCGACCGGGATCCCGCGCTGGCGCACCCGCCGCGCGGCGGCGCCGATCACGCCGGAGGTCGAGCCCCAGCCGAGCAGCAGCAGCTCGGCGCCCTCGTCGGCGTCCACCTCCAGCGGCGGCAGCTCCTCGGCCAGGCGCTCCAGCTTCTCGGCGCGCAGCTTCGTCATCAGCGCGTGGTTGGCTGGGTCGTAGCTGACCTTGCCGCTGCCGTGCTCCTTCTCCAGGCCGCCGAGCCGGTGCTGGAGCCCCGGCGTGCCGGGGATCGCCCAGGGCCGCGCCCCGCGCTCGTTGCGCAGGTAGGGGAGGAATTCGTCGCCCGCGTTGGGCTTGGTCGCGAAGTCCGGGTCGATCTCCGGCAGCTGCTCGACGTCCGGCAGGCGCCAGGGCTCGGAGGAGTTGGTGAGGAAGGTGTCGGCGAGCAGGATCACCGGGGTGCGGTAGCGGACCGCGATCCGCACCGCGTCGACGGCGGTGTCGAAGCAGTCGGCCGGGGTGGCGGCCGCGATCACCGGCAGCGGCGCCTCGCCGTGGCGCCCGTGGATCGCCATCATCAGGTCCGCCTGTTCGGTTTTGGTCGGCAGGCCGGTGGACGGGCCGGCGCGCTGCACGTCGATGACCACCAGCGGCAGCTCGAGCGCCACCGCGAGCGCGATCGTCTCGGACTTCAGGTCCATCCCCGGCCCGCTGGTGGCGGTCACGCCGAGCTTGCCGCCGAAGGAGGCGCCGAGCGCCATGTTGGCGGCGGCGATCTCGTCCTCGGCCTGGACGGTGCGCACGCCGAAGCGGTCGTGGCGGGCGAGGTGGTGGAGCAGTTCGGAGGCCGGGGTGATCGGATAGCTGGCGAAGAAGAGCTGCAGGCCGCTGCGCACGCTGGCCGCGATCAGGCCCATGGCCAGGGCGTTGGCGCCGTTCACGTTGCGGTACTCGCCGGGCTCCAGCGGGGCCGGCGCGACCTCGACCGGGGTGGCCGCGATCTCAGCCGTGTCGCCGAAGTTGTAGCCGGCCTTGAAGGCGGCGATGTTGGCCGCCATGATCGCCGGCCGCTTGGCGAACTTGGTTTCCAGCCAGGCGATCGTCTCCTTCCCCGGCCGCCCGTACATCCACGAGATCAAGCCGAGCGCGAAGAGGTTCTTGGTCCGCTGCGCCTCGGCGGGCTTGAGGCCCTCGACCTCCTCGGTGGCGCGCGTGGTCAGCGTCGTCATCGGCACCTTGAAGGCCTGGTACTCCTCGACCGCGCCGTCCTCCAGCGGGTTCGCGTCGTACCCGGCCTTGCGCAGGTTGGCGTCGGTGAAGGCGTCCTCGTTGACGATCAGCGTGCCGCCCGGCTCGAGCGCCGCCAGGTGCGCTTTCAGCGCCGCCGGGTTCATCGCCACCAGCGTGTTGGGGTGATCGCCCGGGGTGAGGATGTCGCGCGAGGCGAAGTGGATCTGGAAGGCGGAGACGCCCCCGGGCGTGCCCGCGGGGGCGCGGATCTCGGCCGGGAAGTCCGGCAGGGTGGAGAGGTCGTTGCCGACGTGCGCCGTGGCCGCGGTGAAGCGATCGCCGACCAGCTGCATGCCATCGCCGGAGTCGCCCGCAAAACGGACGATCACCGCCTCCGGCTTCTTGGACGTCGTGCTCACAAAGCTGCCTGGCTGCCAGCCACTTCTTACAGCGTAGGGACCTTGCCGGGTGGGAACAAGAAGACAGCCGAATTCCGCCCTGCCGATCCCCCAAACGTCCGTTGGTCAGACTGTCTAGGACAGCTCGATGACGCTGCGGATTCCATCCTGGGCCTCCATCAATTCAAAGCCCTTGTTTACTTCATCGAGCTTGATCCGGTGGGAGAGGAAGGGCGCGACGTCGATCTCGCCGGCCAGGTAGCGCTCGACCAGCACCGGGACCTGGTCGCGGCCCTTGACGCCGCCGAAGGACGAGCCCGCGATTCGGCGACCGGTGATCAACAGGCGCGGGATCACGTCGAGCGTCTCGCCCCTGCCGGCGACCCCGGCGATCGTGCACAGCCCCCAGGCCATGCGCGCGGCTTCGACCGCCTGGCGCATCACCTTGACGCTGCCGGTCGCCTCGAAGGTGTAGTCGGCGCCCATCCCGTCGGTCATCTCGAGCACCTTCTCGACGGTCTCCTCGCCGCCGACCATGACGTCGGTGGCGCCCTGGCCGCGCGCCAGCTCGAGCCGGTCGGCGGAGAGGTCGACGCAGACGATCCGCTCGGCGCCCTGCAGGCGGCAGCCGGCGACGGCGCCGAGGCCGACCATGCCGGCGCCGAAGACGACGCAGGTGGTGCCCGGTTCGACCTTGGCGGTGTTGATTGCCGCGCCGAGCCCGGTCGAGAGCCCGCAGGCGAACAGGCAGGCGTGCTCGAAGGGCGCCTCGGGGTCGATCTTGGCCAGTGCGATCTCCGGCATCACCGTGTACTCGGCGAAGGTCGAGCAGCCCATGAAGTGACG
>AR_comb_assmDRAFT_10501450_pt1 | contig 11830 bp, 12 predicted proteins | sample ArasoioldDNA_FD_10543 | JGI IMG/M metagenome (IMG submission 10543) | reverse complement strand
CCACCGGGCCGCGAGGCCCTTGGGGGTTCGAATCCCTCGCCCTCCGCCAACTTACGCGACACCCGCTTCGCCGCTCTGGGGTCGACTGTGCCCGTGTTTGTGCCCACGTTGGCTGCCAGGCGGCTCAGTATTGCCGACGGCCTCGTGAAGATCCGCCTCGCTGACAATTGCGTACCGGCGATACACCGCCTCAGTCTTGTGACCCGTCAATTTCATCGCGACCGACCGTGATACTCCAGCACGCTCGAGATTCCTGACTGCAGTTCTTCGGAAATCGTGCGGGATGCGGCCCGGCAGTCCAGCCGCACTACATGCAGAGCGCCATGCTCCGTAGAGCGATTTGATGCGCACCCCTCGGCGATGAAAGACCCAAGGGATGATCCGGCCGGTTCGACGCTGTAAGCCCGCCGTGTCGGCCCACTGAGCCTGCAGAATGGTGCGAAGCTCTTCAGTGAAGGGAAACAGGCGTCCTTCGCGGTTCTTTGTCTTGCCCGCCTCCAGGCGTACGAGGCCGGCGTCAAAGTCAACTTGGTGCCACTGCAGCGTCAAGATCTCGCTCGGCACTCGCCAACCGGTGATGTAGGCGAAGGAAATTACCCTCTGCAGCTCAGGCGGCAGGAGGGCCCGAACGGCCTCAAATTGCTCGCGTTCGAAGAAGCCGGTGCGCACGTTGTTCTCAGTGAGCATCGGGATATATGGCTTGGCGAGAATCTTCGTTGCCCGACAACCGAGCGAGTAGGCGCGCTTCAGGGCCGCCAGTTCGCGATTGATGGTGGCGTTCATCGCGTCTTCGGCCTGTCTTGTAGCGATGTACCTACTGATATCTGCGGTCGTGACGGCGGCCGCCCTGAAGTGGCGCAGCGCCGGACGGAGGTGCTTCAGTGTCTGCTGCAACCGACGCAAGGACGCCCGTCGGTTCACAGAATACTCGTTCAGCAGATCGTCGAGGAGTTCACCCACTTTGATTCGGTCTGCGCGTGGATTCAAAGGCCGACCGGCCGCGATATCGCCAAGACGGCGGTTCAGGAGATCAATCGCGTCCCGCTCCCGTGTACTACCAGTGCTTTCACGATGGGGGCGCCCCTCACGATAGTACTTGACCCAGTGTTTGTCGCCGCGACGATAGTAACTGCCGCCGCCCGTGCGTCTCATCTGTGCCTTCCGATCGTCATTGTCGAGTTAGCCACTGTCCTTTGCCTCATCGATGAGCCGATCGAGATCGCGCCGATCGAAGTGCAGGCGTCGAGTGAGCCGAACGACGCGCAACCGTCCTTTCCAAACGAGATCCCTGACAGTCCACGGAGACATCGCAAGGTATCCAGCAGCCTCCTCAAGCGTCAAGAGGCGAGGTCGATCGGCCGGCGCAGTGGACTGGCGGTCCGCTGCCCGGCCGGAACCCCCTTGAGCGTCGAGAGGTTGCGAGGCCCCTGTGCCCGTGTCATGCCCGGTAGTTCGTTTCATCGCAGCGCCTGAAGTCGGACGACGGACCGTGGCCCGACTCACACTGAGCCGACGCGCCATCTCCCCGATCGAGGCCTGTTCTCGTTGGAGCATTTGCAGATGGGCTTCGGACACTGGGGCGGTTGGCCGCCCAAGGAGAACGCCCTTGGCCTTGGCTCGCTCCAGCCCGGCCTTCACGCGCTCGCGGATCAGGTCGCGCTCGAACTCTGCGATCGCGGCGAGGACGTGAAAGAGCAGGCGCCCAGACGGGGTGGTGGTGTCGATCTGTTGGTCCAGCACGACGAGGTCGACGCCCAGCGCGGCGAGCTCACGCCCGAGGCTGACCAAGTGATGGGTCGAGCGCGCCAGGCGATCGAGCTTCGTCACGGCGACGATATCGATCTGCCGGGCGCGCGCTGCCTTGACGAGCCGGTCCAGCGCGGGGCGTCGTTCCTTCGCGCCGCTGACGCCGTGGTCGACGAACTCCTGGTTTCCAGCCCCGCGCTTCGGCGTAGCGTTTCAATGCGTGGAGTTGGCTCTCCGTTGATTGCTCGCCCGTAGAGACGCGGCCGTACAGTGCCGCCCGTCGGCTCGCGTCGCCGGCCCCGAGGTTGCTCATCCGTTTTCAGCCGCCGCGGGTGGACCAGAAACCGCGCGAGAGCTTTTTGGCCGGCCCTCTTCAGGCGACTCGAGGAGGACGCAGTGCTCGAAGAAGTCCGCAACCCGGACGACGAGCAGCGGCTCCTCCCGGTCGGCGACGACGATGACCCCGAAGTGCCGCGTTCCGAGCCATCGATACAGCCGACGGAACCCCTGGGCGCGGGCTTTAACCTCAAAGCTTCGCGATCCGATCACCAGATCGTCGCCCCAGCCCGGCGCGGCTCCAGACAGCGGGACGCGGCGGCATTCGAGGCCAGCGGCCAGCGCTATCGCTCGAATCCTGGCCTCTGTTCGATAGCCCTTTCGACGCGAACGGGCGCCGCCACTCATGAGGATGTGACTTCGTGCAGTCGTCGCACGTTCAACCTCACACCTCCAAGATTGTGACGATCGGCGCGCAGCCCCGCCGGTGGGCGACAGTTACAAGTCGGCGAGCCGAGAGCCTCTCCAACGCCCGACTGCCGGCGGATCGCTCCACACCAAAAACCTGCAGCCGGGAGAGATTCAGCCGAACCGTCGCGGACTTCTCGACGCCCCCTTGAAACCAGAGCGCGATCGCAACGTGGAGCGCCTTGCCGGGGAGAGAGGCGGCCCGTGTCAGCCACTTCAGCGGAATTGGTCCTTTGAGGAATTTCTCGCCGGGCCGGTACCGCGGCAGCCTGGGTTTCGGTTTCGGCGGCGCCAGCGCGTCGTCGGCTCTGAGTCGCAGCGATTTCAGATCGATCAGACCGTCGCCCAAACCGTCTCCCACATTTTCGTGCCGCGCGGATCCTGATAGCGGTCCGGGTAGCGCACTACTTTCGCGTCCGACCGCAGCGGGAAACCAGCAAGGACCACTTCACTCGCCTTGCGCATGCAGTTCTGAGCAGTCGCGACCGCCACCTCAAGTTCGTCGAATGATGCTTCGATCAGCAAGGCGTCGTGGACCGGCGCAACCACCCTCACACCCTGCTCGGTCGCAAGGCAACAGGCAAGTCGCAGCATCTCCGCCGCGTTGGCCTGCATGGGGAAGTTCCGTAGCATCCGTGGGTTCACCTTCTCAGCAATCTGAACCGTCCAGCCGAACACGGTGAACAACCGGCCGCGCAGCAGTGCGTAGTCGACGACGGCATCGGACCACTTCCAGAACGTCCGGTAAGTTTCGTGGTGGAGGCGCAGCAACTCGCGCGCTTCGGACACGGGCCGTCCAATGCGGGCCGCCAGCGACTCGGAGCCCATGGAGTACTGCACAGCGAGAACGACCGCCTTGAACTGCTCCCGAATCTCGCGGTATTCCTCCTTGGAACCAGCAGGTAGCACCGCACCGGCCTGCTTCGCGAAGGCGAGGTAGGGATCGCAAGAAGTGTAGGCGGCGATCATCTCGGGGTCCTGCGACAATGCGGCCGCGATTCCAAACTCTTGCTGCGACCAATCGACATAGGCGATCCCGGTGCCCGCCTCAAGGCGAATCAAACTACGTATCCACACACTTGGACCGAAGACGAACTTCGTGTTGCTGGGTTGATTCCGTCCAGTCCGCGCGCGGAACGCTGACAAGAGGCACCGGTTGCGGCCATCAGGACCGACCGCGAGATCTTCGAGCCGGAGCTGCGACAGCGAAATCCGTAGCTCGCGCAGTGGCTCGAGCACGGGGTATGTGCGGGCCATGTCTTTGAACGTGTCGTCGTCCAGGGCGAGGGCTCCCGACGGCAGTCGGGAACACGGAATGCCGTGCTCGGCGAGGTACGTGGCGAATTTATCGGCGCGGAACGACTGGCCATGATAAACGCCGTAGTCGGCATCGACCCGTTGAATGATTCGGGCCTTGATGTCGTTCCAGTTCGCACGCAGGCGGGTGAGTGCATGAACGTCGATCGGCACTCCGCTGTCCTCCATGCGTGCCGCTGCCTTCATATACCGACCGCGCAAGAGCGCGCGGTGTACGTCCAGGCGCGCCTCAATCGCCCGCAACAGTTGCAAGAGAGCGACGACGTCGGCCTCGCAGTACGCCAGGAGGGCGGTGCGCTCGTCGGCGCTCCAGGGCCCGCCGCGGAGGGCAAGGGTTCGCATGTCCTCTTTCTCTGCGGCTTCCATTGCGTCGAGACCAAACCAGGCGAGAGCACCCAGGAGCCCGTTGCCACACGGGACGTCTCGTCCGTTGGTCAAAGTGCGGAACTCGACGTACAGATCCAGGACATTCGCGGGAAGGGGCCAGCCCAGTGCCAGGTGGCATCCCAATTCGGCGGAGCTGTAATACGACACAAACAGCGAATAGGGGCCGATATCATACGGGGGTGCGTTGAGCTGACGGAGCTCGTCCTCCCAGATCACCAGTCGGCGACCCGACCGCAGCTCATGGGCAACGAGGCAGATCGGCTCGGGGCGCTCACCGGGGGCGCTCCGGAACTCGAAGTCCGCGAACCAGATGCTCCTAAACCGGTCCATCAGATCTCGCCGCGCAGTTTTCGGATCACGAAGTGGTCCGCCGACCGGATGAAACGGCCCTGGAAGGCCAGGTCGATGACCCGCTGAAAGCCGACATCCGGCCACTCGGGCTCGGGAGGTCGGCACTCGCCGCAAATACGTCGTACATCCCGGCGGCCATATTCGCCGCCACGCGGACCCACCTCGTCTTGGCCAGCTCGGCGGCCGAGAGGGCGGATCGACTCCAGGCATCCGCCCGTCCACCCCCGGCAGGCGGAGCGGCCAGACGAAGACCGCGTTTTGCCGCGAGATGCCGACGACGAGCAGGGTCGGTACGAGCTCTCCGGGCAAGATCTCCCAGAGGCTCCGGTCGACGCTGTACGTCTCGTTCCCCCGCTCCTCCTTCACCGTCAGCGTGGCTGTCGTGAGAGACCACTCGGGCTCGGGACGGACTCGGATGAACCACTGCCGGTCCGGCTTGCGGACCGGAACCACCAGAAGCTCCTTCTTCACGCCGACCAGATCGGCGAAGTTCTGACTGAGGCGGAGACGGTCGAGGTTGATGGTGTTGGATTCGAGTTCGCCGTCCATGTCACTCATACTTGAGTCTCCATCTGCGCTCGCGATGCTTCCAGGAAGTTGGTTGGGTGTCTATTAAGTAGAGAAATAAGATGGGGCGGGTGCGGCATATTGCCGCAGGGACCCGCGGCACCTCGCAGCAGGCTGATCGGACCGTCCGCCATGACTCTCTCCTACGCGGGCCCGAGACTCGACGCATCTGTCGCCCCCCCTCGACATGAGCCGATCGAGATCAGCCCGATCGAATAGCGTGCGGCGCGCACCCGCCAGATGACAGTCGGGCTCGGATCGCGATCGTCGGGAGCGGGACAGCGCGCGATCCAGCCGCCGCCAACGGGATGCACATTCTGGAGCCGCTGGAGGATCGTCTTGGTCGTCATCGCCTGGGCCGCCCTCGCGCGAACGCCAGGGCCTGGCCGACGGCACAAAGGCGCCCAGACGCGAAGGAGGTGATTTGGCACGCGCCGCACCGGCTAAAATGCCGGGCAACCTTCAGGTACTCTCCGCCGCCGTAGCGATTTCGGCGCACGCGGGCGTTTTCGTGCTCCGATGGTCGAACGATCATTTCGTCGCGTGCCCGTTAACGTCGTCCGACCCCAGGATGTCGTCGATGTCCTTGTGCAGGCTCTTGAGTTCGTCAGCAACCTTTTCGAGCACGACTTCGAGCTCCTCGATCCGATCGCGTAAATCGGCCTGTCGCATCGCCCCGCCTCCGTCGGTGTCAACTTTTTCTTGCATACTCCGCGCGTCGCGCCGCCAGCTCAACTTGTTACGATGTGACGCTGATCATTTGCAGGCTGGCTGATTAGCAACGCCGCGTAGCTCGAACACCGCCGAATGCTTGCTTACCTTGCTTACTCGACGGATCATTGCAAAGGTGGCCAGGCGCCTTAGCCTAGATGCGAGACAAGCGCGTGCTCGGAAGGGCGGGAAGGCGCGAGCACGCAAGCTCACCAGCAAGCCGTAGGCGGATCGCGATTCAGGCCGCCAAGGCAAGGTGGCAACAGCGGCCGACCACTACCATGCGCGCGACCCGTGAGGCGCCGGAAATTATTCGCTGGCTCGGCACCCGACGCTATCAGGAGGGCCGCGCACCGGACTACGCGATCATCAAGATGATCGTGATTGGCTCGTCGATTGATCCGCTAACGGTGCTGTTGCTTCGCTCGGGCTCGGCCGGGCAGCTGTGTCGTACCAAGACCTACCGGGGAATCCTCACAACCATCGATCGGGAACTGGGGCATTTGCGCTCGGTGACCCTGCGCAACACCCGATTGGATGTCGATTGGCTGGAGTCCCTGCGGTATCGCGTCTATGAAGCGATCATCGACGAACCTACGCTGGCGCAACAGAGGCGGCAATTCAGGATTGTGCGATCGAGCGTGTCTGATCAGGACCGGCCGAGTCCGGTGCGCCTGCAAATTTTCAGTGTTCCGCACTTGAAGCAAGACACGCCGGTCTTGCTCGGTGAGCGCGCTATTTACTCGGGATTGAACTATGCGCGCGACTTTAGTGATGCTGTCCGCGAACTCCTCGAGGCGCACTGTGATGCGGCCAAACTGATGCGCTTACGATTCCTCTCTTCCGCGTTGACGAAGCGGCCGCGCCCGGAAGCGTTTCCCGTAGTGACGAAATATTTGATTCCCGAACTCTACCGTTATCTGTTGCCCTTCTACCCGGCCCGGGCGCACGAAAACCTGGAACATGTGGGTCCCCCAGGGCGGGCCGCTTTCCTGCGTCGGCTCATGAATGACATTGCCGCCGTGCTGCGTTTTGAACGTCCTGATCTGTGCGCGAGACTAACGTGGGGAGAGGTGCTGGCAGCCGTAAGCCGATTTCGGGCACGGACCGCAGAAGGGTCTTACAGTTGAGTCGATCGGGAATCATCCATGGCGGCGTCTGCCGCTAGGGCGTCGTTCCGTCCGCGGGAGGTTTCACTTCCTCCAGCCGCCCCCGCTTCAACAGCCCACCGCACCGCCCACACATCAGACTTTCTTGCCCGAGCAGGTCGCCTTCGATCCAGCACCGCGGGCAATGAAACGTGCCGGTGTGTGTTTTCACGCGATACATCACCGCGCGCGAAGCTCGCGGTGATGGTTCGTCGAGAGCCCTGGCCGCGTCGTGGTCACGTCGCGCCTCTTGTCCGATTCGTTTTTGGTTCCGTAGCCAGTGTTCGTACAGATGTGGTAACGGGAACTATCCTTCTTCGCCGATCACGGTGCCACCCTGTTGGCAGTGCGGGCACCAGCTGTCATCGCCGAGCCCATACTGCGGATCGGCGCGCGCTCCGCATTCAAGGCACTGATAGATAACTTCGCGTTGCCGGTAGGCACGCGGGACCGGGTCGACGCGAGCTCGAGGTTCCGGGCGTCGGCGAGCTTTGCGAGGCATCTACGGCCGTCCGTGATTCAGGAAATAGCGAAGTCGCTCGCAGCCCTTTCCTGACAATCGGTACGTATAGACTTCGCCGTGAATGCCGCGCTCCAGGAGTCCCTGCCGGAGCAAGCGTAGTAGCGCCATCCCGGCGGTGGCTTCCGTGACGCCAAACTCGCGGGTGACGTCGACCGCCGTGGCAGAGTCCGCAAACCCGACGTAGCCAAGCAGGTCCCGTTTCTCCATTGCGCTTGCTTCGATCCTCTCGCATAGAGGAATAGCAGACCTGCGGGGACGTAGATCAAGTGTGATTTATCGGTAGTGGATTAACACCGTAGTCGTTAAGGTGCCGGCCAAATTAGCGCTTACGCCCGCTCAAACAGATTGTGTGCGTTGTGCCGCTTGACGACATCGCGCAGAGGTCTCTATGCTTCTTCACCGACGTGCGGTATTCGCGTACGTTGTAGTGGACGGGCTGAAGAAGTCCATGGCGGCGCGTGATTCACAGTCTGGAACTAGGAGACAAGACCCCTGGTCAGCAGCGACCGAACGCCGACCTGAACATCCCCGGAACTCGGGTTCTGACCACTCGGATTCTGACCGTCAGAGGGATTGGTGCCAGCAGCGCCGGGACTAGGCCAGAATTGTGACGTCTGGAACTTCTAGCGAAGTCCGCCACATTCTTTCCATTAACGGCGGCGGGGTGCGGGGCCTCCTGGCCATCGAAGTGCTCGCGCGCCTCGAGCAGTGCCTGGCAACGGCGTCCGGAGTGCGGGAGACGCGCCTCGCCGACCACTTCGATCTAGTTGCGGGCACGAGTGCCGGGGCCATCGTCGCGGGCGCGATCGCGCTAGGGATCTCGATGCGCGAGGTGCGCGATTTCATCACTAGCAATGCAGCGGCGATGTTGCGGCCAGCCGGCTGGAGCCGCCGACTCCTGTACTGGTACGACAAGCAGTTTCTCTCGGCTCACGTGAAGGAATGGTTCGGTGAGGACACCACGCTCGGTTCAGATCGACTTCGCACCCTAGTGCTACTCCTGATGCGAAACGTCTCCACTGACTCTCCCTGGCTCGTCTCGAGCAACCCTAGGGCTCCGTTCAACCAGCGGACGCAGGACGACTGCAACCTGGATCTCAAGCTCTGGCAGCTGGCATTGGCGAGCGCTGCCGCCCCCGCGTACTTCGAGCCAGAAGTGGTGACGTTTGGTCGGGCGAGATCCTATCGCTCTGTGTACGTCGACGGGGCGCTCACGGGTTTCAATAACCCCGCCTTCAAGGCATTCCTGTACGCGACGACGGAGCCATACGGTCTGAACTGGCCTGCCTCCGAAGAGAAGCTGCTTATCCTGTCGGTTGGTACGGGCCTGGTCAGGCATCGAGATCCGGCGCTCCAGCCACGGCGGATGTACCTGTGGTACACGGCTCGAGAAACGCCGAGAGCTTTAATCTATGCAGCGGACAGGGAACAAGATCTCCTGTGTCGGACGTTTGGTTGCCTCATGGGCGATGCGATCGATCTTGAGGTGGGTGATCTGAGGACGGCGAGGACAGCCGTCGCGAGGAAGCTCTTCACGTACTTTCGGATCAATGCGCCCTTGAGCCGCGAGGGCCTCGCAGCTTTGGGATGTGTCCACATCGACCCCGCGCATGTTGAAGTCTTCGACCAGAGCCGGTACGTGAACGAGTTACGTGAGGTCGGCGAGAAGCTGGCCGAAAGGACTGTGGGGGACGAACTCCTGGAGTGGTTCAAACGGTGATGACATCGTGACCGTATGTCTAAAATCTTCATCAGTCACTCGAGCGTAAATAACCCGGCAGCGCTCGCGCTAGGGCAGTGGCTCCAGGAAGAGGGCTGGGACGATTTCTTCCTGGACATCAGTCCCTCACGCGGCCTGGCGCCGGGTGAACGCTGGCAAACTGCCCTGAAGGCCGCGGCGGACCGGTGCGAGGCCGTTCTGTTCCTCATCTCGCCGGCCTGGCGGGACTCTCGCTGGTGTCTCGCCGAATTCATTCTCGCGAAGCAGCTTGGCAAGACGATCTTCGGCCTTCTCATCGAGCCCACGCCCCTCGCTGGCTTGCCGCCGGAGATGACAGCCGAGTGGCAGTTATGCGACCTGACGGTCGGGGTCGAACGGCACAGGTTCCGCGTGTCCTCCGAGGCCGGGGCGCCTGAGACAGAGGTCCTCCTTGCGGAGGCTGGCCTGGCCCGGCTGCGGACCGGGTTGAAGAAAGCGGGGTTCGACCCTTCGACGTTTCCCTGGCCTCCTCCCGACGATCCGGAGCGGCTGCCGTACTGCGGAATGAAGGCGCTCGACGCCAGGGATGCGGCCGTGTTCTTTGGTCGCGAGGCAGACATCGTTCGAGGGCTCGACGCCTTGCGGGGCCAGCGCGAGCAGGGGATCGCTCGCCTGTTCGTGATTCTCGGGGCGTCGGGGTCGGGCAAGTCATCCTTCCTCAGGGCCGGGCTTTGGCCACGGCTAAAGCGCGACGACCGCCATTTCATACCGCTGCCGCTCATCCGACCGGAGCGGGAGCCGATGAGCGGGCCGACGGGGCTCGTGGCGAGTCTCGAGGCCGCGTTCAGAGAACTACGACAGCCGAAGACGCGCGCCATCATCCGAAGCGCCCTGCGGGAGCCGGAGGGATTCAAGGGGCTGCTGGCCGAAGTTCAGGACCTCGCTCGGTCCCCGCTGGGGCCGGACACGCCGTCCCCAGCGGTGGTGATCGCCATCGATCAGGGCGAGGAACTATACGCCGCAGACGTCCGGGAGGAATCCGAGGCCCTCCTGGCCATCCTCGGACAGGCCCTCACGCCTCCCTCCACTGCGGTCGAGGAAGGCATCGCGGATCAGGGCCTCCCGCTGGTGATGATAGCCATCCGGTCTGACTCGTATGAGCGACTGCAGAGCGACCCGCGACTCGCGCGAGTCGGGAGGACGTTGTTCAATCTCCCGCCGCTCTCACACGCGGAGTTCAAGATGGTGATCGAGGGTCCGGCGCTGCGTGCCACCGCCGCGGGCCGTAGGCTCACCATGGACCCGCGGCTGACAAACCGGCTTCTGCAGGACGTGGAAGGTGGAGACGCCCTGCCGCTCCTCGCCTTCACCCTCGAGCGGCTGCTCGTCGAGTACGGCGGCGATGGTGATTTGCGCCTGGAAGAATACGACAGCCTTGGGGGCTTCCGCGGGTCGATCGAGGCGGCGGTAAATGCGGCCTTCGCCGACCCAGACAGCGCGCCGGCGATTCCGCGCGACACCGCGGAGCGCAACCGGGTGCTGCGCCAGGGATTCGTTCCATGGCTGGCGCGCGTCGATCCCGGAACTGAGGAGCGCAAGCGACGGGTGGCGCGCTGGGAGGAGATTCCAGTGGGCGCGCGCCCACTCCTCGAGCGACTCATCGCACAGCGTCTTCTCGTCCGCGACCTGCGCCGAGTCGAAGGTAGTCACGCGGAGTCGGTGGTGGTGGAGGTAGCCCACGAGGCCTTACTCAGGCAATGGCCCACGCTCACCGCCTGGCTTGACGAGGACGCCGAGGCGCTCAAGGCAGCCGACGCCACACGGCGGGCGGCAGGTGAGTGGCTGAAGAACAATCGGGACGCGCTCTGGCTCGTCCATAGCGGTGAGCGGTTGGAGAGAGCGGAGGTTCTTCAGCAGCGCGAGGACTTCGGCCAGCTGATGGGCGATGACGTCCGTGCCTATCTCAAGAGCTGCCGGGCCAGGGACGAGGCCGTCCGTGTAGATCGTGAAGCGCAACTCCAGCGTCTTGCTCAGGAGCAGGCGCGCGTCTCGGACGAGCAAGCTCGCACGGCCCGCGCACAGCGATGGACCAAGATGCTCCTGGCGTCCATCGCTGTGGTTCTATTCGCTGCGGGGGCCTGGGTCGTCACCCAGAGTCGTGCCGTCGCGCGCCAAACGTCATTTGTGCTCGCCGCCGCCGCGGAAGCGGCGAGCGATGCTGGGCTCTACGACCGGGCGTTGCGCTTATCCGTGCTTGCAGTGCGCGAGAACTGGCTCTCGCCGACGGTACCGGAGGCTGGTCCCCAGCTCCTGCGGGCCGTGTATGCCTCGAGGCTGGTTGCGCAGTTCGTCGGCTTCGTCGGCTTCAGTGCCGACGGGGGCCGGGTGGTCACCGCGTCGTCTGAGGGAACGGCGCGGGTGTGGGACGCGGCGACGGGTAAGGAGCTGGCAGTCCTGCGAGGGCATCAGGACACTTTGCTGTCCGCCGCGTTCAGCGGAAACGGGCGCCGAGTGCTGACCGTGTCGGCCGATCAGACGGTACGGGTGTGGGACGCGGCGACGGGCCAGGAGCTGGCGGCGCTCCGAGGCCATGAGGCCGTATGGTCCGCCGCGTTTGGCGGGGACGGCCGCAGGGTG
>AR_comb_assmDRAFT_10494526_pt1 | contig 11831 bp, 10 predicted proteins | sample ArasoioldDNA_FD_10543 | JGI IMG/M metagenome (IMG submission 10543) | reverse complement strand
CCCCCCCGCCGCTTCATTCGTCGCGCTCGCTCACCGCGCCGACAGCGCCGCGCAACGCCGCAGCCGTCGCCGCGTCGGCGGGGAAGAACGATTCGAGCGCGAGTTCCGACAGCGTGACGTCGACCGGCGTGCCGAACACGGTCGTCGTGCTGATGAACGACAGCCTGCCGAGACGCGTGTCGATGACCAGCGGCACGACGAGCGCGGGCTCTGTGGGCGTCGGCGCGGCGGCGGGTGCAGCGGCGCGATCGCTGTCGCCATCGCCAGGGCCGAGTGCTTCGAGCTCGGCAGCAAGCGCGCGCAAGGTCTCGTCGCCGCTCGCGGCGATCTGCTGGCCGAGGCGGTGCAGCACGTGCGCGCGCCAGGCGCCGAGGTTCGCGATGCGCGGCGCCATTCCGAGCGGATGCAGGCTCAGGCGCAACGCGTTCACGGGCGCGGCGAGCAGCTCGGGAGCGGCGCCCTCGAGCAGCAGCGCGACGGCGCGGTTCTGCATCGCGACGTTCCAGTGGCGGTCGACGGCCAGTGCGGGGAACGGCTCGTGCGCGCGCAGGACCAGCTCGATGACCTCGCGCGCGGCGGCCATCGCCGGATCGTCGAGCGGCCGCGCGACGAACATCGGCGCGTAGCCGGCCGCCGTCAGCAGGCGGTTGCGCTCGCGCAGCGGGACGTCGAGCCGGCGCGCCAGGCGCAGGATCATCTCGCGGCTCGGCGCCGAACGGCCGTTCTCGAGGTAGCTGAGGTGGCGGGTCGAGACATCTGCGGCGAGCGCGAGCTCGAGCTGGCTGAGCCGGCGCCGCGTCCGCCACTGGCGGATCTGGGCGCCGACGGGAGCGGGAAGCGGCATCGTCATCGCGACAAGATAACGCGCATCGTCGGCGGCGCCATGACGTCGGAGGTCATGCGGCAGAAGACGCCGGCGCTCGGCCGGCGGGGAAGCGGTCGGGTCACGTCGTCTTCCGGCCTTACGGCGACTTCGGCGCCGTGTTCGGTTTCGGCACGGTCAGCACCGGCGGTGGCTTCAGCGTTCTCTATGAAGGACCTCCCTACCAGAAAGCGACACTGCCGGGCGGCAAGCAACGCGCGGTTCCCGACGTCGGCTACAACGCGGCGATCCTGCATGGGGTACTGGCCTTGGGGCGCACCCGCGCTCGTTCCGCCGAAGCGGTAGAAGCCGGTGTCGATGCCGGGGAACTCGAGATGGACGATGCGTGCGCCGGGGGCGATCGCGTGCGCCCACTCGACATCGAGGCTGATCTCCTCGGCCCAGCCGACCATGTTGGCGTCGCTCGGATCGAACGGCGTCAGGCCGTCGGGCGCGATCTGGGTCAGTGCGGTCGGCGGAACAGTGGAGTCATCTTCTCTGCCCAGGATTGGCTCAGCCCGAGCAACAGCCCGCAGCAGACGACGGGGAGGCGCAATCTCCTCAGGAGTCCGACCGTGCATTGGAACTCCTCGCATCCGTTGTTGTTCAGAACCGTGCGCGGACGGGTGACATCCGCGCCGGTCGAGGCCAACGCGCTGGTCAGCACGCGTCGATACAACAAAACGTATCGACATCCTCTCACGACGGGGTCACGAACAGGGTTGTGCGCGGCGCCGGCCGGGTCAGTCCGCGGCGGAAAGCGGCCGGGCGACGTCCTCGAGCGAGCGGCGCTCTGCCGCGACGCCGAGCCGGAGCGTGGCCGCGGCGGCGATCAGCATCAGTGCCGCGCCGAACGCGTAGCCCCAGCCGATCGCGAGCCGCTCGCCGGTGCCGATGAGCACGCCGAAGAGCCACGGGCCGACGATGCCGCCTAGCGCAGTGCCGAAAGCGTAGAAGACCGCGATCGCGAGCGCGCGCATCTCGAGCGGGAAGCTTTCGCCGACGGTGAGATACGCCGAGCTCGCAGCGGCCGAGGCGAAGAAGAAGACCACCGACCAGGCGAGCGTGAGGCCGGTCGCCCCGAGCACGCCTTCGACGAAGAGCACCGCGGTCGCGGCGAGCAGCACCCCCGACGCCGCATACGTGAAGGCGATCATGGGCTTGCGGCCGACGACGTCGAAGAGATGCCCGAGCAGGAGCGGCCCGAGAAAATTGCCGGCGGCAAACGGCAGGATGTAGAGGCCGATCGCCTCGGCCGGCACCGCGAAGAAGCGGCCGAGGACGAGCGCGTAGGTGAAGAAGATCGCGTTGTAGAAGAACGCTTGCGAGGCCATCAGCACGAGCGCGAAAGCCGAGCGCTGCGGGTAGGTCCTAAACAGCGTGCGCGCGACGTCGAGCATCCCGACCCGACGGTGCACGAGCGCGATCCGCGCCGCATCTGGTGCGCGCGTCGCGCCGCACACCCCTTCGATCCCGTCCATGACGCGTTCGGCCTCGACGACCTGCCCGTGCGTCATCAGCCAGCGCGGGCTCTCGGGGATGAAGCGGCGCAGGTAGAGGATCACGACGCCGAGCGACGCACCGATGCCGAACGCGAGGCGCCAGCCGAGATCTGGCGCGAAGCGTCCCGGCTCGAGCAGCACGACCGCGCCGCCGGCGCCGAGCGCCGCTCCGATCCAGAAGCTGCCGTTGACGATCAGGTCGGTGCGCCCGCGGTAGCGCGCCGGGATGAGCTCCTGGATCGCCGAGTTGATCGCCGCGTACTCGCCGCCGATGCCCGCGCCGGTGAGCATGCGGCAGAGCGCGAACATCCAGAAGTCGGTCGAGAAAGCGGTTGCTGCGGTCGCGAGAAGGTAGAGACCGAGCGTGATATTGAAGAGCCGGCGCCGCCCGTAGCGGTCGGTGAGCCAGCCGAAGAACACCGCGCCGGTGACCGCGCCGGCGACGTAGAGGCTCGCCGAGAGCCCGATCTCGGCATCGTCGAGGCGAAGCGCCGGGCTCGCCTTGAGCGCACCCGAGACCGATCCGGCGAGCGTGACCTCGAGGCCGTCGAGGATCCAGGTGATGCCGAGCGCGGCGATGACGAGGGTGTGGAAACGGCCCCAGGACAGGCAGTCGAGTCGGGCCGGGATGTCGGTCTCGATCAGGGTCGCGCGGGCGTCGGGAGCGTCGGCCGAGACGACCGGGGCAAGTGTCGAGTCGGCCATGACGACTCAGGATACTGCGCGGCGCGCGTTCCTTTCTCCAGGACTCGCGCCGAGCAGGCGGCGGCGCTACTTCCTTGGCGCGTCGAATCCTTCGCCCGCCGGCACCAGCTCGCCGCGCGCGATCGCGACCTGCGTTTCCGCCTTGCGTTCGCCGCGCGTCCTGGTCGAGCGCTGAGCGCGCAAGGCAGCGTCGGACGTCTGCACGTCGCCCGCGCCCGCCGGGATCAGCTGGTTGTCGCGTCGCGCCGCGAGCGTTTCCTCCATGCGCTCCGCGCGCGTCTTCGACGACCTGAATGGCGGCGTCGCATCGGCCGGCCTGCCTTCGCCGGCGAGCGTGAGCTGCCCGGCTTGCACGGCCGCTCGGGTCTCGGCCCTGACCTCTGCGCGCAAACGCGCCACGGACTGCACCTGAGCGAACGATGGCAATGAAAGGACAATTGCTGCGAAGGCCGCGGCGAGTGCGGTCCGGCGTGACATGACATCTCCCCGAAGTTACAGGAACCGAATCGGCAGGCGATTGGCTGCCGGATCTCGAGGGTGATGCTGCCGGTCATCGCACCGGGGCGCGTCTTCCAAACGGGTGGGCTGGCCTATCGCGGAAGGGCTACCTCTTCGCGCGCATTGCGCCCATCAAGACCGATCGGGCTAGTCAAGGCGTAGGACATTCGCGCCGCTGCAGGGGCGGCTTCTCGGGTGCAACCAGAGGGCGACGGGTAGACTCGATGCCATGACGAAGCCTCCCCGGTACGCGGGGCTGCATCTGCCCACTGCGAGATGAGCGCGATCAAGGCCTTGCTGTTGACCGACGTCGTCGACAGCACCCGGCTGGCCGAGAAGCTCGGCGACAGCGCGATGGCCGAGATCTGGGCTGCGCACGACCGTGTCTCGCGCGCGTTGCTCGGCCCCTGGCGCGGGCGCGAGATCGACAAGACCGACGGCATGCTGCTGCTGTTCGATAGCTGCGCGGACGCGGTCGGCTACGCGATGGAGTACCACGCTGCCCTCGCCGCGCTGCCGACGCCGCTATCGGCGCGCGTCGGCTTGCACGTCGGGCCGGTGATCCTGCGCGAGAACGCGGCCGTCGACATCGCGCGCGGCGCGAAGCCGCTCGAGGTCGAAGGCCTGGCCAAGCCGATCGCCGCGAGGGTGATGGCGTTGGCACGCGGCGGCCAGACGCTGCTCTCGGCCGCCGCGCGCGAAGCGCTCGGCACGAGCGCGCACAAGCTCGTCGCGCACGGGCAGTGGCGCATCAAGGGCGTGGCCGATCCGATCGAGCTGTTCGAGATCGGGGCAGGGGACGCCCTCTTTGCGCCACCCTCCGACGGCGAGAAGGCTCATCGCGTCGTCTGGACGGGCGACTGGTGGCTGCCGGTCAACGAGATTCCGAACAACCTGCCGCACCAGGCGACGTCGTTCATCGGCCGCGAGCACGAGCTGGAGGAAGTGAAGAGCCTGCTCGGCACGGCGCGCCTGCTGACCCTGGTCGGCATGGGAGGCCTGGGCAAGACGCGCCTCTCGCTGCAGATCGCGGCCGAGCAGATCCACGACTTTCCCGACGGCGTCTGGTTCCTCGACTTGGCGCCGATCAGCGACCCGGCGCTGATCGTCAGCGAGGCGGCGCAGGTGCTCGGCGTGCGCGAGGAGCCCGATCGGCCGCTGCTGCAGGCGGTGAGCGCGCACCTGCGGAGCCGCCGTGCTCTGCTGATCCTCGACAACTGCGAGCACGTGGTCCAGGCGTCGGCGCAGCTGGCCAGTGCCATCCTCAAGGCGGCGCCCAACGTGCGGATCCTGGCGTCGAGCCGCGAGGCGCTGCACGCGCCGGGCGAGCACTGCTACCCGGTGCTGCCGCTGCCGGTGCCGCGGCGCGACGACAGCCTCGAGGCGCTGGCGCGATCGACCGCCGTGCGCCTGTTCGTCGAACGGGCGCAGCAGCACAAGCCCGCCTTCGCGCTCACCGAGCGCGAAGCGCCCGCGGTGGCCGAGCTGGTTGCGCGGCTGGAGGGGATCCCCTTGGCGCTCGAGCTCGCCGCGGCGCGCGTCCGCGCGCTCTCGGTCGCCGACATCAATGCCCGCCTGCACGACCGCTACAAGCTCTTGACCGGCGGCTCGCGCGTCCTGGAGCAACGCCAGCAGACCTTGCGCGCCCTCGTCGACTGGTCGTACGAGCTGCTCACGCCCGAGGAGCAGATCGTGCTCGACCGCCTCGGCGTGTTCGTCGGCGGCTTCGATCTCGCCGCGGCCGAAGCGGTGTGCGGCCTCGCGCCGCTCGCCGCCGCCGACGCGCTCGACCTGCTGCAATCGCTGATCGAGAAGTCGCTCGTGATGCTGGTGGAGCGCGATGACGGCGCGCGCTACCTCATGCTCGACACGATCCGCGAATACGTGCGTGAGAAGCTCGCCCAGCGCGACGACGCGCCAGCGGTCGCAGCGCGGCACTGCGACCACTACTTCGCGTTGGCCAAGGAGGCGCGCAACGGGCTGAGGGGGCCCGAACAGGCCGACTGGCTGTGGCGGCTCGAGGTCGAGCTCGACAACATCCGCAGCGCGGTCGCACTCTCGCTCACGGAACGCGTCGACCCGTTCATCGCCGTCAAGTTCGCGGTCGCGCTGCAGGGCTTCTGGATCCTGCGCGGTTACTCGAGCGAAGGCCGCAAGCTCCTGCAGACCGCGCTCGCGCTGCCCGCGATCCAGGCGTCGCCGATCGCGCAGAGCTGGGGTCTCTATGTCGGCGCAGCTCTGGCCGAGAGCCAGAGCGATCACGCCGAAGCGCGCAAGATGCTCGAGACCTGCCTCGAGCTGCGCAGAGGGCTGGGCAACGAGGTCGACATCGCCGCCACGCTCTCGACGCTTTCGGTGGCTCGCCTCCAGGCCGGCGACGCCGTCGCGGCGGCGGCGGGCGAGAGCGAGGCGCTGCAGATCTTCAGGCGCCTCGACGACCGCATCGGCGAAGCGATCGGCCTCCTGCATCTCGGCCAGATCTGCCTGCACGAGGGCGACGACGCGACGGCCCGTTCGCATCTGGAGCACGGCCTGGCCATCGCCCGCGAGATTCGTCACCAGGAGGTCGAGGGCGAATGCGAGCTGGTGCTCGGCGAGGTGGCGCTCGAGACCGGCGATGCGGCCCAGGCCTGTCTGCGCCTCAAGCGTTCGCTGACCGTGTGTCGCGAAGCCGGCGACAAGCGCGGCGAGGCCAACGCGCTGCGCTGGCTTGCGCGGGTCGACCTGCAGTCGGGCGACTTCGCCTCGGCCCGCGCGCGCCTCTCGGATGCCTTGCGCGCTTTCCGCGCCTTCGAAATGCGCGAGGAGCTGCTCGGCTGCCTCGAAGACCACGCCGAGGTCGCCGAGGCGGAGGGCAAGCGCGAGGTCGCCGTCGGATTGGTGGCCGCGGCGGCGCGGTCACGCGAGCGACTTGCGTTGACCCGTTCGCCGCGCGGCGAGCTGCGCTGGCAGGCGCTCGTCGCCCGGCTGCGGCGCGCGATGACCGAAGGGCCGTTCGACAGTGCGTGGGTCGACGGGCAGCGTTGGCAGATCGACGAGGCGATCTGCCAGGCGCTCTCCGAGCAGCCCGAGCGGGCGACGGCCTAAGAGCGGCGACGCCGGCGGGCGACGAGACCGAGCGCGCCGAGGCCGGCGGCCATCAACGCGAACGTCTCGGCCTCGGGAACGGGAGCGAACACGCCGTTGGCGGCGTTGGCCGAGAACCCGCAACTGGCGCCGGGGACGGCAAAGGTCGCGCACCCGGGCGAGGTCTCCGGCGGATTGGCATAGATCAGCTGCGCCTGGGTGCCGCCGAAGAGGATCAGGCTGAACCCATAGCTGCCGCCGCCGGCGATGGACAGGTCCGACACGAAGAAGTCGAAGAAGCCGGTGTCGACCCCGGTCAGCTTGCCGCCTGCGATGTCGATGCCGGTGACGTTGACGTTCGGATCGAGCGAGTACGAGTGGAGGATCGTGCCCGGGTCGGCGACGTTGTAGAAGCTCACTTCGGCGCTAAGGACGTCGAAGCCCCCACACGGCCCGCTGATCGGGATGTTGGTGCCGTTGCCGATCGCCAGGCAAGCGTCCGGCACGTCAAAGAGCGCCGACGCCTGCCAGCCGAGCTGGGGGAAGATTCCGCCGTACGCGGGATCCCAGTTGCCGCTGTAGACCGCGGCGCGTGCCGAGCCGGCCGTGCCGAGCGTCGCTGCCGCACCCAGCACCAACGCGTAGAGAGCAGATCTAACGCGGGTCGTCCACACGGTTGCCACCTCGTTCGTGTTCGTCGGACCAGCGAGAGCGTCTCGCTGCGTGTTCAGGTGAACGCCGGTTCGCAAAGAAACCCGGGGACGGGCATTGTAGGAGCCGCGCCTGACGCTCGCGACCCCCGCGTTAAAGGGGTGGAGTCGATGCTTAAGATCGGGTTTGCCCGCCCGCCGCGTGACAGCGTCATGAAGAGGTCATGGAGTGCCTTGGGCCTGACGCTCGTCCTTGTCGCCAGTGCCTGCGCCGCTGATGAGGAGCCTGTCGAATCACAGGCCGCAGCGCCGGCGCCGGAACGCGCCGCTTCGTCGGTCGCCCCCTCCGCCTCCGCACCCGCCTCCACGCAGGCCCCGAAACAGGAGCCGCTGCCCTTCAAAGACTGGAAGTGGGAGGGTGCCGTCGGCCCCGTCGTGTCCCTGGCGCCCGACTATTCGGGCTCGAGTACCCGAAAGGTGAGTTGGACACCGGGCTACTACCTGCGCTACGGGCGCCTTACCGCAAGCAACACCGGCGGCTTCGTGACGCGACGGAACAACGACGACATCTTCCAGGGCCTCGCGCTCGACCTGAAGCGCGACGACGCGCTGCGCTTCAACGTCGCGCTGCGCATCGACAACGGGCGCAAGTCATCGGATGCGCGCGGGCTCGAAGGCATCGAAGACGTCCGCCGCACGCTGCGCGCGCGCTTCTCGGCGACCTTGCAGGCCGCGCCGGCGTGGAAGGTCGTGAGTGGCCTCAACGTCGATGTCCTGCGACGCGGCGGCGGCAATCTTCTCGACGTCGGCCTGAGCAACGACCGGCCTTGGAGCGAGTCGACGACGTGGAGCATGGCCACCGCCGTGACGGCCGCCGACGCGACCTACATGCGCAGCTGGTACGGCGTGACTCCGGTCGACTCGGCCGTCAGTGGCAAACCTGCGTACGCGCCCGGCGCCGGGTTGCGCGACGTGAGTGTCGCCAGCGGCTGGCGAACCGAGATCGGCCGGGACTGGATCGTGCTCTGGGGTGGATCGGTGGGGCGGCTTCTCGGTCCTGCCGCGCGCAGCCCGTTGACGACGTCGGTCGGACAGTGGCGGGCGTACGTCGGCCTTGCGTGGCGCTTCTGAATCGGCTCAGGCCGCAGGGACGGCGGCCCCGACCTGCGCGTACACCGCCATCTCGAAGCCGAGGAGCGTCTCGATGACGGGCATGTCGAAGAACGGGAGCAGTTGCGTCATCAGCACACCGCCGATGCCCTTCGAGCGGTCGATCCAGTAGTAGGAGTTGAAGACGCCGGCCCAGTCACCGGTGCCGCTGCTGCGCATGCCCGGCAGATCGGCGAGCGTGAGGTGGAAGCCCAGGCCCCAGCTCTGCGGAACCGGTAGTGCCGGCACGTCGTTGGACAGCTCCGGCATCGTCGACTTCATCAGCTCCGGCGGCTTGATCTGGCCGAGCTGGTCTTGCAGCGCCATCCGTGCGGTGGCCGCCGAGAGGACGCCGGCGCCATCGTTGAGCCAGGCCTGCACGAATCGGCCGTAGTCCTGCACCGTGCCATACGAGCCGTGGCCGGCGGCGTCCCATTCGGAGGTGGGCGGCAGGTCGTGCGGCGAAGGCGCGAGCTTGCCGTCGGCCTGGCGTTGCATCACGCGCAGCAGCCGCGCGCGCTGCTCGGCGCTGGGCTCGAAGGTCGAGTCGTTCATTCCCAGCGGCCCCCAGACGTGCTGCCGCACGTAGCTGCCGAGGCTCTGCCCCGACAGCTTTTCGACGACGAGCCCCAACCAGTCGGTGTTGACGCCGTACTCCCACGCAGTGCCCGGGTCGTTGACGAGCGGCACCGAGAGGCTCCGCTTGAGGCCGCTCAGCGCGGTGGGCTCGCCCGTCAGCGTGTGGTAGCGCATCAGCTTTTCGCTGAGGAAGAAGTAGCCCAGGCCGGCGGTATGCGTCATGAGCTGGCGCACCGTCGCCTTGCTGGCGGGCGGGCGCAGGCGTGGCGTGTCGCCATCGAAGCCGTCGAGCACACTCAGTTGACCGAACTCCGGCAGGATCGACTCGACGGTGGCATCGAGGCTCAGCCTTCCCTGCTCGACGAGCTGCAGCGCTGCCGTGGTCGCGACGGCTTTCGTCATCGATGCGTTGCGGAACAGCGTGCGCTCGTTCGCTTCGCCGGCTGCGTGGTGGAACAACGGTCCGTTGCGATCGACCACCAGCGCTGCAACGCCGTGCAGGGCGCCTTTTGCGACCGCGCTGTCCAGCAGTGTCTTGATCGCCGAGCCGTCGAATGCCATGGTCGTCACCCTTTGTCGAGCGGTCGATCCGCGCGCAGGATGGCCTGGCACGGCCGGACATTCTGCGCCGATCGCGACGGCTCAGCGGCAGCGATAGAGCGTGGCTTGCCAGGGGGCGAGCGTCACGTGGCGCGCTCCGGCAGTGGCAGTGGTGCCGGCGCCGTTGTCCAGAAGCATCTCGGTGACGCTGATGCCGTCCGGCAACGCATACGCGAGCGTCTCTCGTCCGAAGTGGATCAGGACGAGCACCTGCGGGTCGCTCGACGTTCGCGTGTAGCCGAACACGCTCGCGTGTTCGGGATCGATGTCGCGATAGGCGCCGTGCACCAGGACCGGCATGCGCTTGCGCAAGGCAATCACCCGGCGGCAATGGTGGTAGACCGACTCGTCGTCGTCGAGCTGCGCCTGCGCGTTGACCGCGGGCGAAGTCCGGATGGACCGCGAGCCACGGCGTTCCCGAGGTGAAGCCGGCATGCGGCGCGGCGCTCCACTGCATCGGCGTGCGCGCGTGGTCGCGGCTGGTCTTGCACAAGTGGGCCAGCAACTCGGATGCCGGGACCCGGCCGGTCTCTACCAGCGTGCGCCATAAGCCCTTGACCTCGACGACGGTGAAGAGCGGCGCTTCGTCGAGGCCGACGCCGCAGGCTTCGCCGACCGACACCGCGCCGTACGGCGCCAGCGCCTCGCGCTGCAGCCGCTGCAGATGCTCGTGGACGCGCGGGCCGCTGGCGTAGACGAGCTCGGGTTGGTCGAGCTGCTCTGGCGTCAGGTCGGGCAGGGCCTCGTGCTTCGAGACGAAAGGGATCACGTCCATGCGAAATCCCGCGACTCCCTTGTCGAGCCAGAAGCGCATCAGCTCCACGACCTCGGCGCGGACCGGCGCGTTCTCCCGGTTGAGGTCGGGCTGCTGGCGAGCGAAGTAGTGGAGGTACTACTGGTCGGTCGCCTGGTCGAGCTGCCACGCCGAGCCGCCGAAGAAGCTCGGATAGTTGTTGGGCGGGCCGCCGTCGGCGCTGGCGTCGCGCCAGACGTAGTAGTCGCGATAGGGGCTGTCCGTCGAGCGTCGGCTTTCGACGAACCAGTGGTGCTCGTCGCTCGTGTGGTTGACGACGAGGTCGACGATCAGCCGCATGCCGCTTTCGTGCATCGCGGCGAGCAGGCGGTCGAAGTCGGCCATCGTGCCGAACTCGGCCATCACCTTGCGGCAGTAGCGCACGTCGTAGCCGTTGTCGACGTTCGGACTGTCGAAGTGCGGGCTCAGCCAGAGTACGTCGACGCCGAGCGTTCGCAGGTAGTCGAGCTTGGCGGTGATGCCGGCCAGATCGCCGATGCCGTCGCCGTTGGAATCGTGGAACGAGCGCGGATAGATCTGGTAGACCACCACGTCTTTCCGCCACGGAGTCGCGGACGCGGCCGCCGCGGGCGGATCGCGCCGAGCTTGGCGAGACTCGTCCGCCGCGGGTCTAATGCGTTCCATGAAGGAATCTTCTTCCTATTCGCCACCGGCGATCTGGACTTGGGACAAGGGCAAGGAGAACGGCGGCCGCTTCGCCGAGATCAACCGCCCGATCGCCGGCGCCACGCACGACCAGGAGCTGCCGGCCGGACGCCATCCGCTGCAACTCTATTCGGTGGGGACGCCGAACGGCGTCAAGGTCACCGTGATGCTGGAAGAGCTGCTCGCCCTCGGCCACGCCGGCGCGGAGTACGACGCCTGGCTGATCCGGATCAATGAAGGGGCGCAGTTCGGCAGCGGCTTCGTCGCCGTCAACCCGAACTCGAAGATCCCGGCGCTGCTCGACCGCAGCGGGCCGGAGCCGATCCGTGTTTTCGAATCCGGCGCGATCCTGCTCCATCTGGCCGAGAAGTTCGGCGGCGCCTTTCTTCCTGCGCGCGGCCGCGAGCGCGCCGAGTGCCTGTCGTGGCTGTTCTGGCAGGTGGGCGCAGCGCCGTTCCTCGGCGGCGGGTTCGGCCACTTCTACGCCTACGCGCCGGGCAAGATCGAATACGCGATCGATCGCTACGCGATGGAGGTCAAGCGCCAGCTCGACGTGCTCGATCGCCGCCTGGCCGAGAGCCCGTATCTGGCGGGCGACGACTACACGATCGCCGACATCGCGGTCTGGCCCTGGTACGGCACGCTCGCGAAGGGACAGCTCTACGGCGCGGGCGAGTTCCTGCAGGTGGACGAATACGCGAACGTCTTGCGCTGGACCGACGAGATCGCCACGCGCCCGGCCGTGCGGCGTGGCCGCATGG
>AR_comb_assmDRAFT_10058119_pt1 | contig 11835 bp, 10 predicted proteins | sample ArasoioldDNA_FD_10543 | JGI IMG/M metagenome (IMG submission 10543) | reverse complement strand
ATCGCCTCACCGTGATGGCGAGAACCGACTCCGCCCGTGAGATAGCTCTTCGACGAAATCAGATCGTCCCACTGTCGGAGCATCGACCCGAGCAGCGCATCGTCGCCCGTCTCGGCGTAGAGGTCGGTGACACCGGCCGCGAGGTAGAGGGCGCGCACGGCATGTCCGACGATCGAGCGCGCGTCGCGAACAGGCTCTGCATCCTGGTAGTAGTCGAGATCGAAGCGGCCGTTTGCGAACATGCCGTGCCCTCGCCGAGTTGTAAGCGTGTCGGCCAGCTGCAGGTACCGCCGCTCGCCCGTCAGCCGGAAGAGTTCGACGAGGGCGACCTCGATCTCAGGGTGCCCGTCGGTGCCTTTCTCGGCCCCGGTGCGGAAGACATCGTCGATCAGGTCGGCGAACCGAGTGGCGACGCCGAGCAGGGTGGTGTCGCCCGTGGCCCGCCGGGTTGCGACGCCGGCCTGGATCAGGTGCCCGGCGCAGTAGAGCTCGTGACCCATTTCCAGGTTGGTCCACCGCCAGCCGGGGTCGACGACCTGGCAATAGCTGTTGAGATAGCCGTCCTGCTCCTGCGCGGCGGCGACCAGGGCTGTCGTCTCCCGCGCCATGCGCTCGAGCAACGCGGACGGTTCGCGCCCGCACTCCCAGGCGAGCGCCTCGAGCCACTTGTAGACGTCGGAGTCGCTGAAGACCATGCCGTGCCGGTCGCCCGACTTCTGGCCCGCCGCGATCCGCAGGTTGTCGAGCGTGCCGGCGCGCTCCAGCTCCTCGGCACCCCGAAGCAGCGTGACTTCCCGGTTCACCCGCTGGCGGTCGGCGAGCAACCCGTCCCGGATGACGACGCCGCGGCCGTCGATCGGCCGGAGGCGCACTCGGGCGGATGCCGTCGGCGCGACGCTCGCCGCGATGCCCGCCGCGGACTGGACCATCTCTTCTGTGCTCTTCATGCGAACTCCCGAAGTCGTAAGTGAAGCGCGTCGCCTGTCCGAGCAGCCGGTACCGCTGTCCCACGATCGGTGGGACAATCGGTACCGGCCTCGGTCCTGACGTTCGTCGCTAGCTCTTCAAGATGGTCGAGATCTGGCTCTGTGCCGTGTTCAGCGCGTCCGGCACAGATTTCGAACCGGACAAGGCAGCCTGGATCGCGGTCCAGACCGCCTGGGAGATCTTCGGATACTTGACACCCAGGCCGAGCGTGCGTGGATGCGCGAACAGCGTCTGCTGGACGTACACCTGCCACTGAGGCCCTGCCTGCTTCAAGTACTGCTTCGACACGGCGACCTTCCCCGGCAGATACCCGAACAGCTTCGCGAGCTTGAGCTCCATCGAAGGCGTCTGCATGCCCTGGATGTACTCGAAGGCCATCTGCTGAGCTTGAGTGCCACCGGACTTGCTGACCATCCAGTCCTCGCCGCCGAGCGGCACGACCACGTGCTGTCCGGCCACGCGGACCGGGACCGGAACCACCCCGAACTGCTTGCCGTAGAACATCTTGTTCTGGTTGAGCGTCGGGAAGTTCCACGGGCCGTTGACCATCATCGCGGCCTTGCCGTCGATGAACTGGGTCGACGCGGCTGGAGTCTGGCTCCACTGGAGGCAGTCTTTGGACGCCGACTTGTCGTCGATGAGTTGCTTCCACACGTTCAGTGCCTGTACTCCCGGGGCACCGGCGACGTTGGAGAAGGTTGCCTTGCCTCCGTTGCTCCAGAAGAACGGCTCCCACTGCCACGTTGTGTCCTCGGCAGCCTCACAGGTCAACGCGATCCCGTAGTGGTCGGGAGTCGTCAGCGCCTTGGCGGCGGACAACAGGTCGGCCCACGTCTTGGGGGGCTGGATGTTGGCCGCCTTCAGCATCGCGATGTTGTAGATCAGGGCGATCGAGTTGGCTCCGGCCACCGGCAAGCTGTAGTACTTGCCGCCGGAATAGCCCTCCTTGATCACTGCCGGGTAATACCCCTTGGTGCTGAAGCCCTTCAGACCGCTCAGGGGAATCACCTGACCCGTCGAGATCATCGTCGACACGAACGGGTTGTCGACTGCCAGCAGGTTGGGCAGGTCGTGACCTGCAGCCTGCGTCAGCAGCTTCGTGTTCAGGTTCGCAAACGGGACGTACTGTCTCTTCACGGTCACCCCGGGGTGCGAGGCTTCGAACTGCTTGGTGTAGAGCGCCAGTGCGGCGGTCTGGCCCGGCGTGTTGAAGTAGTCCTCTTCTGTGAGCGTGATGCTGGTCGCAGCGGACCTGGACACCTGCGACGAGAACCCGACCACCGCACACAGCGCAACCGTGAGGAGCGCCAGTCCCCAGAGCCGCCTTCTGGTGAATACGTTCACAACCGGTCCTTCCTCTCTCGTGGAATGGCGGAGAATGACGTCGATCAAGGCCTGGCGGACGAAACCGTCAGACCTGGGACTGCGGAGTCATCGACCACCCCCTTGCAGCGACATCGGGCTCATCGCTAACCCTTCACCGAGCCCGCCGTGAGGCCACTCGCGATGTACCGCTGTGCCACCACCAGCAAGACGGCGGCCGGCACCAGGGCGACGACTGCGGAGGCCATCACCGCGCCCCAGTCGGTCGAGTAGTTGCCGAGATAGCTGTAGATCCCCAACGTGATCGGCTCGATGCCCGCGCCGTTGAGGATGGTCAAGGCGAAGATGAAATCCCCCCAACCGGCCAAGAACGCAAAGACCGCGACCGTGATGACGGCCGAGCGGGCAAGCGGCAGCACGATCAGCTTGAACGTCGTCCACTCCGAAGCGCCGTCGACCCTGGCCGCGTCCACCAACTCGTTGGGCAGGCTGAAGAAGAACGCCCGCAGCACGAGGATGGCAAAGGGGATGGCGTACGTACCGTCGGCGAGAATGAGCGCTGGGTACGTGTTCACAAGGTGGATCCAATGGAAGACGATGAACAGTGAGGTCGCGAGGACGATCGAGGGAACGATCTGTGCGACGAGGAGCCCGCTGACGAGGAGAACCGTCACCCGCATGCGGTACTTCGAAAGCGCATAGGCCGCGGGCACGGCCACCACCAGGGCCAGAAGTGCGGTCCCCAGGCCGACGATCAGGCTCGTCATCACGTGGCCCAGTTGCGACCCGCCGACCGTTTGCTGGGTGCTTGCCGAGCTGCCCTGGAGGACAGTGCGGTAGTTGTCGAATGTCGCCGCGTGCGGCAGCCAGTAGAACGTGCCGCTGAAGAGCGTCTCCGTCGACTCGAACGAGCCGACGATGATCGCGTAGACCGGGAACAGCACGATCACGAGGGCAACGCCCGCCCCGAGCGTGCAGAGCCAGCGCATCGCTTTCGACCGCTCGAGGAGCGTCACGTGTCTGCCCCCCGGCTGCGCTGGAGCGAGCTCCGGCTGAGCCACAGGTACATGGGCGAACAGATCAGCGCCAGCGCGAGCAGCACGTTGTTCAGGGCGGCACCCTGGCCGAAGGAGAAGACCTGGAACGAAAGGTTGTAGGACCACGTCGTGATCAGCTGCGTGGAGTTGGCCGGCCCCCCTCCGGTCAGGCCGATCACGAGGTCGAACACCTTCACGGTGAACACGAACCCGAGGAGCAACGTGACCTCGATGACCGGAAGGATGATCGGCACGATGACCAGGCGAAGCCTTTGCCAGGCGCCGGCGCCGTCGATGACGGCCGCTTCCTTGACCTCCACCGGCACGTCCTGGAGCGCGCTGTAGAGGAGGAGCGTGAAGAACGGAATCCCGAGCCAGACGTTGGCGACGAGAATCGTCCAGAAGGCAAGGTTCGGATCGTTCAACCATTGGATCGGGTGGTCGGTCAGGCCGACGTTCGTGAGCACCTGGTTGATGGCCCCGCCTTCGGCCTGGAACAGGAACCTGAAGATGACCCCCGTCACGATCAGCGGCAGCAGCCAGGGGACGATGATCAGCGAGCGCGCAAACGTCCTCCCCGGGAACCGCATGCTGAACAGCAAGGCGAGCGCGAAGCCGATGATGAACTGGAACAAGAGCGACAAGAACGTGAACTCGAACGTGCGGACAATCGCCTCGCGGCTCGTCGGGTCCTGAAAGACGGCGCGGTAATTGGCCAGCCCGGCGAACGGCGCGGTGAAATTCGCGATCGTCGCGGGAGACGTGTGCTCGAAGCTCAGCATGACGTTGTAGACGATGGGCAGAGCGAAAGCGAAGAGCAGATACGCGATCGCCGGGGCCAGGAACAGCCAGCCCGCGAGCTGCTGTTTCCGTCGGGAAGACAGCCATGGCCTCGGCGCAGCGCCCGCCTCGATCTCCATGTTCATCTGCGTCATGCGCGCAGCTCCCTCAACGCGCCCCCTTCCCGCAGATAGACCGGGATGCGCTCCAGGGGCGCGGCTGCAGTCACCCAGCCGTTTTCGCTCACCGGCTCTCCGGTCCATGCGTCCAGCCACGACGCCCCGGTCGGGAGGTACACGTCGCGTTCCCGCGCTCCCTGTGCCGTGACCGGAGCCACCAGCACATCCGGGCCGAACATGTACTGGTCGTCCACCTCCCACGCCGCTTCCTCGTCCGGGAACTCCAGGAAGAGCGCGCGCATCGGCGGGAGCCCGGTCGCGTTGGCCGTGGCCATCTGGTCCATGACGTACGGGCGGATCCGCTCGCGCAGCGCGAGCTGCTCGCAGATCAGGCCGTAAGCCTCGTCGCCGAACGACCAGACCTCGTTGGGGGCCCCCGTTTGACCCGAGCCGACGAGGGGCCCCGGCTCGCGCACGCCGTGGAGCCTGAAGAGCGGGCAGAAGACGCCGAACTGGAACCACCGCACGACGAGCTCCCGGAAGTACTCCGTGGTCGGGTCGCCGCTCTTGAACCCGCCGATGTCGGTCGTCCACCAGGGGATCCCCGAGACGCCCATGTTCAGGCCGGCCGGGACTTGCTCGGCGAGCGCCTCGAACGTGGACTCGACGTCGCCCGACCACACCGCCGCCCCGTAGCGCTGGCTGCCTGCCCACGCGGAGCGGCAGAGCAACAGCACGTCGCTCTCGCCGCTGGCCCGCAGCCCGTCGTGAAAGCCCCGGGCGTGCTCCCGCGGGTAGACGCCCTGCACCTCCGAGCCCGGGCCCAGGAAGTACTGGGCTATCTCATGGTTGTCGGCGAGGACCTCCGGTTCGCAGGCGTCGAGCCAGAACCCCCGGATCCCGTAGCGGCGATAGCCGTCGGTGACCTTCTCCCAGACGTAGCTGCGAGCTTCGGGGTTGGTCGAGTCGTAGTAGCGCATGAAGGCCTGGCCGTCCGTGCCCTTGTCCCAGAACGCGAGGTGGAGCGGCAACCCCGCCGTGGTGCGCACCAGGAAGCCGCGCCGGCCCATCTCCGCGTAGTTGGCGCTGTTGGGGTTCACCGTCGGCCAGATCGAGACCACGAGCTCGGCTCCGAGCTCGCGCAACTCGTCCACCATCGCCTGAGGATCCGGCCACTCCGCGGGGTCGAATCTCCACTCGCCCTGGCGCGTCCAGTGGAAGTAGTCGCAGACGATCACGGAGAGCGGCAGGCCCCGGCGCTTGTACTCGCGGGCGACCTCGAGGAGCTCGTCTTGCGTTCGGTAGCGCAACTTGGACTGCCAGAAACCGGAGGCCCACTCCGGCAGCATGGGCGGCAAGCCGGTTGCCCGCGCGTAGCGGCTGACGATGTCGGCCGGTGTCGGGCCTGTCGTCACCCAGTAGTCGATCTGCCTGGCTGCGTCGGCGGTCCACCTCGTACGGTTGGCACCCAGCTCGACCCGGCCCGCCCCCGGCATGTTCCACAACAACCCGTAGCCGCGGCTGGAAAGAGCGAACGGCACCGAGACTTCGGTATTGCGCTGGACGAGATCGATGACGGCCCCCTTCTGGTCGAGCAGGCCGTGCTGGTGCTGGCCGAGCCCATAGAAACGCTCGCCCTGGTAGGCGTCGAACGTGACGTCACTCCCGTAGAGGTCGCCGCCGACCCGGCGGTAGCGCCGCTGGGGTGGCGACGTGAAATGGGGAATGCTCTCGGCGAACAGCACCGTGCCGTCCGTCCGGAGGAAACGCACGAGGGGCGGGAAGTGGACGAACCGATCCTCACGGTTGTCGTACACCTCGACGACGAGGTCCCCGCTGCGCATCCGCGCCCGGTCACCGCTGATCTCGACGTGGGCGTCGGTGGCTCCGTTTTCGTCCAGGGCACTGCCGGGCGTTTCGGTGATCGACCCCCCGAACGACGAGCGGACTCGCGCGCCGTTCTCCCCCCACGCGTCGACCTGCAAGGCCTCGCCGCCCTCACGCACGGTGAAGCCGGTCTTGTTACCGACGAAAGTGGCCAATTCTCGACAATCTCCGAAGCGCTTCGAAGGTCGAAGGCGACGGCGCGACTGGACTCTCGGATAGAAACATTCGGTTTGTGCCCCGAGGCGACAGTGGCTAGACTCGAAGTAATCGAAGCGCTTCGCGAAGCGCTTCGCGAATCTACCAAGGGAAGCGCGCGGGAGTCAACCTCACTGAACGACCCGCGGTCGGAGTCGGCCAGATGACAGAGACCAAGCCAGCCACGATGGCCCAGATCGCCGAGCGTGCAGGCGTGGCACTGAGCACGGTCTCGTATGTGCTGAGCGGGAAGCGCTCCGTCTCGCCGCCGATGCGCGAGCGCGTGCTCGCGGCGGTCGAGGAGCTCGACTATCGGCCGCACGGTCCCGCCCGTGCTCTCGCCAGCGGAGCCTCGCACACGATCGCGCTCTTCCTGCCCTCGCCGCAGTGGCAACTCGTGCCGGTGCAGCAGACGTTCGTCGCGGGAGCGACGCAGGCGACGAGCGCGAGCGACTACGCGCTGCTCCTCTCGACGACGACCACCGATCCGGAGACGATCGCGCAGCTCGTCGCGCGAGGCCGCGCGGACGGCGTCATCCTGATGGAGACGCTGCACGACGACGCCAGAATCGAGCGGTTGAGGTCGGCGGGCTACCCGTTCTCGCTGATCGGCAGAACCGATGACCTCTCCGGCATCAGCTTCGTGGACATGGACTTCGGCGGCGCGATCGATGCGGGCCTCGATCACCTGGCGCGACTCGGCCACACCTGCGTCGCGCTCTTCAACTTCCCGCCGGAGCTGCTCGAAGCGGGCTACACCGCGGCGCTGATCGCACGCGACGTCTTCGAGAGCCGGGCGCCCGACTTCGGCATCCGCGGGATCCACGTCCCGTGCTCCCACACGCCGCGCGACGCATTCGCAGTCGCGGCGAAGCTGCTGCGCTCCGAGCCGCAGTGCACGGCGGCGATCACGACCGGCTGGCAGTTCACCGGTCTGCTCAGCGCCCTGCGCGCGGCCGACCTCCACGTTCCGGACGAGTTCTCGGTCGTGTCGGTGATCGCCGCGCCGTTCGCCGAGATGCTGACTCCCTCGCTCACGGGCGTCGATTGGCCGGCCTTCGAGGCCGGCCGGATGGCGGCCGAGATGCTGATCGACCAGGTCACCGGGCGGGAGGTGGCTCCCCGCCAGCATCTGATCTCGGGGGAGCTCGTCGTTCGTGAATCGACCGGCCCGGCGCCGCGGGAGCGGCGCCCGACCAGGGCCACTCGGCGCCGGCTAACGAGAAAGGAGTAGCAATGCGCTACCGCACGCTCGGCAAGACGGGCCTCGAGGTCTCCGAGCTCGGCTTCGGAGCGTGGGGAATCGGCGGCACGATGTGGATCGGAGCCGACGACGACGAGTCGCTGCAGGCTCTCCGGCTCGCGATCGAGCTCGGCGTCAACTTCATCGACACCGCCTACGGGTATGGAGACGGGCACAGCGAGGAGCTGGTCGGTTCCGCTGTGCGTGAGTCGACCGAGACGGTCTACGTCGCCAGCAAGGTGCCGCCGATGAACATGCAGTGGCCTGCAAGGGCGGGCGTGCCCGCCGAGGAGACCTTCCCGGCCGACTGGATCGTCACGTGCACCGAGCGCAGTCTCCGCAACCTGGGGCTCGAGACGATCGACGTCCAGCAGCTCCACGTCTGGTCCGACGAGTGGGTTGGGCAGGGAGACTGGCTCGACGCAGTCGAGCGCCTTAAGCGCGAAGGGAAGATCCGCTTCTTCGGCGTCTCGATCAACGACCATCAGCCGGAGAATGCGATCCGGCTCGTCGAGACGGGCCTCGTCGACACCGTTCAGGTCATCTACAACGTCTTCGACCAGAGCCCCGAGGACTCGCTCTTCCCCGCCGCCCGAGCGGCGAACGTCGGCGTGATCGTTCGAGTGCCGTTCGACGAGGGCGCGCTTACCGGTTCCGTCCGGCCCGAGACGACGTTTCCCGACGGTGACTTCCGGAACAGCTACTTCGCCGGCGAGCGCAAGAGCGAGGTCTGGGAACGGGTGCAGGCGATCGCGGGAGACCTCGACATCGAGGTCGACCGGTTGGCGGAGATGGCACTCCGCTTCTGTCTCAGCCACCCGGCCACGAGCGTCGTCATCCCCGGGATGCGCTCGACGCGCAACGTCGAGCGAAACGTGCGCGCCGCCGCTGCGGCACCACTCGACGAGAGCCAGCTGACGGCCCTCCGTCCCCATCGCTGGATCGCCGATCTCTACAACTGATCGGTCTTTTACCGCGGGCTCTGCAGCGGATCCCTCGGATCACGACTCGGGACGTCGAGGAAGGCGCGCAGCCGCTCGCGTGCTACAGCGTCAGCAGGCCCGGCAGTCGACGACACGAGCGTCCGCACCGCCTCGCCCGCGTCGGCCGCATGATAGATCCCGGTGCCGACCGTGAGCATGTCGGCTCCTGCCTCGACGTAGCCCGCTGCGTTCGTGGGCTTGACACCGCCGTCGACCTCGATCCCCAGCGGAACTCCGAGCGAATCGGCGCGGCTGCGGAGGTAGGTGATCCGGTCGAGCGTGTCCGGCGCGGACGGACTGCCCCCGAACCCGATCGGCACCGAGAGGAGGTTCACCACGTCGACCGATCGGAGCAACTCGCCGGGAATGGCATCGATCGGCGTGTCCTCCTTCACGGCCACACCCACGCCGCGCCCCTCGGAGCGAACGGTTTCGACGATGGCGTCAGGCTCGTCAGTGGCTTCGAGGTGAAAGAGAACCAGGTCTGCCCCCGCGTCGCACATCCGGCGCACGAACCGCTCCGGCTGCTCGACCATCAGGTGCACCTCGATCGGCAGCACCGTCCAGTTGCGCACGAGCGCAACGACGTATTCACCGAAGCTGATACGCGGCGCGAAGTGGCCGTCGATGACGTCGAGCGAGAAGGCATCGACACCTGCATCCGCCACGCGCTCGACTTCGTTCTGCAGCTGCGAGAAGTCGGCGTCGAGAATGGATGCGGAGATGACTGCCATGTCGGGCCCGAGCGCTAGATGATTGATTCACAAGTCGACGCGGCGCGGATGGGAGCCTGCACGCGGCGCATTGGGGCCGCCTCGCCCCGTGTCAAGGCTTCAGCCTTGCCACCCGTCGAGTCGTCCACACTGCTTGGTGCAGTCCCTCCCCGCATCCACGGCACTTGGGAATCAATCATCTAGTCGCGGAGGTAGTCGAAGATCGGCAAGTCGGTAGCCGTGAAGAGGAGCTTGACCCGCGGGTCTTCTCCCCATTCGTCTCGCCACTCCGCGAACGCAGCCTCGACCGCCTCTCTCCCGCCGAGTGGATCGTGAAGGATCACTCTCCGGCGTTTGCTCTGACAGCGCCCTGCTCCGTCGAAGACGGCCTTCCGGGTACTGGCGCTGACTTCCATACGACAACAACGTTAACGCGCTTCGCGTCGCCGGCCATCCCCCGTCGCAAGCCGGGTAGAGTTGCCTCCGTGAGCCAGCCGGATCCGGCACTCGATCGCGACGACCAGGAGACCGTCGCGCTAGCGATCTCCGCGGGCGGCGCCGGCGCGCTCGTCCTCGGGCTGATCGTCGGCTCGCGACTCTTGCGCATCGTCGGCCTCGGGGCGGCCGCGGCGGGAGGCGTGCTCTACGCCCGCCTGAAGCTGGCCGAGCGGAGCGAGAAGATCAAAGCTGCCGAGGACGACGTTCGCGAAGCGCTCGAGGACCTCGACCCCGTTGCCCGCGCGCAGGTCCTCGCAGACGCTGCGAAGTCGCAGCTCCCCTGATCCCCAAGGAGCGCGCCGCGCCGAATGAGGATCGCGGTCTTCACGCGGCTACCGGCGGTGCTTCGAGAAATCACGCCGATCATCCGCGACTGTGGCCACGACGTCGTCGGTGTCGTTACCACCGAAGGCCCGTCCGGGCGTTACGGCGAGGTGCCGCTGTCGTCGCTGGTCGACGTACGGCCTGCCGGCGTCGACATTCTGGTCGCCGACAGTTCGAAGCGGTTCGCGCCGTTGCTCGCGGCGCTCGAGCCCGACCTTGCCGTGTGCGGCGGCTTCCCGGTACGGATCCCGGCCGACGCGATCGCAGTCCCGCCGCTCGGTGTCCTGAACGGCCATCCGGCGCGCCTTCCGCGCTATCGCGGCCCGAACCCGATCGGCTGGGCGCTGCGGAACGGCGATCTCGAGATCGGGTTCACGTTCCATTTCATGGATGCCGAGTTCGACACCGGCCCGGTCGTCGCGCAGGACACGGCTCCGCTCGCTCCCGCCGAAAGCCCCGAGGAGGTCCTCGCCGTGCTCTTCCGATTCTGGACTACCCTGCTCCCGGAGGCGCTTGCACGTATCGAGGCGGGTTATCCCGGTGTCGAGCAGAGTCGCGAGGACGAGAGTTACGCCGGCTTTTTCGAGCCCGAGTTCGTCGAACTCGACTGGACGCGCCCGGCGGAGGAGGTGCAGCGACAGGTACGCGCATGGTGGCTCGCCGCGGCACGCGACGGCCTCCACGGACCGCTGACCGTGCTCGACGGCAAGCGCATCCGCGTCCTGCGGGCCCGCCTGGACGACCGCGAAGGCGGTGCGCCCGTTGCGTGCGGCGACGGTCGGCTGCTCTGGATCGTGGAGACGCTCCCCGCGTAGTTCCGATGAGCCGGCCTCGGCTACCTCTCGGCCGCCCGCAGCACCCCCTCCGTCAGCCCCCAGTCCGGCCGGATGAACGGCGTGCCCTGCACCGTCCACGCGATCCCGTACCAGACATCGTCGGTGCCCGACCAGCGCCGGATCTTGATCGTGTACGTCTCGCCACGCACGGCCGGGAACTCGGCGATCTCGTAACTGTTGTCCCACGATCCGCTGTAGCCAACCTGGTTGCCGCGACTGTCGTACACGTGCAGGTCGAGGTCGAGCTTCAGCTGGTCGATCGCGACCTGAAGCCAGAGGATGTCGATGACGGCCGCCAGGCTGTCCCACGCGAGCGCGACCTTCACCCGCGGGCTGAAGAAGAACTGCGGCACGGTCACCTGGTACGAGAATGTCGTCTCGCCGCTCGCGCCGATGTCGGACGAGCGAAGCGTGCCGACGTCCCAACCGCGTCGTGAAGCCGCGGCGTTGCGGAACTTGCGGCTCTGCGCGATCCGCACGCCCTCGAGCGCGTCCACCGCGCCGGAGCCGTCGGACGCGTCGACGCCGGCGTTGCGATCGGCCCACCACGTGTTGCCGGTGATGTTCTTGCTCGCGGCCGCCAGCAGGATGGCGCGGCAGCCTTCCGGCCACGACTTCAGCGTGGGCGCCGTCTGCTGCATCAGCGCCGTCACGCCCGCCGCCGCCGGCGCGGCCATGCTCGTGCCGCTCATCGTCAGCTTCACACAGGTGACCGCCGTCCCGTTCGCGGCGACCTCCGGCAGCTCGCGATCGCTGTGACCGGAGGTCGGATTGCGGAAGACGGAGTCGCTCTCGAGCGACCCGGCGGTGTCGTCGTGGTTCGCGACCGTGAGGCTGTTGTAGCCCTTGTGGTTGACGAACTCCGAGCTCGTGCCGTTCCCCGCGGCCTGCAGGATCGTCGGGTACGGCC
>AR_comb_assmDRAFT_10042813_pt1 | contig 11837 bp, 9 predicted proteins | sample ArasoioldDNA_FD_10543 | JGI IMG/M metagenome (IMG submission 10543) | reverse complement strand
TCCGGACGACTTCACGGGTATGTCGGACCTCCTCCAGGTTGTCTCGGTCTGACTGCTAGCATCACGCTCAGCCTTCAAGCGCTCGAGAGGGCCTCACCGCGACGTCATGGCGGCCACAGGCTCACGCCACCACGCGTGGCTGCGGTTCGCAAAGGGCCAGGGCGCCTGCCGTTACCTGGCCGCGCGGCCGTTAGCAGGCACGGCCCGCTTCAGCTCTTCGAACCAGTTCACGATCACATGGGGCACTGGCGGCTTCTGCGGAAGCCCCTTGAGCACGAGAAACCGCCCGTCAGGCGCGACGTCGAACTCCTCCACGCCAAGGCCATCGATGGCTCCAGGGTTTGGCAGATCGAGGAGGAGTTGGGGGCGGACCCCGGCGAGTGTCGTGCCCCCGGCCAATTTGACCACAAAGACGTGCGCCCGATTCGAGCCCAGGCCCCGGTAGAACAGCTCGCTGCCGTCGCGCGACCAGCGCGGCGGGCTGCTCCCGCCGGTCGACACCTGCCAGCGCGCGCTCGAGACATTCGGAAACGGACTGACGAAGATCTCGGTGACGCCCGATTCAGACTTCCGATACGCCAGCCACCGTCCGTCGGGCGAGAGCCTCGGCGTCCGTCCGCCGGCGACCAGCATCTGGGTCTGACCAGTCGCGACATCCAGGATCTTGACCCCATCGGAATCTGTCCCGGCCACCCAATAAACGATCTTTGCCCGGTCCGGCGTCACGGACGCGGGAGACTCTCCGCCGCTCGCGTAGATCTGGGCGAGCGAACCAGCGGTAAGCTGCGTCGCTGTCCCGGCGCCGTCCGCGCGCTGCCGAAACAGCCGGCCGAGGGCGCCGAGCTGCGGACGTGAGGCAAAGAGAAGGCTCGCACCATCCGGCATCCACAATGGCGCTTCGCTGATCCCGGTGTCACGCGTGATGTTGCTGAGTGTCCGACGAGCGAAATCCCAGATCACGATGTTCTGCCGTCCCGTTCCGGTCGAGGACTCGAGCGCGACGCGCGTGCCATCCGGCGACAACGCCGGTCTGCTGTAGGGCCCGCGCGGCAGATCGATTGGGCTGATGCGTCCCGCGCGATCCACCCACACAAGATCGGTCGGTGTTCGTGTTCCAAAATCGGAGATATAGGCCAACGTGCCGTTTGACGAAATGCTGAAGTGTGCGGCACCACCGTTGTTATAGAGAATTCCCGACATCACCACCACGGATGGCCCGGTGACCTCAAGCCGTGACGGATCGAACGGTGCGGCCACGAGCACGCCGGTTCTGAGGTAGACCAGGTGACCAGTCGGCACGTAGACCCCGGAGTGCCCGGTGCGATCCATCAGCACGTGCCACTTCTTCGTCGTCACGTCGACGACCGCTACACGAGCCTCTTCAAGTGATCCCTTGAAGATCGTGAACAACACGCCACGTCCGCCCGGAACGATCGATGGGAAACGGTGTGCGACCTCGCCGGCAGTCTTATCGACGGTTGTCAGACTCTCCCGGGGCCCGCCGGATTCCGCGATCCGCGAGATCCCTGATCCGCCACCGGAGTAAATGTAGCCGTCACTCGACCACGCGACGCCACGGTCGTTTGGGTCGATCGGGCCGATCTCGAATGCTGTGCCGCCGGCGACGGGCGCGCGCCACAGCTTGCCGCTCGACACGAACCCAACCTGCATGCTGTCGGGTGAAAAGAACGGGTTGTATGGCGCATCGGAAGACGCCGAGATGGGACGTACCTCGTCGCCACGTAAATCGCGCAGGTAGACCTGAGGGCCGGAGCGGTCGATGGCGACGTAGGCGATACGGGTGCCGTCAGGCGACAGCGCGACGCCAGGCCCGCTCGGGCCGGCCCAGGCGGCATCATCAGGCCACTCAATCGTGAGCCTCAACGGTGGCGACGATACTGGCGTCGGCCAGATCCTCCAGGCTCCGACCGCTGAGATTGCCGCGCCGGCAACGATCCCCGCCGCGAGCAGCCACCATGGGCGCGTCTTCTGTGCTGTACTCTGAACTCGAAGAGAAGGCTCAGCCGGCCGCGCACCCTCGGTGGCGTCACGGATTTCCAGTCGCGCGACGCCGATATCCGAGAGACGATCCTTCGGTTCTTTGATCAGGCACCGGTGCAACAATCGCTGCACTGAAGGAGGCGTCTCGGCCGGGAGCGACGACCACTCCGGCTCGCCGCGCACGACGGCCGCGAGGATCTCCGTGATGTTATCGCCCGGAAACGCCATTTTCCCCGTCAGCATTTCGAAGAGCACGCAGCCAAACGCCCAGATGTCGGTGCGCTTGTCGACCGGCTTTCCCTTTGCCTGTTCGGGCGACATATACGCAGCGGTCCCGAGAATCAGTCCGTGTTGCGAGACGCTTGAGCTGAAGGTGGGGCTGAGAAGGGTCGGCGAGTTGCCGTCCACCGGCGTGGGCCCCGCGGGATCCCATGCTTTTGCCAGCCCGAAGTCCAGCACCTTCACCACACCATCGGTTCGGACTTTGATGTTGGCTGGCTTCAGATCGCGGTGGACAATGTTCCGCTCGTGCGCCGCCTCCAGCGCATCGACGATCTGTCTCGCCACGGGCAGCGCATCGTCGAGCGGCATTGATGACCGCGAGAGACGCTGCGCAAGGTCCTCACCGTCAACCAGCTCCATGACCAGCCCGGTGCCCTGCAGGCCGTACACGTGGGCGATGTTGGGATGGTTCAGCGCCGCGAGGGTTTGTGCCTCGCGTGAGAAACGGGCAAGGCGCTCAGGGTCGCTGGCAAAGAGTTCCGGCAGGATCTTGATGGCGACGTCACGGTTCAGAACCGTGTCGCGGGCACGATACACTTCGCCCATTCCACCCGCGCCGATCGCCGAGACGATTTCATACGAGCCGAGCCGTGCACCTGAGGTCAGCGGCATGGCGGGGATTATAGTGTCGGACCGTATCCGGTTCCCGCCAGCCGCTCACGACGCCTCTCCCTTTATCCCTTGCTACCGCTTCGCCCAGAACGTGACGCCGCCGTAGAGACGCCAAAAGTTGGGAGACAGATCGGTCGACTGGAACCGGCGCAGATCCGCGCGCAGAATGAATTTGTCCGACAGCGGGTATTTCACCCCGCCGCCGAAGTTGTACGCGATCTCGGTGCTCGAGGGCGCATAGAGCGCGAGCGGATCGGGATTCTTGACCGATCGTCCCACGTGTTCGACGCCAAGACCGAACGTCGCGTACGGCGTCACGTGCCGCACGTCGAAGTGGTAGATGCCGTTCGCACTGTAATTCGTTGCGGACGAGTCGAGATTTGCGTCATTACCGGATAAGTCGAAGGCGTGTGCGATTTCCCCCTCGACCCCGAGGTTACGTGTGAAATCGTAGCCGACGCCCATCCCGAGGCCGATGCTGCCGCCGAGATCGTCGGACGTCCCGAAGCTGCCCGTCAGGAACGGCGTCACGGTGACGGTATTAGGCTCTGCGACGGACCTGGCTTCGGAAGAGGGGGATTGCGCGGACGCGGGCGCTGGTGCGCCGAGGGCTGCCACGACTACGATGAATCCTGTACAGATCTGAACCAACAATCGCATCGATTTCCTCCGGTTGGCGGGCTCAGGAAGCCCGCTTCTCTATGCAGGGCGCACGGCAAAGCCGCTCAGGTTCAAGGTCTTAGACGTAAAGTGGAGCAGAACGGTCGAGAACGTCGATCAACTTTCATACCGCCCCCTGCGTCATATGCATGACATGTGCTGGAGACTCGAGTCCGGGCGAGACTGTCAAGCGTGATGTCGGCTGATGCGAACCTCATCTCCCGCGCGGCAGGGGGGGACTCGTCCGCCTTTCAGACGCTCGTCGAGCGTCACCGCTCGATGGTGTATCGCGTCGCCTATCAGTTTGCCGGCAACCATCATGACGCCGAGGACATTGCCCAGGACGTCTTTATCAAGGTTTTCCGGTCGCTTGACCGATTCAGGCAGGATGCGCAGCTGACCTCGTGGCTCTACCGGATCATCATGAACGCCTGCATCGACCACAAACGACGCTCGCGGTTCAATTCAAGCGCGGCATTTGGCGATGAAGCGGAACAGAAAATGTTGAACGCTCCCGAAGAAACCCCCGGACCTGAGGAGCGCGCCTATGGCGGCGAACTCGGACAGGTTCTGGAAACCGAAATCGGCAGGCTGCCCCAGGGACAGCGAATCGTATTCGTGATGCGGCATCATCAGGGTATGAAACTGTGCGAGATCGCGGAAGCCCTCGGCCTGGCCGAGGGCACGGTGAAACGACAGCTGCATGCGGCCGTGCACCGCCTGCGACACGCGCTCAGGCAGGCGCGGGTGACCGCTGGAGAAAGGGCATGACGACCTGCGATCGTCAGACCTCTGGCGACCTTGATCTCTATTTCTACGACGAGCTGGTGCCCTCCGACCGGCGGGCGGTGGAGGAGCACCTGCACGCGTGCAGCGAGTGCCGGTCTGCGCTCGACGAGCTGCGCGTGATTCGCGAAGCGCTTGCGTCGCGTCCGGATGTATCGGCTCCGGCGTCCGGCGACTGGTCGGCCTTCATGATGCGGCTGAACGCGTCGCTCGGGGAGCAGCGAACGCCGACCGTCACCGTGGTGCCGATGACAACAGCGTTGCGACGGCCGTACGTTGAGTATCTGGCAATAGCGGCGCTTCTGTCGCTGGTCACGCTCAGCGTTACGCTGGCGCTGCGAAAGCCGCAGGCGCCCGCTGACGCGGTCCCCGGGGTAGCTCCGGCGGTTGTGCAACAAGTGCGAACGGCGCCGACGAAGGACGTCTCGGCCTTCAGGGCCATGACGGAGGAACACTTCGAGCGTTCCAAGCTCGTGGTGCTCGGACTGGCGACGAAGAATGCGGAAGAGTTGCAGTCGATTGATTGGACGTACGAGCGCGAACTGGCAACAGGACTACTCAACGACACGCGGCTCTATCGGCTCGCGGCGGAAGATCGCGGCTTGGACAAGCTCGCTGGCGTGATGCGCGATCTGGAGCTCGTGCTGCTCCAGACGTCGATGACCGACGACAAAGATCCGTCGTCGCTGCAACAGATTCAGCGGTTGATTCGGCGCAGGGATCTGATTGAGAAGATGGATGTCGTCGCGACGACGGGACTCTGATGTGCTTCCGCCTGACCACCTGCGCTGAGGCTACGGTGGTCCGCCGTAGCGCTTCGCGCGAAGGCGGAAGGCGGAAGCTACGGGGATAAATATGGTGAATCGGTTTGGATGGCGAATCGGAGCGGCGTTGATATTCGCACTGGCGCTGTCGCCGCAGTTCGTGCAGGCAAGGCCTGCCGAATCGAAGCGGATGGAGCGCGCGAAAGACCTCATCGCCGACGAGCAGTGGGCCCGCGCGGTTGACGAGTTGAAGGCGGCAGCCGCGGATCCAAAGGAGCCCAACAAGGCCGAGGCGTTGTTCTGGCTGGCGCACAGTCAGAACCAGACGCGCGATCTGGCAGCCGCGGTTGAGACGATTCGCCGTCTCGAGCAGGACTATCCGCGGAGCCCGTGGGTCAAGCTGGCACAGTCGCTCCGCATCGAAATCGCGCAGCGCCTCCAGCGCACAGACTTCCTGTGGTACACCGCCGTGCCGCCGGTGCCGCCGGCGTTGCCAACGCCGGCTCCCGCACCCACAGCGGTGACGCCCGCGCTGCCCGCGCCTCCTGCCAAGACGCCGCCGCCACCAGCTGCGCCGAAACCGGCGAAGGCGTCAACCGGTGTCCCGAAGCCGGCAGCGCCCACGCCTGAGGCGTTCCCGGCGTTTCCGATGACGCCGCCGCCGGCGTGGGTTGTCGAAGGATATTTCCCCGACATGGACCAGCGCATTCAGGCGCTCGCCCGATTGATGGCGACAGATGCGCCGAAAGTCATCCCGATTCTGAAGTCGATCGCGCTCGAAAGCTCGAACGCGAAGGAAGGGCGTCGAGCGCTGATCGTTCTCGCGCAATCGGATCGTCCCGAGGCGCGCGAAACCGTGATCGACGTCGCCAAGACCGGCCCCGAGCCGATCCGCGTTACCGCGGTTCGCGAGCTTGGCCGTCTCAATGGGCCAGCCATTGTCGACGATCTGATGGAGGTCTATGCGGCGACGGCGAGCGAGAGCGTGAAGACTCAGGTGGTGACGTCGCTGGCGCAGCGCGATGCCGCGCCGGCACTCTTCAAGATCGTTCAGTCGGAAAAGGATCATCGCGTTCGCGATGCAGCGATCATGACGCTCGGCGAAGCGGGTGGCCGCAAGCAGCTCACGATGATGTACGCAAAAGCGGCCGCGGACACCAAGCGGCCGATCATCGTCGGACTGTTTAACGCGCAGGCAGACGAAGAGCTGATTCAGATCGCTGAAAAGGAAAAGGACCCGGCGGCGCGGGAAGAAATCCTGGCGCGGCTGCGGCTCCTGGGCACGCCAAAGGCCAAGGCGTACCTGGATGGGCATCGGTAAAACGAAAGTTCTTACGATTCCCGAAGTCCCTCCGCGACCGCAGCTTAGCGTAAGTCGCGGGTGTGCCGGATCTTGGGCCCTCTCGACAATTGGCCTCCGGTTCGCAATCATGCGTCCGGATACATGTCTCACACGATTGAACCCAGCTCCGGAGGGCGTCGCCGGACGCTCGTCCTCTTCGTCAACACGATTGTCGCTGTGATCGGCGGCGGGCTGTCCGCCGTGCTCGGCGCCTTTGCTCTCGGGCCAAAAGCGAACTCGTCTCAGGCGCGATGGTCGCGCGCAGGGACGACGTCGGATCTCAAGCCGGACGAGCCCGTGCCGCGCGTGCTCTCCGTGTCGCGCGTTGACGGGTGGTATCGCGGGCGCGCGCGCGAGACTGTCTTTCTCGTCTGGGACGGCGAGCACACGATTCGCGCGATGTCGGCGACGTGCACCCATCTGGGCTGCCAGGTTCAATGGATCGCCAAAGAGAAGAAGTTCAAGTGCCCCTGTCACGGCGGCGTCTACGCTGCGGACGGCTCAGTGCTCGCAGGCCCGCCGCCGCGGCCGCTGCAATCGATCGAGGCACGCATCGACCCGGGTGATTCCTCGGTGCTGGTGCGGCTGTGAAACGCCTGTTCGAGTGGCTCCACGCCCGCACCGGGTATCGCGGCGGCGTTCACGTCATGCTGGACGAGCCGCTACCGCCCGGCACCGGGTGGTTCTTCACGCTCGGTAGCGTCCTGCTCGCGCTGTTGTCGATCCAGTTGTTGACCGGCGCATTTCTCACGCTGTACTACGCGGCAACGCCGGATCACGCCTACGACAGCGTGCGGTTCATCACCAGTCTTCGCGCGGGAAACATCGTCCGGGGTCTCCATCACTACGGCGCCAGCTTCACCGTCATCGCGCTGGTGGCGCACATGCTGCGCGTCATCGCGTTCGGATCGTACAAGCCGCCGCGCGAGGTGACGTGGCTGTCAGGCCTGGCACTGCTGGCGCTGATTCTTGCCTTCGCCCTCACCGGATACCTGCTGCCGTGGGACCAGCGCGCCTACTGGGCCACGGTCGTCACGATCAACATCTCGAAGCTGACGCCGCTCGCCGGAGAGATGGTGGCGGGTATTCTTCGCGGCGGGGCCACGATCGGCGCGCTGACGCTTACGCGGTGGTACTCCGCCCATGTGATCTTCCTGCCGGCCGCGCTCGTGCTCCTCATCATCGGTCACCTGTACCTGATGCGACGCCACGGGATTTCCGGCCCGGTGCGCGTTCGCACGGGAACGCCCGCACCGTTCTATCCATCTCAGGCAGCGCGTGACACGACCATGGTTTTGCTCGTCGTCGCCGTGCTCGTTGGCTACGCCTGGCACGGCGCTCCGCCGCTCGAAGGCCCAGCCGATCCGACCGATGCCGCCTATATTCCGCGGCCGGAGTGGTATTTCCTCGGCCTCTTTCAGCTGCTGAAGTACTTCCCGGGCAAGTGGGAAGTGGTCGGTGCCATGGTCGTTCCGGGAATCGCCGCGACGTTCCTTGCGATGCTCCCGTGGATCGATCGCGGACCCGAGCGAGCACCACTGAAGCGGCGCGCCATAACCGGCGCGGTCGCGATTGGGCTGGCCTCGGTCATCGCATTGACGACCCTCGGGTGGCGCGATCGGCCGGCGGCAGCGGCGTCGACGGACACCTGGTCCCTGCGAGAGATTGGCGGACGAACGTACGCGCAGAAGCTCAATTGCGTGCGCTGCCACTCCGAAACGGGCAGCGCCGATCCGCTGGAAGGCGGACCGTCCACGCGAGGCCCCGAATGGATCGCGGGACACGTTTCCGATCCGGAGATGATCGCGCCCGGCATGCGCGAGCCACCCGTCACGATACACGAACGCGAGGCCGCGGCAGTGGCGGCGTACGCCCGCCGGGCGTCGCGCGATCGGTATCCAGGTTATTCCAAGCAAATCGAGACGATCGCGCCGGTCTGGGCACGGTATTGTGTCGGCTGTCACAAGATCGAAGGAGACGGGGGCACCGATGGACCCGATCTCACGCACGAGGGCACGAAGCACGACGCGGCCACGCTTCGGCGGTGGATCGAGGATCCCGAGCAGGTCGATCCGGATGCGGACATGCCATCATTTGGCGACCGCCTGACGGCTGAGCAGCTCGACGCGATTTCCGCGTACCTGGCTGCGCGGAAATGAGATAGCCGGAGGCGACGGAGAGAACGAAGAAGATTCACAACGAAGAAACGGAGATAACGGAGACGAACGAAGAAGCCGGTTCTTCTCAACACGAACGAAGGAGTTCGGAGCTGTCAGTCTTCACAAGACATATCTTCTTCGTTCGTCTTCGTTCCCTTCGTTTCTTCGTTGTGAACTCCGTTACCTCCGCAACCTCGCAACCCAGTATCATCTCCTTTCGTGCCCTCTAATCCTCTCCAAGACGGGCTTCGGATCGAGCCGACGCCTGGTCCGACGACCCTCGTCATCTTTGGTGCGACCGGTGATCTGACGCGCCGGAAGCTGCTGCCGGCCGTGTACAACCTGTCGCGAGGTCAGCGGCTTCCCGCGCGCTTTTCCGTTCTTGGCGTCGGTCGCGAACCGCTGCCCGATGATGGGTTGAGATCCATCCTGGCCGACAGCCTCCGTGAATTCGCCGGCGTGAAGGGTCAGGATGCGGTCGCGCAGTCGCTGGCCGAGCGGATGCACTACGTTGGCGGGGACTTCCGCGATGGCGCCCTCTTTCAGAAGATCAAGGCGCGCCTGGATGAAATAGACAGCGCCGGAGGGGCCCTCTTCTACCTTGCGATCCCTCCCACGATCTACGCAACGGTCATCGAGCAGCTCGGCGCGGCCAGCTTGTCCTCTCAACCCTCTCCGGAGCGGTGGCGCCGGGTGATCGTCGAGAAACCGTTTGGATCCGACCTGGCGACGGCGCGCGAGCTCAATACGATCACGCATCGCCACTTCGGTGAAGACCAGGTCTATCGCATCGACCACTATCTCGGGAAAGAGACCGTCCAGAACCTGATGGTGTTCAGGTTCGCCAACGGCATGTTCGAACCGATCTGGAACCGCCGCTACATCGATCACGTGCAGATCACCGCGGCCGAGACCGTCGGCGTTGAGCGACGCGCCACCTATTACGAAGGCGCGGGGGCGCTGCGCGACATGGTTCAGAACCACCTCATGCAGCTGCTGTCGCTGGTCGCGATGGAGCCGCCGATTGCGTTCAGCGCGGAAAACGTGCGCGATCGAAAGATCGACGCGCTCCTCTCCGCGCAACCGCTCGTAAACAACGGCATGACCGATGTCGTGCGGGCGCAGTATGCGGCCGGCTGGGTCGCCGGCGCGGAGGTGCCGGGGTACCGCCAGGACACCGGGGTGAACCCGCAGTCGACCACCGAGACGTTCGTCGCGCTCCGGATGCACCTCGACAGTTGGCGCTGGGCAGGTGTGCCGTTCTATCTCCGCACCGGCAAACGGATGCCGAAACGCACGACTGAAATCGCCATCCAGATGCGGCGGCCGCCGCTCGAGATTTTCCGCCGCGTGAGCCCCAGTTCGGTCGCAGCCAACCTGCTCATCATCAACGTCCAGCCGGACGAGGGCATCTCGGTGAGGTTCGAAGCGAAGCTGCCCGGGACTCGAATGCAGCTGGCGCCGGTGATGATGAATTTCCGCTACGGGACCGCGTTCGGCGGCGGTGTGCCGGAGGCGTACGAAACGCTCCTGCTCGACGCGATGCTGGGAGATCCGACACTGTTTGCGCGACATGATTTCGTGGAACGATCATGGGAGCTGATCACGCCGGTTCACGAACAGTGGCAGAAGGAAAACGCCTCGTCGATTCCGACCTACGAGGCCGGCGAGTGGGGACCGGCCGAGGCCGATGAGCTGATGGCGCGGGACGGGCGTCGCTGGAGGACGTTATGAGCGAGTCACTGTTGCCGTCTGGTGTGGAGGTGCTGTTTGGCGAGATCGAGTCGGCGCTCGCCGGATCGAGTGATGACACGCGACGTGCCGGCGGCACGGCGCTGACCGCGACGGTCGTCGTGGCCGGGCCGGCCGATCGTCTCGTCGAGGCCGCGACGGCGATCGGTGCACTGAAAGACGTTGGCGTTCGCTCGGTGCTCATTTCTTACGGCGACAATCCAGCGCCGGACGTGCGCGTGGCGGGACACACCGTGGCGCTCGAGGGCCTCAGGCCGGACTATCTAAACAACGCCGTCGCCGCCCTGCGTCTCTCGAGTCTCCCCACGCTCGTCTGGTGGCGCGGCGGTGGGACCGAGGACATCGAGGGGCTGGCCACACTCGCGGATCGGCTCGTCCTCGATGCCGAGGATCCGCGGGAGGTGTGGAAGTCGATCGAAAACCTCGCGCGGCATACATCGGTCAGCGATCTCCGGTGGGCGCGCCTGACCCGCTGGCGAGCCCTGATGGCTCATTTCTTCGACATCCCCGAAGTGTGCGCCGCGTCGTCGAGCTTCACGACCTTGCGTGTCGAGGGATCGGATCGGCACGCGATGTGTCTCTTTGCCGGATGGCTCCAGTCCGTTCTTGGCCCGGGACAGCGCGTCGTGCCTGATTTGCACGAACAGTCGAGCCTCGCGCCGATCGAAGCCGTCGTCCTCGGCAACGGTACCCAGCAGCTCGTGTTACGAATGGCCGCGAACCGGACCTGCGTCCAGACCGCGGCTGAAGTTCCCAATCTTCCATCAGCGTCGCGCATCGTGTCGCTGGGGAATCAGCAGCTCGCGGCGCTCCTTGGCGAGGAGCTTCGGATCAGGGCGCGCGATGTGGCGTTCGAGCGCGCCGTTGTGGCGTCGAGGGGCGTGTCATGAGCGGATCAAATTTCGGCATCATCGGCCTTGGAACCATGGGGCGCAACCTCGCGCTCAATATCGAATCGCGCGGCTATCGGGTGGCCGTGTGGAATCTGGAAACCGACTGGATATCCGATTTCATCAGCAAACATCCGGGCGCGAAATTCGAGGGGACTCCGACCTTCGAGGCGTTCACCGGTGCGTTGTCACGTCCCCGCCGGATCATGATGATGATCCCCGCCGGCAAGCCCGTTGACGCGACGATCGACAAGCTCAAGCCGCTTCTCGAACGTGGCGACGTACTGGTGGACGGCGGCAACTCCTGGTTCGAGGACACGCGCCGGCGCGAGGCTGCGCTCAAGCCCACTGGCATCTTGTTCGTGGGCTGTGGCGTCTCGGGCGGCGAGGAAGGGGCGAGGTTTGGCCCCTCGCTGATGCCTGGTGGGGCTGACGAGACGTGGCCGATCATTGGCGACGTGCTCGAGGCCATCGCCGCGCGGACTGAAGCCGGACCGTGCGTGACCCACGTTGGGCCCGATGGCGCAGGCCATTTCGTGAAGATGGTGCACAACGGCATCGAGTACGGCGACATGCAGCTCATCGCCGA
>AR_comb_assmDRAFT_10001080_pt1 | contig 11842 bp, 9 predicted proteins | sample ArasoioldDNA_FD_10543 | JGI IMG/M metagenome (IMG submission 10543) | reverse complement strand
GACCGATAGTGCGGGCTGCTCCAGGTGTCGAGCGTCGGCGAGTGGTGCATCGGGCGGCCCCAGGCGGCATACGCGAACCGCCGCACCGAATCGGGCGGCAGCGGCATGGAATCGCGCAGAAAGTACACGATGACGGCGACGATCCGCCGGTCAACGGCGGCGGCCAGCGCGCGCGCGCTGCTGTCGAGCGGCGCCCAGCACAGCGTGCCGACACTCAAAGCCCTGCGAATTGCAGCGCTGTCGGAAAGTTGATGCGAATGCGGCAACGCGTAGCCAAAACTCATCTGCGCGAAGCTGTAGACCGACATTCCGGGACCGAAGGAGCCGACGGCGTCGCCAGGCTGGCATTCCCCGCCCTTCGCCAGCATGTCGTCCACCGAGCCGCCGAGCCGCACGTCGTAGAGGGTGGTCCAGCGCGGCTGAGCGGGGGCGCTCCTGAGCTGCAGCAGCAGGGCTAAGCTCGCAATCACTGACCCGGTTTCAGCACGATGAACTTGACGTCGTCCTTTGAGATCGCCCGGAGCCATGTGATCAGCGCATCGATGCTGTCGGGCGGCGCAGTCCCGCGAGCGCCGGTCATGCGCCGGGTGATCTGCAGCTCCCGGCCGTTCTGCGCGTACTGCGCGGTATAGCTCCCGAACCGGCTCGACTCGGTGATGTTCTGCGGCAGCTCCGCCTTCCAACCCGGTGGCAGAGTCATGCGCAGCTCCGACACGGTCTCGATCGGGCCGATCACTTCGCTGATGTCGATCGGATAACGCCTCGGCTTGCGGCGCTCGAGCTGGGACGCGAGACCGAGAGACTCGAAGTTCGGCAGCGCGGTCGGCAGCGTGAAGATGCGCGTACCGCCGCCACTCGACAGCACCGGGGCGTCGTGTACCGCCAGGCTGACCGTCGGCGTTGCCTGCAGGTCGCGCCCGTCGAACAGCTTGAGGCTGTCACCCGACGCGCCCGAGAACACGCCGTTCGCGAGCGCCTGCGTGAGCCGGCTGAGCTCGTCTTTGCTGAACACGCGCGCGTAGGCGCTCCGCAGCGAGTACTGCAGCCCGCCGGTCTTCAGCTCGGTGTAATGTCCCGCGAAATTCCCGTCGGCGCTGAGCTCTCCGACGATGTGCGTCTCGGCGCGGTTCGCGGCGGGCGTGCTCTCGGGCAGCGTGATGCCCTCATAGGTGCCGTCGTCATGCACGACCAGCGCGAACGAGCCCTCCTCCGCCGGCGGCAGCTCGCCGTACGGCGTCAGATCCGACGTGAGATCGAGATAGATGCGTCCACCGAGCTGCGCCGGCCGGTCGACGGCCGCGATCATGTGATCGAACTGTTGCACGGTCGGCAACGTCGAGTCGGCGCCGCCACTCGAGCTCAACAATACCGGATACGCCTTGAGTCCCATGCGGCGTGCGAGCGCGATGAACAGCGTCGCCTTGTCCTTGCAGTCGCCGTACCGCGTCTCGAGCACCTGCGCCGGCAGCCGTGGCAGGTAGCCGCCGATGCCCAGCGACAGCGAGACGTAGCGGAAGTCCTGCGACACCCAGCGATGCACCGCCCGGATCGAGTCTTCCAGCGTGCGCGCGTCCTTCACATGCTCGGCGAGCTGCGTTTCCAGCGGGGGGCTCAGCGCATAGCGGCCGGTGGAGAGATTGGCATACCAGTGCGCCAGGTCGCCCCAGCTGAGCGGCGACGAGATCTCCATGTGGACCGAGAGCGTGTTGGGCGACGCGGCGAATGGCTCGCTGCGCAGCTTCTGCACCTCTTTGGTCGCCCAGGTATAGACCTTCCGGCCGTGCGCCTGCTCATCCAGCCGCTTGAAATGGACGTTCTCTTCGTGAATCCGGGGCGTCACCGTGGCGGGCACGTCGACGATCAGACGCGAGCGCCGCGTCAGCAGACCCGTAGTCACTCGCCAGCCGGTGTAGTAGTCGCCGGGCACGAGCGGCTTCACGCGCTCGACCGTGTAGCTCCAATCGACCAGTGTCCCGGGCGCCACGCCACTCAACGTCACGCGCCGGGTTTTCTGGTCCGAGTACACCGGCGCGTCGAACGCAACAGGAGCGAGCGATTCCTGCTCGTGTGCCGGCTGCGCGCTGATGACTTCGCCTGTGGGCTTGACCACCCGGATCCAGTTGACTGTCAGCTTCTCGGAGCCGCTCGAGTAGGAGAAGCTTTGCTCGCCCCAGGCTTCGGCGCCGTCCTGATTCAGAATCTGAATGACCTGACGATACGTGCGGCTGCTCCGCCCGTCCGCTTCGAACCGGATCACGCCGTCGTCGAGCAGATAGACGTAGTCGTCATCCGCGTAGTCGGCAGGATTTACAGCGAGTTTATAGATCGTGTCGTTGCGCACCGAGGGATCACCCGCCGGCGTAATGCGGGGTGCCTGCGCGACGAGCGGAGCCGTCAGAAGAAGGAGCGGCACAACAAACGGAAACGGACGCATCGACCTGCCTCCAACGAGGGGACCCGAAACTCGGAAGCTAATTGAGCACCATCCGCAGCCCAAGGAGCACCGTGCGCCCACGTGGCCGGTAGCCCAAGACTTCCTGACTCTGGTCGTCAAACAGGTTATCGGCGCTGCCCAGTAGCACTATGCGGTGCAATGTGTATTCCGCGGACACGTTGACGCGAGTGTAGGGGTCCTGCGACACCCTGCGCTGACCGACTGGCTGCCTGAAGTCGAAATCTTCGCGGGTTCCGACCCACCGCGCGCCAAACGTCACACGCGCCGCGGTGCCGAGTCGCGCGGTGAGCTGCGGAACCAGCGTCTGCGACGGACGTCGAATTAGGGGCTTACCGGGCACAAACAGACCATCCGGAGTGCTGGGGGTACCAGATTCCAGTGCGCGAGTATGCAGGTAGGTATACCTGACAGCAATCTCGACGCTCCGCGTCAACGGTCGGTCGAGGCTCGCTTCGACACCATTCGCGAGCGCACTGCCGGCGTTGAAGAAGTTGGGTGAGCCGTAAGGCACGGCCGGGTTGAACTCGATCAGGTCACGAAAGCGCTGATCGAAATACGTTACTGTGACTCCGCCGCGCTCGATGCCGAGCTCCCAGCTCAGAGAGCGCTCCGGATCGAGATCAGGATTCCCGAACGCCGAGCCGTGCGCGAAGTTCTCGAAGAAGGTTGGCTCCCTCAGGCCAGTGCCGGCGGAGGCACGAACGCGCGTGTTGGCCGCGAGCGAGTACACGACTCCCATGCGGTAGGTCCCATGCGATCCGAAGTACGAATTGTCGTCGAGCCGTCCACCCGCGGTCACGACTCCCCGCCCCATAATCACGGTCGCCTGCGTGAAATAGCCCGTGGTGTTGCGCTGCACGTTGATCGAATCGGGAAATGAAGTCCCAGGGGGCGGCTGGCTGAATTCGCTCCGACCGGCCTGGCGCTCGTCCTCATAGTCGAGGCCCCCAATCACAGTGACCTTGTCATGGGCACGCCAGGTCACGAGCCCACCCGCGCCCGCGCGGCGCAGATAATCCCGACTCCAATACCCATCTTCGCCTGGCGAGTCGGGCTCGTCGTTGTAAAACGCGCGTGACTCTTTGAGACTGGCGCTGGCCGTCGCCGAGAGACTCGTGGCGAGCGTGCGTGTCACGCTGAGACTGAAGAGCGGCCCCCGCTCCGCCGAGCGCTGGTTGGAGTCGACGGGCTCGCCTTGGCCGTTGGTTGGAAAGTGATAGAGATCGTCGCCGTAGCGATACGTGACAGTCGCCTCGGTGCGCGCGTCAGGCGTCGCATGCAGCGCGGCGCTGAGGACGGTGTTGCGATAGTCGTTGTTGTAGGAATAGAGCCCGGTGGACGAGAACACTGAACCCCGCGCGCTATAGGTGAGCTTTTGGCTGCCACCGCTGACATCGAAGGCGCCCTCACCGGTCCCATAAGTGCCGCCACGCAGTTCGGCGCCGAATTTCGGAGTCAGCGCCGCGCCAGGCCGCGTGAAGATCTGCACCACACCCGTCATCGCATCGGAGCCGTACAGCACACTCACGGGGCCGCGCACGATCTCGATGCGATCCACGTTGTCCGTGGTCAGATTCGCGAGATCGATGCCGCCACCCGCCTGATTCAGCGGCACGCCGTCCAGCAGCACTTTGACGTAATCGCTCTCGCCGCCGCGCATGAACAGGGATGTCTGTCCACCGTAGCTGCCGGTCTCGACGATGTGGGCAGCCGGCACTGTCTTGAGAGCATCCGCGACGGTGCGAATGCCCTGTGCCGTCAGATCCGCGCCGCGCAACACCGTGACGGCTGCTGGAACGCGGTCAACGGTCACCGGAACCCGCGTCGCGGTGACGACGACCGGCTTCAGTACAACGGTGTCTCTGGGTTGCTGCATGACCATAACCAACGCGAGCAATGTGACACTCATGCGCGAGATTCCTCACGTTTGCGGAGCGGGATCATCTGCGGGCGTCCATCGACGGTCTGCATCGCGACGGGCCAGGCGAACACGGTCTGCACCGTCTCCTGAGTCAACACGTGGGCCGGTGCCCCCGCTGCAATCGGGCGTCCCTCGGCGAGCAGCAGCAACGAGTCCGCAAACCGGGCGGCGAGGTTCAGGTCGTGCGTGATCATCAGCACACCCAAGCCCTGCCGATCCACGAGTCCGCGGACCAATTCGAACAGCTCCATCTGGTGCTTCAAGTCCAGCGACATCGCCGGCTCGTCGAGCACGAGCAACTGCGGCTCTTGCGCCAACGCGCGCGCGATCCGCACGCGTTGGTACTCGCCACCCGACAGGGTCCACAGCCACCGATCGCTGAGATGCGCAGCATCGCAGGCGCGCAGCGCGCGATCCACGGCCTCTTGATCCTGGGTCCGCTCCGCGCCCCAAAGAGTCAGATGCGGATAGCGGCCGAGGAGGACGGTCTCACGAACGCGCTGCGGAAACAAATTGTCCTCGCGCTGCGGCACGACGCCTACTGTCCGAGCCAGCTCCTGGCGTGCCCACTGAGATGCAGGAACACCGATCACGTCGGCACGTCCCACGAGCGGCGTCAAGGCACCCAAGGCAATGCGTACGAGCGTCGTTTTCCCGCTGCCGTTGGGGCCGAGCACGGCATGGAATTGTCGCGGTGCAACCGACAGCGAAACATCTTGCACCGCGTCCTGTGTCGCGCCTGGATAGCGGTAGCGCACACCATGGAGACGGAGTAACGGTGCTGTCATGGGATCGTCCACCGTCTCAAAAGCATCGCGAAGACGGGCACGCCGATGAGCGCGGTGACGACGCCCACGGGCAGCTCGCGCGGCGCCACGACCGTGCGCGCGAGCGTGTCTGAAAACGCAAGCAACGCGCCGCCGCCCAAAAATGCGGCCGGCAAGAGGACGCGATGGCGATGGCCCCAGGTGAGACGCGCGATGTGTGGTACGACCAGGCCCACGAAACCGATTACGCCCGAAACCGCCACCGCGGCGGCGGTGAGCAGTGACGCGGCGAGGTACACGCGCCGCTTCACGCGCTCGACATCAGCGCCGAGGTAGCCGGCCGACTCTTCCCCGAGCGCGAGCAAGTCGAGCGGACGTGAGGCGGCGAACAGGACGACCAACGGGATAGGCGCGTACACTGCGATGATCAGCACGGTGTCCCACGAAGCGCCGGACAGCCCACCCCAGAGCCACAGGAACGCGTTCCGCAGCTCTGCCGCGTCGGCGAGCGAGACGATGGCGGTCGTGACGGCCGCAGCAAATGCGCCGATCGCGACACCGCCGAGCAGCAGGATGCGCGGATCGAGCGCTGCGCCGCCGATCAGGCCCAGCCGGTACACCAAGCCAAGCGCCGCAAGCGCGCCGACAAACGCGGCGATCGGCAACGCCCACGGTCCGGAGACGTGCAGGGCGATCGCCAGGACGGCGCCGAGCCCTGCCCCGCCCGAGAGGCCGAGCAAAAATGGATCGGCGAGCGGGTTGCGCACGAGGGCTTGGAGTCCCGCGCCCGCGACGCCGAGCGACCCGCCGACGAGCAACGCGAGCAGTGCGCGCGGCACGCGCAGGTTCCAGACGATGTCGGAGTGCAGCAGCTCGTTGAGCGGGACCGCCGCAGGGCCCATGACTACACTCGCGAGCAGCGCCACGATCGCGAAGACAATCAGCAGCGTCCACCTCATCGCGCGAGCATCCGCCGCAGCTCGGCGATTGCCTGACCTGAGCGCGGCCCGGGCCGCCCGAACAGCGAGCCCTTGAGCAGTAGGAAGCGACCGTCGCGCACTGCCGCGACCGCGCGCCATTCGCGCCGACGGGCAAAGTCCGGAGGTTTTCCGGAGTCGGACAACACGGCGATCCACTGCGGATTGCGCGCGACGATCGTTTCGAGCGAGACCTGAGCGGATGGCGCGGTGACGTCGCTGAACACATTGCGAGCGCCCGCTTGCGTCGCGAGCTCGTCGAGGTAGCTGCCGCGGCCGATGACGATGGGCGGGTTATCCCACACAACGAATGCAATTGAGACGGTAGGGGGCGGTAAGGGGCGGTAGGTGAAACTATCCATCTTCGCCACCAGTGACTCCGCCTGCGCTTCATGCCCAGTCAACTTGCCAAGGGTGCGCGTCGCGGGCCCGAGATCCTCGAGTCGATTCAGGTCGAGCAGCACCGTATGGATGCCGATGCGCTCGAATTGCTGCACCGCCGTCATGTTAGCGCCGGACTTGTACACCACGACGAGATCGGGCTTGCGCGCCGCGACTGCTTCGATGTTCGGCGGCAGCCCCTCGCCTACACTGGGGACAGCAAGCGCCTCGGGCGGGTAATCACACCACTGCGTGCGTCCGACCACGCGATCGCCCGCACCTATTGCAAAAAGAATTTCGGTGAACGAGGGAAGCAACGAGACGACACGTTGCGCCGGCGCAGTGTCGTGCCGACGTGCCGACGTGCGACAGGCAGACAGGAGTAGTACAAAAACGAAGAGTCTTCGCAGCACCATCCCTCCCGCGAGGGAACCAACGGTGGCGCGAACGAAGACGTCTCCTGGCTTCGGACGAACCGCAGGACCTTCCCGGACTCGCGTCCAGTGGTGTCTGCGGTGAACCCTGTCCGTTACAGTGGCGGGGCCGCGCCGGATTCACACCGGCTTCCGTATCCCCGTTCGCAGTGAGCTACGCGCTCAGTCTAGGTGGTGCCCCGCGGCGGCGCAATGCCCAGATCAGCGCCAACACCATCGCGCCGACGAGCACACCGATCACATAGGGCAGCACCATCTGGGCGCGCAATTTCCCGGCGGGAAGATCGATCTCTACTACGGCGCCGGCCGCGAGTGGACCGGTGCGATACTTGGCGAAGTGACGCCCCTCGATCTCCTCGACGCCCAGGCTCTCGAGCTGCGGCGCGTGGACGGGCGCGAGAGTGTCTTCGACAAGCAGGTTCACTTCCGCCGTCGCCTGGTCAATCGGAATCACAAAGCGGCGCGTGCCGGACGCAACGGAGTACGCGTAGCTCACCTGCTTGGCGGGTCCGGGCCCAATGGGTGCGAGCACCAGGACGCTGTCATTCCGGAATCGCATCGCTTCCGCCGAGATGTCGCCCTGGCCGCCGCGGAACTGGCTGGTGCGCTCGGGCACGCGGCCCGCCCAGACCGCCTGCGTCGAATCGCGAGCGATCCGCGTGGTTACACCGTGATTCTCGAGCTCGAGGATCTCGAGAACCTCGCGCGTTCCCTGATCCGTCGCCCGTGCGATCGTGGCCAAACGCCGAGTGACCTCGATCGGCGGACCGTCGGTCGTGGTGGGATAGGTCACGATGTCGTCGACGTGCGCGATCGGACGATCGCCGGCCACGAATGCGCTCGACACGTAGGCGATGCTGTCGAACCAGACGGTGACGACGTAGGCGCCGGTCGTATCGGGATGGCGGAGCTCGATGCGATAGCGTCCCCGCGCATCGCTGCGGATCGAATCAATCGGTCCCGCGCTCTCGCGGGACACGTGATGCAGCACGACCATCGCGTCTGGCAGGGGAACGGTATCGCGGCCGCCGCGCAGCACGCGTCCGCTCACGCTGATGGGTTGTTGCCCCGCGAGCGTCGAGAAGGCGCCGAGCCCGAGAATCAGGCAGCTACGGCGTAAACTTGCCGAAATCTTCAGGATCGAGGTTCTGGAGGTATGACTTCAGCGTGTCGGCGTCGAGCGGCGAGCTGCCGGCTGGGCCCCCCCCGGTGCCGGGCTGAATCGTGCCGTCGCTCGTATCCACCGAGGTCAGCTCGAGCAGCGTCTCACTCGTCATGATCGGCGCCTTGAGACGCAGGGCGAGCGCAATCGAGTCCGAGGGCCGCGCATCGATTTGAATGATCGTGTCGCCGCGATAGATGTGGAGCTCAGCGAAGTACGTGTTGTCCTTCACCTGCGTGATGATCACTTTGCGCAGCTCGGCGCCCAGGCCGACGATCACCTGCTTGAGCAGGTCGTGCGTGAGTGGGCGCGAGAATTTCACGCCGGCGAGCTCCATCGCGATCGCGCTCGCTTCGGCCGGGCCGATCCAGATCGGCAAAACGCGCTGCCCGTCGTTCTCCTGCAAAATCACGACCGGCGTGTTGGTGGTGCGATCCAGCCCGAGGTGAGCTACTCGAACCTGCAGCATGGCTCCCCCGGAACCGGCCACTAGGTGCCCATGTCCCAGGAGGCGAGATATTTGCGCTGTGCAGGCGTAAGCGTGTCGATCGATACGCCCATCGACTGCAGCTTGAGCCGCGCGATTTCCTGGTCGAGATCGACCGGGATCCGATGCACGTCCTTCGACAGCTTTTTCGCGTTGTTCACGACGTACTCGGCGGCGAGCGCCTGATTGGCGAACGACATGTCCATGACGCTGGCCGGATGCCCTTCGGCCGCAGCCAGATTGATGAGCCGGCCGTCGGCGAGCACGAACAGCCGCTTTCCAGCGATGCGCCACTCCTCGACGAATTGGCGCACTTCTTTGGGTCCTTCGGCGGTCTGTTTGAGACCGGCGAGGTCGATTTCGACATTGAAGTGACCCGAGTTCGCGAGAATAGCTCCGTCCTTCATGGCGCGCATGTGCTCTACGCGAATGACCTCGACATTGCCCGTCAGCGTCACGAACAGGTCGCCGACTTTGGCCGCTTCTTCCATCGTCGCGACGCGGAAGCCGTCCATCTGCGCTTCCAGTGCCTTCATCGGATCGATCTCGGTGACCAGCACGTTGGCACCGGCGCCGCGCGCCCGCATCGCAAATCCGCGGCCGCACCAACCATACCCCGCCACCACCACCGTGCTCCCCGCGATCAGCAGGTTGGTCGCCCGGATGATGCCGTCCAGCGTGGACTGCCCCGTGCCGTAGCGGTTGTCGAACAGATGCTTGGTCTGCGAATCGTTCACCGCGATGACCGGGAACTGTAGCACACCGTCCTTGGCCATGGCCTTGAGCCGAATCACACCGGTCGTGGTCTCTTCCGTGGACCCGCTGACACCGGACACAATCGCTTTCCGATCCGCGGCCGACAGCGTCTCGACCCATTTGCGCACGGGCGGCGCCAAGTCGTCGAGTCGATTCAGCGCGATCATGTGCAGCGCGCCGACGAGATCAGCGCCGTCGTCCATCGTGATGTCGGCGCGATGTGCCAGCGCGGCGCGAATGTGCTCGTAATAGGTCGCGTGATCCTCGCCTTTGATGGCGAAGACCTTGATCCCGTGATCTTTTACGAGATGCGCGGCGACATCGTCCTGCGTCGAGAGCGGATTCGACGCGCACAACGCGACGTCGGCGCCGCCCTCCTGCAATGTGACGGCAAGGTTCGCGGTCTCGGTGGTGACATGCAGGCATGCCGAGAGCCGCTTGCCTGACAGCGGACGCTCTTTGGCAAAGCGCTCGCGGATCTGCCGCAGCACCGGCATCGACCGCTCGGCCCACTCCGTGCGCCGCCGTCCCTCGTCGGCGAGCTTGATATCCTTGATGTCGTTGGTGGCTTTCGTGCCGCGCGTGGCAATCTCAGACATTGGCCTTCCGGGATGAACGGGACGCCCGCTCCGCTGCCACCTTCAACTCCTCGGCGCGATCGACGTGCTCCCAGGTGAATAGCTCGACGTCCCGCTCGCCCTTGGTCCCCGCTCCGACGTGCGTCTTTTTGGGCGCGCGACCGAAGTGGCCATAGGCAGCGGTGGGTCGATAGATAGGATTGCGGAGATTGAGTGCCTGGATGATCCCACCAGGGGTGAGATCGAAAACTTCGCGCACCGCCGCTTCGAGCGCGTCCTGCGGGACCGTGCCTGTGCCGAACGTCTCGATCATGATCGACACCGGCTCGGCGACGCCGATCGCGTACGCCACCTGGGCTTCACAGCGCTTCGCCAGCCCGGCCGCGACGACGTTCTTGGCAACCCAGCGCATCGCATACGTGGCCGACCGATCGACTTTCGACGGATCCTTGCCGCTGAAGGCGCCGCCGCCATGCCGCGCCATGCCGCCGTAGCTGTCGACGATGATCTTGCGGCCGGTCAGTCCCGCGTCTCCCTGAGGCCCGCCGACAACAAACCGCCCAGTCGGATTCACGAGGACATCGCCGTCCTTAACCTCGAATCCGGCCTCGCGAACCACCGGCCGAACAACATGGCCGATGATGCCCGCCCTGAGCTCCTTGTTGTCGATCATGTCGGAGTGCTGCGCCGAGACGACGACCTTGTCGATCCCGACCGGCTTCCCATCCTCGTAGATGACGCTGACCTGGGTCTTCCCGTCGGGACGCAACCACGGCAGCTCGCCGCTTTTCCGCACCTTCGCCAAGCGCTCAGCCAGGCGATGGGCGATCATGATCGGCAGCGGCATCAAGGACGGCGTTTCGTCTGTCGCGTACCCGAACATCATGCCCTGATCGCCCGCCCCGCCGGTGTCGACGCCCATCGCAATGTCGGTCGACTGGCGATCGATCGTCGTCAGGACGGCGCAGGTCTGGGCATCGAAGCCGAAATTCGCGTCGGTGTAGCCGATCGAGGTGATCGTCCCGCGCACGATGTCGGGGATGTGGACGTAGGTCGAGGTCGTGATTTCGCCCGCAATGACGGCCATGCCGGTCGTCACGAGCGTTTCACAGGCCACCCGCGCCTTGGGATCTTCCAGCAGAATGGCGTCCAGGACCGCGTCGGAGATCTGGTCCGCGATCTTGTCGGGATGGCCTTCCGTGACCGACTCGGAAGTGAAGACGTGACGATGAGTTGGCATTTTTTTGGGTCCTTAAGTTTTCAAGCTACCGGAGCGCCGTCCGGCGGGCAACCGCGCGTCAGCGTCGAGCAATGTCAGATCCACGATTTCCGCCAGTGCAAATCGCAAGATGTCGAGCGCGAGCTCTGCCGATCGCGCTGCGAGCGCCGCGTCCGCGGCCGCTCGTGCTTGCGCCGTGGTGACCTGGCGAATCAGCCACTTGATGAATGGCAGGGCCGGCGGCGCGACGGACAGGGTTTCGTAGCCGAGGCCAAGCAAGAGGAATGCCGACAGTGGTTCTGAGGCCATTTCACCACAGACGCTGGCCGGTTTGTTAGCGGCCCGTGCCGCTTCTGCCACTACTTTGAGCAGGCGCAGGACGCTCGGATCGTGCGGCGTGAAGCGATCTGCCAGACGCGCATTGCCGCGATCCACGACCAGGGTGTATTGGGTGAGATCGTTGGTGCCGACGCTCAGAAAATCGCTGACCTCGACCAGCCGATCCGCGAGCACCGCGGCGGCCGGTGTTTCGACCATCACGCCGAGCGGCACCGACTGCGCGGCCGGGATCCCGGCCTGCGCGAGACGCACGGCCTCTTCCTTCATCATCTCCCGCGTGCGCTCCACTTCGTCGAGGCGAGTGACGAGCGGAATCATCAACTGGAGATTCGCGCTTGTGGCGGCGCGCAGCACCGCGCGAATCTG
>AR_comb_assmDRAFT_10123014_pt1 | contig 11843 bp, 12 predicted proteins | sample ArasoioldDNA_FD_10543 | JGI IMG/M metagenome (IMG submission 10543) | reverse complement strand
CGGAATTCGTCAGTCATCCGCGACTCGGCGGTGCGACGAGCGAACAACAGGCGCAGACGCACGCGGGCGCTATCCAACCATTTCATCGACCTGCTCCCACTGGAATTGGCGCGGTCCTCTGGGACGTCTCACGTGGTGCGCAACACCGTGTCGAGCGCAGCGGCGAAGCGCTTCCAGCTCTCGACCTCCTTGCCGAGGGCGCGTCGTCCGGCGGCGGTCAGACGGTAGTACCGGGCCTGGCGGTTGTTGTCCGTCACGCCCCAGTCGCTGGCGATCAGCCCCTCCTTCTCGAGCCGCTGGAGCGCGGGATAGAGCGAGCCTTGGTTGGTCTCGAACTCGCCGCCAGACATCTGCTGGATGCGTTGGCTGATCCCCCACCCGTGCGTGGGAGCGAGCGAGAGCGTCTTCAGCACGAGCAGGTCGAGCGAGCCGCGGAGGGCTTCGAAGGGCGGTCGTGAGGGCAAGGATGGCTCCAAGATGACTTCGTTCTCTAGATATCGAGAGGAGACTATGGCCTCTCTCTTGTCGCTGTCAAGAGGAAGCACGGTGACGCTTGATAAACGCCGCAGCGTTGATCGATTCGCGGTCCGTCGCTCGCTGGCGGCGGTCCGCCTTCGCTCCTTCGGAGCTACCGCGCGACAGACCACAGACTCCGCATGATAGGAGTGTTCACGTGACAGGGCCACGCCGAGCGCGTGGCCTAGACGAAGCTCGCCCGAAGAGACTCTATTTCGCAGGACCGCGAGTCCATAGGGCCGACGAGCCGCTCATTCGCACAGCAGAACATCAGCTCGTTCGGAATCGTGTCCGCGGGTCCGTTCTCGTTGACCACGTCAACAGCGTGGGCCGCCAACCATTGGCGATCGAGGCCGCCCCACTGAAGATTGTTTCTGGCGATGGCATAGATACCTCGTTCTTTCATCACGCACGAATCTTGCCGACATATTCGGGCGAGAACGACGTCAGTACACGCCGAATGTGCCGGAATCCCGTCGACGTCCGAGAGAAAATGCCCTCTGCTGCGGATCCTCCGCACCTGTGAGGGGACGGGCTCGGATCCAGTGGCGTTTCGGCCCGATCATTCGGGCATAGTGAATGCACTCACTTATGACATGGCACTCACGCCCTCCCTGGCAACTCCCGTCGGAACGCGCCGACCGCTTCCCGGCGACAGGATCGTTCCCGAGCGGATGTTCGCCGTCACGCATGCAATCACGATCGAGCGGAGCTGGCCATGTCTGATCCGTGCGATCACTCTACTGTTCGTGGCGGGCATTCTCGTGGCGGGATCCTGGTCTGAGGCGAACGCCCAGACCTCGGCGGCGGACCAATGGTACGTCAACGTGAGCAGCGGAGGCTCGCCGCAGGATCAGAGGTTTCGCGAGAGCGCGATGTTTGATATTTACGGGCAGAACGGCGCGCTCGAATCTGCTTACTCGATCGGCGGCGGCCAGTTGTTCGACGTGAGCGCGGGTATGCGCGTGTGGAAGAGCCTCGGCGTCGGCATCGGCTACTCCGCCAACAAGAACAAGAACGACGCGACCGTCAGCGTGAAAGTACCGCATCCGCTCGTCTTTGGTCAGTCGCGGGAAGCCAGCGTGACTGCGTCGGATCTCGAGCACACCGAGAAGATCGGACACCTGCAGTTTGTGTGGATGCTGCCGCTGACCAGCAAGTTGCGGCTTATGTTCATGGGCGGCCCGTCGTTCTTCACGGTACGCCAGAACCGCGCGACGGTGCGCCCGCCGCAGGATGTCCGCGACGAGGCGCCGTTCACCAGTGTGACCATCACGAGCGTCACGGTCACGGATGTGAAAGACAGCCCTGTGGGCGTCAACGTGGGCGTCGACGGCACCTACGAGATTACTCGAATCGCGGGGCTTGGAATTGGCGTCGGCGGATTCGTGCGCTATGTCGGCGCCTTCGTCGATTTCCCGACGGTCCCCGGCACGACGCGCGAGAAAGTTCTCGCGGGCGGGCACCAATGGGGCCTCGGCCTTCGCATGCGATTCTGAATGGCGCTGATGCGGATTCCGATGATCGCGCCCGAGCCGTTCTGAACCACTGGGGTCATGAGTGTCAGCTTTTCGCGCCGCGACGCGTGACTCGAATACTCAAAGGCGATGTCCTTGACAGGTGAGCGCGTTCTACGCTGTTTCGACTGCCCTCGTCATCGTCGCCATCTTGACCTCGGGCGCCAGCTTCGTCTTTTGGGGCGTGTTTGACCGAGATGTGCCGATGACGGTGGGGAACATCCGGGGGACGGCTCTGGCCATGTTTGTCATCGCCGTGCCCGTCCTCATCGGCTCGATGATCCGGTCCTTGGGCGGATCACTCACCGCGCGGTTCGTATGCCTGGGCAACCGACGGCCCGGGCCGTCCGTCGCCGCGCGCAGAGTGACTGCAGACGCCCGCGCCGCGGGTGCCGCTGATGCACGATAGCGTTGGGGCTAACGACGTGAGCACGAGTGACCAGCAACAGAGACTGAAGACACGCCTCTCCGGCATTGTGGGCAAGTACGATGTGCGACTTGACACGAACGGGGTACGCTTCGCGCTTGCGTCACCCAGCCGTGATTTTTGTTGGGAATGGTCATCGCCGGAATCGATCGAACAGTACTTCATCGCGAGCACGACGAAGCTGTATGTCGCCACGATAATCATGCAGTTGCGGAACGAGGGCCGCGTGGCCCTCCACGCGCCTGCCACCACGTATCTCGATCCGTCTGTGATGGCGGGGATACACGTGTTGCGGGGAGTCGACTCGAGTGACCGCATCACCGTCAGGGAGTTGCTCGGCCACACCTCCGGGATCGCCGACTATTTCGAACAGCGCAGGCGCGATGGCTCGACCCAGATCGCCAGGGCATTGCGACAGGACTTCGACTGGACGTTCCAGGATGTTCTGCGCATCACCAAGGAGGAGCTGACGCCGAGGTTCGCGCCTTCGACGCCGGGCAAGGCGTTCTACTCGGATACGAACTACCAGTTACTGGGCGCGATCATCGAGGCTGTCACCGGGACGACGTACGAGACGGCGCTCGACCAGCGTGTCCTTGCTCCACTGGCGCTCAGCGACACATACCCGTTCACTCTCGAGACCGTCGATCGATACGCGACGGTCGCCGAAATGATGTACGGCAGGCGACGCGTGACCATTCCCAGGGCGATGGCATCGGCCAGGGCTGATGGCGGCATCGTGTCGACGGCACGCGATGGGATTCGCTTCCTCGAGTCGTTCATGGCAGGTCAGCTCTTCCCGGCTGAATACCTGAACGAAATGCAAAGCCACTGGAACCCCATCTTCCCGCCGATGAAGTACGGCCTCGGGATGATGCAGTTCGCACTACCGCGCTACTGCACGATGTTCAAGCCGCTCCCGGCCATGGTCGGCCACTCCGGAGCGTCGGGAGCGGTCCTCTACTATGTTCCTGAGTTGGACCTGTACGTTTCCGGCACGGTTAACCAGATCGAAAGGCGGAGCCTCTCACACAACCTGTTGGCCCGGCTGGTAATAGCCTGCGCTCAGGCCGCTTGAAGGATTCAGGACGTTTCTTGTCAGTGGGTTCGAACTCACACGAGTGTGGTTCGGCGCAGGGAGTGAGACATGCGCTGTTTCAAGAGACCTTGGCGCATCAGCGGCATCGCCGGCCTCATCCGGCACGTCTCATCGTTTGCCAGCGCTGGCGGAGACAGCAAATGCCTCTTCCAGTGCTTGGAGCGGCCGTTTCGTCTCTGGCTGCGCGTTCCTCAGTCCGGGTTCGACTCCGAGGATCGATACTCGCCGTCACGCGCACAGCCTGACGATAGAGACACCTCTCATGCGTGACCCGAAGAACGGCACGTTCCCCAGTGTGTGGGCGAAGAACACCCACTAATCTAAAAGGAATGAATCATTCAATGAACAAGAACATCCTCTCACGCGACACCACGACACCACTTGGCGTCTGGCAAATGATTGGGCTTCACCTGATCCCTGGCGCACTGATCACTGTCTTTTTCTTCCTGACCGCGCCCGCTATCATCCATGCTGGTTATCCACCACTCATGTCATTATTCCTGGCGATATTGCTCATCTTGATCCCGTTCGAACTTGGGTTCCTGGCTTATCAAGGCAAGAAACTGAACGGACGATATTCGCTGGACGGTGTTGTGCTCTTCCGCGAGCGCATACCAACTTGGCAGTGTGTTTCCCTCATCGCCGCCCTGGTTGCGTGGAGCGGACTAGCCTTTGGTCCGCTAACAGCCATTGACAACTTCTTTGTTCAAGGCATGGATAACTGGCTTCCCAGCTGGTCGTTGCCTGAACACCTGATTGGCGACCCAGATCAATATTCCAGGTCCGCGTTTGCGCTGACCGCGTTCCTGGGATTTCTCCTCAACGGCTTTGCTGGCCCCTTTGTTGAGGAGTTGTATTTTCGTGGATACTTACTGCCTCGTATCCCCTCTTCGACTCAGTGGGCGCCATTGATCAATGCCCTGCTGTTCTCGTTGTATCACCTCTTTTCGCCCTGGCAAAACGTCACACGCATCGCGGCATTTATACCGTTTGTTTATGTGGTCGCATGGAAACGCAATATCCATATCGGCATATGGACTCATTGCCTGATGAATACGCTCGGGATGATTTCGTCGTTCGTGGTTCTGCTGTAATAATGACCGGATTAATTTGTCCGTTGGACCATTGGGGCATGTCGCTGTCGGACGAACGCTCGAGCATTCCGGCTCGATGACAACGCGCAAGAGATTCAGTGACGATTAGGATGGCTCGTCCTCAAGAACGCCCAACACTTCTCGCCCATAAGAGACCAACTCCCAATCTCGCAGATCGTACCGTACATGGGCATCGGCGAGTAAGGCGACCAACGGCATGAGTGCATCGCGTTTGATCGTTATCTCACCGGAATGACCATCGACATCGAGAACCTGACCATCAAGGAGTTCCAAATCGTACGCACGAGCCTCGCGAACGTATCGTAGAAAGTGTCCAGCATTTGCTCCCGTCGCTTCTCCTGCTCGCGTTTCATTTCTTCTTCGACCGCGAGACGAGGTACTGGCGGATGACGAGTCCGCCCATGCTGTGTCCGACGAGGACGATCGACGCGTAATCGCGATAGCGTTCATCGATTTCAGTGCGCAAACCCTTAGCGAGGTCAGATACTTTCTGCTTCCGGCTGGACGGAAGCAGCGACCACCTGGTCTTCGAGGTCTTGAATCCGAAGAATTTCACGTCCGCCAGTGGACCGAGGCTGTCGTCCTCGTCGATCAGTCGGTGGAATTGCCCCCAAGTGTTCTGGCCGGTCGCGCCAAGTCCGTGGACGCACAGGATCAGCAGGGGCTTCATGCGTCTCTCCTCTTGCCACGCGCGAACGCCTCGCGTGCGGCTTGCCCGGCGAGCATACGAACGAGAACGCGCAATGTGCATCGCGATGATCGCACGGTGCAGCTCGTTGCGTTCCGCCAATATCGACTGTCGTCGTCCCTGAAGACACTTTCTCGCATCGTTGTTGGCGGGACGAAGGACGTTGATACTCGCAGCAACGCGCGAGCGGACAATCGCAATGTTCGGCAAGTAGATCTGTGGAAAGGCCAGACGTAGCGTCGGGTCGTTGTGTCGCCAAAGAAGAGTTATCGTGTGTCCCGGCTGTAGGAATTCTGTGTGTGCGGCGTGATTTGCTTTCGGATGTCTCCTCTCTCCCGACAAACGAATGATGCGTGTGGGCACTGCGTGAACGGGACGACCAGTTCCTGACGTACCGTTAGCGTCGGGCCTTCGATAAATTCGCCGCAGGCACCGCGCTGTTTGCTCGAGATTCTTTGTAACAAGCGGTTCCCCGGTAAACCACCAGGGATATCGGCAAGCTGTCGCAGATACTCGAACGCGTTGCGAAGGGCGTTCGCGGAGGCGGCTGGATAAGAGGAGCGGTCACTAAGTGCTTGACCGATAGTGAGCTTGAAGGCGGCGGGGCCGTCATCTTCACCTTCTCCGGACTTCTCTCGTCTTGCCTCCATGATTTTCTTTCGCAGCGATGTTCGGAATGCGCCGCGGGATCGTTTCAGAGAGTGATCCACTCAGTCCAGATCGCCGACACTGGCCGCCGCGGACGCCTCTTGAGCGCCGGCTGGCCGCGGAAAGCTCGCTCGCGTGGGTCAGCCAAAGCAACATGGAGAGGATTTGTGCGCATCGACAACGCTGTACGAATGACGATGGCCGTGGCGGCGTTATTCGTCGCTGAAACGAGCACCCGCGGACAGGAGATCCCGACCGTACCGCAAGCGCCCTCGCGGCAAGTCTCATTTGACGGGCAGCCCGCGGAGATCGAGGAGCTGACGAAACTTTATCTCTCAGGCAACTGGCGCGCCTTCTTGGAGCAGGCCCATGCGCTCAGGGACAAGACAAGGAAGGCGTGCAGCTGCATCGCCGCTGACGACTACGTCGTGCTCGTCTGGCTCGGCACGATCCCTACGTCCACCGACGAATCCGTATTCTGGGCGGTCCTAGGCGGCTCCGATGGGGAGCCGTACACAAAGATTCTGCCCGGCATCGCGATGGGTTCGGGAAACAAGCTGTGGGAACTGGTACTGACAGCGATGCCGGAGATCGGTGTTTCCAGCTATTACGTTTCAAAGCCGGTTGGCGATCCGCTGTTGACACAGATTCCCGACGTAACGCAGCGATTCGTCGATCCTTTGTTTGCGGCGTTTGACCGCGTCGCGGGTTCGCCCGAGCGCATCACCTTGTTTAACAAGGCCATCGGCGACGAGAGCCTCAGGCCGCCCGTGCCGAAGCCGCCGCAGCTGCTCAGCGTCATCCGCGAGGTCTCGTTGCCAGAGCCGCGCGGCAGCATCGACGGTACGGTCCGTCTCTCGGTGCCGATCGCGCCTGCGACGTTCGTCAAGTCGGTTGACAAGCTCGCGGTCCAGATGAACGCGCAGGGCGTCGGGAGCACGGCGGCGCTGTCGAAGGTGCGCGACAACGTTATCGCGCGATTTCAAAACATCGAGAAGGACAAGGTCTGCCGCGACGACAAAAAGGGACTCGATGAGTGCAAGACGCAACTCCACGAGATCATCACCGCCCAGATCAAGGACGGGCCGAATGACACACCGGCGGCGCTGGAAGCGCGCGCGCGGCTCGAGCAGTCCCTGCGAGCTTTCGTCGACGGCCTGAAGCCGACTGTCGCAAACGGCAAGATGGCGCTTGAGAATTCGCCGGAAACGCACCTCACGTTCGGGTTGTTAACGGCGTTCGCCGCGCAAATCTGGGGTGATGATCAGCGCGCCAAGATGAACAACAACAAGGTCACGGCCGATCCGCTTCCGCGCGCGTTGCAGATGGTCGTGCTGAACTGGAGTCCGTCGGGATTCCAGTCGAAATCGACACGGCGATGGAATGCTGATGCCTTCTTCAGGCCGTTCGCCGGTGTGGTGTTCAGGCCCGACATCGGCGCCAGCGCCGGCGCATCGTTCATGGTCCTGTCCAATTTCGGATTCAATGTCGGGTACTCGTACCTGTTCATCAGCCAGCCCGAGGCGGGCCTGGAGCTTGGCTCCGATCTGGAGGAAAAGGTCAAAGACGCGGCGGGGAATCCGACGAGCGAGTTCAGGTACGACAGCGACACTCGACTCGATCCGCTGCGCCGCGGCACCAGGCACACGATGTTCGTCGGCGTGAGCTACAACTTCAAATAGTCCGGACTGGCTCGCGATCGCGCTTTATCGCACGCGGGACGCTCTTGCCAGCGCAATCTCACGCGGCTGATTCATTTGTTTGCGAGTGCGGCTGGTGAAGCGCGTACAGGAAATCCGCTGGCACACGCGGGGGCTCTGTCACCATGTCGATCAAGGGCCGCCGGATAACGCGCTGTGTTGGTCGGCCGCGCCACCATCCGCGGTCTGCGCATCTCGCTGGCACACGTGGTCAACCTCGTGGCCCAATGGGATGACGCCTGCGCAGATCGTCGAGGAACTGCCAGACCTCCAGGAGGAGGACGTTCATCAGGCACCCGCCTACGCTGCCGCACTCGCACAGGACGAACTGCACCCGCTCCGTGCGTGATGCATGCGGTTTCTGGCAGACGCTGGAGTCTCGCCGATGACCGTCGAGTTCTTGAAACAGCTTGGCGAAGAAGTCGCCCACGTCCGGGATCGGGGACTCGAGCGAAGCCTGGGTGCTATCTGTCTCGAATTCGTCTCGACTGATCGATCTCGACCATCGGCACCCTCACGATCCAGCTCCGTAATTCGCCGAACAGTCGTCACATTTCCGCCGACATCATTTCTTACCGCGCAACCACTCGAGGCGAGGCCTCGCGATCGGATCGTTCGGGTATTGTTCAAGGTAGCGACTGTAGATGTCAGTCGCAGCGGCGTAGTTACCAGCCAGGATATTTGCCTCGGCAAGGAGCCCTTGGCCCGCGCGTGATGGGTATCGTTCGTTCATGAACTCGATCACCGGAATCGCTTCCTTGCCGAGCCCCCAGGTGAACATCAGGCTCACCGTGAGCCTCTGCAAGTACTCCTCCTGTAGCAGCGGGTGACTAGGCTCGGTCGGGGCGACTGCTCTGAGCCTGCCGACTGCTTCGTTGCCTCGGCCCGCGACCACGGCGGCGACGAGTTCCTCGTATGTGATGGACGGCCGCGACGCGGGTCGGTGCTCGAGCGTCATCTTGGGGCCGGTCTCGGCTTGCACCGGCGCGCGCGAGAGAAATGTCTGACTATCAGCGTTGCTGCTCAGGAAGGCCGAGAAGAAGTTGAAGACGTATTGCCGTACGGCTCTCAGGCCCTCGGTGCCGGCAGGTGACGGCGGACCCCAATAGTTCGGCATCGCGCTTCGCCCGTCGATGGCGCCGTCGCTCGTGAAGTAGACGTGTTCCATCCCTTCGACGACGAGCAGGTATCGCTCTGCGTACGTCGCGGTCTCGAACAGAGACTTCTCTCCTGACGCCGGCGACGCCGGTCGACCAGTAGCGTGCAGCCATGGCACGCGGAGCGACCCCGGATCGTAGCCGGGCGAGATTCGTGGCAGGCCCGTCGGATGCGGGAACAGAATGCCGGAGTCGAGGCTCACGAACGCATCGACGTCTCGATGGCGCATAGTCATGAGCACTCCGGCCATGCCGCCCATGTCGAAGCCGAGGACGCCAAGCTCGCGTTGGCTCACGAACGGCAGCTTTCGTGCCCTGGCGATCACGAGCTCGAGATCCGCCACTTGAGTCTCGAGGTCTTGCGCGTCGATCCTCACGAGCGGCGAATTCGTGCCGACGAGCGGCGCTGTAGCGACGACAAAGCCGCGCGCCGCGAGATATTCGCCCCAGACCGCGTAGTTGATCGCCGATTCGTAGTAGAGTCCCGCGCCGATCACGACCAAAGGAAATCGACCGTCCGCAGGCTTCGCATTTTCGATGGCGGCGACGGGTTGCCGCAGCAGCACCTCGAAGCGCGCGGGATCCAACGAGCGGGCGAGCGGCCGGCGTGAGTACTTCAACGTGCTCCGCAAGCTTCCCGCGACGTCGGTCGGCCACACATCGTCGTCGGCGAGCGCGGCGTAGCGGGCGAAGCGCAACGACTCTGAGGTGCTTCTGGTGGGATACCAGACATAAGTGCGTATCGGCCGCGGATGCGTCGTCGAAGCGACGCCACCAGTGACGACTCGCAGGGGATCCTGGTCCACGAAGAGCCGGAAGCCGACTGAGTAGGGACCCGGCTCGAGTCGAAAGGTATTGGCGATGGCGGCGTCTTGCGCGTGTGCGACTGTACTGGCGAACAAAAACGAGCCAAGCACACATGCGGCGCACCGAATCGGTTTCATCGTGGCCTCACTCGCTCGCAGCGTCGATTGGCATCGCGGTGACGCCTGCGTCACGCCTATCTGCACCACATATGCCACTCGCAATTGCGCTATCAGCCAGACACTTTCCGGTACGTGCGCGTCGTGCTTGTTCGGATGCGGGAAGGTGTTGTCCGCGGGCGGGCGCACGCGTAGAGCGCTCTGGCCATCTACTATTTCCGCAGACATGGCCAATAGGGCCATAGACGAGCACGACTGGCTCAAACGTTACTTAAGGCGCCCGGCAGGTAAAGCTCGACGCGTCATTTGCATCGCCGCGCCCTGAGTAATGAGCGTACTGAGGATAGGGACAAAGGGGACGCGTCAGGCGCGGCTCGCTATTGGTGCTCGCAACGACCGCATCCGGAGGAATGTCCCGCTCGACCCAGTTCACCAGCGCCGTAAGCATGTCGAACGAGCTGGTCGCCAGTGATCCGCCAAGGCAGTGGCCCATCCCCGGTACGAGGAACAGTCGGCTCCAGCGACCCACCACGTCTGGCCCGCCGTTTGCGCCGACGAGCCGGTTGTAGTAATCGACGGTATCGAGCGCGGAGAACGTCGGGTCACTCATGCCATGAAAGAAGATCATCTTGCCACCACGATTGGCGAACGTCGACATGTTCGTCCAGCCGAAGGTGTCGGTCAGCGCTTGCGGCTCGTCGCCGTCGGCCCAACGAGCTGCAGCATCGAGATCCGTTGTCGAGGCTGGAGACCCATTGAACCCACCGTTGAGGAGTCCTGGAATGCCTGGTTGGCTGTCCGCGATCCCGGTATCGAACGGGAACGGCGAATAGAGCTGCCGCCCAGCGCTCGTGCGTGGACCAGCAAAGCCCCGCTCGAGGGCGGTGGCCTGTGCCGCCGTGAGGCAATCGCCTCTGCTCTTGTCAGTGCACACGAGTGTCTTCGGATCGAACTTGCAGGCGCTCGTGTTAAACACGAGCCCGTCCCGTACCCCGTCATTCGCATCGCAGGCCTTGCGCACACCCTCGATCACGGCCTGCTTCTGGGTGCTGGACAAGGCATCTCGTGTGACCGGTTGGCCATTGCTGTCGCGTGGCGCCACTTGATTCAGTTGTACGTTGATCCAATCGACGCCAAGAACTGAATAGTTGATTCGCATATTCGGAGCGCCAGCGATGACGCCGTCGAACTCCATCGGGTAGCGCTGTGCGGCGAGCATCGCTTCGCGGCCCCCTGTCGAGCAGCCGACGTAATACGAGCGCGAGACCGGTTGCGTGTAGTACCGACCGATGATCGCCTTTGCGACGGCCGACACGCGCTCGATTGCCTGATAGGCGAAGTCGAGCGTCGCCTGCTGATCTCGGAGGAAAGTCGTGTCCAGCGAGTTTCCCCCGGGTGCGCGATGCCCACTGTCGGTGCTGATGACCGCGAACCCTCTCGCCAGAGCAGGCACGGACCCCCCGAACGGCCCGCCGAGCGGGTCGCGGAGGAGGACACCGTTGAAACCGCCGCCTCCTTGGAACAGAAAGCGTCCGCTCCACTCGCCCGGAAGCGCCAGTGAAAAGCCGATCCCGTACAGCTGGCCATCCACGCCCTTCCGGCGATCCAGCGCTGCCTGCAGACGGCAGTACGCCGGCAACACAATCTTGAACAACGGATTTGGCGAAGGGCCGGACGGTACCCACTCAGCCGAGATCTCGCTCAAGGCGATCCCCGGCAACTGCAGGTTCCGCAACGCCGCGCACTCCTGCGGACCCGCGGTTGATTGCGCGGCTGCGGGCAGAGCGGCGCAAAGAAGCAGCTGCATGACCAGGCCAACGGTCTTATTCATCATGACGGCTCCCCAGAGAGATCCGACGTCGGTGACCCACAGGACCTCAGAATCTGCAGTTTGAGATGGGCGAGCTTGGTGATGTCTACGCCATCTACAACTTAGTGGAACCTCAACGTACAAAAGCAGACTGCAGATCTCGAGCTCACTGGGACGGAGGGACACCAAGGCTATCTCGCGAGATTGATCAAAGAGCCGCCTGGCACTCCGCCCAGCGCGTCA
>AR_comb_assmDRAFT_10130612_pt1 | contig 11847 bp, 8 predicted proteins | sample ArasoioldDNA_FD_10543 | JGI IMG/M metagenome (IMG submission 10543) | reverse complement strand
ACCAAGCACACCATCAAGATTGGCGGGCAGGAGATCAAGTACACGGCGACGGCGGGAACGATTTTGTTGAAGCTGGAAGACGGGACGCCGAAAGCCAGCGTGTTTTATATCGCATACACCAGGGACGATGTAAGCGATTCGGCGAAGCGGCCGGTGACGTTTACCTTCAACGGCGGGCCGGGATCGGCTTCGATCTGGCTGCACCTGGGCGCGTTTGGACCTCGGCGCGTGAAAATGGGCGACGCAGGCGCTCTGCTGCCGCCGCCGTATGAGCTGGTGGACAACGAATATTCGCTGCTGGATCTGACTGATTTGGTTTTTATTGATCCGGTATCGACCGGGTATAGCCGCGCGGTGCCTGGCGAAACGCCAAATCAGTTTCACGGAATTCAGCAAGACGTCGAGTCGGTGGGCGATTTTATCCGTTTGTATGCCACGCGGAACAAGCGATGGACTTCGCCGAAATTCCTGGCTGGGGAAAGCTACGGGACCACGCGCGCGGCGGGGCTTTCCGGTTATTTGCAGCAGAGGTATGGCATGTACCTGAACGGAATCATCCTGATTTCGTCGATTTTGAATTTTCAAACGGCGGAGTTCGATACCGGAAACGATCTTCCGTACATTTTATATCTGCCGACGTATACGGCGATCGCCTGGTACCACCGGAAATTGCCCGCGGATTTGCAGGGCGCCGGGCTGCAGATGGCGGTGGACGAATCGCGGCACTTTGCCGCGCATGAATACGCCGATGCGCTGATGGGCGGCGACAATTTGCCGGCGGCGCGGCGCACGGAAATTGCGCAGAAACTTTCGCGGCTGACGGGGTTGCCGGGCGACTATCTGCTGCGCAGCAATTTGCGCATCGAGATCCAGCGCTTCGACAAAGAACTGTTACGCGACCAGCACCGCACCGTGGGGCGATTGGACGGGCGGTTTATCGGAATTGACGAAGATGCGGCGGGTTCGCGGCCGGACTACGATCCCAGCTTGGCGGCGATTGTTGGTCCATATACCGCGACATTTCATGATTACGTGCGCGGTGATTTGAAATTCGAGAGCGATCTTTTCTACGAATATCTGACCGGGCGCGTGCGGCCGTGGAGTTTCGAGCCTTACGAGAATCGTTATGTGAACGTGGCGGAGACGCTGCGCAGTGCGATGACGCAGAATCCGTTTTTGCACGTGTTTGTCGGTAAAGGCTACTACGATCTGGCGACGCCATTTTTTGCGGCGGAATATACGTTCGATCATTTGAGCCTGGACGATTCGCTGCGACCGCATCTTTCGGGCGGCTACTACGAAGCAGGCCATATGATGTACGTGCACATGCCGTCGCTGGCGAAGCTGAAGCAGGACTTGGCACAATTTATGCAGGCGAGCATGACTCAACAGAAAGGCGCGGCGAAGTGAAGCGGTTCGGATCGATCGCAATCTGGGCGGTGATTGCGGCGGGCGGCGCACTGGCACTGGGGAAAATTGCGTTGTACCGCGGTGAAGCAATCAACGCGACGTGGTTTGTGATTGCGGCAGCGTGCTGCTACCTAGTGGCCTACCGGCTGTATTCGGCGTTTATTTCCGCGAAGTTGCTGGCACTGGACGACACGCGCGCGACGCCGGCTGAGCGTCTGGATGATGGGCGCGATTTTGTGCCGACGAACAAATGGGTTTTGTTTGGGCACCACTTCGCGGCGATTGCCGGGCCGGGGCCGCTGGTGGGGCCGACGCTGGCGGCGCAGTTCGGGTATCTGCCGGGCACGCTGTGGCTGATCGCAGGTTCAGCGTTCGCAGGATGCGTGCAGGACTTCATCATTTTGTTTTGCTCGATACGGCGCGACGGAAAAACGCTGGGTGAAATGGCGCGCGACGAAGTGAGCAAACGCGGCGGGTTCATCGCGCAAATCGCCGTGCTGGCGATCATGATCATTTTGCTGGGCGTGGTGGCGCTGGTGATCGTGAACGCGCTGAAGTCGTCGCCGTGGGCGACGTTTACACTGGCCATGACGATCCCGATTGCGCTGCTGCTCGGCGTGTACTTGCGATATTTGAGGCCGGGGCGCGTGCTGGAAGCTTCAGCGATTGGCGTGGCGCTGGTGTTGTTTGTGGTGGTGGCAGGGCAATGGGTCGCAGATTCTCCGGCGTGGGCGCATGTTTTCACGCTGGGGGGTGTGGCGCTGGCGTTCTCGATCATGGCGTACGGATTTGCGGCGTCGGCGCTCCCGGTCTGGCTGCTGTTAGCGCCGCGCGACTATTTGAGCGCTTTCATCAAGGCGGGCGCGATTTTTTCCTTGGCGGCGGGAATTTTGATTGTACGGCCGGACGTACACATGCCGGCGCTGACGAAATTTGTAGACGGCACAGGCCCGGTGTTCGCGGGGAAGATTTTCCCGTTTTGCTTCATCACGATAGCGTGTGGGGCCATCAGCGGGTTTCACTCGCTGATTTCCAGCGGCACCACGCCGAAGATGATTCAGCGGGAAGGGCACGCGCGATTTATCGGATACGGCGCGATGCTGATGGAGTCGTTCGTCGGCGTGATGGCCATGGTGGCGGCGTGCGCGATGACGCCGGGCGTATATTTTGCGATCAATTCGCCGCCGGCGATTGTGGGCGCGGCGGGCGACGCGGCTACGGCGACGATTTCGAGCTGGGGCTATCGCGTGGATTCCGCGACGATGGCGAATTTGGCTCACGCGGTGGGCGAACAGACCCTGTTCAATCGCACTGGCGGCGCGCCGTCGCTGGCGGTGGGCATGGCGCAAATTTTCTCACATACTATCGGCGGTGAACGGCTGCTGAGCATCTGGTATCACTTCGCGATCATGTTTGAGGCGCTGTTTATCTTGACGGTGCTGGATGCGGGCACGCGCGTAGGGCGTTTCATGGTGCAGGAGCTGGCCGGCAGGGTGTGGAAGCCGCTCGGCCGAACAGGATGGATTCCGGGAGTTTTATTTTCTAGCGCCCTGATTGTGGGCGCGTGGGGATATTTTCTGTATCAAGGCGTGATTGATCCGCTGGGCGGAATCAATTCGCTGTGGCCGCTGTTCGGAATTGCCAATCAGTTGCTGGCGGCAGTGGCGCTGGTGGTCGCGACGACGATCCTGATGAAGATGGGCAAGCTGCGCTGGATCTGGGTGACGCTGATTCCTACGGCGTGGCTGGTGACGATCACGATGACGGCGAGCTGGCAGAAGATTTTTGATCCGAGCCCGCGCATGGGGTTTTTAGCGGCGGCGAACGCGATGGCCGCGCAGCTGGCAGCGGGAAAAATTCCCGCGACGAAAATCGTGGAGACGCAACGGCTGATTTTTAATCAGCGGCTGGATGCCGTGGTTACGATCGTGCTGGCCGCGATGATTCTGGTCCTTCTGGTGGAAGCGTTGATTCAGTGGACCGCGGTTTTGAGCAAGCGGAAGGCAGCCGTGCTGCAGGAGTCGCCGTACGTGGCGACGCGATGGGCGGCTGGGACGGAGGGCGACTGATGAGCGGCGGGAATTTGTCGGAGCAAGTGTGGAGTGCCGTCGCGCGGCTGTGGCTCGGAATTCGCGAATGGTGCGGCGATGCGGCGTATGATCGGTATCTCGAATCACAAGAGCGAACGGCATGCGCCGCCGTGTTTTTGACGCGCGAGCAATTTTACCTAGAGCAACTGCAGAAGCGCTATTCGCGCGTAAGCCGCTGCTGCTAACAGTTTTTTGACATCTCATTTCTTGCCTTCGAGCCGAGGCGCGCATAGAATCGCTGCTCCCAGAAGATGCCCGGAGAATTTCAGACTCCAAAGGATTGGCGGAGGCGGAGCCATGGCAATCAACGAACAAAAAACTTCACGAACTCCTGGGAAAAGGAGTTTCTGATTTTGGCGCGACATTTCACGCGGCACTGATTTCGATTGGCGACAAACTTGGCTTATACAAAGGATTGGCCGCGGGCGGCGCGCAGACCCCAGGTGAGCTGGCGAAACGAACCGGCACGACCGAGCGGTATGTGCGCGAGTGGCTGTGTAGCCAGGCAGCAGGCGGCTATGTGACGTACGACGCCGCGAGCGGAAAATTTTCACTGAGCGAAGAGCAGGCATTTGCGCTGGCCGACGACAATAGCCCGGCATTTCTTCCCGGAGCGTTTCAAGTGGCTCTCGGAGCAATTCAGGCTAAGGATGAACTGGAGGAGCGCTTCAAAACTGGCAAGGGCATAGGCTGGCACGAACACCACTCGAACGTGTTCGTGGGAACAGAAAGATTTTTCCGGCCGGGCTACGCCGCGAATCTGATCGCGGCGTGGATCCCTTCGCTGGAAGGAATGGACGCAAAGCTGAAGGCTGGCGCGAAAGTCGCGGATGTGGGCTGCGGACTGGGTGCTTCAACGATCTTGATGGCGAAAAACTATCCGAAGTCGGAGTTCACCGGCTTCGACTATCACGACAAATCCATTGAAACCGCGAAGCAGCGAGCCAAGGATGCCGGTGTCGGCGATCGCATCAAGTTTGAATTGGCCATGGCCAAGGATTATTCGGGCACGGACTACGACTTCGTAACATTTTTCGATTGCCTGCACGACATGGGCGACCCGGCGGGAGCTTCCGCGCATGTGTTCAGCACGCTCAAGAAGGACGGCACGTGGATGATCGTGGAGCCGAGGGCGGGCGACAAGATTGAAGATAATCGGAATCCGATAGGGCGCGCGTTTTACGGGGCGTCCACGCTGTTGTGTACGCCGGCGTCGCTGTCGCAGGAAGTGGGGCTGGCGCTTGGCGCGCAGGCCGGAGAAAAACGCCTACGCGAAGTGGTGACTTCGGGCGGATTCACTCGCTTCCGGCGCGCCACACAAACGCCGTTCAATCTCGTCTTTGAAGCGCGGCCATAAGATCTGAACGAAATGTCAAAGCACTTCTTCGTCATCTTCCGAATTGGTTCTGAGAATCGTGACTTTGTGCTGGACTTTGAGTCCTTGCGAGCGCACGCCCGCCAGAACGTCGCGACGAATCTCTACCCGCAGAGTTTCCGGCGCGAAGACACCGGACTCCTCGCGTGGAAAAAATTTCACAAATTGGGCGGCAACGTGCGCCGTAGCGAATGCAACCGGAGTGGTGTAGAGACCACGGCCGCGGATGGTGTAGAGAGAAGGGAAGAGCACGTCGCTGCGCATCAGCACGTGCACATCTTCCTTGGGTCCGCGCTGAACGCCACGCACGGAAACCGCGGCCGCAAAACGCGCATTCTGCAGAACGCCGCGGCGGATTAACCGGGCGATGGCGCGAGGCGAAGAAGTCTCCGGGAAGCGGGATTTTTGCATACCGCGCGACCTGGAGAGCTTGCCTTGCTTATGCCAGCGGCGCAGGCGGTCAATTTCATTGCCACCGATTTTTGCGTCGAGGTCGCGCATGGGGATGAAGCGTGGCAGCGTGGCGACTTCGTCCTGCGCTGCGAGCACCACGCGCGCCGCGCCGACTGGATCGATGAAGCGGAATGTTTCAATTTCCGAAAAGCGCTTGGCCAGTTTGAATTTTCCGTTGCGATAGATGCGAGGGTGGGAGACGGCTTCGTCGAACGAAACTTCCGGCGACCACTGCGAGATCGGATCGTCGCTTTCCGAGCTCTCGTAAAGACGGATTTGAGCGGAAAGCACTTGGTCGCACAGATCGGCGGCGCGTTTGACGAGCAAGTTGGTGAGGCCCGGAGCGGCGCCGGCGTTGATAACGGCCGCACGGTTTTTCACTTCGAATTTCTTGGCGTAGCGAAACTGTTCCGCGTGGAACGGGTTACGCGTCAGGTGCGAGCTGAGGTCGAGATAGTGGGCACGCAAGCGAAGCGCGGCGCGCATCACGATCTCGTTGAAGACTGAAGCGGAGGCGTTGATCAGAAGCTGGCAGCCTTTGGCCGCGCGAACGATGCCACGCAAGTTGCGCGCATTCACTTCGGCAATGGCAATCGGGCTTTTTTTGCCAAGAAAACGGCGCGCGCGCTCCGGGTCTCGGTCGCCGCACCACACGTGGTGGCCTTGCCGGTCGAGCAGTTGTGCGAGAAGAGAGCCTGTCGCCCCGGCTCCCAGAATGAAGATGCGCATGGCGTCGGGAAACTGTACCACAACGGCTGTTTCGGCTCGCCAGTTGACATTGCTTTTGACAGTTCTTTGCGAATCGCGCTGGATTTGGACCGTGCAGAGCTGTTGATTGCGAACCGCTCTACGGAAGGGTACACTTCAGATGCTCCGACCGGGGCGGCCTAACGGGAGAAAACCTACGGCCATTCCGGCGAAGCCCAGATTTGAGGGCTGAGGGTTTGGGTGGAAACGTCCGAGCCTCCCGTTTTGCCGGCCGCGATTCACGCGGCTTGGTTGGAAAGGAGCGCATCGCCGAAAATGTGTTCTTTTTCGGCTTGCGCCCGATTCCACTTAACGGATCGGGCATTTTCATTTTCTGCAGCGAGAAATTGCGGAATCCATGGCACTGCATGACCAATTCGGCCGCCAGATCACCGACCTGAGAATTTCGGTGACCGACCGGTGCAATTTCCGGTGCTTTTACTGCCGTTCGGCCGACCCCGAAAATTATCAGGAGCACGATCAGATTCTGTCGTGGAATGAGTTCGAGCGTCTGGGACGCGTGTTTCACGATCTTGGGGTTCGCAAAGTCCGCGTCACCGGTGGCGAACCGCTGGTTCGCGAAGGCGTGGAAAATTTTGTCGCCCGCCTAGCGGAAGTCGGATTCGAAGATTTGTCCATGACTACGAACGGGCACCTGCTTTCACAGCGCTGCGAAAAGCTATTGGCGGCAGGCCTGCGGCGCATCAACATTAGCCTCGATTCGTTGAATCCGGTCAAGTTTGAAAAAATTACGCGCACCAAAACATTTGCATCCGTGATGGCGGGCATCGAGGCTGCGCAGGGTTCACGCTTGGCGCCGGCAAAAGTGAACGCGGTGTTGGTGCGCGGTTTCAACGATGATGAGGTCGAATCTTTTGCGCAGTTCGCGCGCGAGCGCGGCGTGATCATGCGCTTTATCGAATTCATGCCGCTCGATGCGGACCGTCATTGGTCGCGCGATGTAGTGGTTCCGGCCGCGGAAGTTGTTGCGCGAATCGACGCGCGGTGGCCGCTGGTGCAGATACCTCACCAAGCCAGCGAAACCGCGCGCAAGTACCGATTCGCGGACGGCGCGCCGGGCGAAATCGGGCTGATTGCGCCAGTGACGCAGCCATTTTGCGGACACTGTTCACGCATCCGCCTGACCGCCGACGGCAAGTTGCGCACCTGTCTGTTCAGCAAGGAAGACCATGACTTGCGCGGCTTGCTGCGCCAAAATGCCACTGACGAGGAATTGGCCCGGTACATCCGTTCCGTGGTGAATGAAAAAGAAAAAGGGCACCGCATCAACGAGCCGGATTTTGTGCCGCCGTCGCGAACCATGGTCTTTATCGGCGGGTAGAAATGACCAAAATCACATACATTTCATCCAACCAGATAGAACCGAAGACAACTGTTTCAAACGCACATGGTTAAAATCACATCCATCTCCAGCCGCACCGCACTCATCGGAATCGAGCAGCCGGAAACTTTGCGCGCACCAGAAATCGAGAAGGGTGTGGGCTGCGACTTCGACAACTATTTGCTGGTTCCGGATCGCACCCTGGACGAACGGATCGGCGCGGCGAAAGCCAGGCTCGGTCAGGATGCGGTGATCCTCGGGCATCATTATCAACGCGATGAAGTTGTAAAGTTTGCCGATTTTCGCGGCGATTCGCTGAAGCTTTCGCAACAGGCCGCCGCCGCCGACGCCAAGTACATCATTTTTTGTGGCGTGCATTTTATGGCCGAAAGCGCGGACATTCTGCGCCGCGGAAATCAGATCGTGGTGCTGCCTGACTTGAACGCCGGCTGCTCGATGGCCGACATGGCTGACATCGGCCAGCTGGAAGCGTGCTGGTCGGAACTCGGCGGCGTCACCGACACGGCAAAAATTATCCCCGTCACGTACATGAACTCCACGGCCGCGATCAAATCCTTTACCGGCGAACAGGGCGGATCGGTTTGCACCAGCTCCAATGCCGCGGCGGTGATGACGTGGGCGTTTGCGCGCGGCGAAAAGGTCCTGTTCCTTCCGGACGAGCACCTGGGCCGCAACACCGGCTATCGCATGGGCATTCCACTCGACCAAATGATCGTGTGGGATCCCTATGAAGAGCTTGGCGGCAATACGCCGGAAACGATTCACAAAGCCAAAGTGATTTTGTGGAAGGGCTACTGTTCCGTGCACCAGCGATTCACCCCGGCGCATGTTGCGAACGTGCGGCGCGAGCACCCGGGAATCCACGTGATTGTGCATCCGGAATGCCGGTTTGAGGTGGCGCAGGCGGCCGACGAAATCGGCTCAACGGAAGGAATCATTCGCGCCGTAAGAGCTTCGCCGCCCGGAACGAAATGGGCGGTGGGTACGGAAATCCATCTGGTCAACCGGCTTTCCAAGGAACTGAAGGATCATCAGGTGATTTCGCTCGATTCCAGTGTGTGCGTATGCACTACCATGTTCCGCATCACGCCGCTGCACCTGCTTTGGGCGCTTGAAAATCTCGCCGAGGGCCGCGTCGTCAATCAGATTTCAGTGGATGAACGAACGCGGGAATACGCTCGAACAGCGCTCGACCGTATGCTTGCTTTGCGTTAGCATCACTGCGGGCTTGCTGTACGCTTGCGAGTGCGAATTACAAAACCCGTCCCCACCCGCGTGACAGGGGAAAACATGGCTGACGAAGACGACGAGCTGCCGCAAGACGAGACTCCCGAAGAGCCACAAAGGTTATTCACGCTGACCGAAGCCGAGCGCGCGCGCCGCGAGGTCGAGCCCTTTTTGGTCGAAGCGATGGAGTGCCGCAAGAAATTATCCGGGCTCGACAATGATCTTTCCGCCGTCGCCGCTCGCATCATGATGATGGGTGGCGTGGTGGTTCCTTACGAAAGCCTGGCGCGCCTGCGGCATGAGCACACCAAACTGGCGGAAAATTTGAAAAGTTCGCTGGATCGCATCCTGGAAACCGGCTGCATCATCAAGGATCTGGATGTAGGCCTGCTCGATTTCCCGTCGATCGTCGATAACGAAGAGGTTTATCTCTGCTGGAAGCTAGGAGAGGACCGCATCCGTTATTACCACCGGCAGGATGAAGGCTTTGCGGGCCGCAAGCCACTCGATCCGCGCGACGCCGGTTCCGGCGACAGCGTTCAGTAATTCCTCCGCCCATAAAGCGCATTTCCACGATAGTGAGAGCGAACTTTGACCGATCATTCCCATAATTCTCCAAACCGTCTGCAAAATTCCGCCAGCCCTTATCTGCGTTCTGCGGCACGTCAGCCGATCGATTGGCATGAATGGAACGACGAAGCGTTTGCCCACGCGAAAGCGCAGGACAAACCGATTCTGCTGGATATAGGCGCGGTGTGGTGCCACTGGTGCCATGTGATTGACCGCGAGAGCTACGAAAATCAAACCATCGCCAAAATCATCAACGAAAATTTTGTGGCGATAAAAGTGGATCGCGACGAGCGGCCCGACGTGGATTCGCGCTATCAGTCCGCCATCAGCACCATTTCCGGACAAGGCGGCTGGCCGTTGACCGGATTCTTGTTGCCCGACGGCAAGCCCTTTTTTGGCGGTACCTATTTTCCGCCGGAAGATCAGTTCGGCCGGCCGGGTTTTCGCCGCGTGCTTCTCGCCGTCTCGGAATCGTACAAGAATAAGCGCGCCGAGCTGGAGAGTGCCGCGGGTTCACTGCTGGACGCGGTGACGCGGGCGGAGATATTCACCGGAGCGCACGGCGCGTTTGATATTGGCGTGGTGGAGTCGCAGATCAAATCACTGACGCAGCTTTTTGACATTCGTAACGGCGGATTCGGCGGTGCGCCAAAATTTCCCCATTGTTCGTCCATTGATTTGATTCTCGAGGAATATCAGCGCATTGCCGGTCAAGCCGCAAGCAAGGGCGACGGTACCGAGAGCGACAAACACCTGCTGGCGATGGCGGAAACCACGCTGGAGAAAATGGCCCGCGGCGGCGTGTACGACCAGTTGGCCGGCGGATTTCACCGTTACTCGGTTGATGAAAAGTGGCAGGTGCCGCACTTCGAGAAGATGTCCTACGACAACTCGGAGCTTTTGAAAAACTATTTGCACGCCGCCACCCTCAGTACGAAACACGATTGGGAAGCTTCCTTTCACGACACGGCGCAAGGCATCGTTCTGTGGGTCAACCAAGTCTTGTCCGATCAGGAAAATGGCGGATTCTACGCCAGCCAGGATGCCGATTATTCTTTGGACGACGACGGGGACTATTTCACCTGGACGCTTGAAGAAATTCACGACGTCCTTACGGAAGAAGAATCCCGAGTCATTGAGCTTTATTACGACATTGAAGCGCATGGCGAAATGCATCACAACTCCGCGAAAAACGTGCTTTGGATTGCACGGGGATTTAAAGAAATCGGCGACGCGCTTGGCAAGAAACCCGACGATATTGTCGCCATAAAACTGCAAGCGGAGTCTAAGATGCTCAAGGCTCGCGCCCGGCGTCCCACGCCCTTCGTTGACAAGACGATGTACGTATCCTGGAATGCGATGTTCGTTACTGCATATTTGGAAGCCTCACGAGCATTGAATAAGCCGTGGCTGGCTGATGATTGCCGGAAATTCGCCCTCAAAACGATGGACCGCATGCTTGCCGAAACCTGGACGGCGGAGAAGGGCTTTGCTCACCGTATCGGCGGGCCGGCGCTCGATGGTTCGTTGGACGACCAAGTGTTTGGCGCGATCGCGCTGTTGGATTCTTACGAAGCCACACTGGAAGAGCGTTACTTTAGCGCCGCGCGCCGCACCGTCGACTTGGCCATTGAAAAATACGGAGACGCTGATGGCGGCGGATTCTTCGATCGGTCCAGTGAGGCGCCGCCGATGGGCGGATTGGATGTGCGGCGCAAGCCCTTTCAGGACTCGCCGACTCCGGGAGGCAACTCCGTCGCGGCGATTGTTCTGACGCGGCTATATCGATTCAGCAACGAAGCGAAATATGCGGAATGGGCCCAGAAAACGCTGGAAGCTTTTGCGGGAATCGCGCCGCAGTATGGAATGTTCGCGGCAACTTACGGGCTTGCGGCAACGCTCTATGCCCGTCATCCGGCGCAGGTAGTCATCACAGGAGCGCCAAACGATCCGACGGCTGCCGCATTGGAGGCCGCAGCCAACTCCGTTTTTCGTTATGGAAAGTCTGTGTTGCGAATATTACCTGGCGTAACTCCGGCCTCGCTGCCGGTGGCTCTGCGCGAAACCTTGCCGCATCTGCCGCAGGACCAACCGCTGGCACTGGTCTGCTTCGGCAACGCCTGCTTCCCGCCGACTTCCCATCCGGAGCGGCTGAAGGCGCTGCTTCTCCACAACCCGAGCAACGCCGTCGCCAGCTGAACTAAATTCCCAAAACTACTTCTTCGGGCGCGACTCCGGCGGCACTAGTCCGTTCGCGCGGTAATACACCACCAACTGTCCGTAGTGTTCGCCAGAGTGTTCCGCCAAGCCGTAGGCCAATTCGTCGACTCGATAGAGCCTCGGGCCGCCCGCGTTAACCGCAGTGGCCATGCCCGCGTCGCCCTTGCTCTTGATCAGGTCGGCTCCGTCCTGCACGCACTTCTTTACGAACGCCACGACCTGCGCCTTGGTCTTCAGTTCATCGCGCTTCGGATCATCGCCATAGCGGGCCTTTTGCCCATTGACGGCGTCGGTGAAGAAATACATGGACCCCGCCGCGTGCAGCAAATTGGCCAGGAACGTCCGCGAATCAGGATTCGGTTTGTAGTCGTACTTGTCTTCCGGCAGGTCTT